>Ga0070674_100000100_pt1 | contig 39826 bp, 29 predicted proteins | sample KBSM33metaG_FD_65344 | JGI IMG/M metagenome (GOLD analysis project Ga0070674, IMG submission 65344) | Miscanthus rhizosphere microbial communities from Kellogg Biological Station, Michigan, USA - KBS M3-3 metaG | ecosystem: Host-associated > Plants > Roots > Rhizosphere > Soil ... | reverse complement strand
AGGCCACCGTAGTAGTGGTACCACTGCGCCATGTACGCCGTCTGCATGCTCATCTCGGCGTACAGCTTGCCGTTGTCGTGGACCTCGGTCTCGGCCAGTTGCTTCGAGCGCTCGGTGACGAGGTCGCCGAGCCTGCGCAGCAGCGCACCGCGCCGCGATGCCGTCAGCTTTGGCCACTCGCCGGACGTGAAGGCTTTGTGGGCGGCTCGCACAGCCCGATCAACGTCGGCCGCGGTTCCCCGCGGAATGAGCGCCCACGGTTCCGCACGAAACGGATCGTCGCTCTCGAAATGGCTGCCCGAGGACGCATCGACCCATTGCCCGTCGATGTACATCTTGTACGTAGTGAGGGTGGCGGTGGCCGGCAAGTCGTGATCTCCACCGATCACCTTATCGTACGTAGCATCCGGCTTCACCGGCCCCCCAAATACAGGTGATGCCGTGGGCCTGGTTGTCACGCACGGGTGCGATGTGGCAGGAGCTGAATCCGTCGATCCGCGTGGGACGCAGTAGGCGTCGAGGATGTGTCGGACGGGCCGGTGCCGTTCGAAGCACGCCGCTCACAGCAAGCCGGAAAGCGACTGAAGCGATTCGCTGCCGCGAGTTCGTGACGCGCGATCCAGAAGGCTCGAATCAAAGAAGTTGGTGCATGCCGCGATGGCAGGCAATCGAAGCGAGTACTACTCGCGGCAGGAGCGGAAGAGTACGAGCGGCAGGAGCTTTCCCGGCGTGCGGAGCGGCACCGGATGGCCGGCACATCCGCGACGCCACAGCCGGTCCGGCTGAAGCCGGACACTACGTCAACATCCACGCGATCTACTTGGTGTCTGGCTTCGAGAAGGTGAACTCCTTGAATTGGGTACTTCCTTCTGGTGTCTTGAACACGGCGTTGTTCGGGTTCTCGAGGCAGTCCCAGTAGCGAATGCGCAGCTGCCGGTCCGCATCGGTGACCTTCGAGTAACGCTGCTTCACGTACCAGGGCTCAACGAGGGCTGGTGGATCGTAAATCCAGACGTCCACCTCGATCGTCCGATCGTCGACCTTTTCCCAAATCTCCACGGCCTCAACCTTGTCGGTGTACTCGGGGTTTCCCCGCTGATAGACGCCGGCTCGGAGCTGGTTGGTGTGGATCGTCAACGTCTGGTTGTTCCAGAAGCCGATCGAGTCGCCGTAGTAGAGCGGATAGCGATCCACTTCGGGAATGTGGTCGCGGCCGTCGATGTAGATGCGACGGACGTTGTTCACGGTCTCACTCGTGAGCCACGCCTGGTCGGGCGTCACGATGAACTCGCGCAGAAACGGAATCGCCAGCCAGCGGGGAAAGCCAGGAGGCGCGCACGAGCTGATCGGGTCGTACTCGATGCCCTTGTTGATGCGCGCGATCTCGTCTTCGAGCTTGCGCTGATACTCAGGCGTCAGCGTCGCGGTCGTCACCACACCTTCAGGCGTGTCGGGATCGAAGAGGAATCCGCGACTCGAATTCCACACCCAGAGACCGGACCAGTCAGGGACCTCATTCCGCGTCGGTCGCGTTCCCCCGCCGGCATTCATTCGCAACGCCTGATACAGGTCCCACGCAGTTTTGTGCTGAAGACCGAGCTGCCGCATGGCGTCTCGTTCGCGTCGCGGCGGGCCGGGCGACTCCACAGGAGCGGAGCAGGCCGCGCACCCAATCACCAAAGTGCACAGGACGACAGCGGCGCGGCGCACAACGTGATGTCTCGACATGTTCAATTCTTAGATTCGACACTCCAGTGACGACGGCTGACTCTAAGACTAATGTAGTCAACATCTTCTCCTATTCACTTGCCGTTTCCAGTGTTCCGAAACGGCGCGTGTTCCCCGCTACGCGACCCCGACTGTCGAACGAGGCTTCGCCGGGTAACGTGTCCTGCTGCCGTGACTTAGCAGGCAGGCTGCGGTTGCCACCCTGCTCTGGTGCACGAATTGCTGTCTGTCTCACACCGAGCGGAGGAAGCATGGTGCGTATGTCCTTGAGTGTGGCGGTCCTTGCGGCATTGCTGGTGACGTATTTCGTAAATCCGACGGCGGCGTGGGTTGCGCTGTTTGCGGTCTCGACGTTGGCGCTCGCACGGCATATCCGACAGCGCGACGAAGAGGCGGAAGCCGCCCTGCAGCGCGTCGAAGAGTAGAGCGACACACAAACGAGGGGGCAGGGCACGAGGCGGAGTCTCGGCCCGTTCAGTTAGCGCCCCCTCACCGATCCCTGGCTCCCCTTCTTCCTGGCTCCCCCCTTTCACTTTCTCGCCATCGTCTTCTCGAAATCACGTCACGAGTTCATCCAAACCCCCGCTGAAGTGGAACGCGGGCAACGCTCCCGGGGCTCACATACGTCTTACTCTACGGGTCGCTTGTGTTGAGGCTATCAACGTAGGCCCGCGGCGAATAGCAGGCCGATTCCGATGGGAGCGACGTTGCCAACGGGACCAACACAAGCGAACTGTGGGGTAGGCTGCAGATTCCAGCCGCCCCCGGAATTGCGGGAGTTAGGATCGCCTGAGCGAGAGGCTGCAGCTGTATGGACGTCGCACTTCGCGCACTCAATCGATTCGGACTTGGCGCCCGCCGAGGCGAGCGTCAACGGATCTCTGATCCGAGAGGCTGGCTGAAGGCGCAGCTCGATGGCGGCGTGCCCTCATTGCGCGCGGGAGACATCCCTTCACCGGGGGCAATCGGCGATGCCGTCCGTGGCCTGCGCATGCCAGGCCAGAGAGACGAACAGGAGCGTCGCGAGGCTCGTCGTCATCTCGTCGAGCTCTCGACCGGCGAAGCGCGCACGGCGCTCGAGGCGCGCATCTCGAGCGATCGCCCTTTTGTCGAGCGGCTCGTCGCCTTCTGGTCGAATCATCTGTGCGTCTCGTCGGGTTCGAAGATCCTGGTCGCGCCGCTTGCCGGGTCCTACGAGCGTGACGTCATCCGGCCGCACGTGCTTGGGCGATTCGAAGACATGGTCCTCGCATCGGCGAAGCACCCGGCGATGCTCGCGTACCTCGACAACTTCCAATCAATCGGACCGTCGTCGCCCGGCGCGCGGATCGGGCAACGAAACAACGGCGCGAAGCGCGGACTGAACGAGAACTACGCGCGAGAGCTGCTCGAGTTGCACACACTGGGCGTCAACGGCGGCTACTCGCAAACGGATGTTCAGGAGCTCGCGCGTGTGCTGACAGGCTGGACGATCGACGGGATCGGGGGACCGGGCGCCCGCGCACCGCAAGGCAATCAGCCGCGTCGCGGGAATGGTGCGAATGGTCGGGCCCGGCCTGAGCCTGGAAGCGCGATCGGTTTTACCTTCCGGGAGGCACTGCACGAGCCCGGAACCAAGACGGTTCTCACGGAGCGATACAAGGAAGACGGCCTCGCCGAAGGCGAGGACGCCATCCGCGCGCTGTGCCGTCATCCATCCACCGCGAAGTTCGTCGCAACGAAGCTCGCGACGCATTTCATCAGCGACGATCCGCCGGCGGCCGCAATCGATCGCCTCGCGCGCGCATTTCGTTCGAGCGATGGCGACTTGAAGATCGTCGCACGAACGTTGATCGAAGAGCCCGATGCGTGGCGAGAGGACGCGCGCAAGTTCCGCACGCCGCAGGATTGGTTCATCGCGGTCATGCGCGCCTTCGGCGCGAACGAGGTCAACCCGAATGCGCCCGTCGTGCTGCGGCAACTCAGGCAGCCGCTGTGGTCGCCGCCATCGCCGAAAGGCTTCGGCGACGCGATGCAGGAGTGGGCGGACCCGGACTCGCTGCTCAATCGCGGAGAGCTGGCGCGCACAATCTCGCGGCAGCCAGCCGTAGCCGCCGTCGACCCGCGCTCGCTGCTCGATGTCGTCGATGTGCCCACGGGAAATCCTCTGCACTCGTTGATCGCGGACGCGTCGATTCCGGCACCAGAGCGAGTGGCGCTCGCCATCGCGGGGCCGGCGTTTCAATGGAGATGACGATGGACCGCCGAGAGTTCGTTCGCAACATGTGCTACGGCGGGATCGCGACGTTTGCCGCTCCGCGAATCAGCTTCGCGCAAGTCGCGCAGAGCGGCCGGCTCGTGTTCGTGCTGCTGCGCGGCGGGTTCGACGGGCTCGCCGCTGTCGTTCCCTACGGCGATCCCGAGTATGCGGCCCTGCGCGGCGCCTTCGCGTTCAAGGAATCGGAACTGACCCCGCTCGACGACACGTTTGGTCTGGCGCCGGGACTCTCGCCGCTGCGCGTAATGTGGGATAGCAACGAGCTTGCCGTGATTCACGCGATGGCGATCCCTCATCGAACGCGCAGCCACTTCGACGGCCAGGCAATTCTCGAAACCGGCCTCGATCATCCTGCCGGCTCGTCGGACGGATGGCTCAATCGATTGCTTCAAGTCATGTCCGGCCGTCGCACTGGAATCGCGATCGCCGCCGGGATGCCGCTCTCGCTCTCTGGTCCCTTTCAGGTGGAAAGCTGGTCGCCGACGCAACTCGGTGCAGTGGACGATGCGTTCCTGGAACGGCTGGCGGTGCTCTATCGCGCCGACGCCGCGCTCCACAATCGATTCGAGGCGGCACTCCAGCAGCAGGAGCTGGTTGGGGAAGAGCCGATGGCTCGAGGCAACGCGCGACGTGGCGGCATCACGCCGCTGATGCAGGCCGCGGCCCGAATCCTCCGGCAGGATCAGGGTCCCAACATCGCCGCAATGGAATTCAGCGGCTGGGACACGCACGCCAATCAGGGAATGGCGGGTGGCGCGCTCGATCGTCTGCTGGGACAACTCGCCGAAGGCCTCGTCGCGTTCCGAACAGCGATGGGTCCTGCATGGCAGACGACGACCGTTGTCGTGATGACCGAGTTCGGTCGCACGGCGCGCCCCAACGGCACCCGGGGCACCGATCACGGAACTGCTGGAGCGGGATTCGTTCTCGGTCCGCGAATCACGCGCGCGAAGGTCATCTCGGATTGGCCGGGCGTTGGACAGAACGCGTTGTACGAAGGACGCGATTTGAAGCCGACGCTCGACACGCGCGCGGTACTCAAAGCCGCGCTGTCCGGCACCTTCGATCTGACAGCCGCGCAACTCGACCGTGTGTTCCCCAACTCCTCTGCTGTGCGAGCCTCATCGGGACTGATGGTGTAGCGATCCGGCTCGACCGTTCGCTCCGGCTTGCACACTGATCACGTGCAAGCCTGCTCAGCAGCGTCACGACACCCTTACTCAGGCCTTGACTCGAGTACGGCCGGAGGTTAGCGTCGTCCCCCCACCCTGACCGCTCGTCCCTTAAGGGCCAGGGCTTCGGACGGGAGGTCGCCATGCGTAAGTTACTTGGTGGTGTTGGCGCGTGTCTGCTGCTGGCGAGCGTGTTGTCGTCCGCGCAGACCGGGCAATCTGTCCCGACGCTCGATAGCGAAGCGTCTGGGAACTGGTTCGTCGAACTGGCGAGCCCGCCAACAGTCGATGGTACGGCCATCGCGACACTCGAAGGCGAGGAAGCACGCTTTCATTCCGCCGCCGCGAGCGCGGGTGTTCAGTACTCAGAGCGGCGACACTTCAGAAGGCTCTGGAACGGACTCACGGTTCGCGCATCCACTTCCAACGTCAACAAATTGCGCGCGCTCGCAGGAGTGCAGGCGGTGTACCCCGTTGTGAAGATCGCCGTCCAGCAAGTCGAGGGGCAGCCGGGGGCCTTTGCCGACCTGGTGACGGCGCTCGCGATGACAGGCGCTGACGTTGCGGGAAGTGAGCTGGGACTGACCGGCCGCGGCGTCAAGGTGGGCGTCATCGACTCAGGAGTCGACTACGATCATCCTGATCTGGGTGGATGTTTCGGGCGTGGTTGCCGGGTCGAAAAGGGATTCGACTTCGTCGGCGACGCGTTCAACCCCGACGAGGCGTCCCCCGCTTTCAGCCCCACGCCGGTGCCCGACCAGGATCCCGACGACTGTAACGGCCACGGCACGCACGTGAGCGGCATCATCGGCGCGAACGGAGGGCTCAAAGGCGTCGCACCGGGCGTAAGAATTCACGCGTATCGGGTATTCGGGTGTGACGGCCCGACAACGGCTGACGTGATGCTCGCCGCCATGGAGCTGGCGCTCGACAACGGCGCCGACGTGGTGAACATGAGCATCGGCAGCGCGCTCACGTGGCCGCAGTACCCGACGGCCAAGGCCGCCAATAGCCTCGTGCGGCGCGGAGTCGTCGTCGTCGCATCGATCGGCAATGAAGGTGCCCTCGGACTCTATGGCGCCTCCGCACCAGGAATCGGCAAGGATGTCATCGGCGTTGCGTCGTTCGACAACTCGCATGCGAATCTGACCGCCTTCACCGTCTCCCCTGATGAGGCCCAGATTGGATACGTCGCCGCCACCGGTGCCCCACCTCCGCCACTCATTGGATCGTTTCCCATGGCTCGTACCGGCACGCCCACGTCTACCAGCGACGGCTGTGTCGCGTTGCCTGCAGGAAGCCTCACGGGAAACGTAGCGCTGATTCGACGTGGCACGTGCTCGTTCTATCAGAAAGCGTTCAACGCAGAAGCAGCCGGCGCAGTGGGCGTCGTGTTGTACAACAACGCCGCGGGTTTCGTTTCGCCGACTGTGGAGGGCACGCCACCCATCACGATTCCAGTGGTCAGCATCAGCGCAGCAAGCGGCGTCCTCATCGACGGGCGCCTCGCGAGCGGCGACGTCACAATGACATGGACGTCGCTCATCACGAGCGAGGCTCAGCCAACCGGCGGCCTCATATCCAGTTTCTCGTCCTACGGCCTCCCGCCCGATCTCAGCTTCAAGCCTGATATCGGCGCGCCCGGCGGGACGATCAGATCGACGCTGCCTCTCGAACAGGGCGGCTACGGAAATCTGAGCGGCACGTCGATGGCATCTCCCCATGTCGCTGGGGCTGTCGCGCTGCTGCTCGAAGCACAGCCGCACATCACACCAACAGAAGTGCAGCAGCGGCTGCAGAACAGCGCGCGCCCGGCCGTATGGGCGGGGAATCCCGGCCTTGGTTTCCTCGACAACGTCCATCGCCAGGGCGCGGGCATGCTGAGGATCGACGCCGCGGCAACAGCCGACGCCATCGTGTCGCCGAGCAGCCTCGCGCTCGGCGAGATCGAGGCCGGCGTGGTCACGAAGAGGCTGCGCATTTCATTGACCGAGCTGAATGGATTCCATGGTCGACACTGGGGACACAAACACAACAGGCGCGGCCACGGTCACAACGACGATGCGGTCACCTACACGCTGGGACATGAGCCGGCGCTGTCTACCGGTCCAAGTACTTTCACTCCTTCCTTCCGCACTGGCTTTGCAACGGTCACATTCAACAAAGCATCTGTCACGCTGAGTGGCGATCGTCATGAAGATGACGACAACGCCAACGTCTTCGTGACGATCGCGCCACCAGCAGACGACCCGACCACGCGTCTCTTCGGCGGCTACATTACCTTCACCCCGAGCGATGGCGGAGCCGTACTCCGTGTCCCATACGCCGGGTACAACGGCGACTACCAGGCCATCACAGCGCTGACACCGACGCCGGCCGGGTTTCCGTGGCTGGCAAAGGTCGACGGATCGAACCTAGTCAATCAGCCGGAGGGAGCATCGTTCACCCTCGAGGGCGACGACATTCCGTTTATCTTGTTCCACCTTGATCACCAGGTCCGAAAGCTGAATATGGAGGTCATCGATATCAGTACCGGCGAGTCGATGGGCTTCGCCGATATCGAGGTGTTCCTGCCCCGGAACAGCACGGCGACTTCCGTCTTTGCGTTCACGTGGGACGGCACCACGATGAGACGGGCCGGTGGCAAGAGTCGACCCGTTCCAAACGGCGCATACCGTATCGATCTGTCCGTACTGAAGGCGCTCGGCAATCCGCTCAATCCGGCGCACATCGAGCACTGGCCGTCGCCGACCATCACCATCAACAGAGTCGATACGCCGTAGGCAACTTCCAACCTCCAACTCCCAACGGCGGGTCTGAAGACCCGCCGCTACATCCAGAATTGGGAGTTGGAATTTGGGAGTCGGGAGTTGACTGATCTTCTACCGATTGGCGGGTGCGGCCTGCGCCATCAATTTCTTGAGCAGCGTTGCCGTGTCTTCGTGCACGTCGATGCGAGCGCCGCCGCGGCTGTTGCCGCCTGCCTTACCAAGCGCTGAGTCCACCGGCGTATTGCCCTTGGCGTCCTTCGCGTTCAGATCGGCGCCGCGCGACGCGAGGAATGTGACGACGTCATTCCAGCCCCAGCGTGCGGCTTCATGCAGTGCCGTCAGGCCGCGTGAGTCCTTCGCGTTGATGTCGCCGCCGGCATCGAGCAACAGCTTCAGCGACTCGATCGATCGCTGCTGTGTGTCTTCGCTCAGATAGAAACCGCGGGTATCCGCGTCCACCGATCCCAATCCCGCCGCCGCCATCGTCGGCGTCATGGCGCGGCTGTTGGTCAGCGTCAGATCCGCGTTCTTCGCCAGCAGGAGCTTGATGGCTGGTGCATCCAGAGCCTTCGCCGCACGCAGCAGCGGCGTCGACCCTGTCGTCAGCATGCCGTCGAGACCGCGGTCGTTGCCGACGTTGCGGAACGGGGGCGGCAGGCGCAGGCGGGCGTTGGGATTCGCGCCGGCATCGAGCAGCAGCTTGATGACATCGAGCGCGCTGGTCTCATCGAGCGACGGCAGGTCGGGCCGTCCGCCGCGTGGAATCGTGTTGACGTCAACCGCCGCGTAGAGTGGCGCGCGGCCCCAGAGATCCCACTGGTTCGGATTCGCCCCTGCGCCAATCAGGTACGCAGCCGTATCGAACTGCATGTTGATGATGGCCGTGAGCAGTGGGCTGAGCGCTTCGGGATCGGCGAGGTTGATATCGGCGCCTTTCTCGACGAGCGCACGCGCGCAGTCGACGCATCCTTCGCGGGCCGCATACAAGAGTGGCGTCAGTCCCCCAAATGGACGGTAGATGGCTCGCGGCTCGGCGGTGACCTGGCGCTGCCAGTTGTTCACCGTGGAGCGCGCGTTGACCTGCGCGCCACGCGCGAGCAGCTCGCGCACCATCTCCGGCTGGTGTTGCGCGACGGCCCACATCAGTGCGGTCTGTCCGCGCCACTTCTCAACCGCGTTGACGTTCGCGCCGCGCTGAATCAGCAGTCGGGCGGCGTCCACCTGGCTGGTGCGCGCGACGACCATTAACGCCGTCTGACCGTCAGCGTTCGCCGACTCGACGTCGGCGCCGGCCTCGAGCAACGCACCCAGCAACGCTGCATTCGCCACGATCGCGGCCTCGGCCATCGGCGTCGAACCGTAATCGTTCCTGGCGTTCACTTTTGCGCCGGCGCGGATCAGTCGAGTCACCAGATCGACGTCGTTCTGCTGCACTGCCCAGTGCAGTGCCGTCGTGCCATCCGGTTCCGGGGCGTTGACGTCTACGCGCTTGGCCATCAGCGCCAGCGCCGACGCACGGTCGCCGGATTTGATCGCTTCGACAAGCGGAGGCGAGCCTGCCGCGACGAGCTGGGAGATTGCGAATACGCCAAGAATGAGAAGCGTGCTAGGGAAGACTTTCGACATAGTCAGTTGCCTAACAGAGCCACGACACACAGAGGCACCGAGACACCGAGGCCGATTTTGGGTTTTCTCTGTGCCTCTGTGTCTCTGTGTGTCGTGAAAATCGTTAGATCTCCGAAAACAGCTGCGTGCTGTTGCCGAACTTGTCCATCGGAACGCCCGCGCGTTCGAGCAGCGTCAGGTGCAGATTCGCCAGCGGCGTCTTGTCCTCGTACTTCAGGTGCTGTCCGCCCTTCAGCTTGCCGCATCCGCCGCCAACGACGACCGTGGGCAGCGGGAACTCGTCGTGCTGGTTGCTGTTGCTCATGTTGCTCCCGAACAGCAGGATCGAGTGATCGAGCACCGACCCATCGCCGTCGGGCATCGCCGCGAGCTTGGTCAGGAACTTCGTGAATGCCTGGACGTGGTACGTCTGGATCTTCGTCAGCTTGTCCTTGCGCGCCTTGTCGTTCTGGTGGTGCGAGAGCGGGTGGAACGCATCGGAGATCCCGATGTGGTTGTAGGTGACGTTGCTCCCCTCGCCCGCCATCATGTAGGTGTACACGCGCGTGAGGTTCGCCTGATACGCCAGCGCGATCATGTCGAACATCAGGTTGAGCCGCTGATCGAAGTTCGTCCCGACCGGCACGTCGGGGAGGTCGAGGCTCGAGAGATCCTGCGCCTCCATCTTCTGCACCCGGCGTTCAATCTCACGAACGCTTTCGAGATAGTCAGCGAGCTTCGCGCGGTCAGGCGCGTCGAGTGTGCGCTGGAGGTCGTTCGCTTCCTGCGTCACCAGATCGAGAATGCTCGCGTACTGCTTGGTGATCGCCTTGCGCTCCTGCGCGGTGTCGCCCTGCCCGAAGAGCCGTTCGAACAGCTTGCGCGGATCGGATTCCATCGGCAGCGGCGTCGTGGGCGACCGGAACGAGATCGTCGCGCCGTAGCTGCAACCGTAGGTCCGATCGCACGCGCCGTTGCCGCCGCGACCTTCCGTCGCCACTTCGAGTGAGGGTAACGGCGTGTCCTGGCCGATGTGCTGCGCGGCGATCTGGTCGATGGTCACACCGCCGTGCGGCTCCTGACTCGCTTCCGGCGTCACGCAACTGAGCCAGGTGCCCGGGTTGAGCGCATGCACCGGGGGAGCAATGGCCGGCTTGTTCTCGAGCCCGCTCACGATCGTGAGCTGGTTCTTGAACGGAGCAAACGGTTGGAGGATCGGCGACAGCTCGAAGCCCGTGCCTACCGCCGCCGGCGTCCAGTTCTCCATGATCGCGCCGTGCGGCAGGTACATGAAGCCCATACGCGGCTTGGGCGAGGCGGCGGTGTGAACGAGCTGCGTCCATGCCGGGACCATCGCGTCGAGGAGCGGCAGGCCGACGACGACGCCAGCACCACGAAGGAACGTGCGACGCGACAGATGCTTCTTGGTAATAAACATAAGAGTCCTCGGTCTACGGTCTTCGGTCCTCGGTCTTCGCCAACGACGCGGTCGACGTTGGCGCAGGTTCCGGCAGGGGCACCATTCGCATGCGGAAGGCGTCGCTCCTGACGATGCCCATCACGATCGACGAGAAGCGATACTTGTCGCGCGCCGACTCACGCACGATCCGGCGCACGGTCGGCATGTCGTAATACTCCACCGTGCGGCCAAGCGCGTAGGTCATCAGCCGCTCGGTCAACGTCTGAACGAACTGCTCGGGACGCTTCATGAGCGCGACACGAAGATCGGCGGGACTGTTCACCGCGGTGCCGTCGATCAGCTGACCTGACGCATCGATCGTCGTGCCAGCGTATCGGTCCTCCGCCCGCCACTCTCCAATGGCGTCGAAATTCTCGAGCGCGAAGCCCAGTGGATCCATCACGCCGTGGCAGGCGTTGCAGGACGGCTTGGCGCGATGCTGCTCCATGATCTCCCGCACCGAGCGCGCCTTCTCGCCGTCCTTGTTCTCCTGGAACGCTTCGACGTCAGGCGGTGGCGGTGACGGCGGCGTGCCGAGAACGTTCTCCAGAATCCACGCCCCGCGCAGGACGGGTGCCGTGCGATTGGCGTATGACGTCGTCAGCAGCACGGCGCCCTTGCCGAGGAGTCCCCAGCGATTCGCGTCGGCCAGCGTCACGCGGCGGAAGCGATCGCCCCTGATGTTCGGGATGCCGTAGTGCAGCGCCAGCCGTTCGTTGACGAACGTGTAGTTCGCGGTCAGCAACTCGAGGACGCTGCGATCGTCTCGCAGGATGCTGCTGACGAACAGCTCCATCTCCTCGCGGAACGCCGCGCGCAGGCTGTCGTCGAAGTTCGGGAAGATGATCGGGTCGGGATCGATCTCTTCGAGCGCGCGCATCTTCAGCCACTGGAACGCGAAACTGTTCGTGAGCGACTCCGACCGCGGGTCGGCCAGCAGTCGCCGCACCTGCGCTTCGAGCACCGCCGGTGTCTTCAGCGTGCCCTTCTCTGCCGCAGTCAGAAGCTCATCGTCCGGACCTCGCCCGATCAGGAAGTAGGACAAGCGAGAGGCGAGCTCGATGTCGCCAATCGCGTGAATGCTCCCTGGTGCAAGGCCGGCGGGCGATCGCTCGGCGCGATACAGGAACTTCGGGCTCGCGAGAATCGTCGGCAGCGCATCGCGAATCGCGGTGTCGAAGTCGCCGAGCGCCCGCGCGGCGCCGTAGAAGCTCAGAGGCGCCTCGAGATCGGCTTCCGTGATGGGACGCCGATAGGCCTTGCGCGCCAGCGACGACAGGATCCTCTTGGCGCACGCAGCCTCTTCGCCTTGAGTCTTCGGCCGGCACACGAAGACATGAGCACGGCCGGGTGTCTGGCTGACACCGGTCGGATTGAATGGCCCCTGGATCTCGAGGCTGCCGATCTTCGGAATGCGCTCCTCACCGGCGCCCGGCCGGAACTGATGCAGCACGTCGTCGGACTCCGCGTACGTCCTGGCAATGAAGGTCGCAGCGACCTTGTGCGGACCCGCGGTCACCTTTACGGGGATGTCCATGAAGCGGCTGTTGATCGCGCCCACGGCGGGTGCCTGTTGCTGATCGATCGCCCTGATGTCCTCTTCGCCGCCGATCGTGTTCTGGAAGACCCTCACGCCATCGATCGTCACGACCAGCGTGTGCTTGTATTCCATGCCGCGCACGTAGCCGGCAATAGCCATGTTCGGGATGTTCAACTTGTAGTCGCCGTCGGCGGGAAACAAGTGCTCGACGATCAGTCCGCCGCGCGTGCCGAGCGGAAGACCGTCGACGCGCACAGCTTGATCCGTCCCACGCGCTGGACGATAGGTCATGCTCCCGGGCCGCGCGCCGGGGTTCCCGATCGCACGCGCGCTGACGACGCGCGCCGCAGAGATGTACTGATCGAGGAACGATGGCGACACGCTGAGCACGCTCGCCACGTTGTCGAATCCCTCCGCCTCATCGTCCTTGGGAAGGAGCGCAGCGGCGTCGATCTTGAGGCCGAGCAGATCCTCGATCGCAGCGGCGTACTCCGCGCGATTCAGCCGATGCAAGGCGACGCGACCCGGATTCGGATGGGCGGCGGCGGCCTCGTCGAGCGAACGCTCCAGCCACGACACCATCGAATCGGCGCTGGCCTGATCGGGCCTGCGCACGCCGGGCGGCGGCATCATGCCACCGCGCAGCTTGCGGACGGTCTTCTCCCACACGTCGGCGTGCTCGGAGAGCTTCGCCAGGTCCATCGTGTCGAACATCAGACCGGCGGTTTTGGTCCGCTGGTTGTGACAGGTGACGCAGTAGGTGTCGAGCAACGCGCGCGGCGCGAGCGGCGCCGCGGCCGTCGTCGCTGTGGCAGTTGCCTGCTGGGCCGACAGCGTCGCGACGTCTGAACGCGACGCCGAGATCGCGACGATAAAGGCAGCGGAGAGAAGAAGGAGGGTCCTCACACGATTCCACCCAGCTCACGCACGTGAAGCCACAGTCCCCGATAGGTGATGTTCACGAAGAGCTCGGGATCGCCGCAGCGCGCGTCGAACTCTTTGGTCGCGCCCGCGGCGAGCATGTCCTCGGCGCCCATCCCCTTGCGCATCATCTGGTGCAGGCGCTCGCGCAGCGTGACCAGCATCTCGTGCTGCGCCTTGAGATCGGCTCGCGTCTGCACGGGGCCAGCGCCGGGAACGATTTTTGTCTGATCGTTGGTGAGATCCAGCAGCGTCTTCGACGCCGTCATCAGTCCTCCGAGCCATCCGCCGCTGATGTAGTCCGCGATCGGATAGGTGCCAACCGCGAGCACGTCGCCGGCGACGAGCACGTTGGACTCAGGGAAGAAGACGTAGATGTCACCGTCAGTGTGGGCCTGCCCGAGAGGAGCAAACTCGATTCGCTCGCGACCGAGCGTCATCTTGCCGGCGTTGTATGAGGTCTTCGTTGGCCAGGCCACCTTCGGAAGAGCCTTGTACGTCCGATGCTGCCACTCCAGGAAGATGTCGTTGGCCAGATACTGCTTCGTGTTCTCGTGCGCGATGATCTGCGCGCCCGCCGGTCCGAGCAGCTCGTTCGACCCGGTGTGCTCCGCGTGCCAGTCGGTGTTGAACAGATAGCGGACCGGTTTGCCGCCACCGATTTCCGCGACGGTCTTGGAAAGATCCGCGGCGTGTTCGCGAAGGCCGCCGTTCACCATCGCCACGCCGTCATCTCCGGCTGCGACGACGACGTTGCCGCCGCCACCGGACACCATCGTGATGGTGTCGCTCAGTCGAGTAGAGGTGAGTGCCGTGTGATCGCTCTGTGCGTACGCACGAAAGGGCGACCCGACCGGAAGTGACAGAACGGCGGCACTTCCGATCAGTGTACGGAGCACGTCCCGGCGACGTGGCGCGGGAGCCATGGGCAGAGTCTAGCGTGAAATTGCGCCGAAAGGCAGTCTAAGGACGAGTCAGGGCGCACCGGCATCGTCACCCGAGAGATACGACGTGAGCATCATTGCCCACGTGATCAACACGATGAACGACGCCGTGACGCCCAGCCGGGCACGTGGGAGGAGCCAGCCTGACATTCACAGCCGGCAGTGAGCAAGAACGGAACCATGCTGTGTTGGCCCAAGAATCCCCACACAACGGGCGGGGATTCTTCCGGCAGGAAGACTGATACCTGCCAAGGGGCTTTCCGGTCGAGAATATTTCCGTCCCAGCTGATGACTTTGGCTAGCCTCGCGCGACGAGCGCTTCGATGTCGGCTGCCGGTCTCACACCGGAAAAGCGCGAGACCTCCTTCCCGCCGCGAAAGACTGCCAGCGTCGGAATGGACAGGATGCGGAAACGTTCCCCCAACTCTGGAAGGCCGTCGGTGTTGACTTTGATCACGAGCGCGCGGCCAGCCATGCTCCGTGCGGCCCTCTCGAGTTCCGGTGCCATCATGCGGCACGGCGCGCACCACGGCGCCCAGAAGTCGACGACAACCGGAACAGACGCGCTCTGAACGATCGCATCGAACGACGCAACGTCCGACGCTTCGACCGGCTCGGCGGGTGGATGCAGAGTCGCGTGACAGTTCCCGCATCGGATCGCGCGATCGAGGCTCGCGTACCGCAAGCGGTTCGTCTTGTTGCACGAAGGACACCTGGCGAGTACTCCCAGTTGATCGGAATGCAGATTCGACATGTCTAAGACGGGTTGCCGGATTCGATTCGACGACGGACGGTGTCGAGTCCGCTCGTCACTTCGCTGGCGAGTCTACGTTCGACGAGCGAGCGCTTCAAGCCGCTGAACATCCCTTCCAGCCTGTCCAGCCTGGATCGGTTCAAGTACACCAGGTAGCGCGTCTTGCCGCCATTGAGCACGACGGTCGTGCCGAGCGATCCGTCACGATAGTGCGACGCAAACACTTCCTGTCCGAGCACAACGACAGAGGGCAGCGAAGGATCCACGGGTCGCACGATGTGCACCTGAGTGACCGCGACGATCGGCTTGCCGTGCTTGTACTGCTCCTTCGACCAGTAGAGAAACGACTCCGCACCTGGGACCTCGGCGCGAGGATAGTCGCTCAAGCCGTCCGCGACTGCCGGGAGGTAATTGCGAAGATGCGGCGAGCGCGCCAGGATTCCGGCGAACTCTGCCTGCGGCCGCGTCGGCTCGCTCCGATCGGCATAGGGAGGCAGGCCGGCAAGTCCCTCTGACTGATACTTCGTCACGCGCGCGAGAAGGAGGCGCCGAAATTCCCTCTGCACTGCGGATTTCCAGTCAGGATTGGCGCTCGCCGCGGATTTCAACACATCGATCTCCTGAGCGGCGAGCTTCACGCTGCAGCTTCCAGCCTCACAACGACGAATGGCATCGAGGTCAACGTCATCGAGAACCAGGGCATCCAGATCGGAGAGTACAGGTGGACGAGAGAACCGCCGAATGCTGACGACGAAGGGACTGCGCTTCAGCGCCTCGATCGCCTTGGTCCAGCGCACAAGCGCTTCAGGATCGGCGTCGAATCGTGACGCCGCAAATACGGCTACTTCACTGTCACGAGCCGGCAGGATACGGACCAGGACTTCGCCGCGATCGATTCGTTCACGCTCCGCCGGGTCAATCGAGACGACTGGCGAGAAGAACGCAAAGGGGTCGCCGTCCTGCGGCCGAGACAGCCCGCTCACCTCCGCGCCCGCCACGAACGCGGTGGCACATGCAAGGCAGAGTGCGACGCGGAGTGTCGGCACGCCTTCCCGGGTGCTGCAATATGCAGACCGATCCTTCAGGCTTGGCATTAGGCCACCGGGGCGCTACACTCCGCCGCTGCGGGGCCCGGAACTTACCAAATCGCGGGAGCGCGATCCGGAAAGAGGGATCTATGGTCCGACTGTTACACGCAGGCTGCCTGGTGGTTCTCATCGCTGTGCCGGTCTACGGCCAGTCGTCACGATCGAACGACAGCGCATCCCTCTCAGCACGGCTGCAGAAGTTCGAGGACAAGGAAGAGATTCAGAATCTTCTGCTCGACTACGGCCGTCATCTCGACAATCGCGACTTCGCGGCCTACGGGAGTCTATTTGCCAAGGATGGCGAGTGGGTTGGCGGTTTCGGAACCGCCTCGGGTGGACCGGCGGGCATCAAGGCGTTCATGGAGAAGAGCATGGGCACCGCGCCGAATCGCGCGAAGAACTATCACCTGCTCTCGAACTTCGTCATCGCCGTCAACGGTGACACGGCGACCGCCTGGTCGCGCTGGGCCTTTGTCGTCCCTGGTGAGAAGGGTGCCGTCATCTCACAGGCCGGGCGATACGACGACATGCTCGTGCGCGAAGACGGCCACTGGAGATTCAAGCGACGCACGGCCTCGAACGACACTCCAGGTCCGGCCCCCGCCGCAGCCCCCGCGCAAACACGCTGAGGACGATCATGAGAATTTTCTGGTTGGCGTGCCCCGTCTTCGTGACTCTGTTCGTCGCCGTCACCGCCGGCCAGCAGGCGGCGCGCATCGACGATGCCGCGCTGGCAAGAGCGGGACGAACCGGCGACGACTGGCTGACCTATGGAATCAGTCAGGCGGAGACGCGCTTCAGTCCCCTCACGCAGATCAACACAACGAACGTGAAGAGCCTGAGCCTCGCCTGGTCCTACGACGTGGGATCGGGCGGCGGCGGCCAGGAGGCGACGCCGCTCGTGTCCAACGGCACCATCTACGGCATCACGAACTGGAGCATCGTGTTCGCCGTCGACGCGCGAACAGGCAAAGAGAAATGGCGATGGGATCCGCAGGTCAACCAGGGTGCCGTGCGGCCGGAGATCTGCTGCGGCGTCGTGAATCGTGGACTCGCGATCTACAACGGGATGATCTTCGCGCCCGTCATCGACGGCCGGCTGACGGCGATCGACGCGAATACCGGCAGACCCGTGTGGGAAGCGCGCGTCGCCTACGCGCAGGATCACTACACCATCACGATGGCGCCGCGCATCGCGAAGGGCAAGGTGATCATCGGCGCGAGCGGCGGCGATCGCACGACACGCGGCTTCTTCGACGCCTACGACGCGACGACGGGACATCGTGCATGGCGCTTCTACACCATCCCCGGCGATCCGTCGAAGGGGTTCGAGAACGACGCGATGCGGAAAGCGGCAGCGACGTGGGACGTCGAGAAAAAGTGGTGGGAGTTCGGTGGCGGCGGCGCGGTGTGGGACGGACTCGCGTTCGACCCGGAAGCCAATCTCGTCTACGTCGGCACCGGCAACGCACAGCCCTGGACGTATCTCCATCGCTCATCGAAGGACAAGGACAACCTGTACGCCGCATCGATCCTCGCGGTCGATGTCGACAGCGGTCAGCTCAAATGGCATTACCAGGTCGTGCCGGGCGACAACTGGGACTTCGACAGCGTCCAGCACTTGATCCTCGCCGACCTGCAGATCGGCGGGCGCGCGCGCAAGGTGATCATGCAGGCCAACAAGAACGCCTTCTTCTACGTGATCGATCGGATCACGGGGCAGTTCATCTCCGCGCAGCCGTTCTCCTACGTCACGTGGGCGAAGGGCATCGATCAGAAGACCGGGCGGCCGATCGTGAATGAGGAGGCCTACTACGGCACCGACGCGATCCTGATTCAACCGGGAGGCGGAGGTGCGCACAACTGGTCGCCGATGTCGTTCAATCCGATCTCAGGTCTCGTCTACATCCCGACCTCGACGAACAACAGCTTCTCGTATGCGGCCGAGGCGAAGTACGAGCCGCAGCCCGGGCGTATGACGGGAACGGTGCGGCCAGCGCCCTCACCCGTGCGTCCGCCTCCGCCGGCGATCGGACCGCCGCCGATCGAGGGGCCCGGCGGGCGTGGTGCACTCGTCGCGTGGGATCCCGTTGGGCAACAGATGCGATGGCGCATGCCGGGAGGCGGTGGCATCGGCGGTGGCACGATGACGACCGCGGGCAACCTGGTGTTCCAGGCGTTGAGTGACGGACGCCTGCTCGCTTACAGCGCAGACAAGGGCGAGAAGTTGCTCGAGATTCAGACCGGCTTGAGCAGCGGCATGGGACCGCCGATCACATATCGCCTCGATGGCAAACAGTACATCGCGCTCATGGGCGGAGTCGGCTCCGTAGCGCTTGGAAACGCGGGACCGGGAAACAGCGCGACGCCGTTCTCACCCAAGCTGCTGACGTTCGGACTCGACGTACCGGGATCGGCGTCCGGGCAAAATCAGAACTGAACGCAGGCGGGTCTAAAGACCCGCCTCTACGCAACAAATTCCCAAGGACCCAACTTCCAACTCCCAACTTAGATTGGGAGTCGGGTTTTTGGGAGTTGGGAGTTAGTCCGGTTCAGTGTTAATCCGCCAATCGTCGTGTTTGTACGAGAGGTTCGGGTTGTAGTACGGATCTCCCCGATCCAAGAGGCTCTTCCAGCGCTGCTCGAAGACTCTCTCGTCGGGCGGCGGATGCAGCTTTCCCCGGCTCGAGCCCTCGTAGTGATAGAGGCTCGCGTCTGGAGTGAAAACAACGAGATAGCCGCGTTCCCGAGCCTTGAGGCACAGATCCACGTCGTTGAGCACGACACGCAGATCCTCGTCGAAGCCGCCGACCTCGTCGAACACGCGGCGCGGCACCATCATGCACGCGCCGGTCACCGCGCTGCAGTTGCGCGTCAGATCGGCGAGGCGCAGGTTCCCGATCGTCTCGCCCGGCCAGGACCGGAACGCGTTGGCCGCGACGCGATTGATGCCGACGACGACACCAGCGTGCTGGATGCGCTTATCTCCGTAGAGCAATCTCGCACCAACCGCACCGACGTCGGGGCGTTGCGCGTGCTCGAGCATCGCCGTGAGCCAGTCAGGCCGGATCACCTCGACGTCGTTATTGAGGAACAACAACTGCTCTCCGCGAGCGTGGCGCACACCAAAGTTGTTCAGCGCCGAATAATTGAAGCGCTGGCTCCACTGGTGCACCTGAACCCGGGGCGGCAGTGATGCCAGATACCGCACCGCCTCGGCATCCGTGCTCTGGTTGTCGATGACGATGATCTCGTAGTGGTGGTAATCGGTGCGCGCGCAAATGCTGTCGAGTGTCGTCTGCAGCAGCGCCTGTTTGTCGCGCGTGGGAATGATGATTGACACGAGGGGCTGCTCTCGCAGGTCAAGCCGCGTCGTGTAACCACGCGGCCCCTTGCGCGCAGACAGCGCATTCGTTCGTCCCGGAGTGCCGCGACGGCCAAGCGCCTCGACCAGGACGCGCGACTCGTCACGGTTGGCCGCGTGCCGCTCCAACACCGTGCTCGCCGATGTCGGCTGACGATGGCTGTGATACAGCACCTTCGGCACGTGCGCGATGCGGCTCGTGGCTTCTGTCAGCCGCAGCACGAGGTCGTAGACCTGACCCTTTCCTGCAGCGGATCGAAACCCGCCAATCTCCGAGACGAGTTGCCGGCGGAAAACGCCGAAGCGCTCGAGGTAATTGAACGACAGCAACAGGTCGGGGCCCCAGTCCGGCTTGAACAGCGGATCTTCGCGGCGCCCCGTCTCTGACAACCAGTCTTCGTCCGAGTAGACGATGTCGTCATCCGAGTCGTTGAGCCGCTTCACGAGCTCGAACAAACCCTCCGGCGCCAGTTCGTCGCCGGCGTTCATGACGCCGATGAATTCACCCGATGCGGCGCGCAGCGCGTCGGCATACGCCGGCGATGGTTCGCTGCTCGCGATCGTTCGCACGCGAGGCTCGCCCGAGAGCACGTGATGCAGATCGGCGCTCGAGGACGCTGAGAAGCCAGGTGGTACTGCTACGCACAGCTCCCAGTGACCGTACGACTGGGCCTGGAGCGACGCCAGCACTTGTTGCACCTGCGCGACCTCAGGCCTGTCGAGGCAGAGCAGCACCGAGATGACTGGCCGGTTGCGGAACTGTCCGATCGCTGCTTGCATGGCGTCGGGGCTGGGAGCCGCGCCCTGACCGAGCATCCACTGCTCGTACTGATCCTCGATCCGCGGCGCGCGGCGGTCAGCACCCTCCACGAGGAAATTTTTCCCGCGCACAGCAAGGCTGGCTTTGTGGCCTGCGCGGCTGAAGATCATCAGAAAGCCTTCGTCGATCCAGATCTCGAGCACGCGATACACAGCGCGATAGATCTGGCGGACCACCGGCACCGACAGCATCCATTTCCGCAGCGGGTTCACCCGTTGCTGCAGACGCCATCCGATCGCCTTGGAGTGGAGATCGACCTCCCGGCTCAACGCGGCGATCGTCCGCTCCTGATGGTCGACAATGCGCCCGAGGCTCTCGACCTCCTGACGCAGGCTCGTCTCGACCTCGCGATGATCGTCTCCGGACTGAACAGTCGGCCGCTCGATCATTGGGCGTGTACCGCGATGGACACCGGCAGCGACACCTTGCCATGAACGACTTTGCCCGACTCCGGAGGCAGCACGGTAATCACGAGCGCATTGTCAACCCAGTCGAAGTAGCTTGGCTTGCTGCGGTCGTACGCCAGCGCCGTGCTGACGCTGTAGGTGCCGTTTGCCAACGGAAGCCGCTGTCGAAAGTCGACGACAACTGTGCTGCCGGCAAGACGCGGCGGTAGCGGCACGTTTTCCTCATGCGTATTGCTGCCGACGATGTCCGTGCCGGTCTTGTCGCGGATGCTGAACCCAAGAATGCTGAATGCCGCGTCCTCGTAGTACTGCACGTGGACCCGCAGGATCACTTCGTCGTCGAACTCCACGGAGTTGAGCGGCCGCCCCTGAAGATCGAGAAGCTCGACCTGCCGGATCCGCGCCGCGCCTGTCCCGTGGCGGAAAACGCGGACGCGTTCGTCGAAGCCCGAGTCCTCGCGGAACACCACGGCAGCGGCACCGTCTCCGTCGCGTCGCGGACGGGCGCCGCCATTCGCAGCCGCTTCGATGTTGGCCGTCTTCGCATGATAGATGTTGGCGATCGTCGCCGGATCGTCGTGCGCTTCGATGCGCCCGCGCTCGAGGAGGATCGCCTCGGTGCAGATCGACCGCATCATCCCCATGTCGTGACTCACGAAGACGATCGTCGTCCCGCTCGCCTGCATCTCGCGAATCCGCCGGATGCACTGATGCTGAAAGAGCACGTCACCGACGGCCAACGCCTCGTCCACGAGCAGGATGTCCGGGCTGACGTGAATCGCTGCAGCAAACGCCAGTCGCACGAACATGCCGCTCGAGTACGACTTGACCGGCCGGTCGATGAATTCCCCGATGCCGGCGAACGCCTGGATCGCCGGGAGGCGCTCCATCGTTTCCTCGCGCGACATGCCCATCACGATGCAATACAGCTCGACGTTCTCGCGTCCGGTGAACTCCGGGTTGAAGCCGGCACCAAGCTCGAGGAGCGAGGAGACTCGACCGTTCACCGCGATACGCCCGTTCGTTGGCACCATGATTCCGGCTATCAACTGCAGCAGCGTGCTCTTGCCCGACCCGTTGTTTCCGACCAGGCCCAGCGTCGCCCCCGGTGCGATCCGGAACGAGACGTCGGCCAGGGCCCAGAAGTTGGTGTGATAGGTCTTCGTCCCGAACGTCATCAACTCCAGTGCGCGATGACGGGGAGTCGGATACAGGCGGTAGGCCTTCGAGACGTGGTCGACCTCGATCGCGGATGAACCCATCAGAGCAGATCGGCGAAGGTCGGCTTGGTACGCATGAACACCCAGTGGCCCGAGACGAACACGATGAACGCGACGGCTGCGAACAAAGCGAATGGCGTGAGCGCAGGCAGCTGATTGTCGAGAAGCGCCGCGCGATACGCGTCGACGATCGCGGTCATCGGGTTGATGTGGAGCACCCACTGGTAGCGTGCCGGCACCATCGATGCGGGATAGACGATGGGTGTCAGAAACATCCACAACGTCAGGACGAGGCCGACGACCTGGCGAACGTCGCGCAAGTACAGGGCGAGCGTCGCGAGCAGCCACGCGATCCCGGTCATGAACAGGAACTGCAACGCCATCACGACGGGCAATAAGAGCAGCGACCAGCCCGGCAGCCGCCCTCCAATCACCACGACTGCCAGAAAGACCCCCAGACCGATGATCTCGACGATCAGCGCGGACAACACGAGGTGCACCGGCAGGATCTCGGTCGGAAAGACCACTTTCTTGATGAGCGGAGTCTGATCCAGAAGGATCGACGACGAGCGGGTCAACGCGTCCGCCACCGCGAGCCACGGAAGCAGTCCGCAGAAGGCGTACAACGCGAACTCCCCCGTCGTGCCGCTTGCGCTCAGACGCACGCTCATCACACTCGAGAACACGAAGGTGTACAGCGTCAGCAGCGCCAGCGGCTGAATGACGGCCCACCACAATCCGAGAGCGGAGTTGATATAGCGACCGCGAATATCGCGGTTCACGAAGATCTGGATCGCCTGCCGATGGGTGATGAGCGCCCTGAAGGGAGCGAGCATCGTGGCCATCAGTATAGTTTGCCCGGGGTCTGCCACCACGGCTGCGGATGCCGTGGCGGAAAGGCGAGCCACAAATCCGCTCTTGTCAGCGACAGGTTCGGGTTGTAGTACGGGTCGGCCGTGAGCAGCCCCTGCCAGCGGTCGCGCATGGCCTGCGATTCGGCGAGGAACCGCGGGAGATTCGCCCCCTGCAGGTCATCGCCGCGGCTGATCGACTCGAAGTGATAGAGCTCGGCGAACGGTGTCCACACATTGCGGTACCCGCGCGCGCCGATCCGCAGGCACAGGTCGACATCGTTGTACGCGACGGCGAGTGTCTCGTCGAAGCCGCCCACTTCCTCGAAGATGGATTTGCGGAGCACCATGCACGCCGCCGTCACTGCAGACATGGTCTGGGTCAACGCCGCGCGCCCGTAGTTGCCGGGCATGCCGCGGCGCTGCCCGCGATGGGCGTGCGAGGCGATTCCGCCCATTCCCAGGACGACGCCCGCGTGCTGCATCGTGTTGTTCGGATAGTAGAGCATCGCGCCAACCGCGCCGACCCCCTCCCTCACCGCGAGGCTCATCATCTCCTCGAGCCAGTCGGGAGAGATGACCTCGGTGTCGTTGTTCAGGAAACACAGGAACGGCCCAGGCGCGCCCGCGGCAGCCACGTTGTTGATCCGCGAGAAGTTGAACGGCCCCTCGACGCCGAGCACCGTGACCTGCGGGTTTTGCTGCACCTGCTCGAAGTAGGCGTGTGACGCAGCGTCCGCACTACCGTTGTCGACGATGACGATGTCGAAGGACCCGTACGTCGAACGCGAGACGATGCTGTCAACGCACCGCGACAACAACTCCACGCGATCCTTCGTCGGGATGATGATGGTGACGCGCGGCCGCGGCTCGGGCAGCCGGTAGCGGATGCGCTGATAGTACGGCGCGCGCGGCGCGGGCTCGATCGTCGCCTCGATGCCGGTCCTGGAGAAATGTGCCTCCACCGCCAGACGAGCTGCATCAGTCGCGTAGGTCTTCTGGTGCACGTCGAGCGCCGCAGATCCCGGAATCGCCCGCCAGTGATAGAGGATGAGCGGGATGTGGCGGATCCGCGATGGTTGCGTCTGCTCCACCACTCGCAGCGCCAGCTCATAGTCCTGGCTGCCCTCGAAGCCGGCGCGAAATCCACCCACCTGTCTCACCATCGACGTGCGATAGACGCCGAGATGGCTGATCAGGTTTTGCCCGTAGAACAGCTCGGGGTTCCAGTCTGGCTTGAAGTAGGGGTCGTAGCGCCGCCCTGACGCGTCCAACCGATCTTCGTCGCTGTAGATGATGTCGGCGTCGGGATGCCGGTTGAGCTCGTGAACGACCGCCGCCAGTGCATGCAGCGGCAGCACATCGTCGTGATCGAGCAGGACGATGAACTCGCCTGTCGCCAGCGCCAGCGCGCTGTTCGACGCCGCAGAGATGTGCCCGTTGCTGTCGCGAAAGTGGAGCTTGAGACGCGAGTCTCGCGCCTGGTACTCGCGCAGCACCTCCGCCACGCGTGGATTCGTCGAGCAATCGTCGGCGATGCAGAGTTCCCATTTGGTGTAGATCTGACGCTCAACCGATCGAATGGCCCCGCGCAGCCACCGCTCGTCGCTGTTGTAGACCGGCATGATCACGGACAACAGCGGTTGATAAGGGAGTGGCTCGATGCTCTGCCGGATCGCGCGGATTTCAGCGCGGCGCAGGCGATCGAAGCGAGGAATCCACAAGCGCTGATACTCCAGCCGGTAGCGCAGCTCACCGAGGCGCTCGCGAATCCAGGGGTTCAGCGGATTGCGGGACCCTTCACGCGCGAGGTCGTGGACACCTTCGTTGATCGATCGGAGGAGTCCGCGCGGTCCGGACTCGACCAGGACATGCCATGTGGATCGAGTCGCGCTCGCGAGGTCGCGCAGATGGGGCGGGTGTGCCCACCACCGGAACAGAAGAACGCGGGCTGCGGTCAAGCGGACACGTACGATCCGGCTCGCACGGACGACCCACGCCGTGCTGATGCGCGAGTTCAACTCGACAGACTCATCGCGTGTTTGCCCGTCATCTCAGCGAGTCAGTATAATTCGCGCTCACGCCGCGACGGAGATGCGGCTATTCCCGTTGATGACACGCCCACTTCCCTAGTGACCGCAGCCGGACGCTGGTTCGTTCTCGCAGGACTGTTGCTGATGATCACAGGCGACGGCCCCGCTTCGACCATTGGCGTATCAAGATGGCCGACGCCCTTTCCGTTTCTGGCGTGGCCCTGGCTGTATCTCGCGATCCTTGCGCTCGGCACGATATGCCTGATCGCCGGAGGCACAGTGAAAACGTGGCGAGTCCCGCACCTGCGCGGCCTCGCGACGCCGCTCGCCGTGTTGATTGGCGCCTTCCTGTTGTCGGCAGCCGCATCACAGGTGCACACACTGAGCGCGACGGCCTTTCTCGCCGTGATTGCGATCGTGGCGGCCGGATGGATCTTTGCCCTGCTCGTCGAGGACGAGGCGGTCAGGCGTGGGATCTGGCCGGTCATCGCCGTGGCGGTCCTTCTGCTGGCTGTTCGCGTCATCCTGTGGCGACGTGATGAAGGGCTGAACGTCGTCGCGTTTCTGGTCCTCAACAACGCCTGGGCCGGCAAGCTTCAACTGGCCTGGGTGCTCAACCTCTTCGCTCCATTGCTGCTCGCGCGCGCGATGGGTGAATCACATCGAGGCCTGGCCGTGCTCTACGGCGTGACGTGGACGCTCGCCGGCGTCGCAACCTATCTCCTCTTTTCGAGAATGGGGACAATCGTCTTCGCGGTCACGACGGTCGGCGTCTGGATCTTCAACCCCGGACAGTGGCGCAGAGTCGTGCTCATCATGATTCTCGGCGCGGCCATCGGCGGGGTACTCGCGGCACGCAGCGACAGGATGGCCCGCTACGTCGTGTCCACGATTCTCGAACCCGACCGCAACCCGGGCGTCGGGCTTCGACTCGGTGTGTGGAGCGATGCGCTGCTGCTGTTCCGGTCGCGCCCGATCACGGGCACCGGTCTTGGCACGTTCGACGAAATCAGTTACCGGCTCGAGCACCACACGGGCGATCCCTTGTTTCGTCAGAACGGCTGGCACGCACACAACGTGTATCTGCACCTGCTTGCGGAAACCGGCATCCCTGGACTGCTGGCCTGGTGCTATCTGTGGTACGCCATCATCGTTCGGCTCCTGAGCGCGTGGAAGCACGGCGACGCACAACACCGCCTCTATTTGTCCGGGGCGCTGTGGGCTGTTCTCGCGTTTCTCGTGCTCTCGATCAGCGAGGTCCTAATCGGCGCGCGAGTACACGCCAGCCTGCGGATGAACCTGACGATCGCCCTGATAGTCGTGTTGGGGCTGCACGTCGCGGCGGAAATTGATCGAAGGCGCAGCCTGCACTAGGATGGGCCAACGTAGTAGGCAGTAGGCAGTAGCTGCCTATCGCGTACGGTCTACCGCCTACCGTTCTTCTTACCGGAGGATCCATGCAGAAGTGGCTCACCTCAGTCCTCATTCTTACGCTGGCCTTCGTGGCGATCGGCCACGCTCAACGCGGCGGCCGCGGAGGACCGCCTCCGCCCCCACGTCCGATCGCCGGCAACGGCATCGAGGTCCCGGGCTGGTGGGGTCGAATGGACGATGTGAAGGAAACGAACAAAGGGCTGAAGTTCGCGCCGGCAAACGGCGGGCTGCATGCGACGACGGGGCCGAACATCATCTTCTGGGATCCGCAGCAGACGGCGATGGGGAACTACACGGTCAAGGCGACGTTCACCCTGACCAAGCAGCCGAGTCACGAGGTGTCGTACGGGTTGTTCATCGGTGGCGAGAGCCTCGATGGCGACAAGCAGAAGTACAGTTACTTCCTGATTCGCGAGAACGGCCAGTTCCTGATCAAGAAGCGCAATGGCAGCGGGACGAGCAACGTCGCCGGTGACTGGGCCCCGAACCCGGCGATCACTGCGCTCGCCGCCGGTACACAGAAGAACGATCTTTCAGTCCAGGTGACCGCAGACCGCGTGAGCTTCATGGTCAACGGGAAGGAAGTGGCGAGCCACCCCAAGGCTTCGATCGACACCAACGGCGTCGTCGGCCTTCGTATTGGTCACGGGCTTGATGTTCAGATCGACGGATTCGCGGTGACCCAGTAGGCTCTTGGCTCTCGGCTTTGGTCTCTAGGCTTGGGCTCTAAATTGGACCAACGAGAGCCCAAAGCCCTAAGCCCAGAGCCTAAAGTCTAAAGCCTAGAGCCTATCTCGCCGTTCTCAGCTCCTGCCCGTCCACAGTGTACGTAAAGAACCCGATCATCATCTCTTCCCACGTCTGATCGCCCCAGCGCACAGCCTTGGTCGGGTCCGGATTGCTGCGATTGGCTGCGGAGTTGTCGAAATGCGCGCGCACGTGCAGCTTCGATCCTTTCGGCAGCGAGAGTGGCTCGTTCAGCCAGTAGTCCGTCTGCCAGCCGAAGTCGAACTTCGGCACCTGCAGCACGATCTCGTTGCGGCCATCGGGATAGATCACGGTGTAGGTCATATCCTTGCCGCGCAGGTGCATGTGCGGGTGCATCGTCCAGACCCTGACGTTGTCCGAGAAGGTGGCCTCGGCTTCGACTTCGTGATTCGCTGCACCCGGAGGAATCGTGAATACCGGGTTGGCGATGATGCCCGTGCGAATCTCCTGACGCGGAGGCTCCTTCGCGAAGATCAACCCGATGCGCGAGCGATCGACACCGGGCTTGCCGTTCGTCGTGTAATGCACCTGGAAGATCAGTGTCGACCCGGCGGGAATGCGCTTCGCCGTTCCCGGCAGGTAGACCGGCGCATCCTCACCCACTGCCCAGTTGACCAGCATCGCGTCACCGCCACCTGGCGCTTGTGAACGCGCGGCGCCCTGCGTGCCGGGCTCGCGAGCCGGCGGAGGAGCAAGCGCCTGTCCTGCTGACAGAATCGGCCTGATGGCGACGACGTTGGGCCGGCTGCTCGGCTTCGGCTCACGCACGTACACGATGATGTGATGCACGTGGGACCGATCGCCCGCGCGCACTTCACCGGCCTGCATCCACCTGTCCTCGGTGAAGTTGGTCGGGACCTCGAAATACTGATAGTCGATCGTTCCACTTGCAGGCACCTGATAGTCCGCCTGCATCTGGAACACCTGATCTGGCTGTCCAATCTGCCAGCCCGCGGGGAACTTCGGCAGCGCCGGAAGCTCTGAGGGATTGCCCTCGCTCGCGCCCGCCTTGACCCATGCGGCGATCGTATCGATCTCCCGTTGGGTGAGACTCAGATCGTTTCGAAACGATCCGTACTGCCGGTCCGCGTGCCACGGTGGCATCACGCGCGTCGTCACCTTCTCGCGGATCGCGCTCGCCCATGGGCGCACATCGCGATAGGTGATGAGCGACATCGGCGCGACCTCGCCGGGCCGATGACAGCCCACGCACTTGTCGTAGAAGATCGGAGCCACATCGCGGCTGAAGGTCGGAGCCGCCTGCGATACCGCGTTCTGCGGTGCCGCATCTCCGGTGAGAACCAACCCGCCGGCACCCCAGACACTCAGTGCCGCGACGAAGGCCACCGCACGAAGCTTGTCAGGTCTCATGAGCTACTCCGGCCCAAAGGCCAATAACACGTTACCGGGTCTCCCGCCGAACCCTCCGTACCCCGAGTTGGCGTACACCATACCACCCGCAACGACGGCTCCCGGACCGATCATAGAGGCCCCCTTGCCGGGCACGCCGTTGACCGTCGTGTACGTGCGATTGCTGTCGAATGACCAGATCACCTCGCCGGTCCTCGTCGAATAGGCGCGCAACGAGCCGTCGTTGGAGCCAGAGAATACAGCGCCTGCGATCGCGGTCACAGCCGCCGACTGCGCACCGTTGCATCCAGGACCTGAGCCACACGTCGGCGTTGGCGGAGACGTAAACCACGCACGCGTCCCGGTCGTCAGGTTCACGGCGTGAAGACCTCCCGGCTGCGATGTCAGGATGTCCGACACGGCAAAGTAGGCCAGTTCACCGTCGACGGCGGCGCCCCACTCGATCCCGCCAAGCGTCGAGCCTTGCCCGGCGCGATACTGCCAGAGAATCTCGCCCTTCTTCTCCGGGTCCATTCCGAACGCCATCCCCGACTTCTGCCCGATGACGATGACATCGCGGCCACCCGCGCGTGCGAGAACCGGTGGACTACCAAAGTCATGATCGGGTCCGACGGTGTCGGGACAATTGGGATTCCCCGCGCGGCAGTTCGTGACGTAAACGTCGTTCGCCGTGACCTGCCGCGTCCATCGAATCGCGCCAGTCGCGAGATCGAGAGCCACGACGGCATCGCTGGACGATGTGACCGGCGCGCTGTACGCATTCCCGGTCGCGACGTACAACGCGCGGCGTGCGACATCGACCGTGGGTGCCGACCAGATACCTGCACCGGCAGGACCCCACAGCGGCGTGCCGGTCGAACTCGAGCCTCGCCGCTGCGGCGTCTCCGCGATCATGTACGTCTTCCACTCGACCGCGCCGGATTCCGCATCGAGGGCCGAAATGCTTCCACGGAACGTGCAGCATGGATACTGCGGGTCGGCGCCTTGCGCTTCCTCGTATGAAGCGACCGGCACGTAGAGCCGGCCCTCGAAGAACGTCGGCGATCCGGTGATGCGCGCGGACGGATGGTCGTCGACGCGTCGCACCCACAGCGTCTTTCCTGTTTCCGCGTCGACAGCGTACGCATTCGCCGCCGTATCTCCGAAGTAGACGACGAGCCGCGACGCGCCGGCCGGCGCAACTGCCAACGCCGTCCGTACTCCGCCCTTAGCGCTGAACGTCCACTGGATGCATCCGGTCTTCGCATCGAGCGAGTACACGGTGCCATTCTGGCTGCCCACGAAGACTCGGCCCGCAGCAACCGTTGGATGCGACCACGCGACGGAGGCGTCCGGGAATCCGAATGCCCATTTCAGTGTCAGTCGCGGCAAGTCCGCCGGCGTGAGCCCTGCCTGCTCCGCCGACTGGAAGCGGCTATTCGTTGGCGATGGACTCCATCCTGTCCATTGCGCCGTCTTCGCGAAATCCGGCAGCGGTGCGCGCGCCGCGCAGCGTCCGCTCGACGCGCCGCTCACGTCACCCTCAATCGACTTTCCTGTGATGAATTCAGCGACGGCTCGACGCTCCGCACCACTGAGTCGAGCGCCTTGCGGGCGCATGGCTCCGGTCATGAGTGCATCGACGATCGCCTGCGGCGTTCGCGCGCGAAGCGCATCCAGGCCCGGCGCGCGTGAGTCCGCCGCGCCGGTGTGACAACTGATGCAGGACGCCTGGAAGACGCGAGAGCCTTCGGCTGATTGCGCCGCAACGACCGATGCGGCGCTCAAGAGGATGCCGAGCGCTCCGCATCCGCGCAGCACCCCTGCGGGGAACGCGAACACTGGCCTCGCCATGGCGCGAAGTCTAGCACCATGCCCGACTGGGCCGGCCAACGGAATCGTCGACTTTGATGCAAATTTTGGCGACCACAGCATTTCCAAACGCTGGAATCGCCGAGGGTCAAGGCGTTAGAGAGGCACCGAAAGCCCCGGCCCTCGACGTTGCTCGGGGCTCCCTGAGCGAAGTCGAAGGGCGGAAATCGCTCTCCGCAACCCGCCTACAGCCGCAACCTTCGTACGCGCAATGTTCGGCGCGCCAAGCGTCCAAGTGCATCACTGCTTCTTGGCTGTGTCGGCGCGCCGCATTTTGATCGGACATGCTCGCGGCGAGTCACCGCTCCGGTGGCACCGGGCGCAGCGCGGTACCGTGGTCGATGATGACCTCGTCGTTCACGCGAGTGCCCCGCGCACTGGTCCATGTGATGCGGCCGTTGACAAAGTTGCTGCGCCGCTCGTCACCACGACCCGTGGAGTGTTCGTCGCTCGTCGGGTAACCCAAGGGGCCGCGTTCGGCTCCCCTCGCGAACCAAGTCGCCCGAATCGCGCCACGCACCTCCTGTGCGCCGGTCGCCGGCGACCAGTAGATCGATGCCTCCGGATGACCCGCGAGATGCATTGCGCGGAAGTGGTTCAGCCTTCCGCGCCCGTCGCTACATGTCAGTTCATCGGTAATCGGATACCCGTACTTTTCGCGACCAAGTGCAACCCACTTTTCGCCGATCTGCCCCCAGACCGCAAACGCGCCGATGGCGGGATGCCAACTGATGATGCCACCGCCCGAGAACTGTTGCGCGCGGCCCACGCCGTCAAACGTAGGACGTTCGATGTCGATTGCGTGACCAAAGAACCCCTCGCCGCCGAGTTTGAGCCACTTCTCGCGAATGGCTCCGATGACGTCAGCCGTCTCAGGACCCGAGAGCGTTCCACTCCCGTCACTCAGGTCGGTATGACTGTGCAGGGTCCCGAAGAAGACCGCCACCGCCTGTGCCCGCACGTCGGGTCCGGCCACAACCAAGACTGTAGCAACGACACAGATCCACAGGGCACGCATGGCTTCCCTCCTGGTCAATTCTCAGCGCCAGCCGAGTTCATCAAAGTAAACGGCGTCGCGTGATGTTCCGAACGGCGTGGGTGGCCTTAGGAGTTCTCAGCGGTTGATTACTGAGTCTTACTTCACACACATCACTCGCGAGCAGTCGCCCAGTAGCGAGCGAATGGCGTAACCATTCGTTCGCGGTCGCCGTAGAATTGCGGTGAAATCGGATTCAGATGTTGCCAACCGCAGACAAGCCACAGCGTCTAACACTCGAAGGAGGGTGGCGACATGGCTTTTCGCGGCTGGATCATCATCGGGGTCATCTGGGTGGCGTCACTGATTGGAGTCGCGGTTACTGTCTCTGCTCAGGCTCAGGCGCAAGCGTATCTGCCACTGCCGGAACCCAAGGTGATGTCCGGCGCCGACGTCGGGTTCAGGGTGGACGGTTTAACTGGCGAAACGCCTACGGGAACTGTCGTGGTTCGCGTGAACGGGCGCTGGGTCGACGCGATTCTCGGCGCTGGACGCACTCGGTAGGCCGAGAGACGCCATGAGGACCGTGGCGCATCTCGCACTCGTCGTGATTTGGGTGCTCGCTCCCGGCCTTGCCCAAGTCGCCGCACAAGCACCGACGCAACCGACGTTCGACGTCGTGTCGATCAAGCGGGTGAACGAGCTGCGTCAGAGCGGAGGGATGCGCATACTTCCAGACGGCACCGTCATGATGATGAATGGGTCGATTGGATCGCTCGTGAACGCCGCTTCTCCGGTGCCAATAACCCCGCGCGACATTGTTGGCGGGCCTGACTGGTTGTGGCGCGAGCTCTACGACGTCACTGTCAAACCTCCCGAAGGGCTGACACGGGAACAACGCGCGGAGATGATCCCGATGATGTGGCGCGCGATGTTCGCGGATCGAATGAAGCTCGTCGCGCACATCGAACAGCGTGAGAAGGACGCCTTTGCGCTTGTCGTTGCACGCAGTGATGGACGGCTCGGCCCAGAACTGAAACCGTCAACACTCGACTGCACGCCCAACCCAAACGCCACACCACAGGCACCGTCGCAGGCACTGCCATCATTGCAAGATCGGCAGAACCGCTGTGGACTGTCAATGAGCCCGGGCCTGATGGTCTCGGGCGGTGTGACGCTCGATCAGTTCGCAAGAAACATCAGCGGCATGGCAGGAGGCGAGGTCGACAACCGCACGGGCCTTACGGGCTTGTATTCAGTCAAGATGAACTTCTCGCTTCGACGGACTGCTGGCGCGCCACTCGACCCGAATGCCGTCGATGACGCGCCGGACCTCTTCACCGCCCTGCAAGAGCAGCTTGGCCTGAAGCTGCAACGCGGCGAGAAGAAGAGCACGCCAGTGTTCATCATCGACTCGATCGAACGACCGTCCGAGAACTGAGCGATGTTGGCGATTGCGCCGAGGTCTAAACGCCGTGGATCGCGCCGCCAAAGCTCTTTACGACCGACTCCTCGTCGTTGAACACCTCGAAAACGGTGTGCAGCTTGGTGATGTCCATCAGGTGGTCGGTGCGCTCGTTCGGATGGAGGATCTTGATCGTGCCGCCGGCGCGCCGCACGGTGAGGTACTTGCTGACGAGCATCCCGATGCCGGCGCTGTCGAGGCGCGTCACCTCTTTCATATCGAGCACAACCTTGACCTGTCCGTCGTCGACAAGGCGATTGATCGTGTCGCGCAGGATCAGGTCGCCGGTCTCGAGCTCGAGACGTCCGATCAATTGCAGGATCGTGACGTCACCGATGCGCCGCTCGACGATACGCATACGCGGGGCCACGACCCTATTCTCCCTCGTCGAGGTACTTGATCAGCATCACCTCGTTGCGCGCCTCGTTGTAGATCAGATCGTCCACGAGCGAACGCGTCATCGCGAGGCCGAATCCTCCGGGCCGGAGCCCCTGCTCCTCTCTCACCTGCAAGTGACGCATCGGATCGTCATCTGGATTGGTGATGGCGGCGTGACGCAGCTTGTCGATGTCGAACCCTTCGCCGGGATCCGAGATGCGATAGAGCAACAGCCGCTTCGTCCGGACGCAGGAGATGCGAACCTTGCGATTGGGATCGAACTTGCCACCCCACTCGATGGCGTTCGTCAGCAACTCACGGAACGCGGACGCCACCGCTTCGAGCACCGCCTCGGGCAGATGGGCCTCCAGGTGCAACACAAACGACTGAATGCGATCGGCCATCTCCAGCGTGCACGGGGCCACGATCTCGAGCCACTCGGGCTTCGCCGAGATCACCTCGATCGACAGCGCAGATGCCGGCGTCCCGGCCTCGTTGACCACGTCGATGATGGTGCCGGGCGGGAACGGCTTGCGGATGTAGCGATAGGCCTGGCGGCGAACCGCTTCGAGCAGCGTGGCCGACGTGTCGTCGGCGGTCATCACAATCACCAGCGGCGGCGAGTCCATGTTTCGGATGCGCGCGAGGACGTCGAGCCCGCTCATGCTGGGAAGCCCGATGTCCAGCAGGACCAGATCGAAGCCCGATCCGTCGCCGAGCATCTCCAGCGCCTCGGGGCCATCACCAGCCGTGGCCAGGGTATGGCCGTCCCCTTGGAGCAGTTCCGACAAGACATGGCGCAACCCTCGATCATCGTCAACGACGAGAATGCGCCGACCGAACGGGGTCTGAGCCATTACGAATCTCTCACGCGGAACCCTGCAGCCGTAGTGTAATGCTGACCTTCGATGGCCGGTGAGGTGGAGTGATGGACGAGCGTCCCGTTCGCGGGGGGCAGGGGGTGGATTCGGGCAAGGCCCAGCAGTGGGCGCTGTTCGAAACGGCCAGGGTGCTCTCGGAATCAGCGACGCTCGAAGATGCCGCCCCGCGCATGCTCAAAGCCATGTGCGAAGCGCTTGGCTGGCAGTGCGGCGCCATCTGGCAGGTGAATCCCGCCCGGGACGCCCTGCGATGCGTCGGGACGTGGGGAGAACCAGGCCTCCTGCTCGACGAGTTCACCGCTGCGACGCAGGCCCATACGTTCGAACGCGGGGTCGGATTGCCCGGACGTGTGTGGGAGCGTCGCGAGCCGGTCTGGATCCGTGACGTTCTCGCCGACACGAACTTTCCTCGCGCACGCGCCGCGGCGCAGGCCGGCCTCCATTCTGCGTTCGCGCTCCCGATTCGACAGGGCCGCCGCGTCGGCGGCGTCATGGAGTTCTTCAGCCGGGACATGTTCGAGCCGGCACCCGAGCTGCTCGCCATGATGACTACGGTGTGCAGTCAGATCGGAATCTATGTCGAACGGAAGTGGGCCGGGGAAGATCTCGATCGATTCTTCAAGCTCTCGCTCGACATGTTCTGCGTCGCGACATTCGACGGCTATTTCGTGCGCGTCAACCCCGCGTGGCAGACGGTACTCGGCTACTCCGAAGAGGAAATGCGGGCGTCACCGTTCAAGGATTTCGTACACCTCGACGATCAGGCAGCCACTGCCGAAGCGTTGTCCGCATTGACAACCGGCGCACAGGTCGTCGACTTCGAGAACCGGTACCGCGCCAAGGATGGCACCTACAAATGGCTGCAGTGGGCGTGCGCTCCATTCCTCCATCAAGGTCTGATCTACGCCGTCGCCCGCGATGTTACAGATCAGCGCAAGGACGAAGAGGCGCTCCAGCAGAACGCGGAGCGGCTTTCTCAGCTGGTCAAGGAACTCGAGGTCGCGCGGCAACGCGCCGAGCAGGCGACTGTCGCGAAGGGCGAGTTCCTCGCCAACATGAGCCACGAGATCCGCACGCCGATGAACGCCATCATCGGCATGACGGACCTGACGCTGCAGACGCGGCTCACGCCGCAGCAACGCGAGTACATCCGCACCGCGCGGGAATCGGCCGAGTCGCTGATGACGATCATCGACGACATCCTGGACGTCTCGAAGATCGAGGCGCGCCGGCTGACGCTCGAGCGGGCGCCGTTTCACTTCCGCGACACGGTCGAAGACAGCGTCAAGCTGCTCGCCCCGCGCGCGGATCAAAAGGGCCTGGATCTGTCCTGTCGCATCGCGCCGGATATCCCCGATGCCCTCATCGGCGATCCGGGACGCTTGCGGCAGGTCCTCCTCAACCTCGTCGGCAATGCGATCAAGTTCACGGACGACGGCGAGGTCGCCGTCAACGTGTCCGTCGACGAACGCGGCGCCGATGACGTGCGGCTCCGTTTTACGGTCAGGGACACTGGCATCGGCATCCCTGAAGAAAAGCAGTGGGAGATCTTCGGCGCATTCGTCCAGGCGGATGCGTCGACCACGCGCAAGTACGGCGGCACCGGGCTTGGCCTGACCATCTCCACGCAACTGGTCGAGATGATGGATGGCCGCATGTGGATCGACAGCGAGGTGGGCAAGGGCACCAACTTCCACTTCGTTGCGCGATTCGGGCTCGCGCACGACGGCGACACGATCGCGCCGCCCCCCCCGAACCTGAGAGACCTGAACGTTCTCGTCGTCGACGACAACGAGACCAATCGATTCATCCTGTCCGAGATCCTGGCGAGCTGGCAGATGCGCGCCACCTCTGTCGACAGCGCCGACGCTGCGCTTGCATCACTGCGCAAGGCGGCGGAACAAGGCCACCCGTTTCATCTCCTCTTGACCGACGCGCTGATGCCACAGACGGACGGATTCAGCCTCGCGCAACAAGTCGCGCGCGACGACCGGTTCGGCCGTCTGAAGATGATTCTGCTGACGTCAGCGGGTGCACCGGCAGTCAAGGGCCGGGCGGCGAACGTGTTCGCCGCGAAGCTCGCAAAGCCCGTCAAGCAGTCGGATCTGCTCGACGCGATCGTGACCGCCTTCGCCACACCGGTCTCGGCACGCCGGCAACGCAGCAAGGAGCCACCACGATCAGGCGCTCAGGCCAGCAAGCAGCTGCGGGTACTTGTCGCCGAGGACAATCCCACGAACCAGGCGCTCGTCGCGGCACTCCTCAAGCAGAAGGGGCATCGAATCACGATCGTCGGCAACGGACGACTCGCCGCAGATCGCGCGGTGCTCGAAACGTTCGACGTGATCCTGATGGATGTGCAGATGCCCGAGATGGGCGGGCTGGAAGCGACCGGCCTCATCCGCGATCACGAACGCACGACCGGAAGGCACACGCCGATCATTGCGCTGACCGCGCGCGCGATGGCCGGCGATCGCGAACAGTGCCTCGCGGCGGGGATGGATGCCTACGTACCGAAGCCACTGCGCGCCGAGGATCTGTTCTCGGCCATGGACTCGGTCGTGGCGCAGCAGCCGGACTCGTCCGCTGCAACAACCCAGGCCCTGCCCGACAAGGTGGATCGTGATGCGCTGATCGAGGGTTTCGGCGGACGTGCCGATCTCCTCAAGCACGTCGTCGAAGTGTTCCTCGAGGATGGGCCCGCCACGCTCGCACGTGTGAAAAGCGCGATCGAGGCCGGCAACGGCGCCGAGGTCGCCTCGGCCGCACATTCGTTGAAGGGGTCGGTCGGGCTCTTCTCGCAGGGGCAGGCGTTTGAAGGCGCCCGCCGTCTCGAACAGGCGGGCAAGAGCGGCGACCTCTCTCAGGCCGAGGTCGTGCGGGCGGAAGTCGACGCGAGCCTCTCGCGACTCATTACCGAGTTGCGCGCGCTCCTCGACGGCTTGTGAGACCTACTTCGCGAAGATTCGCCGATAGCCGCCCGAGACCAGAGCGGAGACGTCGGCGGCAATGCGCAGCAACGCGAGCCCGCCGGGATACACGAGGTACCTCGACTCCCAGACCGGATCGAACTTGTCCTTGAACGCCCGCAGCCCCTGAAAGTTGTAGAGCGGCGTGCCGTGCTCGTAGAGCAGACGCCCGGCACGCGCCCACAGCGGCGCAATCGGCGACGACTCGAATCCCGACATCGGCGCCATCCCCATGACGAACCAGCGATAGCCTTCTGCCCTGCTCCAGATCATCAGGTGTGTGAAGAGGGCCTCCATGACGCTCTTCGGCGCATCACGGTGATGGCGCATGAGATCGGTCGATACCTCCTGCCCCAGCAACCCTGGCCAGAGCGTCGCGAACGCCTCTATCTGCTGGCCGCACTCGACGATGGCCGCTGGAAAGCGGGCGATGTAGTCGGGCTCGAAGCAGCCAAGCGAGAAGCCCTTCTCGGCGACCGCACGCGATCGCAGCCAGTCGTCGGAGACCGCGCGGAGTTCGTCCATCCGCCGGCGGACTTCATCGGTCGGAAGGACGCGAAAGATGCCACCGTCCTTTTCAAGACGCCGCACGAGTTGTCGAAACCGCGCGCCGCGTGGACCGTCCAGCGTGAAGCGCTCGAGATCGACCCGCGCCTCTTCGCCAACCTTCACGAACGTCAATCCGAAGTCGGCGTAGTGATGCAGGTACTTCGTTCCGACTTCATAAAACACTGGCGTGCCACCGTAGTCATCACAGCGGGCGATGAACAGCCGTATGAGATCGGGCACGAACGCGGGAGGCCCAACGGGATCGCCGAGCGCCACCCACGTCCGCCCCTGCACGCCGTACATGACGAACGCCTCGCGCCGCTCGTCGAAGAGCAGCGCTTTGTCTTCGAGGTACACCAGGTACGGAAACGTCGAGTCCTGTGCGGCGATGATGCGACCAGCGTCCTCGAGATCCTCCTCGGACGGCGGCTCGACTTCATGCGGCGCGTGCCGGAGAAGTCGCGCGACGGCAAAGAGCAGGACGACGGTGGCAGCGCCGACCGATCCGCGCAGAAAGCGAGAGGCGTTGTCTTCGAGCTCGAACTGCCACCAGAGATCGTGCGAGTACTCGACGTGCTTGAATGCGAACAGCCCGAGCCACACCGACGCGACGAGCGCGGCGACGACAGCGGCGATCCACGGGGTCGAAAATCTCGTCGCAAAGAACGCCGCCTTGCGATTGAATGCCGGCCGCGATACGCGCAGCACGGCAATCAGCGCGACCAGGACCAGCGCCTCTTCGTAGTCGAAACCCTTCAACAGCGACGCCACCACACCCGCGATGACCGTGGTCACCGTCAGGTAGTAGGCCGCATCGAGCCGGCGCGCGAGGCCTTGCGACAGCAGCAGGAGCACCGCCCCGGCGATGCTGCCCGTCACGTGCGAGGCCTCGATCACGCCAAGCGGAAGCAGACGTTCGAGCCAGCGGAGGCGGTCCGCCTCGCCGGGCGTGGCGCCCGAGAACAGCAGGACGACGCCGGCAACGAACGTGAACGTCGCCAGCATCTGCGGCGTCATCCGCTCCGTGATTCGCCCGATCGACGCGGCGAATCGCACGGCATGGGCGCGGCGCAGCAGCGCCTCATCGACGACCAGCCCGATCAGTGCGACCGACAGCGGCAGGACGTAGTAGATCGCGCGGTAGACGACGAGCGCGGGCAGGAGCTGCGACGCGGTCAGAAACGGCGACAGCGCAAAGACGATCAGCCCCTCGAAGACGCCGATGCCGCCGGGAATGTGACTGGCGAGGCCCAGAAGCTGCGCGAGGAGAAACGCGGCCAGGACGTTGACGAATGTCGCCGGGCTCGCGGGAAGAAGGACGTAGAGAACAGCAGCGGCCAGGGTCCAGTCGATCGCCGACACCGTGAGTTGCGCGATCGCCAGGCGCACGCGCGGCGACGGGACCGAGAATCCGCGCACGCGAACAGGTGCGCGCCAGGTCGCCACGAGCATCACATACGCAACCGCGACCCCGATGAACAGCCAGCCAACTGGCACTGTCCACCGGGGCCACGGGAGCGTGGCCACCGCGTTCGGGGCGGTTACGAGGCTGATGCCACCCAGCATTAACAGCCCCAACCAGCAGGCGACCGAATTCGACAGCACGATGAGCGACAGGTCCTCGGCGGTCAGACCCCATCGCGTGTAGAACCGATAGCGGACCGATGCTCCTGAGAGCGCCGCAAACCCCACGTTGTTCGCCACCGCATAGGCCAGGAACGACACCCATCCGACGTGCGCGCGTGGCAGGCTCTTGCGGATGTAGGCCATCGCCACGAAGTCGTATCCGCTGAGGGTGATGTAGCTGAGCGTCGTCAGAAGGAGCGCGAGCGCCAGCGCCTTCGGCGGCGTCGCGACGACGTCGGCCAGAAGGGCACGCCAGGTGACCTCCGAGAGCTGATGCCACAGCACGACCAGGGCGACGAGAAACAGCGCCAACCCGAGGATCGACGAGAGCGCGCGCTGCGCAGGACCGCTCATCACGCTACCGTGGGACGTGTTGCGTGACCCAGTCGATTGCCGCGAGCAGGCTTCGATCGAATGCCGAGAGGTTGTCGCTGAAACGGTGATCGGCGGCGTCGACCACCCAGAGCCGCTTCGGCTCACCACCGAGCCCGATCATGCGCTGCGCGTCTCCCAGGGGGACGAACTCGTCATGTGTCGAGTGCAGCATCGCGAGCGGCAAGGGCGACACCTTGCGGATCAACGACGCCGCGCTGAACGTGGGCTCGTTCGGGATGCCGTGCGTCA
>Ga0070674_100000091_pt1 | contig 41986 bp, 45 predicted proteins | sample KBSM33metaG_FD_65344 | JGI IMG/M metagenome (GOLD analysis project Ga0070674, IMG submission 65344) | Miscanthus rhizosphere microbial communities from Kellogg Biological Station, Michigan, USA - KBS M3-3 metaG | ecosystem: Host-associated > Plants > Roots > Rhizosphere > Soil ... | reverse complement strand
AAGGTGATGGACGCCACGGCCATCTCGCTCTGCATGGACAACAAGCTGCCGATCGTCGTTTTCAACCTGCGACAGGCAGGCAACATCGGCCGCGTCGTTCTGGGCGAGCCCATCGGCACTACCGTGTCTGCATAGCTGGTCGGTGGATAGTGGACGGTGGTTGGTGGTAATAATCCACCGCGCCGATCCGGAATGAGCGATGACCGCAATCCACCCTCCACGAACCACCAACTGAGTGAGATATGGAATTCAAAGACCTGAAAGGCATGTTCACCGACGTCAAGACGCGGATGGATTCCGCCATTGAGCGCGTGCGACGGGACATGGCGCACATTCGCACGGGACGCGCCACTGTCAGCCTGCTCGATGGTATTCAGGTCGAGGCTTACGGCACACGAGTGCCTATCAACCAGGTCGCTACGCTTTCCGTGCCGGAGCCGGCGCTGATCATCGCGCAGCCGTTCGACCCGCAGGTGATGGGCGCAATCGAAAAAGCCATTCGCGCGTCGGACCTGGGACTGAACCCCGCAAACGACGGCAAGGTCGTACGTATTCCCATTCCGGCGCTGACCGAGGAGCGCCGCAAGGAACTCTCACGCCACACTCACAAGCAGGCGGAAGAAGGACGCAACGCCGTCCGTCAGGTGCGCCGCGACGCCAATGATCGGCTGAAGAAACTGCTCAAAGACCACACGATCTCTGAGGACGATGAGCGGAAGGGACTCGATCAGGTCCAGAAGACGACCGACGAGCACGTAAAGCTGATCGACGATCTACAGAAGAAGAAGGATCAGGAACTGCTCGGTCACTAGTCGCCGAACGACACACCGAGGGCGCGCGCCGTCAGCAACAGGTCGTAGTCGAGCGGAACGGTCTTCGTCTTCCCGACCACTTCCCCGATCGGAATCGGCACCAGGTCCGGGGGATGGTTCGCGACCATCTTTCCGAACTGTCCGTGCAGCAGTAACTCCACAGCCTTGCCGCCGAACCGGGTTGCCAGGGTTCGATCGAACGCCGTCGGTGACCCGCCGCGCTGCAGGTGGCCGAGCACCACGTGCCGCGTTTCCTTTCCCGCGCGCTCCTCGAGCTGCTTCGCGCAGAGCGCGCCAGCGCCGCCGAGGCGCTCGGCGTGCCCACCATGTGCCTCTTCGATGAGGGACCGCGATCCGTGTACTGGAAGTGCGCCTTCGGCGACGACAACGATGCTGAAGCGCGCACCATGTGCCTCGCGAGCGCGAATACACGCCGCCACCTTGTCGACGTCGTATGGGATCTCGGGAATCAGAATAACGTCCGCCCCGCCCGCTACGCCGCTGTGAAGCGCGATCCAGCCGGCGTTGCGCCCCATCACCTCGACGACCATGACCCGCTTGTGCGCCTCGGCGGTGGAATGGAGCCGATCGATCGCGTTGGTTGCAAAATCAACTGCAGTATCGAATCCGAAACAGCTCGTTGTCCCGACGATATCGTTGTCGATCGTCTTCGGGACGCACACGAGCGGAATGCCCATCTTGTAGAACTCGTATGAGATCGCGAGCGTGCCGTCCCCGCCGATGCAGACGAGAGCACTGAGCGACATCTTTCCGAACATGTCCACCACGCGCTCGGCGTAGTTAAACGTGCCCTGCGGCGTCACGATCGGCTCTGCGAACGGATTGCCACGATTGACGGTGCCGAGCATCGTGCCGCCGAGGCGGAGGATCCCGACCACATCACGCGGCACCAGCGGTCGGGATTTCTCCGGGTAGATCAGGCCGTCGAAGCTGTCCTCGAGGCCGATGACTTCCACCCCGGCGTTGAACGCCGACTTCACGACGGCGCGGATCACCGCGTTCAGCCCGGGAGCGTCGCCGCCTCCGGTGAGGACTCCAATTTTCTTGATCTTCGGCATGGGCGGCGGGTACGTCGGCCGGCGCGAGGTCGCGTGGCGAGTGGCTGAAGTATAGCAGCCGCACGCGACGATCACATGCTGAGGCAGGGGTACAACGATGTCGAAATCGATGACAGAAGCTGACAGAGACGTAGGAATCTGGAGCGGCGGGCAACCTTCGCGTGTTTTCAGCGCGAAGGTTGGTGGACGGCGCGAGGCTCGAACTCGCGACCTCCGCATTGCGAACGCGGCGCTCTCCCAACTGAGCTAGCCGCCCACTGTTTTCCGTGCTTCACGCACCCCGCTCACATCGCGTGGCGCGCATCCGACTACTGTAACACTTGGCACTTGGAGCGGCAATCGCCGCCTCCGTGCGGCTGCACGTTCTACCTCATTTCTCGCGCTCGAGTGTGAGATACAACGGAGCCGCTCCCAGGACCATCAGGAACCCGAAGCTGCCCCAGCCTGCCCTGTTCGCGGCTGTGAACCGCGCGTGCTCCCCCGGCTGCAGCACCAGATCGTGAGTCTTCCAGAACAGCGTGTTGTGCACACGAATCTTATGCGGACCCGCGGGCAGATCGTGGGTCACCGCTTCCCCGTTCTTCAGGATTCCGATCTGTTCCGAATCCACGGACACGAAGATCTCCCGGATGCCGGCGTCGTCGGGCGACTGCCTGCTCACGGTGATAGTGGCCACGTCCTCTGCCCGTGGCTCGGAATTCGCCAAGGATGCGGACACCTTCCCGCCCGGCGGCCGCGCACCTGAGCCGCGCTCCCGAAAGGCCATGATCACAGAGCCGATCCTAAACCAGGCGTCCCTTGATCGTCGGTCCGGCGGGCTCGAGCCGAGAAGATCCTAAGATCGAGATAACCAGATGTCGCCGAAGACCTCACAAATCCCACTTGGCCGGGCGGATGCGCTCGCATCTCAGGTCATTCGCGACGCTCGTCAGGCGGGCCTGCCAGCCAGGGACATCATCCCAGTCGACGGGATCCGCCGCTGTGCGCCGGCCGTCGACGGCACGGTGATGGTCGCGATCGTTGACGATGTCCATCGAGAGACGGTGCTTAGCGGTCTCGCTCGGCTCTCGGTCGTCCGATCGGTCCTCGGAACTTCCGCCACCACCGTGCGCGTCATCACCGATCGCGGACTGCTGGAGGTTCACACCACGTCCCCGGACATGGCCGGAGCGGCACTCGTGTGGCACACAGGAACGCGCCGGCATGTGACGTGGCTTCGGCGTCGCGCCGCCAGTCGCGGTCTGACGTTCAACGACGGCCGTCTCAACACGCTCGGCAGCGCCACACCGTCGGTGCCTGATGAAGTGTCCCTCTACCATCTGCTCGATCTTCCCTACGTGCCTCCTGAGCTCCGTGAGGGAGAGGACGAAATCGGCGCGATCGAGCGTGGCGCTCTCCCGTCCTTGATCGATACGCGGCACATCCGGGGCGACCTCCACATGCACAGCACCTGGAGCGACGGCCGCGACTCGATCCTGCAGATGGCGCGGACCGCACGCGAGCTCAAGTACGAGTACATCGCGATCACCGATCACTCCGAGCGCTCGTGGGCGTCGCGCAAGTTGCTCGCACTCGAAATCCCATTGCAACGCAAAGAAATCCACACCGTGCGATCGCAGGTCCCCGGCATTGAGATCCTGCACGGCGTCGAAGTCGACATCATGTCCGATGGCTCTCTTGATTTCGACGATGACACGCTCGCGGACTTCGATATTGTTCTGGCGTCGCTGCATAATGCCGCCGGCGATGATGGTGCGCAGCTCACTCAACGCTACCTGCAGGCGATGTGGCACCCGCTCGTGAACATCATCACGCATCCGGCGAACCGCTCCCCTGCGCTTTCGGACGGATATGAGCTCGATTTCGATCGCCTATTTCGAGCGGCCGTTCAGACGAATACGGCAATGGAGATCGACGGCGCGCCAGGGCATCTCGATATGGACGGACGCATTGCCAGGCAGGCAGTTGCCGCGGGAGTGACTCTGGTCGTCAACAGCGACTGCCATCGAGCGGAGGCCCTGGCGCGCCAGATGAGCTTCGGAATCGGCACGGCGCGACGAGGGTGGGTGGGCCCGGAACAGGTGCTCAATACACGCGGAATCGAAGGTATCAGGGAGTTCATTGCCCGGAAACGGGGACGCTCCGCAGGTTCATAGAAGCCAGGTCGCTCCCTACTGCGCGACCGTGCTCAGGCACCCGCCTTGCTGTAACGTAGGCATGCCGATGCGAAGGACACCCTCGTTCGAGCGTTTTGTGCAACTGTGCACAGCGCTGGTCGTGCTACTGTCGTTACCTGTTTTGGGCTCTGCCCAAACAGGGCAAAGCCCGGAGGCACTCGCCAAGGCCCTGCAGGCGAGGTATCAAAGCGTGCGCGATTTCACGGCTGACTTCGTCCAGACTTATCGGGGCGGCGTGTTACGCACCGAGACTCGCGAGCGCGGTACGGTGGCTGTGAAGAAACCGGGACTGATGCGGTGGACGTACACCAGCCCTGAGCGCAAGGAATTCGTGTCAGACGGCCAGAAAATGTATTCGTACATTCCCGAGGACCGCCAGGTCATGGTGTCGAACGTGCCGACTGACACGGAAGCGCCCACACCGGTGCTCTTTCTCGCCGGAAAGGGCGACCTGGTCAAGGACTTCACCGCGGAAAAGGCGGAGAGTCCCGTCCAGGGTGCCGTCGCGTTGAAGCTGACGCCGCGGCGCAACGAGCCCGAATACGAGTATCTGATCGTGGCTCTCGATCCCACGACCCTTCAAATCCGGGCGCTCACGACAAGGGATCGCCAGGGTGGCGAATCGACGCTGAGGTTCGAAAACCTGAAGGAAAATAAGGGAATATCCGATAAGGACTTTGCGTTCCGTATCCCCCGCGGTGTCGACGTCATCACGAATGGCCAACGTAACTAGCCGACTGTCGCTGCTTTCGCTGGCCCTCCTGTCAGTCACACTGGCCGGCTGCGCCAGCGCCGCAATGCGCGCCGGTCAGCAGGCCGACATGCTCAAGGACTACGACCGCTCCATCGTCGAATACACGAAGGTGCTGCGGGAGGATCCCAACAATCGTGAGGCGAAGCAGCTGCTCGACGTGGCCAAGATGCGGGCGTCGCTCGATCACTACGCTCGCGCGCGCCGATACGAAGCATCCGGCCGCCTTGACGAATCGCTGGTCGAACTGCAAGTCGCCTATGAACTCAATCCAGGCAATGCGGACATCGACGATGCCCTGCGCACCGTTCGCACGCAGCTCCGGAACAAGGTCGCCACGAAGGACGGCAAGACAGAGCTGCAGACGCTGGTCGAGAAATCGCGCGAGCTGATGCCGGCGGGCCAGGAGCTTCCGGTCGACATCCGGATGCCCGACTCGCTTACGTTCCGCGAGGCCAACTCGCGAGACGTCTTCACCGCGCTCGGCAAGATCGGCAGCGTGAATGTCATCTTCGATCCGCAGTTTCGACCGCAGCCGGTCACGGTCGACCTCCGGAACAGCTCTTTCGAAGAGGCGTTGAAGGCGGTCTCGACGGCGACTCGGAGCTTCTATCGCGTCACGGCTCAGCGCACAGTGACCGTGATCCCGGATACCGCGGCCAAGCGCCAGGAGTACGAGGAAGAGATCGTCCGCCCCTTCTTCCTGAGCAACGCGGATCTCAAAGAAACGATGGATCTGTTGCGCGTCGTGATCGATGCGCGGCGCGTGGCGCCGGTGACGGCGACCAACGCGATCATGATCAAGGACACGCCTGAGCGCGTCGCGGCTGCCGGCAAGATCATCGCCGCGATCGACAAGGCGCGCCCCGAAGTCGTGATCGACGTCGAGCTTCTCGAGATCGATCGCACTCGCCTGCGGGAGTTCGGGATACAGATCGCATCGCCCGGCGATCCGCCAACCGGCATCAACGGCGCGGCCGGTATCAACCGGGACGGCCTGTCGCTGCGCGATCTGAGCAACCTGACGCAAGCCGACATCCTGCTCACCAACCTGCCGAACCTGTACTACCGGCTGCTCAAGAACGATTCGAACACGCGCACACTCGCAAACCCGCAACTGCGGACGTCGGAAGGCATGCCGGCGCAGGCGCGGTTCGGCGAGCGCGTTCCCGTGCCGGTGACGATCTTCTCGCCGATCGCCACGGGTGGTGTGAATCAGCAGCCGATCACGTCGTTCAACTACGAAAACATCGGCGTCAACATCGACATCACGCCGCGCACGCATCACGACGATGAGGTGTCGCTCGCGCTGAAGATCGCGGTCAGCAGCATCTCCGGATCGGGCTTCGGCGGCCTGCCCACGTTCGGCAATCGCGAGATCAACACGGTCATTCGTCTCAAGGACGGCGAGACGAACCTCCTTGCCGGCCTGATCCGCGATGAGGAGCGCCGCGTACTGCGAGGAGTCGCGGGGTTGAGCGATCTCCCGATCATCGGCCGCCTGTTTGCCCAGACGCAGCGCGAGACCCAGGAGACTGACATCGTCCTGACGCTGACGCCGCGCGTCATCCGCGTGCTCGATCTGAGCGAGGACGATCTGCGACCATTCCGCGTCGGCGATACCGTGGCCGGCTCAGTGGCACTGCCCGTGCCCATTCCGCTGCCGGCGCCGGCGGCGCCGCCGGCCGAGCGCGAGCCGGCACCCGCGGCTCCGCAAATGCCAACCGGTCTGCCGAACGCGTCACCGATCCTGCCACCTCCGCCAGTACAGCCGCCGCCGAAATAGCGCTGACGCGTGTCGGTGCGAACTTGATCCAGGTCGGAGCGATCCTGATTCTTGTCGGTGCGACCCTGATTCTTGTCGGTGCGACTTCGACCCCTTGTCAGTGCGAGCGCGATTCTTGTCGGTGCGAATTCGATCCTTGCCGGTGCGACGCTGAATCCCTATCAGAGCGATGATTCACACCCGTGAGCTTGCCGCGTGAACTCAGGGATCAGGGTCGCACCGACGCGCGTCATCCCACCGACAAATATCGAGATCGCACAGACTAGCGTCAGGCTCATCGCACCGACGAGTATCGACTTCGCACCGAGAAACAACAAGGTCGCACCGACAAGGATCGTGTGTCACTCTACTTTCGCGACTTTGGCACCGAGGGCCTTGAGCCGATCGACGAGCTGACTGTAGCCGCGCTCGACGGTTTCGAGCGGTGCCACTCGCGTCTGCCCATCGGCGGCGAGGCCGGCTGCGATGAGCGACATTCCCGACCGCAGGTCGCGGCTATCGAGCGTGCGGCCGCCGCGAAGCTTCGTCGGCCCCGTGACGATCATGCGGTGCGCATCAGCCAGGAAGAGATCGGCGCCCATACCGCTCATCTGCTCCAATGCGAACAAGCGAAGTTCGTACATCCAGTCATGGATGAGCGTGCGCCCGGCAGCTTGCGTGGCGAGCACCGTAACGAGGCTCACCAGGTCGCTTGGGAACGAGGGCCACAGCCCGGTGGCGATACGACGAACCGCGACCGGCTTCGACGGCTTCACCTCGAAGACACCGTCGCGCATGCCGCACTCGACTCGCATCCGTTGCATCACAGCGGCGACGACCTCGATGTCCTCGGCGCGACACCCTTCGATCGCGATCTCGCCGCCGGTGATCGCACCGACCACTGCCCAACTTCCGGCTTCGATGTAGTCGCCGCCAAGTTCGTGCTGCGCGCCACGAGGCTTTGACGTGCCCTCGATGCGCAGTTTCGAGCTCCCGATGCCGGACACGTGCGCGCCCATCTTCGTGAGGAACTCGCACAGTTCGACGACGTGCGGCTCGGTCGCTGCGTGACGGATCTCGGTGACGCCGGGCGCAGAAGCTGCCGCGAGCAGCGCCGTCTCGGTACCGGTGACTGACGCCTCGTAGAGATACATCGACGCCGCCTTCAGGCCGTCGGGCGCTTCGAGCACGTGGTCCGGCCCATGGCGTTCGCGCGCACCGAGTGCCTGCAGCGCCTCGGTGTGAGTCGAGATCGTCCGGCGCGCGGGAAAGTCACCGCCCGGCGGCGCGATGTGCGCGCGACCAGTGCGCGCGAGCAGAGGCCCGAGCAGCAGCACTGATCCACGCAACCGCCCAACAAGCCCTCGATCCGGTTCGTCGGTATTGATTCGCGGCGTGCGAATCCGCAGCGTCGTCGTGCCGATACCCTCGACCTCGGCGCCGATATCGAGCAGCAGCCGCGCCATCACCTCGACGTCGCCAATGCGCGGCACGTTGCTGAGCACGCACTCTTCCTCGGTGAGGAGGCACGCCGCCAGCAACGGCAGCGCCGCGTTCTTGTTGCCTTCAACGGCCACGCGGCCCTCGAGCCGGTGTCCCCCTTCAATCAGTAGTGTCGACATCAGCCGCGCGCCTTCTGCAGGAACCTTACGTCCTCGTTCTCATCCAATCCGACAAACACCGGCTCGGGTCGCAACCAGACCCCGCACCAGTCGAGCACGGCACGTTTGACCTTCATGGCGAACGCGATCACATCCGTCGCTGTCGCGCCCCCACGATTGACGATGGCAAGCGGATGCTTGGTGGACAGGCCAACCGTCCGTTCAGCCGATCCCTTGCGCATGCCCGATCGCTCGATCAGCCACGCTGCCGGTATCTTCACCCGGCTGTCGGCCGTCGTAAAGCCGGGAACAGACTCGCCGGCCAATGACGCAATCCGTTGGCGATCGTCGAGCGTCACGACCGGGTTCATGAAGAACGATCCGACGCTGTGCGTATCCGGATCTCCCGCATCGAGCACCATGCCCTTGCGGCGGCGGATCGTCAGAACGGCGTTGCGGACATCGAGAGGAAGTGGGTCGCGAACCGCGCGTCTCTCCAGCTCCGCGGCAAGATCGGGATAGCTCAATGCCGGCGTGGAATCAGCAAGCCGAAAGGAGACGCCGCACACGATGAAACGGCCCGCATCGTCAGCCTTGAACCGGCTCATGCGATACGAGAAGCGGCAGTCAGCGGGGCTCATCTCGAGCAACTCCGCACTCGTGCGATCGAACGCGACCACGCGTTCAATGACGCTCGACACTTCCTGTCCGTACGCACCCACGTTCTGGATCGGCGTGCCACCCACGGTCCCGGGAATGCCTGACAGACACTCCACTCCGCTCAAGCCGTGTCCGACGACCGACTCGACTAACTGGTCCCATGACTCGCCGGCGCCTGCGCTCACGATCGTGGCACCCGATGTTTTGGCCATGGTCACGCCAGTCACCGCCATCGATAACACCAGACCGTCGAAGCCGTCATCGGAGACGACAAGGTTACTTCCACCGCCGAGCACGAACAGCGGAACGTCATGGTCCGCACACCATTGATGGATTGCGCGGACGTCTTCGCTCCTGTCGGCTCTGGCAAACCAGCGTGCGGGTCCGCCAACGCCCAGAGTGCAAAGTGAATGAAGCGGAACGTGCTCGCGCACGACGAAGGGACGCCTAGGTGAGACCACCGAGCATCGCTTCCTGATCGCGAAGGGCTGCGATCGCCTCGGCGCGTGTGCAGCGCGCAAACTCCACCCAGTCTCCCGGCGCGAGCTGACCGGCGAGCGGAAGATCCGCGGTGATGACAGTCGCCATCTGGGGATAACCACCTGTTGTCTGACGATCGCTCATGAGCAGAATCGGCTCTCCTGACGCCGGCACTTGAATGGCGCCTACGAACGTTGCGTCAGAGATCATCTCGCGATCGGTGGCGCGGGGAATATTACCGCCAGACAACCGGTAGCCCATCCGATTCGACTGCGGCGTCACCACGAAGCGCGTGCGCTCGAGCACTTCGAAGGCAGGCTCCGAGAAGAAGTCGTCCTGTGGCCCGGCCAGGACTCGGAGCCGCACGCCACCGCGTACCGTTGCCGGCGACACGATTGACGCCTTCACCGCCTCATCGCGTGGTGGCCCGAGCGGAAGGCGGTCGCCACCCACCAGTGCTCGACCATCGATCCCACCCAGCGCCGCGCCCACATGTGTCGCACGGCTGCCGAACGTCAGCGGCACATTGACGCCACCATCGAACGCGACATACGCGCGCGCACCCCATCGTCGCTCGCCAAACCGCAGCACGCTTCCCGGGCGGCAACGCATCGCGACGCCGAGAGGCGCCGTCGCTCCGTCGACGCTCGCATCGAGGTCGGCACCCGTAATGGCGACTCGCGTCTCTTGCTCAACCCGTAGCTCGGGGCCCACCACCGTCACCTCGAGCGTCGCTGCATCGTCTCTGTTTCCAACGATCAGATTCGCCGCGCGGTGAGCGACGAGATCCATCGCACCGCTCACCGGCACGCCGTTCGCCTGCTGACCCCACCGGCCGCGATCCTGGATCGTCGTGAAGAGCCCCGCCCGTAGCACGGTGACGGTTCGCGTACTTCTGTCTCGTGACTCGCCCGCCTCACGAACGTCGTTGCCTGCTGACGTCTGCTGTGCAGACACCGATCTGAAGCGCACGACGTCGCCTGGCGCAAACAGCGACGGCTGGGTCCGCGTCACATCGAAGACCTTCACCCCGCTCCACCCGATAAGCTGCCATCCTCCCGGCGACTCGCGCGGGTACACACCGGTAAACCGTCCCGCGATGCCCACGGAGCCCCTGGGAACTCGCACGCGCGGCGTGCTGCGACGCGGAGCCGCGATGGCCGCATCCACCGGGCCCAGGTAGGCAAACCCCGGCAGAAACCCCAGCATGAACACGCGGTATTCGGTGCCGGCGTGGCTCGCGATCACGGCATCGGTGCTCAACCTCGCCCACTCGGCAACCGCCGCGAGATCGGGACCGGCCTCGCCGCCATAGGTCACGGGAACATCGATTGTCTTCCCTTGCCCAACGTGCCTCGGCTCGCTGCTCAGCCTGGCGAGCACGGTACGCAATTCGCCAGGCTCGACCCTCAACGGATCGAAGAAGACAGCGACGGATCGATACGTGGACACAACGTCGCGCAGGCCGGTGATTACCGCATCGCGTATCGCGGCTGCGGTTGCGATCGCCCGGGCGTTGATTTCCGGATCGATCGCTTCGTTCCACTCGATGAGGAGCGCGGAATCGCCCGCGTCACGAATGCGCGGTGCGTGTGGATTCATTCAGCGCGTTGAGGAGCTTCCCGTGAATACCGCCGAACCCGCCGTTCGACATCAGGACGACGACGTCTCCCGGGCGATGCTCGCGAACAACGGTGTCCACGATCGTGTCGATCTCCGGGATGTGACGGGCGTGCTTGCCACTGGCGCGCAGATCGTCGACGAGTTGCGTGGCATCGAGGCGCTCGGACTCCGGCAGCGACGAGCGGAACACGGCTGCGAGGATCACCTGGTCGGCTTGCCCGAACGCGCGGGCGAAGTCGTCCTGGAACACGCGCCGGCACGACGAAGCCGACCGCGGCTCGAAGACAGCCCAGACTCGCCTGCCCGGGTAGCCGGAGCGCAGCGCTGACAGCGTCTCGTGTACGGCGGTCGGGTGGTGAGCGAAGTCGTCGAGCACCGTCACGCCATCGGCAACGCCGACGGTCTCGAGCCGGCGCTTGATCCCCTTGAACGTTCGCAACCCTTCGGCGAGCGCCGATGCCGACAGCCCGAGATGCGCGCCGACCCCAATCGCGGCCAGAGCGTTTCGCACGTTGTGCTCGCCAAGCAGAGGCGACTCGAATCGGCCAAACATTTCGTTCCGCCTCAGGACCGTGAATTGCGTCAGGCCGTCGTGATGACTGACGTCCTCCGCGCGCCACGTCGCGTCGCCGCCGAGACCGAACGTCTCAACCGGGCTCACTGCCAGGCGGCCAAGCGCATGCGCGTGCGTGCTGTCGGCACCGAGCAGCAGGAGCCCGTTCTTCGGGACGAGATTCGCGAGCCGGCGAAACGCCAGCAGCACCGCATCGAGGTCGGCGTAGATGTCCGCGTGGTCGAACTCGATGTTCCCGATGACGGCGATATCGGGCAGGTACTTGAGGAACTTGGCGGTCTTGTCGAAGAAGGCGCTGTCGTACTCGTCCCCCTCGATCACGAAGTCTCGACCCTTCCCCACTCGATAGCTCGACCCATGCTCTCCGAAGTTCAGCGCGATGCCGCCCACGAGCAAAGAGGGATCGAGCTGTCCACTCGTGAGCAGCCACGCCGTCAGCGATGTCGTCGTTGTCTTGCCGTGCGTGCCGGCGAGGACAATCGACCGCGAACCCCAGAGGAAGTGATCACGAATCGCTTCAGGCAACGAGCAGTAGTGAACCTTCCGCTCGAGAACCGACTCGAGCTCCGCGTTGCCGCGCGAGATCGCATTGCCCACGACAACCAGGTCGATGTCCGGAGTGATGTGGTCGGCCGAGTACCCGCTGAATGTCTTGATGCCCTGCTCGACGAGGAAGTCGCTCATCGGCGGGTAGACGTTCTGATCCGATCCCTGAACGATGTGCCCACGGCTCTTGAGCAACGCGGCAAGCGTCGCCATCGCTGTGCCGCACACACCAATCAGATGAATCCGCTTCGCGTTACTCAACGGGCGCTTCCTCGATGATTAGGACAGGTTTCGGGTGGGTCGACACTGCGACGATGACACCAAGCGGCAACGTCCACACCGGTCCCGTCGTGTGCCCGGATGGAAAGCCGACGACGATCGGGCCCGCGAAGTGGCTGGTCGTGCGCGCGATCGCGTCGAGTGCGGTCACGCCGCCGCCAGGCTCGTCGCATCCCCGCATCTCGCCAAACACGAGCGCTCGTGCCTTCGCGAGGACACCGCTCAGCGCGAGCTGCGTCAGCATCCGATCGATGCGGTAGGGGCGCTCGTTCACTTCTTCCAGAAACAGCACGCACCCGTCAGGCGGGTCGAACGGGAACGGCGTGCCGAGAGACGCGGCGAGTTGCGTGATCGTACCTCCGAACAATGGACCGCGCGCGTCGCCGCCACGGAGCACGGTGAGTCCTTCAGGTGCGAGCTCGAGCCCGCGGCCGCCGGACAATAGCTCGAGAAACGATCGCTGGTCGTACCCGGCACCCCCGGCGAGGCGTCCTTCAATCATCGGTCCGTGCAGCGCAGCGATACCGCACTGACACGTGAGCCACGACAAGATTGATGTGTTGTCGCTGTAGCCGATGAACAGCTTGGGGTGCTCGTTGATTCGTGCTCGATCGAGCAGCGGCAGAATGTGAACGCTTCCGTAGCCACCACGCACGGCGAGCACGGCCGACACTCCCGGGTCGGTCCAATGTCTGGTGAAGGCGCTCGCCCGCAATTCAGGTGACCCGGCCAGATAGCCTGACTCTCTGGCGAAAACGGAGTCGTCGTAAACCGGGACGAATCCAAGCCGCTCAATCTCCTTGATGCCGCGTGTGAACTCGTCGCGGCTGAAGGGGCTTGCCGGGGCCACGACTGCGATGCGATCGCCCGGCTGCAGGGCTCGAGGTTTGCGCACGGCGCCTAGAGGTACCTGGCCATTTCGTCGACGATGCGGCGATGCGCGTCGCAGCCAAGCACCTGCCTGATCCGACTGACTTTCTGTGTCGTGACAGGCGCGGCGAGAAAACGCTCCTTCGCGCGCCGCAGTCTGGTGAGCGCGTCCTCGAGACGTTTGTACGGAATTCGGTCCTGCTCGACGGCATAGACGAGTGCTTCGAGCGTCTCGGCCTGCACGTTGACGTCGCCGCTGCAGATCAGCAACCCGTCACAGCCGGCCGCAATCGCCGCGATGGCTGCGTCCGGCACCGTAGAGGTTTTCGCGATCGCCTTCATCTCGAGATCGTCGCTGAGAATGACGCCCTGGTACTTCAACTCGTCCCGCAACAGCGCCTGCACGATTCGTGGCGAAAGCGTGGCGGGCCTCTCTTCATCGAACGACGGTACGAGCACGTGAGCGGTCATGATGAACGCCACATCCTGGCGAATGGCCTCGCGGAACGGCACGCACTCGACTCGACGAATCCGATCGGGTGGATGCTCGACGAGCGGCAGTTCCAGATGCGAATCGACCGACGTATCGCCATGACCCGGAAAATGCTTTCCACACGCGGCGACGCCGTTGTCCTGGAGGCCCCTGATGATAGCGGCCCCGAGCTTCGCGACGCCGTCGGCGTCTTCGGCGAGGGCGCGGTCGCCGATCACCGGGTTCTTCGGATTGGTGTGGATGTCGAGGACAGGTGCGTAGTCGAGCGTGATCCCAACCGCCTTGAGCTCTGCAGCCAACGCCGTTGCAAAGCGTTCCGCAAGCTGCACGTCGCCGCTTCGTCCGAGCACCGCCATCGGCGGCCATTCGGTGAATGGCGCCTTGAGCCTGGCAACCCGCCCGCCTTCCTGATCGACGCTCACCCAAAGGGGCAGGTCTGTGGCCAGTCCCTGCACATCCACCGACATCTCGGCCACTTGCTCCGGTGCCTCGATGTTGCGCGCGAAGAGGATCACGCCGCCGAGCGAGAACTCCTTCGCGAGCGATCGAATCTCCGGTGTGATCGTTGTTCCTGGCAGACTGCCGATCAGAAGCTGGCCGATGTCGCGACGGATAGCACTTGGCACGACAGCATTATAGAACCGTGCCGTTCGAACTTCTCTCTTCTCGCTGCTCTGTTCGTGTTCACGTTCGGTTCCTGGTTCGGCGGAGTTCTATAATCCCTGCGTGATCATCCGGACGTCAGCACCGACGCGCATCGATCTGGCTGGGGGCACGATCGACATCTGGCCGCTCTATCTCTTTCATCCCGGCGCACAAACGCTCAACGCCGCCATCAGCCTGCGGGCGAGCGCGCAGATCGAGCCGCGGTCGGACTCACGTATCACGATCAAGTCACTCGACACCGGCGCCACCGTCGAGGCCGAGGACTGGCGCGATTTGCGGCACGTTCGCGAACTACGTCTGCTCTCGCTCCTCGTCCACTTCTTCGAGGCTAGGGGTCTCACACTGACGACGACGTCGGAGTCACCAGCAGGCGCCGGCATCGCGGGCTCGTCGGCGTTGAACGTGGCTGTCTGCGCGGCACTCGCCGAGTGGAAGCGCACCCACTACGAGCCCGAGGCGCTCCTCCAGATCGCGATGAACGTCGAGGCTCAGGCGATTGCGGTCCCGACCGGCCTTCAGGACTACCGGCCTGCCCTCTATGGCGGAATCGCGGCGATCGAGCTCGAGGCCGACGGCGTGCGACGCGTGCCGCTCGATGTCGATCTCGCCGAACTGCAGCAGCGAATCGTCCTCTGCTACACCGGCGAACCGCGCAATTCGGGAACCAACAACTGGGAGATCACCAAGCGTCACATCGATGGCGACACGTTCATTTTCGATTGCTTCGAGCGCATTCGCGACACGGCGGCCACAATGCGGACGGCGTTGACCGCCGGTAACTGGGACGGCGTCGGTCGTGCGATCGCCGAGGAGTGGGACAACCGCAAGCGACTCGCGCCTGGCGTCACGACTGCTGCCATCGACGATCTGATCACCCGCGCGAAGGCAGCTGGCGCAACAGCCGCGAAGGTCTGCGGTGCCGGGGGCGGCGGCTGTCTGTTCTGCTACGGCCCACCAGCCGCCCGGGATGCGATCAGGAACGCGCTCTCGGGTGGTGGGGCACGCGTCCTCGACTACACCTTCGAACGCCACGGGCTCGGGCGTGGATAATCGCGCGCTGTCACAGGTACTGGGTGAAATCGCCGACCTCCTCGAAATCAAGGGCGACAACGCGTTCAAGATCAGGGCGTACCGGTCGGCGGCAGAGACACTCGCAACCTGGCCTCATGCCGTCGTGCAGCTCGACGAGCAGCAACTCCGCTCGATTTCCGGCATCGGGAAAGACCTCGCCGCTCGCATCCGCGAGCTGGCCGAGACCGGCACGAGCCGTTATCACCAGGAGTTGCTCGAGCAGTTCCCACCCACGATCCTCGACCTGCTGCGCCTTCAAGGCGTCGGCCCGAAGACTGTGGCGATGCTTCACGCCACGCTGAACATCAAGAGTATCGACGACCTCGCTGCGGCGGCAAAAGCTGGAAAGCTCAAGGGCCTCAAAGGCATGGGCGCCAGGAAGGAGGCGCAGATCCTCGCTTCGATCGAAGAACGTGCGAAGGACAGCGGACGGCACTTGCTCAGCGACACCGCATCAACCGCGACATCACTCGTGGAGTTCCTGCGCCTCCATGATCGTGAGGTCGAGTTGATCCCGGTTGGCAGCCTTCGACGCGGACGCGAGACCTGTGGCGACATCGACATCCTCGCCGTCGGCGGTCAGCCAGGCCTGATGGATGCGCTCATCTCCCATCCCGATGTCGAACGCGTGCTCGGTCACGGTGATACGAAGTCGAGCGTGTTGCTCCGAGGTGCCTATCAGGCAGACCTGCGACTGGTGCCTCCTGAGAGTCGCGGCGCGGCGATGCAATACTTCACCGGCTCCAAGGCGCACAACATCAACGTGCGCGACCGTGCAGTGCAGCTCGGCTTCAAGCTCAATGAGTACGGCCTCTTTCGCGTGGACGATGACAGCCGCGTGGCGGGTGAGACCGAGGAAGGGATCTACAAAGCCCTTGGCATGGAATGGATCGCGCCAGAGCTGCGCGAGAACCGCGGCGAGGTCGAGGCCGCGCGAGCAGGAGCGCTGCCAACGCTCATCACGCTGTCGGATCTACGCGGCGACCTGCACATGCATACGACGGAGACCGACGGCAAAGACGATTTGATGGCCATGGCGCAGGCGGCACACCGCCTCGGCCGCCAGTACATCGCCATCACCGATCACAGCCAGGCGCTCGCCATGGCCAACGGCCTCGACGAAAAGCGCGCGCTCGCACACGCCGCGCGCGTCCGCGCACTGAACGGCCGCTTCGAACACCTGACGCTGCTCGCCGGGATCGAATGCGACATTCTCTCGGACGGACGTCTCGATCTCGCGGACGACTGCCTCGCCCAGCTCGATTTCGTCGTGGCCTCGATCCATTCGAACTTCTCACAGGACTCAGAGCAGATGACCGACCGGATCCTGCGTGCGCTCGAGAATCCGTGGGTCGACGTCCTCGGCCACCCGACCGGACGCCGTCTGCTGCAGCGGGATTCGCTCAAGTTCGACATGACCAGGGTGATGGATTCGGTGTCCCGGCACGGCGTCACGATGGAAATCAACTGTCAGCCCCAGCGCCTCGATCTCAACGACTCGCACGCACGCGCCGCATGCGAGCGTGGCATCCCGCTGGTGATCTCGACCGACGCGCACAGCGTCACTGCGCTGTCGCGTCTGGAGTGGGGTGTGCAGGTCGCTCGCCGGGCATGGGTACAGGCGGGTGACGTGATCAACACCCGGCCGGTCGACGAGATGCGCGCCGTGCTGCGCCGCAATCGGAGGAACTGAGGTGGCCAAGACCCCGGACGGGTTCGTCTCGCTGAAGTCGCTGAAGCAAGGACCCGAATCGCCGCGCGACACGCTCGCGCTGCTCCGTCGCATCTACTTCAAGACGACGAAGCAGACGATCGAGCACGACTTCGCGCATGCGATCGAGTTGCTGAAGGGGCTCGAGTCCGAACAAGAGCGTGAGAAGGCGACGGCCTACATGCACGGCCTCGCTGAGCTACGGAAAGAATGGAGTCCGGGGAAGAAAGTTCAAAGTGGAAAAGGGCAAAGGCCAAAGTAGGCGGCCGCTCTACTTCTCGATCACGACCTTCTTGCGTGCCGTCGTCCGCAAAACCTCAGGCACGTTGCGGTTGGTCGACAGCACTTTCAGATCTTTTTCGTTGAGCCGGTTGAGCAGATTCATCGAGACCGGCAGCGGCGTCTTCGGATTTCGCGCGAGCGCAGCGACGACGACGTAGTTCTTCACCCAATTCCGGTTGTTCGCGATGATGCGCAGGATCTCTTCCGAGACGCTGGACATCTTGGCGATCGCTTCGACCTCGGAGTCCGTCAGTTTCGGGCTGCTCAGGACCGACACGGAAATCAGCTTGTTGGGATCGCGAACCAGGATCGCCCGTTCCTCGCGCGTCCCTTTCATGGCGCGCGACATCTTCTGCGGGACGGTCATCGACTGCAATCGCTGCATCGCCGAGCTCTCATCGTCCTCCTCGTCGGCAATCTCTGGTTCGTCGGCGGTGTCCACCAGCGGCTTGTCTACCTCGGTCGCCGCTTCCGCGGCCGGCGCGACGCCACGCCCGGCGAAGAAGTTGCGCATGTCCTCGGTGACCTCGGGTCGCGCGAGGTAGGCGGTGAGCGCCGCAGGAGGAATCATTCCGATTGTCGCGTTAGCAGCTGCGGCAACTTCGGAATCGGCATCGCCCGTGAGCATGACCAGCAGCGCCATCTGCTCGTTCGCCTTGGTTGCCAACCCGCCTTGCGCCGCCTGCAGGCGAACGTCGCGCGCGGCCTCACCGCGGCGGAAGAAGTCGATCAGCGGAGTCTTGACGCCTACGTCCATCTGTTACACCTGATTGTCCCACGCTCGGAGCGCCGACGTCACAGTGCGCAACATGTCATCTTCTGGCACGTCGGCGAACTGACCTATCGCTCCAAATCCCGCGCATCCAGTTCGACGCAGTTGGCCGACAGTATCGAGCGTCATCCCGCCGATGCCAAGCACCGGCACGCCCCTCGCGGCGTGAACGGCGTCGGCGAGCCCTGTGACACCGACGTATTGGCGATTCGGCTTCGACGTCGTCTCGAAGACTGTCCCAAAGAGCAGATAGTCGACATCGCCTTCGGCGGTGGCTCGTTCGATGTCGTCGCGTGAATGCACCGAACGACCGATCAGAAACGAAGGCGGAGCGATTGCGCGCACGCGGCGCGCCGGCGCTGAGTCACCGCGAAGGTGCACCCCGTGTGCGCCGGCGGCGATCGCGACGTCCACACGATCGTTGACGAGAATGCGCGCTCGCGTGCCTCGCGCCACGTCCACTGCCTGCGCGACCAGTGACAGCAACTGCCCATCCGCCATGTCGCGCTCGCGAACCTGAATCAGATGAACACCGGCTCGAGCCGCCATTGCGACACGCCGAATCAGCGCGGCCTCGGCGTGCGCGCCCAGGCGCCGGCGGTCGGTGATCATGCAGACGACAGGTTGCACGAGGAACTACTCCTCGGCTGCGCGGTTGTTGAGGGAGATAACGTGCTCGATGCGGCGCTCGGTGAAGAAGGAATGCATCTCAGCGACTGCGGCCAGCATGTTGACGATACCGAGGCCGGATACGGCCCCACGCACGAAGTTGTTGATCATCAGCGCGTGAATGAGCGGAAGCCCCTGTGCGAAGTAGTTCCGATCCCAGAACTCGGACCACGGCGCCAGCACCAGAACGGCGCCGGTCTCCAGGAAAAACGCCGTCAGGAGCAAACGCATCAGGACTTCTCGCGATCGAGTTGCTCGCGCACACGTGCTTCCTGATCGCGCGCGACCTTACTTCTGAGCTCTTCGAAGAACGACTCGAGCGGAAGCGCGTCTCCGAGCGACTCGACCGGCTCTGGTGCGGGCTGCAGCGCCGGCTCCTGCGCCGCGACCGGCTGCGACGTCGCGGGCGGCTCGGGCGCCACGACTGGTTCGGGCTCCGCTACCAGTACCGGCTCCGAGGGTGGTTCGGGCTCGGCGATTGGTTCCGGCTCTTCGATGAAGGCAACGGCGGCCAGCTTCTCCTGGATCTCTCCATCGTCAGGGTCGAGCTGCGCGGCTTCCCTCAGGGCGATGAGCGCCTCGGGCCCACGGCCTTCCTTCGTGTGAAGGTCGGCGACGCCAAGGATCAATCGCGCCGCCGGTTTCTTCTCGCCGCGATCGAGCAGAGCCCCGGCTGCCACGGTTTTCGCCTCGACAGTGGCGTCAGCGAGCTGCCCGAGCCGAATCACGCAATCGACAGCACCTTGCTCGTTGCCTGCCGCTCGTCGATCCTGGATCAACCTGTTGTAGTGCGACCGCGCGTCGAGCGAGAGGCCGTTTCGCCCGGCGATGTCTGCGAGCTGCCAGAGGGCGTGATCGTCGCCGGCCTTGATCTTGAGCGCCTTCTTGTAGACGGCGGCGGCGCGAGGAAAGAATCCTTCGCCGTAGAGATGATCGGCGGCGCGGTTGAACTGCTCTACAGCGCGATCGGACTGGCCGGCTTTGACAAAGAGATCGCCAAGCGTGTTCGCCGTGTTCCAGTCATCCGGCTTGTCATCGACGAGGCGCACGTATTCCTCGATCGCCGCGGCCATCTTGCCCTGCTTGAGAAGCTTCTCCGCTGTTTTGAGTGTTTCTTCTCGACTGGCTGCCACTCAATCGATCCTATCAAACAGGCTCGCCTGGGGCTTGAAGGAGCGGCGATGCAGGGATGAGTATCCGAACCGCTCGACCGCCGCCCGGTGTTCAGCGGTAGCGTAGCCCTTATGCCGGTCGTAGCCGTAGCGAGGGTCGTTCGTGTGCTCCGTCATCATCTGACGATCGCGGGACACCTTGGCAACAATGGATGCGGCAGCGATCGCCGCGCACCGTCGATCGCCATGCAGCACGCCGCGTTGAGCGATCTGCAGATCGGGAATGCGAAACGCGTCCACGAGGACGGCATCGGGTAGCGGCACCATCGCGAGCACCGCGCGGCGCATCGCCTGGAGCGAGGCGCGATGGATGTTCAGCGTGTCGATTTCAGCAGGATCGACGAAGCACACAGACCAGGCGAGCGCTCGTTTCTGGATCACGTCGTTCAAGCGCTCGCGTTCGTCCGCTGTCAGCATCTTCGAGTCGGCGAGCCCGGGGATGTGAGCGTCCGGATCGAGCACCACCGCGCCGGCAACGACTGGGCCCGCCAGGCATCCCCGGCCGACTTCATCGCATCCGGCGATGCGGTAGAACCCCCAGCGTCGCAGCGCGTTCTCGATGGTTCTCGTCGCGCGGACCCTGACCATGAATCGGCTCCGGGCTCCAGACTTCCGGCTCCGGGCTACGCGCGCTTCGTTTCCTTCATGCGCGCCGCCTTCCCCTTCAACTCGCGGAGGAAGTACAGCTTCGCGCGTCGGACACGCGCCGACCGCACGACGTCGACCTTCGCGATGGTCGGCGAGTGCAACGGGAAGATGCGCTCGACACCCTGGCCGAACGACACCTTACGAACGGTGAAGGAGGCTCTCAATCCGCCACGGTGCAACCCGATGACGATGCCTTCGAAGATCTGGATGCGCTCCTTGTCGCCCTCGCGCACCTTGACGTGCACGCGGACGGTGTCTCCAGATTTCATGTCCGGCTTTTCCGTCAACTGGGACTTTTCGACCAACTCAATCGCACTCATGTTCCTTCTCCCTCACACCCGCGCGGGCTGAAGCCCGCGCTCTACGATTTCTCTCGGCGATCACGGCGAATCTCGTCGAGCAGCGCCCGATCTTCTTCATCGAGCGTGGCCGTCGCCATCAGATCCGGCCGGCGCTCCAATGTCCGCACGAGCGCCGCTTTCCGGCGCCATCGGCGAACGTCCGCGTGGTGCCCGGACAACAGCACGTCCGGCACGCGATGACCGGCAATTTCCGCCGGTCGTGTGTAGTGCGGATAGTCGAGCAACCCGCGCGAGAACGAGTCCTGCGCGACCGACTGCTCGTCACCCACCACACCAGGCACCAGGCGGCTCACCGCGTCGACGATGACCAGCGCCGCCAGTTCTCCACCGCTCAAGACGTAGTCGCCGATCGAGATCTCCTCGGTTGCGACCATGTCGCGCACCCGCTCGTCCATCCCCTCGTAGCGGCCGCACAACAGCACGATGTGCTCGAGGCGAGCCAAGCGCGCGGCTTCTGCCTGCGAGAACGTTCGACCCTGTGGTGACAACAGCACGACAGAGCTCGGGGTTCCGCGCGTCTCGCGAATCTCGTCGACCGCCCGCATCAGCGGTTCGGCCTTCATCACCATCCCGGGTCCACCACCGTACGGCATGTCATCGACCGTGCGGTGCCGATCCATCGTCCAGCGGCGGAGGTCGTGCACCACCACCTCCAGCAGGCGGCGCTCGACGCCCCGGCTCACGACGCCCTCGCCAAGACCCGCTTCGATCATCGAAGGAAAGATCGTGACGATGTCGAACTTCATGTCCCACCAGGCGGGCCGAAAGGCCCGCCTCTACGTTGCCCTACTGCCTACTGTCTACTTCTGGTTAAGCTCCAGCAGTCCCTCGGGCGGGTTGATTCGAATCTTCCGGCCCGCGACGTCGACTTCGACACAAATATCGGCGGCAAGCGGCACCAGCACTTCCCCCCCCCGTCCTTGCACGCTCAACACGCTGGCCCCGGCTCCGCCTTCGACCCGCTTGACCTCACCAACGGACTCGCCGGAGATCGTCTCGACAGCGCATCCCACGAGCTCGTGCACGTAATAGGCGCCCGCATCGAGCGGCAGCAGCGAATCTTCCGGAATCCTGAGATCGAGGCCTGCAAGCCGCTCGACGTCCTCGATCGTTTCGAATCCCTCGAACCCAATGACCGGCCGGCCGTTCTGCACACGCGCCGAGTTCACCTTCAAGACCTCGTGACCGCGATCCGATCGCGTCCAGAAGGTCGCTCCCGTCCGAAATCGCTCCTCGACGAAGTCCGTCTCGGGCGCCACGATCACCTGGCCCCGGATTCCGTGTGGCCGCGAGATGCGGCCGACGAGAACCATCCGGTCCCACTCCAACCCGGGATCCGGGATTCGGGATCCGGGATCCGCCGGATTCTTCGTTCCACCGAGTCCCGAGCTCCGGGCCCCGGCTCCCGGGTCCCGAGTCCCGGACATGCTCAGTCCCGAATATCGAGTTGCGCCCGGACCCCATGGCGCTCGGCCGTCAAGGCGACCAGCGTGCGAATCGCCGCAGCGGTTCTCCCTTGTCGTCCGATGATCTTTCCCATGTCACCCGGCGCGGTCGACAACTCGAGGACGGTCATCCCGCGGCGCACCGACTCGGTGACCTTCACCGCGTCGGGATGATCCACCAGCGTCTTGACGACCACTTCGACGACTGCGCGAAGCGGACTGCTCTGCTCGCCGTCCTGGCTCGACATTACTGCGCGGGAGCCTCTACCGGTTTCGACATGTCCTTCGTCAGGTGCTTGGCCAGCAGCGTCCGGACAGAATCCGACGGCTGCGCGCCCTTCTTGATCCAGTGCTGAATCCGCTCCTTGTTGATTTCCACAAGGGCCGGCTTCGAGCGCGGGTTGTAGGTCCCGACGTTCTCGACGAAGCTGCTCTCGCGCGCCGTCTTCGCTTCCGTCACCACCACGCGAAAGTACGGCTTCTTCTTCGAGCCTACTCGTCTCATTCGAATCGCTAACATCGCTCTCTCCTGTCCTCGGTCCTCGGTCTCCCGTCCGCGGTCTTACCTGGGACCGTGGACTGTCGACCGTGGACTGTGGACTTACCGTGACTTGATGAGCCCCCAGGGCCCGCCCTTCTTGCGCTTCTTCCCGGCGCCATGTGGCGTCGCGAATCCCTCGTGCTGCTGGATCTTCGGCATGCCTTTCATGTTGCGCACGGCCGCCGATCCGCCTCGACTGAACATCTGCAGCATCTTCTTCATTTCCGCGAACTGCTTTAGCAGACGATTGACCTCTTCGACCGATGTGCCGCTGCCGGTCGCGATTCGCTTGCGACGGCTGCCGGTGATGATCTGATCGTTCTTGCGCTCGGCCGGCGTCATCGACGAGATCATCGCTTCGATGCGCGCCAACTGTTTTTCGTCGGGCTTGTTCTGCGCGAGCTCCTTGAGGTTTCCGAGCCCGGGAATCATGCCCAGGATGCTCTCGAGCGGTCCCATCCGCTTGAGCGTTCGCAGCTGCGTCCTGAAATCGTCGAGGGAGAACTGGTTCTTGCGAAGCTTCTCTTCGAGCTTCTCGGCTTCGTCTTCGCCGATCGCCTGCTCCGCCTTCTCGATGAGCGAGAGCACGTCGCCCATTCCGAGGATGCGCGACACGATGCGATCGGGATGGAACAGCTCGAGGTCCTCGAGCCGCTCTCCGCTGCCGATGAAAGCCACCGGCACACCGACAACAGACACGACGGACAGCGCCGCGCCACCGCGCGCATCGCCATCCAGCTTGGTCAACACCACGCCGGTCACGCCGATACGACGGTTGAACTCGCCCGCGCTCTTGATCGCGTCCTGACCGGTCATCGAGTCGGCGACGTACAGCAGATCCGACGGCTTGACCACGTCTTTGATCGCCTGCAGCTCGTTCATCAGGTCGTCATCGATGTGCAATCGACCCGCAGTGTCGACGATGACCGTGTCGAATCCCTTCGACTTGGCTTCGGCGAGTGCGCCCGACGCTCTCGCGACCGGATCCATCGTCTCAGGTGCGTAGACTTTGACTTCGGCTTTCTCACCGACGACGGAGAGCTGTTGAATGGCCGCGGGACGCCGCACGTCGGTCGAGACCATCAGCGGATGCTTGCCGTCGCGGCGCAGCCAGCGTCCGAGCTTGCCGCAGGTGGTGGTCTTACCGGAACCCTGGAGCCCAAGCAGGAGAACCACACGCGGCGAGGGCGCGTCCTTCTTCAGCCCGCCCTCAAAATTGCCAAAGAGCTCGAGTAACTCGTCTCGGACGATCTTGACGACCTGCTGGACCGGGGTCAGGCTCTTGAGGACAGCTTGATCGGTCGCCTTGTCGCGCACCCGGTCGATGAACGCCTTGACGACCTGGAAGTTGACGTCGGCCTCGAGCAGCGCGAGCCGGATTTCGCGCAGCGCCGCTTCGACGTGCTCCTCGGTCAGGCGCACTTCGCCCCTCAGGGACGTGAAGGCGCTCTGGATACGGGTGCTTAGTGATTCGAACAAACCCTTATCTTATGGCAACTTGACCGTCCCCCGCAAGCCAGAGTCGGCCTATAATTTCGGCATGCAGGCACTTCTACGCTCGATTTCCGTCGCCGCGACACTCGCCGCGGTCCTGATTCAGGTGACGGCCACCCCCGCCGCGCAAGCGACGACCAGCGGTACAGGCATCTCCGCGAAGGGAAACTGGGCTCCTCCCACCGGGAACGCGCCGCGCCTGCCGAACGGCAAACCGGACTTCAGCGGCGTCTGGGATCACCAGTACGTGCCGGACATGACGGCGACCAATCGGAACCCGGCGCTACAGAAAGGGCCCAAGGAGCTCCCGTTCTCTCCCGCGGGTCTCGAGAACATGAAGAACTACGACCCGGTCAGGGACGGCGACTATACGGGTATGTGCATGCCGTATGGGTTGATGCGATCGATGAACGCCCCATACCCCATGCAGATTTTCCAGAACGACAAGTACGTCGCGTTCCTCTTCGAGGTCAGCACCTGGTTCCACGTCGTCCCGTTCAGGAACGAGCATCCCACAGAGGTCGATCCGACCTGGTTCGGCAACTCGATCGCCAAGTGGGATGGCGACACGCTCATCGTCGACACGATCGGCTTCAACGGGTATACGCGGCTCGACACCGTCGGTCGTCCGCACAGCGACAAGCTGCACCTGACGCAGACGTTCAAGCACATCGACGCCGGGCACGTGGCTTACACCGTCACGGTTGACGACCCGCTTTATTACACACAACCGTGGACCAACGAGCGGACGATGACCTTGTCGAACGGCGAGTTGCTGGAGTACTCGTGCGAAGAGAATAACAAGTCGCTGTGGGAAGGACGCATCAAGCTCTGGATCCCGCCGAACGCGAGCCAGCCTCGCAGCACACCATCCTTCCCCGAGGGAAAGAAGTAGAGGCGGGTCTTTAGACCCGCCTGGGAACTCATGAACGAGACACTCAAAGAAAAAGCTGCGCTGTACGGCATCCCTGTCGCACGGCGCCACATCTTCCTCTGTGCCGAGCAGACCAAGCCGAAGTGCTGCGACATGGAGCGCGGCGTCGCCGCCTGGGAATATCTGAAGCGTCGCCTGAAGGAACTCGGGCTCTCAGAGCAGGGTGGCATCCTTCGCAGCAAGGCGAACTGCCTTCGCATCTGCGAGGGCGGACCGATCGCTGTCGTCTATCCCGAAGGTGCGTGGTATGGAGAGTGCGATCCGCCTGCTCTTGAACGGATCATCCAGGAGCATCTGATCGGCGGGCGCGTCGTCCAGGATTTCCTGATCGAGCAGCATCCGCTCGGGCCACCCGACCTTGAACTGTGAGCTCGCCCAGGCGGGTCTGCCTTCGACTCCGCTCAGGCCAGGAAAGACCCGCCTCTACTTCACGACTCTCAGCGTCACTTCACGACTCTCAGCGTCACCGCAATTCGGATCACTTCACCGTTCACCCGATCGGCGGCGGCCGTGAACTCTCGCGACTGGCCATCGCGCAGGACCAGCGTGTTCGTCGACCGGAAGGTCCGAAACACGGGCATCTGTTCCACCGCCGGCGTCGCAGCCGTCTGCGCATTCGTGTAGACCGATGTGTCTTCAACGTTCAATCTGAGCTGAAACACGCCGTCGTCCAATGTGCGCGCGCTGCAGTCGATGTTCGTCCCGATATCGCGGTACGTGAAGCTTTGCGTCGGCACTGCGTCCTTGTTGCTGATGATCGTGGTCGGCACAGGGACCTGCGCGCCCATCCGTAACTGACACGCACCGCCGGGCGGGTTGTCGTTCGTGTTCACCGCGAGCACGTACGGAAGACTGCTGATCTTCTTCTCCCCCTGATATCTCGAGACAACGACGTCGATGCTCAGGGGAATCAGCCTGGTCCGCGTTTCGGCCCGCTTGAGCGCTTCGGCATTTTGCTGCTGTGCCTCCTTCGCGGCGGCAGCCGCGGCCGCTTCTGCCTTGGCCTTCGCGTCCGCGTCCTCCTGCCCTTGCGCGAGCAGACCCGAGCTGGCGGCGACCGACAGCGCCGCGACCACGGCGAGTGTTCGAAGATGTCTCGTCACGTTCGTCTCCTTACTCGCCTTCCAGCGCGGCGAGCGGGCTGATGGTGATCGGCTCGAGGACGATCTCCTCAATGGGAGCTGGTGGTTTCAACGCGGCTTGCAGATCCGGGAGCGCAAACGTCTCGAGCTGCCGACTGCCGATTGCGGTGAACAATTGCTTCAACGCCGCGGCTTCGTCAGGCGCAATGACGACTTCGAATGGCACTGCCACTGCGGCGCGCGACTCAGCGTGCACGTGACGAACAGCGGGAATGGGATTCGGCGCCGAAGACAGCGGCGACTCCGGCTTAGCTGCCGCAGTGCCGAGCCCCAGGTCCCGACTCTCCGCTCCCGAACCCCGAGTCCCGAATCCCGAATCCCGGACATGCGCCTCACTGAGTGCCGGCGCCGGATCGCGCAGGACCCACACTCCAATGGTCGCCACCGCAGCCGTCACGACCACTACCCCGGCCCACCGCCACGACGCCGACCAGAACCAGCCTTCGCGCATGCGTTCGTTCGCAATGCGGGCTCGGACTTGCGGCAGGAACTCGGGAGACGGATCGACGCCAAGCGCGGCTTCGATCTCCCGCTCCAACGCCTTTTCATTCATCTCAGCGAGCTCGCCATCCATGACAGTCGGTCCTTCAATTGCTTCCGCGCGAGAAACAGTCGCGACTTCACCGTGCCTTCAGGCACATCGAGCAGCGCGCTGACTTCATGCATGTCGTGCCCTTCGATGCCTGCGAGCACGACCACCAGCCGCAGTTTCTCCGGCAGCGCCTCGATCGCGTTCCACAGATGCTCGGCTCGCTCGCGCGCGACGACGACGTCCGCCGTTGTTTCGTCACTCTGATCCAGGCGGGCCAGAAGACCCGCCTCCACGAGGCGGCGCGAGTGACGACGACTCGCGCGCTGACGATCGAGCGCCAGGCGCCACGTCATGCGAACCAGCCAGGCGCGAAACCGCGTGCGATCGCGCAATTGATTGAAGCTGCGGTACGCCTTGGCGAACGCTTCCTGCGCGACGTCCTCGGCATCTTCGCGCTGCCGGAGCACGCTGTACGCCACGCGAAATGCCAGTCTCGATGAATCTGAAAGGCGCGCCTCGAACTCTCGCTCGAGCTCCAGGTCGGCCGTCACGAGGCTGCCCACAAGGCGTTCGGCGCGTTCATGCATCAGGCTTCACCCACGCAAGACGCCGCAGGGGCGCATATGGTTCAGTGCGCCCGGTTGGTGAATAGTGGTTAGAGGATGGTGGTTTGGTTCGAGGTTCTCAAAACCATTAACCACCAACCACCACCACCAACCAGTTAGACCGAGGACAGCTTATGTCCCAGCTTGTCCTTCTTGGTCTTGAGATAGCGACGCGTATGGTCGCTGGCGGGAATCTCGAGTGGAACGGCCTCGGACACGGACAGCCCGTAGCCCTGAAGACCGACGAACTTGCGCGGGTTGTTGGTCAGCAGCCTCATCGTTTTCACGCCGAGGTCGCTGAGAATCTGCGCGCCGATGCCGTAGTCGCGCTGGTCTGCCTTGAAGCCAAGCTTCTCGTTGGCCTCGACCGTGTCGAGTCCCTGATCCTGCAACTCGTAGGCGCGGATCTTGTTGACCAGCCCGATGCCGCGACCTTCCTGATTGAGATACAGCAGGATGCCTCGCCCTTCTTTCGCGACGCGCTCCATCGCTGTATCGAGCTGCGGTCCGCAGTCGCAACGAGCCGAGTGGAACACATCACCAGTCAGGCACTTGGAGTGCACGCGCACAAGGACGTCCTTGCCGTCACCAATCTCTCCGCGCACCAAAGCGACGTGCGTCTGGTTGTCGAGTTGGCTTTCATACGCATAAATCCGGAACGCGCCGTGGATAGTCGGCAAGTCGGCGGATGCCGCGCGCTTGACCAGTCGTTCTGTACGCATACGGTATTGAATTAAGTCAGCAATCGTGACGACCAGTAGTTCGTGTTTTTTGGCGAACTTCGCCAGCTCGGGCACGCGGGCCATCGTGCCGTCTTCATTCATGATCTCGCAGATCACACCTGCAGGTGTCAGGCCAGCGATTTGCGCCAAGTCAACCGCCGCTTCTGTATGCCCAGCTCTGACGAGCACGCCGCCCTTGCGGGCACGCAGCGGGAACACATGTCCAGGCCGCGTCAGATCACGCGGCTTGGTGGCCGGATCGATTGCCACGCGCACGGTCTGCGCTCGATCGGCAGCAGAAATGCCCGTCGTCGTATCGTCGCGCGCGTCGATCGAGACGCACATCGCCGTGTCGCGACGTGAGGAGTTGTCGTTGACCTCGAGCGGGATGGCGAGTTGATCGAGCCGCTCAGGTGTCATCGCTAAACAGATGAGACCACGTCCATGCCGGGCCATGAAGTTGATCGCGTCCGGTGTGACCTTCGACGCGGCCATGGTCAGGTCGCCCTCGTTCTCGCGACTCTCATCGTCCACGACGACGACCATGCGCCCGGCGCGGATCGCTTCGACGGCCTCGTCGATCGGCGCGAATGGTCCTTTGCGATGTGCACCCTTGGCAATGCGAAGTGTCGTGTCTTTGGTAGTCATGTTACCCAGCCGCTCGCTTGTGTTGGGGGGCCATGGCGAGGCCCTCGTTAACAATAACCGCCGGCCCACGAAGGAACGTCGTTGACACCATCCGCGACACAAGCGAGTTCATAGAGTGGGCCCGCTGCGCGCGGCCAGATCGATCGACCGCGCGACGTACTTTCCGACCATATCGCATTCCAGGTTGACGCGGTCACCGGCGCGAAGCGATGACAACGTGGTGTGCGCCCACGTAAATGGAATGATCATCACGTGCACCAGGCCGTGATCGAGGCGCGCCACCGTCAGGCTGATGCCGTCGATGGCGATCGAGCCCTTGAGAACCACCAACGCCTCGAGCTCCAACGGGATCCGAACGGCAATGGACCAGGACTCCCCCTCCTGCCTGATCGTCTCCACGATGCCCACGCCATCCACGTGCCCCTGCACGAAGTGGCCACCGAACCTGCCGTCGGCGGGCATCGAGCGTTCGAGATTCACCGGTCTTCCTGGCACCAGGGCGCCAAGTGTCGTCACGCGAACCGTCTCGGGTCCAATGTCGGCCGTCCATCCCGATGCGTCGCACGTCGTCGCGGTCAGGCACACGCCGTTCACCGCAACGCTTTCACCCTGATGGATCTCCGCTCCCATCGGCGTCTGAATCGTCAGCGAAAAGCCAGACGATGTGGGCACGACCTCGGAGACGATGCCGACCGATTCAATGAGGCCGGTGAACATAGCCCTCGATCAAAACATCTGGCCCGAGCTGTTCGACCCTGCTCTCGATCAGCGAGGTCGGCGAAAACGCGCAACCTTCGAGCAACGGGACGCCACCCGTCCCAAGCCACATGGGCGCCACGTAGAGTTGGACGTAGTCCACGACGCCTTCGTCCCACGCCGCACGGTGCACGAGAGTTCCGCCCTCGAGAATCAGGCTCTGCACGTCGAAATTCGGCAGCATGGCAAGACCAGCAGCAATTCCCGGCCTCAGGACCGCAATCACGCGTGCACCCGCCCTCTGCAGTGCCGCAGCTCGTTCGGTCCGGAGCGATTCATCTGCTGTGAGTATTATTACCGGTCCCGCTGAGAGGGTTGAAAGCACCCGAGCGTGTGCCGGAGTCCGGAGTCGGCGGTCGAACACCACCCGGACAAGGGGCCGCTCTCGGAAGACCTCGCGAGCCGTGAGCAGCGGGTCGTCAACAAGGATGGTCTCCGATCCGACGGCAATCGCATCGGTGCACGCCCGCATGTAGTGCGCATGCGTATTTGCTCGCGACGACGTCAATTGGGTGCGCTGTCCCGGTCCGGCCGCAATGTGCCCGTCAAGGCTGGTCGCCGCCTTGAGCACCACGAACGGCCGCCCCGTCCTCGTCGTGATGAGGAAGGGTTGGTTCAGCCGAACGGCAGCCTCGTACCCCACCCCGGTCTGAACCTCGATGCCGTTGGCACGCAGCATCGCAAACCCACGTCCGCCCACGAGTGGATAGGGATCCTCCATCGCCGCGACGACTCGGCGAATGCCTGAAGCGATGATCCGTTCGGTGCACGGCCCCGTCTTGCCCGTGTGGACGCACGGTTCGAGGGTGCAATACAGCGTGGCACCGCGTGCATCTCCTCCCGCCTCTTCGAGCGCATTGACCTCTGCGTGCGGTTCGCCGGCGCGTTCGTGCGCTCCCTGACCGAGGACGACACCATCGTCCGACACGATGCATGCACCGACAACCGGGTTCGGCGTCGTGCGGCCGAGGCCGCGGCGCGCGTGCTCGAGCGCCCGCCGCATCCACCGTTCGTCGTCTACCACTTTTCCTGAAACAACGCCTCGACGTAATCCCGGGGAGAGAAGGGGATCAAATCGTCGATGCCTTCCCCGACGCCGACGTAGCGAATCGGGAGCTTGAGGTCGTGCGCGATCGACACGGCGACGCCGCCCTTGGCGGTTCCGTCCAGTTTGGTGAGTACGATACCGGTCACACCGGCGACGCTGGTGAACTCGCGCGCCTGCTGCAACCCGTTCTGGCCGACCGTCGCATCGAGCACGAGCAGCACTTCGTGCGGTGCTCCTTCGGCGGCCCGTGCTGCGACGCGACGGATCTTCTCGAGCTCGTTCATCAAGTTGACGCGCGTGTGCAGCCGGCCGGCGGTGTCGACCAGGATCGGATCGCGACCACGCGCTTTGCCCGATTGAATCGCGTCGAACACCACGGACGCGGGGTCGGATCCCTCACTGGCGCGAACGATGTCAACGCCCGCACGTTTGGCCCAGATCTCGAGCTGTTCGACGGCGGCCGCGCGAAATGTGTCGGCCGCGCACACGAGCGGCGCCTTGCCGGATGCCTTCAGCAAATTCGCCAGCTTGCCAATCGTCGTCGTCTTCCCCGTGCCATTGACACCGACGATGAGCGTGACCTGCGGCTTGTGGCCGTTCGGCGCCGGGCTGTCAACACCGTCGAAGATCTGGCGGATCTCGTCCTTCACCAGGTCGCGCAGGCTCTCGCCGTGGCGCGATCGGGACCTCACCGCCGTGACGATTCGCTCGGTCGCAGGTAGGCCGACATCGGCGGAGATGAGCAACTCCTCAAGCGCTTCGATCGTGTCGACCGCTATCGGTCGCGTCCGCTGTTCGCCCGCGTCGGCCTGCTGGACGATCTCTTCGAAGCGGCTGACAATCTGCTGCTTCGTGCGCGTCAGGCCTTCACGAAGGCGATCTAGGAAACCCAATCTTCAACTCCCAACTTCCAATTCCCAACTTCCAATGGCGGGCCTGAAGGCCCGCCGCTTCGTGCAGCGTAGAAGCCGCTACGTACCGACGTAGAGGCGGGTCTTCAGACCCGCCTAGGGCCACCCAGCAACCCAGCTACCTAGCAACCCTACCCCGCTTCCGCCCGTTGCGGCCGCAACATCAGCTCGTAGAGCGCCGTCTTCGGATCCTTGCGTCCGGCGAGCAAATCGCCCACCTGTGCCGCAATCGGCAACTCCACACTGAGTCGCGCTGCGAGCGCCAGCGCCGCTTCTGTCGTCCGAACACCCTCGGCCACCATCTTCATCCCCGCGAGGACGTCGGCGACCGCGCGACCGCTCGCCAATTCGATCCCAACGTGGCGATTCCGGCTCAGTGCGCCCGTGCACGTCAGCACGAGATCGCCGAGCCCCGCCAGGCCCGACAGCGTTTCGCGCTTCGCGCCAGCCGCACACGCCAGTCGCGACATCTCCGCCAGACCGCGCGTGATGAGGCCTGCCAGCGCGTTGTGTCCGAGGCCAAGCCCCTCGACCATCCCGGCCGCAATGGCGATGATGTTCTTCAGCGCGCCGCCGATTTCCACACCAACGACGTCGTCGGTCCCGTAGAGGCGTAAGTAAGGGGCTCTGAACTCCTCCTGAACACGCTTCATCACCTGCGCATCCCGCGAGGCGATCGAGACCGCAGTGGGCAACTCACGCGCGACCTCAGCCGCGAAGCTCGGACCAGAGAGCACGGCGACATTCGCAATGTCACCAAGTTCCTGGCTGATGATTTCCGAGACGCGCAACAACGTGTCCTGCTCGAGGCCCTTCGTTGCGCTGACGATCGTGGCGCCGCGATGCACATACGGCGCCGCGCGTCTGAGAATCTCGCGCGTGCCATGCGACGGAACGGCGGACACGATGAGCTCGGTGCCGGCAAGGGCGACAGCCAGATCGTCTGTCACAGACAAATTCGACGGGAAACGGATGTCGGGCAGATAGACGGCATTGGCGCCGCGCGAGCGCATGTCCGCCATGAGCGCGGAGTCACGCGCCCACAGGCGCGGCTCGTGACCCACCCGCGCCAGGTGAACAGCCAATGCCGTCCCCCAGCCTCCAGCTCCGAGAATCGCAACCTGACGAATGGGAAACTCCTATCGAACGGATCCGTTCACCACGCGCTGACCGATGCGGCGCTCGGTACCGGCCACGAGCCGGGCGAGGTTCTCGCGGTGGCGATAAATGATGATGAGCGCCGAGGCCGCCGCGCCGATCGCGACGACAGCGGGTGCGTCACTGAATGAGGCGACGAGCGCCAGCGTGAGTGCGCCTGCAACCGACCCGGCAGAAATGAACCGTGTGGCCAGCACTGTGACCACGAACACGCACGCAGCGATACCCAGCGCTTCGGGCGCGAGCACAGCAAACGCCCCCGCGGCCGTCGCAACGCCCTTCCCTCCGCGGAAACGCAGCCAGATCGGATACACGTGCCCGATGACCGATGCGAACGCCGCGATGACCGCGGCAATCGCGCCTGCGGACAGCAACTGCGCGATGAGGACGACGATCGTCCCCTTCACACCGTCCAGCACCATCGCCAGCACCGCGGCCCGTACGCCTGAGGTTCGCAGAACGTTGGATGCACCCGGGTTGCCGCTCCCGGTTCGACGCAGATCGATCCCGCGATGCCTCGAGAGCAGGAAGGCGAATGGGATCGAACCCACGAGGTACCCGACCGTGACGGCGAGAACGGCGTTCATCAGATGTGAGCGAGGTCGGCTCGACCGAGCGCGATGTACGTTGGTCCAGACGAAGAGAGTCGGCTCTCAAACAGTGTAACCGCGGCGACCCTGACCATGCCGAACACGGCGGTTTCAGTGCCCTCCAGCAGCGCGGCAGGCCGAAGGCCGGCAGGATTCTTCACGCGGCCGAGCGTCAAATGTGGGTGGTATTCGCGCTCTTCAGTCGGGGGCGCCAGTGCGTCCAGCCGGGAGCCGACTTCCTGCTCGACCAGTCGCAGATGGTCGAGACCCGTCGTGATGCCTGCCCAGACGACGCGTGGCAGCCTTCCAGGCGGGAACGTCCCCGTTCCGGCAATCGTGAGATCAAACGCCGGCGTTCTGAGCGGATTCGCGAGGGCCGTCCGAATCTTGTCGCCGAGCGCAGGGTCGGCCTGTCCTATGAACCGAACCGTCAGATGCAGTTGCTCGGGCTTCACCCACGTGACGCGCGCATGAGGCGCACTCTGCTCAGCACGACGCTTCAGACTCTCGATCATCTGCGACGCCGTGCGCTGCACCTCGGCTCCGACATCGACGGCGACGAACAGTCTCACACCTGCAGCATTCTCCTGACCATGTCGAGCGCCGCTTGTGACGCCTGGAACTTCACTTGCTCCCGCTCACCGAAGAAGCGAAACGTGCGCACGCGCCGATCGTTGTCTGTGACCGCGGCAACCACAACAGTGCCCACCGGCTTTTCCGCCGTCCCGCCGGTCGGTCCAGCAATCCCAGTGACGCCAACGCCAACGTTCGCGTGTGCTTTCGCCTTGATGCCCTCAGCCATCGCCAGCCCCACTGGCTCGCTCACGGCACCGTTGGTTCGGATCAAGTCCGGCGATACGTCCAGCAGCTGGGTCTTTGCTTCATTCGAGTACACGACTACCGCCTGATCGACGTAACGCGAGCTTCCTGGAACGTCGGTCAGTCGCGATGCGATCAGACCACCGGTACAGGACTCGGCAACGCCAATACGCATGCCTCGCTCGACGAGAAGGTCCCCGACGACGACCTCGAGGAGTCGGCCATCGGTGCTGTACACGTCCGGACCAAGGACTTCGACGGCCTCGGCAACGGCACGTTCCAGCACTGCGCCAGCGGCCTCCCGTGTGGCAGCTCGCGTGGACACGTGCAACTCGATCGATCCCAGAGCGGCCAGTATCGTCGCCGCAATTGGGGGTGTCGCCTTCTCCCACACCCCATACAACGGGTGCAGTTTCTCGTCCACGTGCGATTCGAAGCGCCCAGCAACGCGCACAACTCGCCGCACGAGGACAGCGTCGCCGCTTCGCTCCTTGAGCGGGCCTTCGACCAGCGCAGTCAGCATCGCACGAAGCTCACGCGGGGGGCCCGGCAACAACAACACGAGTCGATCGTCGTGATCGATCCACAGGCCTGGCGCACTGCCTCGCGAGTTGGCAAGCACCTTTGCTCCGCGAGGGACCATCGCCTGCCGGCGGTTGCTCTCCGGCATCGGCGTCGGCAAATTGCGCGAGGCAAATCGCGCGCGAAGCTGCGCGGTGATCGCCTCGTCCTCAGCGAGCGGCCGACCGAGCACCGCGGCCACCACCTCTCGCGTCAGGTCATCATCGGTCGGGCCGAGGCCTCCACACATGATGACGAGCTCGGCACGAGCGAGCCACGAACGCAGCACGTGCTCGAGCTCGGCGCGATCGTCGCCGACGACGGCTTTCGCCTTCACGTCGATACCCAGCAGGTTGAGCTGCTCAGTGATGAAGAGCGAGTTGGTGTCGACTTTCGTAGGCGTCAACAGCTCGCTGCCAACGGCGATGATGGCCGCGCTGCCGATCGTTCTCACGAGAGCCACCCTGCAGGCGCCAGCATCACGAGCAGTCGCATCACAACGTTCCCATACACCGCAGCCATCGCATCATCTGCCATGATTCCGAGGCCACCGTGCAAAGCCTCGAGGCGGTTCGCCGGCCACGGCTTGACCACATCGAAGAGACGAAACAAGAGAAAGCCCACGATCGCCCCAGGAATGTTGACCGGTATCAACGCGATCGTGATCAACATGCCGACGACTTCATCGAGGATGACGGGAGCCGGATCGACGCCGCCGAAATGTTTCTCTGCGAGATTGCTGCTCCACACGCCGACGGCGAACAACAGCACGATGACCGCCAGTTCGAGAGCGGGAGAACCCGACCACCGAACGGCAGCATAGACGAGCAACCCGGCCGCCGACCCGAACGTGCCGGGAGCCACAGGTACGTAGCCGAGGTACCCGCACGTGGAGATGAAGAGACCGAGACGCATGCGAAGGAGACCGCTTCGGGCAGGGCCTGAGGGATCAGGCGGATGGTAGATCGACTACGTGCGTGTGTGCCACGCGGTCGTGAAACGCGCGCCGATCGGGAGCAATCAGGGCCGGGATCAACCCCAGTCCGAGCGAGGCCAGTGAAACGACGCCTGTCAGCGTCCGCTTGATGGCGCGGGCCGGATCCATCATCAACTGATCGTCGGCAACGACGCGAATTCGCGCTGCCATCTTGCCGATGGTCTGGCCCCCCATCGCAGTAAACGAAGAGAAATAGGCCACCTTCATGAAGAGAAGGAATGCCAGGAACGGCAGGAGCGGCAACGACCGCCACTCCTCCGTCGTCAGCGCCGTCATTCTCAGTGTGGAGAAGAAGACGAAGACATCGATACCGAACAGGATGGCGTGATCGATGAGCGCAGCCAGCGCCCGGCGTCCCAGACCCGCAGCCGTGTCAGTTGACGCTGCTGCTGATCGCGTAGCGCGCACGGGCGGCTTGGGAGTCATCTCCGACCGGATCGGCATCACGGGTTCTGACTTGGTTGGCGGAACGATCTCGGCCGGGGCCTCCTCGGCGAACTCCAGCGTGAGCCCGGTTTCGATCGCTGGTGTGCGCACTGCATTCCGCGAACGCGAGAGCTCTGACGATCGCCGCACTGAGAGCGGTGCCCGGGGCTCGGACGGCGTTCTGATCAGCGGTTCGTCGTCACCGGACGGCGAAAACAGCGGGAACGATCCGACGGACGGGAGCGTGTCCTCAGACTCGGAGCCTTGCCTGGAATTCGAATGCGCCAGCCACAGATCCCCGACCGCTATATCGTCGCGCACGTCCGCCCTCAACGAGAGGTCTGCCGGGGCCGGCTCCGGAGCAGCGAGCAACGAGAAGTCGTATCCACAGTTTTTGCAGCGATCGCCGGTTTCAAATCCCAGGTAGTCGCACTTCGGACACTTCATTGCGACTGCTCTCCTGTTGAGGTCTGCCCGAGTGATGACGACAACAGCACGTGCTGAATCTCGGAACGCAATCGATCCGCCTGCGGTCGAAGAGGGTCTCCCAATTCGACCACGTCGAGTTCGAGCAGCGCTTCCCTGAGACGACCAGCGTCTCTCAGTGTTTGTGCACGACCGATGCGACGCTCCGCGTCGCGCACGATCGGAAGCGGCTCACGCTGCATCGAATCGCCTGCACGGACGGCAACCGGCGACTCGCGCAACCACGACGCCGTGCGCAACGCACCGAGGAGGATGACTGCCGTGATCGCCACGCTGGCGGCGATTGTTGCCCACCAATGACTCCTGCGCCCGCTTGCGGTGTTCGAATGACGTCGAGGGGTCGCGGGCCGGATTGCGGTCCGCTCGCGTTGAGAGGACGGCGTCACAGCATCGAGACGTCCGAGACGATGCAGGAACACGAGGGCAAGCTCGTTGGCGCCACCCTGTTCGACGGCGCGCGTCAGCAATTCACGAGCGCGCGTCAAATCGCCGACCTGATACGCCTCAATCCCCTGATGCAGGCTTTCTTCGGACTCGCGCTGACGTTCGGCCAGCGCGCTTCGGGCGCGCTCGATATAGGCGCGAGCCCGGCCGTGGCCACGCTCCAGGAACGCCACGCGCGTCCAGACATTGATCGCCTGCTCGTAGTCGCCACCGAAGTAGTGGTCGAGACCGGACAACAACAACTGTTCGATACGCGCGGCGCGATCGGCCTCGCTCAGCGGGCCAGAGTCGGACGAGTCAGTGCGGAGTGGCTCCACGCCGATGTGATTATCGGACAAGAACTTACGCTGGTCAATCGATTCTCTCTGCGCGACCACGTCACCGCGCCTTTACAGCGTGCGCGCCTGAGAGTTAACGTCTCGACAGTTCTATGTCTGATCTGGATGGACGCATCGCGCTCGTCACCGGCGCCAGCCGTGGTGTCGGGCTTGGCGTCGCACTCGGCCTGGCTCACGCCGGCGCCAAGGTCTACGCGACAGGTCGAACGATACAAAACACAGATCTCGATCCCGGCATCACGAAACTCACATGCGATCACACTGACGATCAGGCAGTCGCGAGGGTGTTTCAGCAAATCGAGCAACAGGATGGCCGGCTCGACGTCCTCGTGAACGTGGCGTGGGGCGGGTACGAACAGATGGTCGAGGACGGCCGCTTCACCTGGATGGCACCGTTCTGGGAGCAGCCGGCGTGGCGCTGGGAGGCGATGGTCACGACAGGCGTTCGCGCGGCATACGTGGCGAGCCAGCATGCGGCGCGCTCGATGGTCCGCGCCCGTCGCGGGTTAATCGTTCACCTATCGTCGTGGGCGGGCAAGAAATACGGCGGCAACACGGTCTGCGGGATCGCGAAGGCGGCCACCGACCGGATGGCGTCGGACATGGGACACGAGCTCGCATCACATGGCATCACCGTCGTCTCGTTGTATCCAGGCCTGGTTCGTACGGAAGGCGTGCTTGCAGCAGGAGTCTTCGATTTGAGCAACTCTGAGAGTCCGGAATTCATCGGACGCGCGGTCGCGGCGCTGGCGAACGATCCAGAGGTGGCGCGATGGAACGGATCGGTGGTCGTGGCAGCTGCGCTTGCTGCCGAGTACGGATTCACTGACGTCGACGGCAAGACGCCGCGCCCGCTCACCTGGGCGGAGGTATAGCCGATGCCTCGTCTCGGCCGCTCTGATCTCGACGTTTTCCCGCTCTGCCTGGGTGGCAACGTGTTTGGCTGGACTTCGAGCGAAGAGGAGTCGTTCGAGATCCTCGACGCGTACGCGGCCGCAGGTGGCAACTTCATCGACACCGCCGATTCCTATTCCGCATGGGTTCCGGGCCATGTGGGCGGCGAATCTGAAACGATCATCGGACGCTGGATGGCGGCGCGCGGCAACCGGGATCGGATGATCATCGCCACGAAGGTCGGACGATGTCCGGGACGGATGGGCCTCAGTGCGAAGAACATCCGCGCCGGCGCTGAAGCGTCGCTGACACGCCTCAACGTCGATCGCATCGACCTGTACTACGCGCACGCTGACGACCTCGACACGCCGATCGAAGACACACTTCGGGAATTCGATGCGCTCGTGCGCGAAGGGAAGGTGCGCTATATCGGCGCCTCCAACTTCACCGCCGCGCGGCTGTCAGCGGCACTTGCGACATCGGCGCGCGAGGGGCTCGCCCGCTACGTGGCACTGCAGCCTCACTACAACCTGGTCGTCCGGAAGGAATACGAAGGCAGCCTGGCCGACGTGTGCGCGCGCGAGGGTGTGGCATGCCTGCCGTATTTCGCGCTCGCCATGGGATTCTTGACCGGAAAGTATCGGCCGGGGAGTACCGTCGAAAGCGCGCGAGCCGAAGGGGCACGGAAATACCTCGACCCACGCGGGCAACAGATGCTCGCCGCGCTCGACGACATTGCCGCCGCTCACCAGACAACTGTGGCCGCGGTGTCGCTCGCCTGGCTGCGAGGCCGGCCCACCGTTGCCGCCCCCATCGCCAGCGCGAGGACCGTCGCACAACTATCGGAGTTGCTGCCGATGGCCACCCTGACGTTGACCGCCGCAGAAACAAGGCGCCTGGAAGATCAGTAGAATTAGACCTTGCCCACGCTGCAGGTCTCCCGCCGGTCCACGCTGCTCCGGCCCACCGCGGTCAACACTGTCCTGGCCGATATCCGACAGGCGCAATCCCGTGGACAGACCGTCGTCTCGCTGATGCGCGGAGAACCCGACTTCGATACCCCGGCACACATCATCGAAGCGGCGACGCGCGCCATGAAGGGCGGTCGCACACGGTATCCGGACAACCGCGGCGAGATCGTGCTCCGCCAGGCGGTGGCCGAGAAACTGTCGCGCGAGAACGGCGTGACCTACGACCCCGGCTCCGAGATCCTCGTCACGACCGGCGCGACCCTCGGCATCCATTCAGCGCTGCTCGCGCTGTTGAACGACGACGACGAAGTGCTCGTCCCCGATCCGATCTACGACGCCTACCTCTCGCCGATCGTTCTCGCGGGTGGGCGTGTCGTGCCCGTGCGGGCTCAGATCGAGAATGGGCGTTTTGTCCTCACCGCTCAAGCGATAGCTGCGGCGGTCACCTCGCACTCGAGGGCGCTCCTGCTCAATACGCCGTGGAACCCGGTGGGCACTGTGTTTCGCGAAGCGGAGTTGCGTGCGATCGCCGATGTGGTCACGCGCCACAACCTGGTGCTGATCAGCGACGAGATCTACGAGGCCATCACCTACGAGGGCTGCAAGCACATCTCCCCCTCCTCGCTGTCCGCCGACCTGCGCGAGCGCACGGTACTGCTGAACAGCCTCTCGAAGACGTATGCAATGACGGGATGGCGAGTCGGCTATTGCGCAGCGCCCGCGTCGATCATCCAGAGCATGTTTCTCTCCTTGCAGCAGTCGAGCCGGGGACCGGCGACGTTCGTCCAGGACGCGGCGGCGGTCGCATTGACTGGCCCACAGGATGCGGTCGAGGAGATGCGTCACGAGTACACGACACGACGGTCGCTTGTGCTGAGTGCGTTGACCGGGATTCGTCACGTGCAGGTGCTGCCGCCTGAAGGCGGGTTCTTTGCGATGGTGGACGCACGCGAGACCGGACAGCCGTCGGAACAGATCCGCCAACGGCTCCTTCAGGATGCCGGCGTCGCCGTCATTCATGGCGCCGCCTATGGTCCGGGCGGAGAGGGAACGCTGCGAGTCTCTTTTGCCAGCGGCGGTGACACGCTCGCCCGTGGCCTCGAACGACTGCGCGCCGGGCTCGAAGCGCTGTGAGCACGCCGGAAGCCAGCGTTTCAGAACTTCGACGGGAACTGGAAACGGCGCTCTCCGGCGAATTTCGATTCGACGCCGTGTCGCGGGCGCTCTACTCGACCGACGCCAGCGTCTATCAGATTCAACCGATCGGCGTCGCACTGCCGCGCTCGCGTGACGATCTCAAACGGCTCGTCCAGATCTGCGCGCGTCTCCACTGCCCGATCACGATGCGTGGCGGCGGCACGTCGCAGGCCGGCCAGGCGATCGGGGCCGGGCTCGTCGTCGACACCTCGAAGTACCTCAACGCCATCCTCGAGCTGAACGTGCAGGAACGGTGGGTGCGCGTCGAGCCCGGAGTCGTCCTCGACGAGCTGAACGCACGACTCCGCCCACACGGTCTCCGATTCGCACCGGACGTGTCGACCGCCAGTCGCGCCACCGTCGGCGGGATGATGGCGAACAACTCGAGCGGCGCGCGGTCGGTGATTTACGGCAAGACGATCGATCACGTCATCGAACAAGAGGTCGTGCTTTCGGACGGGTCCGTCGTCATCCTCGGTCCACTGGCCGATGGCGAGCTGCCCCGGAAGTGTGCGGGCGACACGCTCGAGGCTCGCTGCTACCGAACCGTCGCTGAACTGGCCTCGACGCATCAGGACGAGATCGAGCGACGGTTTCCGAAAGTGCTTCGTCGCGTCGGCGGCTACAACCTGGACGATTTCGTCCCCGGTCGTCCGTTCAACCTCGCACGGATGATGGTCGGGTCGGAAGGCACCCTCGGCGTCGTCCTCTCGGCGAAGCTGAACCTGGTGCCGCTGCCAAAGGCGAAGGCCGTGATGGCGATCCAGTTCGAGCATCTCCTGGAATCGCTGGCCGCGGCGCCTGTGATCCTCAAGCATCGCCCATCTGCGATCGAGGTCATGGACAAGTCGATCCTCGATCACACCCGCAAGAGCGCGGCACTCGAAGCGATGCGACAGAGCTTCATCGAGGGCGATCCGGCCGCGCTGCTGTGCGTTGAGTTCTACGACGATCGCGCAGAGGATCTCCCGCCGCGTCTACAGGCGCTCGAACAGGATTTGCGGGCGCACAGACTTGGCTATCGCTACCATCACGCGCTCGAACTCGCCGCACAGGCGCGCGTCTGGAGCCTGCGGGAGGCGGGCCTCGGATTGTCGATGGCGATGCGGGAAGATGCCAAGTCGCTCTCGTTCGTCGAAGACACAGCCGTGGCGCCGGAGCACTTGCGCGACTACATCGAACGCTTCCTTGCCATCGTCGCCCGGCACGGCACGACGGCTGGTGTCTATGCGCATGCGTCCGTCGGCTGCCTGCACGTGCGGCC
>Ga0070674_100000088_pt1 | contig 42730 bp, 34 predicted proteins | sample KBSM33metaG_FD_65344 | JGI IMG/M metagenome (GOLD analysis project Ga0070674, IMG submission 65344) | Miscanthus rhizosphere microbial communities from Kellogg Biological Station, Michigan, USA - KBS M3-3 metaG | ecosystem: Host-associated > Plants > Roots > Rhizosphere > Soil ... | reverse complement strand
TGCCATCTTTGCCGGCTGCGCCGGTCGCGCCTTTGGCGCCGGGCGTGCCAGGCGTTCCCGCCGCGCCGGTCGCGCCTTTCGTGCCGTCTTTGCCGGCGACACCCGTGGCGCCTTTTGCCCCAGCCGCGCCCGTCGCGCCTTTGATGCCATCTTTGCCGGCTGCGCCGGTCGCGCCTTTGGCGCCGTCTTTACCGGCGGCGCCGGTTGCCCCTTTGGCGCCCGGGGTACCCGGAGCTCCGTTTGCGCCCGGCGCACCGGTGGCGCCTTTCGCCCCGGCGTTGCCCTGTGAGCCGGTCGCGCCCTTGGCGCCGGCGGCCCCGGTCGCTCCCTTGGCGCCGTCTTTACCCGCAGCGCCAGTTGCGCCCTTGGCCCCGTCTTTGCCCGCGGCTCCCGTAGCGCCTTTGGCCCCAGCCGTACCGGTGGCTCCTTTGGTGCCGTCTTTGCCCGCGGTGCCGGTCGCGCCTTTAGCGCCTGCCGAGCCAGCCGCGCCCGGTGCGCCCGTGGCGCCCTTGGCCCCCGTTGCGCCCTTGGAGCCAGTTGCGCCTTTTGCACCGGTTGCACCCTTGGTCCCGGAGGCACCGGGAACTCCGTTTGCACCCGGGGCACCGGTGGCGCCCTTGGCGCCAGGGTTGCCCTGCTGCCCCTGGGGTCCGGTGGCGCCTTTCGGGCCGACTGGACCCTGGGGACCGACCGGCCCCTGCGGGCCGGCTTGTCCCTGCGCCCCCTGCTGGCCGCTGCTTTCTTCGATGCCCAGCACGCCCTGGCCGGCGCCGCCCACGACCTGGACCTTCTGCTCGCCCGGCCGGCAACCCTGTTTGGTCGCGACGAAGCGCACCGTGCCCTTCTCGGGGCCGGCCTTGGTGATGCAGAGACTGATCGTCGACAGCTTTTTCTGCGCCGCCTGCGCGGGCACCGCGACGAGCGCGAAGGTGAGACACACCGCCAGGATGGACGCCGGCCAACGGCGGAAAAGGGCGAAGCTGGGGACAGTCATCGAACGAATCTCCTTACTGGTGTTGAAGCCTTGACGCCCTCATTGGCTTCTCACAAGGCGTCGAACGGCGCCCAAAGTACAGACCGCATGGACGTTTGACGAATGAATCCGGTCAAACATCTGGCCAAACTAAGTATTTCTACTCAAGCCAAGCCGTGAATAGTGCGACACGGGCGGCTTTTCGTCGCCTCAAACCCATACGAAAGACGCCGGCGACGACCGCCAGGTCCTCCATCTGCAACGGACCACCCAGCCAGTAAGGGTGCTCAGTGCGCTTTCTTCAAGCGCGAGCGTTGCTCTTGCTTCTCAACCACCTGGGCGATCAGCTTCTTCACGTTGGAGTCACCGGTGGCCTTGATGTGGCCGGTCTCAACCGCCTTGCGGTAGCTCTTCAGCGTCCCCCGCTCCGCCAGCTCGTTGAACTGGGGGCGATCGATTTCGACCAGGACCCGCTCGTCCTGGGCCAGGTCCTTGCTGATCTTCGGCCCCGGCAGCTCGACCCGGTAGAGCTGGATGTCGCCGCGGCCCCTCAGCTCCAGGCCGAAGACCAGTTTCAGCTTCTGCAGTGCCGGAACTTCCGCCTGGAACCGCTCGACGGCGGTCTGGATCAGGTCCGCGGTCGACGCCATGCGTCTAGATCTTGTGCCTCTGCAGAAGCTTTTTGCCGATCACCATGCGCTGGATCTCCGAGGTCCCCTCGCCGATCAGCAGCAGCGGCGCGTCCCGGTAAAGGCGCTCGATCTCGTACTCCTTCGAGTAGCCGTAGCCGCCGTGGATGCGGAAGCACTCCTCGACGCACTCCTTGCCGGTCTCCGAGGCAAGCAGCTTCGCCATCCCGGCCTCGAGATCCGAGCGCTCCCCGGCATCCTTCATCCGCGCCGCTTTGCGGGTGAGGAGGCGGGCCGCCTCGACCTTGGTCGCCATGTCGGCGAGCTTGAACTGGATCGCCTGGTGCTGGGCGATCGGCTTGCCGAAGGTCTTGCGCTCCTGGCTGTAGCGGAGGGCCAACTCCAGCGCCCGCTGGGCGATGCCGACGCCGCGGGCGGCGACGTTGACGCGGCCGACCTCGAGCGCGTCCATCATCTGGATGAAGCCCTGGCCGACGCCGGCCTCCTCGCCGCCCAGCACCCGCTCGGGCGGGCAGCGGTAGCCGTCGTAGACGAGCTCGGTCGACTCGACCCCCTTGTAGCCCATCTTCTTGATCTTGGGCGGGATCGTCAGCCCGGCGTACTCGCCCTCGTTGACTTCCTTCCAGGGCTCCTTCTCGGTGATGAAGCAGGTCATCCCCTTATATGGAGGGTCGGCCTTGGGGTCGGTCTTCATCAGCACGAAGACGACGGCCGAGCCGAGGCCGTTGGTGACCCACATCTTCTGGCCGTTCAGCTCCCAGGAACCGTCGCCGCCCTTCTTCGCGGTGGCCTTGATCCCCTGCACGTCGGAACCGACCTCGGGCTCCGAGAGCGAGAAGGCGGCGCGGATCTCGCCGGTCGCCATCTTCGGCAGAAAGTGGTCCTTCTGCTCGTCGGTGCCGAACTTCATCAGCAGATAGGAGCCGATGAAGTGGGTGTTGACGACGCCGGAGATCGAAATCCAGCCGCGCGAGAGCTCTTCGACGATCATCGCGTAGGTCGTCAGGTCGAGCCCCATGCCGCCGTACTCCTCGGGGATCGTCACCCCGAACAGGCCCAGCTCCTTCATCTGCTCGACGATCGGCTCGGGGAAGGAGTCCTCGTGGTCGTAGTGCTCGGCGTTGGGGATGATCTGCTCGTCGGCGAACTGCCGCACCATCTCGGTGATGTCGCGCTGGATGTCGGTCTGCTCGCTGAAGGCGGCGGTCTCTACGGCCATGGCTCCTGGGTCGGTCGGGGACGAAATCATGGGCGGTGGGAAAACTGCTTTCCGCCGCCGGGGGCGAAGGATATCCCTCCGTTGGACTCATACATAAGTCCAACCAAAGCTCGTCATCCGGCGCGGCGGTGCCGAGAGGTAGGGCGTGAGAACCAGGCTCTCGCTCACCTTGCTCGCGTTCGCGACGGCCGCGCTCGTCGCCGCTTCAAACGCCGCCGCAGTCGGTCTCGCCGGCCACCATGCCGTGTCTACGCCCAGGCCCGCAGCAGCGAGCACGCCGGGCGGCGCCCTGGTGGCGTCGGTGACCGCCTGCCCGCAGCAGGAAAGCCTCGACGCCCCCGCGGCGGCACAGGAGCAGGCGATGGAATGCATGGTCGACTTCGCCCGCCGCCAGGTGGGGCTGGGGGAACTCACGCCGGCCGCAGTGCTCCAGGGCTCGGCGCTGGAGAAGTCGGCTGACATCCTCCGCTGCGACAGCTTCAGCCACTTCGCCTGCGGTCGCGAGTTCAGCTACTGGATCAAGGCCGCCGGCTACACCTCGACCCCCTGCTGGCGGATCGGCGAGAACCTTGCCTGGGGGACGGGCGAATACGGCAGCGTGCGCTCGATCTTCCTCGCCTGGATGCGCTCGCCCGAGCACCGCCAGAACATCCTCGGCGAATACGAGGAAACCGGGATCAGCCTGCGAGTCGGCAGCTTGAACGGCGAAGGCGGCACTCGCGTCTGGGCCGAGCACTTCGGCTCGCACTGCAACTAGCCCGGCGGCCCTGGCGCCTTCTTCACCCCATACGTGAATAAGGCGCCAGCCGCCCCGCGGCCGGCGTGCCGAGAGCGGCGGGTCGCCGGTCAGGCGGCCGGCACGGGGTCGGTAAGCGGCAGGCGCTGTAGGCGCTGGAGGCGTTCGGCGATGCGATCGGCGCGGGCGCCGAAGTCGCCGAGGTCGCCGGACGGCGCAGTCGCGCCTAAGCTGGGGGTCGCTTGCGGGACGGCGACACCGCCGCCGCCGCGAGCCGCCACGGCGGCGCTGGCGCGCTCCGCCAGCTCGGCGGCATGGCGCGCCTGCTCGGCCGCGTCGAGGGCGGCGGCGCCGACCGTCATCACCGCCGCCTCGGAGGCGCGCGCGGTCGCCAGCGCCTCGTCGATCCGTTCGACCAACTCGCCGAGCAGAGGCGGACGGGCCCGCTCCGGCAGGTGCCAGCTCTCGGCTCCGTCGGCTTGCCGCTCGTCCATCCCCCACCATGTACGGCGAAGGGGCGCAAATCCCTGCGGCGCCCGGACAGCCGGTTGACTAGATTTCCGCCGCGACGCGCGAACCCGACCGAGGAGCAGCTTGAGAAACCCCAGAGACTTCTTCCAGCCGCAGGCGATCGGTGCCCCCGAGCCGCTGCGCGAGATTCCCGTCAAGCCGTCGCGGATGATCCACTTCCTCGACTTCTCCAACGAGAAGATGGTCGCCAAGGCGGCCGCGATCGCCGAAAAGACGGACATCCTGCTCGGCAACCTCGAGGACGCGATCCCGGTCGACCGCAAGGAGGCTGCCCGCCAGGGCTTGATCAAAGCCGCGAAGGAGTCCGACTTCGGCCAGACCGCTTTGTGGACCCGGGTCAACTCTCTGGAGAGCCCCTGGGTGCTCGACGACCTCACCACCCTGGTCACCGAGATCGGCGACAAGCTCGAGGTCGTGATGGTGCCCAAGGTCGAGGGGCCCTGGGACATCCACTACGTCGACCGCCTGCTGGCGCAGCTCGAGGCGAAGGCCGGCCTCGAGCGGCCGATCCTCGTCCACGCGATCCTCGAGACCGCACAGGGCGTCGTCAACCTCGAGGAGATCGCCGCCGCCAGCCCGCGCATGCAGGGGATGAGCTTCGGTCCCGCCGACCTCGCAGCCTCGCGGCGGATGAAGACGACCCGCGTCGGCGGCGGCCACCCCGGCTACCGGGTGATGGAGGACCCGGCCGACCCCGAGAACCCCGAAGCCGACCGGGTCAGCGCCCAGCAGGACCTCTGGCACTACTCGATCGCCCGCATGGTCGACGCCTGCGCCTCGACCGGGATCCTGCCCTTCTACGGCCCCTTCGGCGACATCAAGGACACGGCCGGCTGCGAGACGCAGTTCCGCGCCGCCTTCCTGATGGGCTGCGTCGGCGCCTGGTCACTGCACCCGGTGCAGATCGACATCGCCAAGAAGGTCTTCAGCCCGCCGCCGGAGGAGGTCAAGTTCGCGAAGAAGGTGCTGGAGGCGATCCCCGACGGCCGCGGCGTCCACATGATCGACGGCAAGATGCAGGACGACGCCACCTGGAAGCAGTGCAAGGTGATGGTCGAGCTGGCCGAAATGCTCGCTCAGAAGGACCCGGAGCTGGCCGAGTCCTACGGGCTCTAGCGCCAGGCCCGACGAGCGTTACGCCTCGAGGCGCTCTTCCAACGCCTCGAGCTGAGCCGAGATCTGCCCGGGGAGCTTGCCGCCGAAGCGCTGCAGGTGCTCGCGCACCTGAGGCAGCTGCTGCTTGAACAGCTCGGCGTCGACGGTCAGTAGCTCGCGCATCTGCTCGACCGAGAGGTCGAGCCCGTCGGTGTCGATCTCGCCCTCGGCGGGCAGCAGGCCGATCGGCGAGGAGACGGTCTCGCCTTCGCCCTCGCAGCGGCGGAAGACCCACTCGAGCACGCGGCTGTTCTCGCCGAAGCCGGGCCAGATGAACTTGCCGTCGGCGTCTTTGCGGAACCAGTTGACGAGGAAGACCTTCGGCAGCTTCGCCCCCTCGCGCTCGCCCAGCTTCAGCCAGTGGGCGAAGTAGTCGGCCATGTTGTAGCCGCTGAAGGGCAGCATCGCCATCGGGTCGAAGCGCAGCTGGCCGACCTCGCCGGCGGCGGCGGCGGTCGTCTCGACCGACATCGTCGCGCCGAGGAAGGTGCCGTGCTCCCAGTCGAAGGCCTCGGCCACCAGCGGCACCGCGGTGGCACGGCGGCCGCCGAAGAGGAAGGCGTCGATCGGCACCCCGGCCGGGTCCTCCCACTCGGGCGCGATACAGGGGCACTGCGCGGCCGGCGTCGTGAAGCGGGCGTTGGGGTGCGCGGCGGGGGTCTCGGAATCGGGCGTCCAATCCTCGCCGTGCCAATCGATCGCGTGAGCCGGCAGCTCGCCGGTCATCCCCTCCCACCAAACGTCGCCGTCGTCCGTTTTCGCGGTGTTGGTGAAGATCGAGTTGCGCTCGATCGTCTCCATCGCGTTCGGGTTCGTCTTGTGGCTGGTGTTGGGGGCGACGCCGAAGAAGCCGGCCTCCGGGTTGACCGCGTAGAGGCGGCCGTCCTCACCGAACTTCATCCAGGCGATGTCGTCGCCGATCGTCTCCGCGGTCCAGCCCTCAAGCGTCGGGATCAGCATCGCCAGGTTGGTCTTGCCCGAGGCCGAGGGGAAGGCGCCGGTCACGTACTTGACCTCACCCTGGGGTGAGGTCAGCTTGAGGATCAGCATGTGCTCGGCCATCCAGCCCTCGTCGCGGGCCATCGCCGAGGCGATCCGCAGCGCGAAGCACTTCTTGCCGAGCAGCGCGTTGCCGCCGTAGCCCGAGCCGAAGGACCAGATCTCGCGCGTCTCCGGGTAGTGGACGATGTACTTGTTCTCGGCGTTGCAGGGCCAGGGAACGTCCTCCTGGCCCTCGGCCAGCGGCATCCCGACCGAGTGCACGCAGGGGACGAACTCGCCGCCGGTGCCGAGCACCTCGAGCGCGCCCTTGCCCATCCGGGTCATGATCCGCATCGAGGTCGCGACGTAGGCCGAGTCGGTCAGCTGGACGCCGATGTGGGCGATCGGCGAGCCCAGCGGGCCCATCGAGAAGGGGACGACGTACATCGTGCGGCCGGCCATGCAGCCCTTGAAGAGGCCGCCGAGCGTCTTTCGCATCTCGGCCGGGTCGCGCCAGTGGTTGGTCGGTCCGGCGTCCTCCTCGCGCTCGCAGCAGATGAAGGTGCGGTCCTCGACCCGAGCGACGTCGCCGGGGTCGGAGAGGGCGAGGTAGGAGTTGGGGCGCTTGGCGTCGGAGAGGCGCTCGAAGGTGCCGGCCTCGATCAGGGCCTTCGCCAGGGCGTCGTACTCCTCGGCGGAGCCGTCGCACCAGTGGATGGCGTCGGGCTGGGTCAGCTCTGCGATCTCCCCGACCCAGTCGAGGAGCTTGGCGTGGGTGGTCGGCGCGTTGGCCGTCGTCGTCTGGCTCATCCGCGGCACTTTACTTATTGGCCTTGAGGTCGGTTACTTCGACATCGGCGTCGGAGTTGAGGATCTTCAGCGTCGCCGTTTGGCTCTTGCCGCCGGCCAACTCGACCGTACAGTCGAAGGTCGCTCCCGCCTTCACCTCGACGTCGGAGGGGCAGTCGACCGAGGTGACATCGGCCCCGGTCGCGCGCTTCAGGTTCTGTTCGATCGCCGCCTCCGTCTTGGCGCTGTCGATCACGGTTTCTCCGCAACCCGTGGCGAGCAGTGCGGCGGCGGCCAACGGCACGACGAGGGTGCCAAGCCGGACAAACGAGGTCATCTCTCTCCCTTCTGGTGGGCCTTCCGGAAGTATCCCAGGCACGGTCAGCGCTCGAAGAGCGGAGAACGCGGGTTGAGCGACCTGGCTCGGCGGTAGGCGACCACGGCGGCGGCGGCCCGGCCGCGCTCGGCCTGCAGGCGCGAGAGCACCAACCAGGTGCGCCAATTGGTCGACTCCCTCTCGGTCGCCGCGCTCGCCGCCGCGACCGCCGCGGCAAGCTCGCCCTCGGACTCGAGTATCAGGGCCTGCTGCAGGCGGGGCGTTGCGGCGCTCGGCTCGGCGTTCTGAGCACTGCGCGCGGCGCTCAGCGCGGCGCCGAGGTCGCCGTCGCGAACGTCGGCTTCGCTCTGGCGGACCAGGGAAGTCGAGGCGAGCGGGATGGCGATCGCGACGATCGCCGCCAGGGCGATCGCGGCGAAGATCGCCCGGCCTGGAATCGGCAACGCCGCCGCGGCGCGGTCGTGACGGCGGGTGCCGGTCACCAGGCCGGCGCCGAGCAGCAAGAGGCTGGCGGCCAGGACCGGGATCTGCCACATCCAGTCAAAGGTCGCGGTTACGCAGAAGGCGACGCAGCCGGCCAGCGCGGCGGCAAGCGGGGGGCGGCCGGTGGAGTCACTACGCAACGCCTCGCGAGCGCCGCCGAGGACGAGGGTCAGCAGAAATGCCCCCAGCAATGCCAAGCCGACGATGCCCAGCTCGCCCAGCGTCTGCATGTAGAGGGAGTGGGTGTCGCGCACGGTTTCGTCGGTGTCGCCGTTGCGCGCCCACCAGTACTCGAAGGTGCCGGAACCGGTGCCGGTCAGCGGCTTGCTGGCGTTCTCCTTGGCCGCCGCGCTCCAAAACTGGTAACGGCTCTGGCCGGCGACGCTGCCAAGCCGCTCGGTGCCCGTCCCCGGCCCCCCGCCTTCCTTGAATTCGCCCCAGCCGTCAGAGACCCGACCCGCCGCACCCGCGGCAAGGGCGACGAACAGCACGGCGGCCAGCGTCGCAACGGCGACGGCGCCTGCCTGGCGGCGCGTCGGCAGCGTCCAGCGCGGACGTTTGAAGCGCCGCAGGGCGATCGTCCCCGCCGCCTGCAGCGCACCGACCGCAAGGCAGGCGACGATCGCAACCGCGAGCAGCGTGTCGCCCTGGTGGTGTGCGGTGGCGTTGGTCAAGCCGTGTTGGAGGCTGTCGCGCTGGTTCGCAGCGACTATCAGGACGGCACCGCCGGCGCCCGCCAGGAGCAGGGTCAGCAGCTTTGGCAGGCGATCCGCGGTGAAGGCGAGGAAGACGACGACCGCGATCACGCTCGCCGCGATCCCGCCGCGCGAGAGCGTCAGGTAAAGGGCCAGGACAAGCGCCGGCAGAGCCGCCGCGGCAGCGGCCCGGTACAGCAGGACGCGAGCGCAACTGGCGACCTGGAGCAGGAGGGGAATGCCGATCGCGATCAGCCCGGCGAGCCCGTTCCAGTAGTTGAGCGGGTAGGAGAGCCGTTCGGGGTCCTCGAGGAAACGACCGGTTTCGCCGGCCTCCGGGAACCAAGCCGGATGCAGGCGAGAGAGCAGCGCAACGAAGCCGACCAGGGCGATGCCGGCGCCCACCGCAGCGACGAGCCGCTGGGTGGAGCCCTCGTCGCCTCGGGTCGCGAGGGCTAAGCCGAAGACGGCGAGGTAGCCGCTGATGCGCGCCAGATCCGCGGCGGTGCGCTCGAAGCTCTCGGTCCAGTCCAGGCTAAGCGCCGTCCAGGCGGCGAAGGCAGCCAGCAGGCCCAGTGCCACCCAGGCGAGCGGCGGCAGCCGGCGGCGGGGCAGGGCGCCGACCAGGACGCCGGCGAGCAACACCCACCAGACCGCGATACCCACCTGGTCGTGGACGAGCGGGTCGTAGCCGCCACCTTCGAGACCGAGGTAGGCAACCAGGCCGAAACAGAAGAGCCAGGTCGCGACCGCGGCCCAGTCCACCTTTTCGGCCTGCTGGTAGAAAGCCGCCCGGGGCCGCATCGGAGCCGCGTTCATCGGGTTCTATGCTACGAACGTAGGTCGGACGGCTCGCGCGGCGTCGTTCCCCAGGACTTGCACCGAGATGAAGACGACCGTACCCGGAATCGGACTGCTCGCGGCGCTGGCGGCGCTGGCGCTGCCGGCATCGGCGATGGCCGAATATCTGGTCCCACCAAGCAACTCGGCAGTCAACCAATACACCGAGACCTATCCGACCGGGGGCGGCCAAAAACAGGCCAGCAAGAGCCACCGGGCGGAAAAGCACCCGGCCAAGGTGCTGGGCTCGCGCAACGCCCGACGGCTCGACCGACAGGGCGCCGACGGGCAGGCCGCGGCGGAACTGGCGGCGGCGACGGCGCCGGGGGGAAGCGGAGGTGGGGCCGGCTCGGGTAGCAACGGCGGCAGCCGCGACAACACGGCGGCGGGCGGTTCGGGTAGCGACGGTGGCGCCCCAGCCGGGAGCGACGAAAGGGACGCGAACGCCCGCCCGGTCACCGCGGCGCCGCAGCATGGGGGGGACGAGGCCTCTTCGGGAATCGGCTCGGTGCTCTCGCAGGCCACCGGCTCCTCTTCGAGCGGAGCCCTCGGTTTGATGCTGCCGCTGGCTATCCTCGCCGCGATCGCCTGGTCGGTGCTCTACCTGGTGCGCCAGCGCAAGAGGCCGACCGCGTAGGTCGACAGCGTTCGTGGCGACGGCAGGGAACAGCACGCTTCGCGGCGGCCGGGGGAGCCTTTGGGCAGGGCTGTCGCTGCTTTGCCTCGCCCTGACTCTCGCCGGCGCCCGACCGGACCGCGCGGAGGCCCACCCGTTCTTCACCGGCATCACCAACATCGGCAGCAACGAACTACTGGCCTTCGACCGCACGCGCAGCGCCGGAGCCAAATACGTCCGCATTCCTGTCAACTGGGCCGACGTCGCCCCTCAAACCCCGGACGGTCGCCCGAGCGATCCGCCCAAACCCCAGTATCTGTTCCAACAGGACAACCCCCTCGACCCCGCCTACCACTGGCAGAACATCGACCTCGAGGTGATCCGGGCGGTCCACGCGGGCCTGGTGCCGGTGCTGCAGGTCGACAGCGCACCGAAGTGGGCCCAGCGCTGCGTCACTCCAGCCGTGATTCCCGACGCGATCTGCGATCCCGACCCGACCGCGCTCGCCGCCTTCGCGACGGCCGCGGCACGGCGCTACAGCGGCCAGATCGCCGGCCTGCCGCGGGTGCAGTACTGGCAGGCTCTGAACGAGCCCAACCTGAGCCTTTTCTTTTTCCCGCAGTTCAACACCGGCAGCCAGGCGCTCTCCCCCGGTCTCTATCGCACCCTGCTCAACTCCTTCTACGCCGCGGTGAAGGCCGTCGACCCGTCGAACCTCGTCGTCGCGGCCGGCCTCGGCCCGATCGAGGTGCCGAAATGGACGATCGGGCCGATGCGCTTCGCCCGTGACCTGCTCTGCATGAAGGGTCGCGACAGGCCCCGTCCGGCGCGCGGGAACTGCGGCGGGGGCGTCCACTTCGACATCTTCGCGATCCAGCCGTACACGACCGGCGGGCCGACCCACCAGGGACACGCCAACGACGTCCCGGTCGGCGATCTGGAGAAGCTTCAGGCCCTGATCGCCGCCGCCGACCGCGCCGGTCGGATCAAGGGCCGCTACCGTCACACGCCGCTCTGGGTGACCGAGTTCTCCTGGGACTCGCAGCCGCCCGATCCGGGTGGCCTGCCGATGTCGATCCTCACCCAGTGGACCTCGGAAGCGCTGTACGAGGCCTGGTCCGCCGGGGTCAGCAACTTCTTCTGGTACAGCCTGCGAGACGGCAAGCACGAATCGGGCCAGGCCTACAGCCAGACGCTCGAGTCGGGCCTCTACTTCCGCGGCGGCCCCGACGTCGAGCAGGATCGGCCCAAGGAGGTGCTCTATGCATTCCGCTTCCCGTTCGTCGCCTTCTCCCGCAGCGACGGGCTCTTTTTCTGGGGGCGGACCGCGAACAGCGCCCAGGCCAAGGTCAAGATCCAGGTGATGAAACGGGACGGTTGGCAAACGGTGGCGACGGTAGGTGCTTCCAAAGCGGGAGTCTTCGCCGGCACGGCTGAGCAGCGCTACGGGAGCGACAGAAAGGGGTTTGCCCGCGCCGTCTACGGCGACGATGCGTCGCTGCCCTTCCCGATGAAGCGCGTGGGCAGCTTCCGCCATTCTCCGTTCGGGTAGCCAGCGCAGCGCCTAGACTGCCGCCGATGAGGATCGGGATCATCGGCCTCGGCTACGTCGGCCTGCCGCTGGCGGTCGCCTTCGCCGAGGCCGGGCACGAGGTCTCCGGCATCGACGCCGATGCCGCCAGGGTCGAGGCGCTGAACGGCGGCCGCAGCTACATCGAGGACATCCCCAACGCGGCGCTCGAACCGCTCGGCGAGCGGCTGAGGGCGGGCGACGACTACGCCGACTTGGCCGAGTGCGAGGCGGTCGTGATCTGCGTGCCGACGCCGCTGACCGGCTCGCGCGAGCCGGACCTGACCTACCTGACCGCGGCGGCGCAGGACCTCGCCGGCGTGCTGCGGAAGGGCCAACTCGTCGTGCTCGAGTCGACCACCTATCCGGGAACGACGCGCGAGCGGCTGCTGCCGCTGCTGGAGGAGGGCTCGGGCCTGAAGGCCGGCACCGACTTCAGTCTCGCCTTCTCGCCCGAGCGGATCGACCCCGGCCGCACCGACTACACCGTGCGCACCACGCCGAAGCTGGTCGGCGGCCTGACCGCGGGCTGCACCGAGCGCGCGCGCGAGCTCTACGCGCTGATCTGCGATGAGGTCGTGGTCCTCTCGACGCCGGAGGCGGCCGAGCTGGCGAAGCTGCTGGAGAACATCTTCCGCTCGGTCAACATCGCCCTTGTCAACGAGCTGGCGCAACTCTGCGACCGGCTCGGGATCGACATCTGGGAGGTGATCGAGGGAGCCGCGACCAAGCCGTTCGGCTTCATGCGCTTCGACCCCGGGCCGGGGATGGGTGGGCACTGCCTGCCGGTCGATCCCTTCTACCTCGCTTTCAAGGCGCGCGAACACGACTTCTACCCCGAGTTCATCGAGCTGGCGGGGAAGGTCAACCGCGCCCAGCCGGCCTACTGCGTCGATCGCATCGCCCGCGCGCTGAACGAGGCCGAAAAGGCGGTCAAGGGCTCAAAGGTGCTCGTCCTCGGCGTCGCCTACAAGCCCGGCGTCGGCGACATCCGCGAGTCGCCGGCGCTGGAGATCGTCGGCCTCTTGCAGGAGCTGGGCGCCGAGGTCTCCTATCACGACCCCTACGTGCCAGAGCTGTCCAAACAGGGACTGCGCTCGGTCGAGCTGGAGGCAGCGCTGTCTGCGACCGACGTGGCGGCGATCGTCACCGCCCATCCCGAGCTCGACTACGGGGCGGTCATCGCCGCAGCGCCGCTCGTGGTCGACTTCCGCGGCGTCGTGCGCGCAATCGACGCCGAGAACCTGATCGCGCTCTAGCCGCGTCCGCCGCGGCCTTGGCCGTCCTCGTCGGATAGGGTTCCGCGCCGCGTATGCGCTTCTTCGAGTACGAGGCACGCAGGATCGTCGAGCTGGCGGGCATTCCCGTCACCGAGTACGGCTTCTGCAAGACGGCCGAGGAGGCCCGCAAAGCAGCCGCGGAGATCGGCGGGCCGACTGTGATCAAGTCGCAGGTGCTGAGCGGCGGGCGGATGAAGGCCGGCGGGGTCAAGTTCGCCGACACGCCGGAGGAGGCCGCCGAGCACGCCGCCGCGATCCTCGAGCTGGAGATCAACGGCCAGATGCCGCGCGGCGTCCTCGTCGACCCCAAGGCCGAGGTCAAGCAGGAGTACTACGCGGGAGTTGTCTGGGACGGGACCGCGAAGCGGCCGCTGATGCTGTTCAGCGATATGGGGGGAATCGACATCGAGGAGGTCGCCGAGAAGCATCCCGACCACGTCGGCCGCGGCCACCTCTCGAACCTGCTGCCGATCGCCGACTTCGAGGCAAAGCAAGCGGTCGCTGCCAGCGGCGTCAGCGGCCGGGCGCTGACCCGGGCGACGCCGATCCTCGCCCGCCTCGCCCGCCTCTTTCGCGACAACGACATGACCCTGGCCGAGATCAACCCGCTGGCCGAGCTCGCCGACGGCAGCTTCGTCGCCCTCGACGCCCACATGGAGATGGAGGGCGAGGCGGTCGGCCGCCAGAAAGCGCTGCTGCGCAAGCGCCTCGAGATCGCCGAGGACGACACCCGCGAGACCTATGAGCCCTCCGACTTCGAGCGCAACGTCGCCGCGATCGACGCCGCCGACCACCGCGGCGTGATCCAGGGCAAGGACCACGGCTTCGAGGGCAACCTCGGCCTGGTGATCGGCGCCGGCGGCGGCTCGCTGACGCTGACCGACGCCGTCCGCAGCCAGGGCGGCAAGCCCGCCAACTACTCCGAGATCGGCGGCAACCCCTCCGTCGCCAAGGCCTGCGGCCTGGCCAAAGAGGTGTTGGAAAAGGACGGCGTCGAGAAGATCGCGGTGATGATGTCGATCGTCTCCAACACCCGCGTAGACATCGTCGCCCGCGGCGTGATCAAGGCCTGCCTCGAGCTCGGCAAAGACCCGGCCGAGACGATCGCGATCTTCCGCATCCCCGGCGCCTGGGAGGAGGAGGGCTTCAAGATCCTCGACAAATACGGTGTCGAGTACTGCGACCGCTCGGTCTCGATGTGGGAGGCCGCCGGCCGTGCCGTCGCCAAGATCCAAGGGGCGCCCGCATGAGGCCTGGCGCTTTCCTCACGCATATCGTGAACAAGGCGCCAGGGAGGTCGCGATGAGCATCCTCTTGACCAAGGAGACGACCTTCATAGTTCAGGGGATCACCGGGCGCGAGGCGGTCAACCTGACCCGCGAGTGCCTCGACTACGGCTCCAAGGTCGTCGGCGGCGTCACCCCCGGCCGCAAGGGCCGCGAGGTGCACGGCGTGCCGGTCTTCGACACCGTCGCCCAGGCCGTCGAGCACTACGGCGGGCCGATCGACGGCTCGGTCGTCACCGTCCCCCCCGCCTTCACCAAGGACGCGGTCCTGGAGGCGATCGAGAACGGGATCAAGCTGATCGTCATCGTCACCGAGCGGATCCCGCGCCGCGACGTCGCCCAGATGGTCGAGCTGGCGGAGATGCGCGGGGCGCGGATCATCGGCCCCAACTGCCTCGGCCTGATCGTCCCCGAGGTCTGCAAGATGGGCGGCATCGGCGGCCCGGCCAAAGACGCCGCCAAGGCCTACGCGCCGGGGCCGGTCGGGGTGATGAGCCGCTCCGGCGGGATGACGACCGAGATCTCCTCCTCGCTGACCCAGGCCGGCCTCGGCGTCTCAACCGCCGTCTCGATCGGCGGCGACGCGATCATCGGCTCGACCTACGCCGAGCTGATGCCCTACTTCGAGGCCGACGAGCAGACCCAGGCGATCGTCATCTACACCGAGCCCGGCGGCCGCATGGAGGCCCAGCTCGCCGCCTGGGTCAAGGAGAACGACTCGCGCCTGCCGATCGTCGCCTTCATGGCCGGCAAGTTCATGGACGACGAGGAGATGAAGGGGATGAGCTTCGGCCACGCAGGAACCATCGTCGAGGGCGTGGAGGACACCGCGACCGAGAAGATCGCCCGCCTCGAAGCAGCCGGTATCCGCGTCGTCGAGCGAATCGACGAGATCCCCGACGCGGTCAAGCAGAAGCTGGAGGTGGCAGCCTGATGGCCGAGACGCTGAGCAAGGTCTTCATCGAGGTCGAGGTCGACGGCTCAATCGCCGGCGACGCCGAGCTGGCGCGCAAGCTGGAGGAAGTCTGCCCGGTCGACATCTTCGCCGCGAGCGAGGGCGGCGTCGAGATCGTCGAGGCGAACCTCGACGAGTGCGTCCTCTGCCGCCTCTGCATCGAGGCGGCGCCGCCCGGTGCCGTCATAGTGCGCAAGCTCTACGACGGCACCGAGCTGTCCTAGCCACTCAGCCTTTCGGCGCTTTCACGACCAGCGTCGCTTTGACCGCTTTGGTCGATTTCGCTCCGCGGACGCGGAAGGTCAGCCTGTAGCGCCCCTCAGCGGATTTGCGGGCCCGGACCCTGAGCTTGATCGTCCGTTTGGCGCCGCCGGCGAGTTTCTTCAGCGAAGCGCATTTCGGCGCTTTCACCTCTTTGCCGGCTTTTTTCGGCGCTTTGACGCAGAGCTTGGCGCTGGCGCCGGCGAGGTCGCCGGTGTTGGTCGCCACGACCCTGAAGGTCGCTTTGCCGCCGGCTTTGGCGCTGGCTTTGCCGCCTTTGAGCGCCAGTTTGAAATTGGCCGCGTTGACCTGGACCGGGGCGCTGGTCTGCGCCGCGGAGCCGCTGACGTTGGCGGCGGTCACCGTGCAGGCATAGGCGCCCGGCGCGGTGGCCGTGTAGGCGTTCGCGGTGGCCCCGACGATCGGCACGCCGTTGAGGGTCCACTGGTAGGCGTAGGTGTGCGGCGCCTGGTAGACGAACGAGCCGGCGTAATCGGCCGCCCAGCTGCCCTGCGAGCAGGAGAGGCCCGCTGATTTCGGGGCCTTCGTAATGACCGGGGCACCGGTGCCACTCGGCCCCTTGAGGATCACCGGGAGCTGGGGCCCTTCGACCGGCGCCGAGGCGATTTTGATTCCGCCCCCGCCCCCGCTGAGGTTGGCGAAGCCGAAGGCTTCTGCGGGCACGTTGCCGTTGTCGTAGTTGGCCCAGTAGATCTTGCCGGTCGCCGGGTCGAAGGCCATGCCGTAGGGGTCAAGGAACGGAGCGGTGCTGTAGTCGAAGTCGCCACCGCCACCGCCCGTCAGGTTGGCGCGGGAGATGTGTTCGCCGTCGTTGTCGATCCAGTAGAGCTGCCCCGTGGCGGGGTTGACGGAGAGGCCGGAGATGGTCGAAGGCGGGGTGGCGCCGCTGATGTCGAGGTTGCCGCCGCCACCGCTGTTGTCGAGCCTGGCGAAGGAGATCGTGTCGGTGCTGTAGTTGGCCCAGAAGACCCGGCCTCCGGCGATGTCAAGCGCGATCGGGCCGGGGTCATCGACGGTCGCCCCGGAGGTGTTGAGGTCCCCGGCGGCGCTGCCGTCCAGCCTGGCCCAGGAGACCGTGCCTTTGTCTCCGGTCCCGCCGTCGTAGTTGGTCCAATAGAGCGTCCGCGTGACCGGGTCGATCGCGATTCCCGAAGGTTCGTTGACGGTCGCGCCGCCAGTGCTGAGCTGACCGGCGTCGCCACCCCCGAGACCGGCGAAGAAGATGCCGCCGGTGTTCCCTGGCCCGCTCGAGAAGCTCGACCAGTAGAGCCTGCCGGTAGCGGAGTCGATCGCCAAGCCTTCGGATCCTTCGCTTGGCTTCCCGCCGGTGTTAAACCGGCCACCGCCGCTGCCGTCGAGGTTGGCGGAGGCAAGGGTGTTTTGCGGGTAGTTGCTCCAGTAGATCGTTTCCGCCGCAGATGCGCCGGGTACCGCCCAGAGCAGCGTCGCGAGGACCGCGGCTAGCAGTCCGACGCCGAACGTCGATCCGCGCCGGCGGAAGGTCTTCGGCGGGTCCGGTTGCGGTCGAGCTCTCATTCGCATCTCCTCCAGGTGGTGGCCGTTTCGGTGGCTCGCAGCCTATCGCCTGTGTGAGACCCCTCACGCTGATGTGTACATAGATCGATGTCGGGGTAATCTCTACACCGATGTCTGCAACGTCTGCTCAGGGCAGGGTGCGCCGTGTCGCCGTGGTCGGCGGCAACAGGATTCCCTTCGCCCGCTCCAACTCGGCCTACTCGCGCGCTTCGAACCAGGACATGCTGATCGCCGCGCTCGACGGGCTGGTCGAGCGCTTCTCGCTACAGGGCGAACGGCTCGGCGAGGTCGCCGGCGGCGCCGTGCTGAAGCACTCGCGCGACCGCGACCTCACTCGCGAGAGCGTGCTCGGCACGCGGCTGGCGCCCGAGACCCCCGCCTATGACGTCCAACAGGCCTGCGGCACCGGCCTGGAGACGACGATCCTGGTCGCCAACAAGATCGCCCTCGGCCAGATCGAGGCCGGCATCGCCTGCGGCGCCGACACCACCTCGGACGCCCCGATCGGCCTCAACGAGGACCTGCGCCAGGTCCTGCTCGACGCCAACCGCGAGCGCTCGAGCCTCGGCCGCCTGCGCCAGCTCACCCGCGTCCGCCCCGCCCACGTCGTCCCCTCGATCCCGCGCAACGAGGAGCCGCGCACCGGCCTCTCGATGGGCGAGCACTGCGCCGTGATGGCGGCCGAGTGGGGAGTCGGCCGCGAGGAGCAAGACGAGCTGGCGGTGCAGAGTCACCACAACCTCGCGGCCGCCTACGAGCGCGGCTTCATGGACGACCTCGTCACCCCCTATTTCGGCCTCGAGCGCGACCAGAACCTGCGGCCCGACTCCTCGGCCGAGAAGCTGGCCAAGCTCGACCCCGTCTTCGGCGGCACCGACGGGACGATGACCGCCGCCAACTCGACCCCGCTCAGCGACGGCGCCTCGGCGGTCCTGCTGGCCAGCGAGGAGTGGGCACGGGAGCGCGAGCTGCCGATCCTCGCCTGGTTCGTCGACGGCCAGACGGCGGCGGTCGACCACGTCCACAAGCGCGAGGGCCTCTTGATGGCTCCCGCCTATGCGATGCCGCGCCTGCTCGACCGCAACGGCCTCGCGCTGGGGGACTTCGACCTCTACGAGATCCACGAGGCCTTCGCCGCCCAGGTCCTCTGCACCCTGCGGGCCTGGGAGGACGAGCGCTTCTGCCGCGAGCGCCTCGGCCGCGACGCACCGCTCGGCGCGATCGACCGCGAGCGGCTCAACGTCAACGGCGGCTCGCTCGCCGCCGGCCATCCTTTCGCCGCGACCGGCGGCCGCATCGTCGCCTCGCTCGCCAAGGAGCTGCACGAGCGCGGCTCGGGGCGCGGCGCGATCAGCATCTGCGCCGCCGGCGGGCAGGGCGTCGTCGCGATCCTCGAGAGCGCCGGAGGCGGATCGTGAGCGACCGCTACTCGCAGGTTGTCAATGCTCCGCTCGTCGCCACCGTCGCGCGCCAGCTCGGCCTGCCGCAACCGGTCAGGCTCGATCGCCACGAGGCCGGTGGGCGGGTTGTCGCCGGGCCGGTCCTCAGCGACGCCGCCCCGGGTGGTCGCCTCGATCGCGAGCTCGCCGCCTTCCTCGACCGGATCAGAGCCGAACGGGCCGGGACCGAGGGTGCTACCAAGGCGCTCGTCTTCGACGCCACCGGCATCGCCGACTCGACCGAGCTGGTCGAGCTGCAGCGCTTCTTCTACCCGGCGACCGGCCGCCTGCGCCGCAGCGGGCGGGTGGTCATCCTCGGCACGCCCCCGGCCGAAGCCGGCTCGGCCCGCGCGGCGACCGCCCAGCGGGCGCTGGAGGGCTTCGTCCGCTCGCTCGCCAAGGAGGTCGGCGGCCGCGGCTCGACCGCGCAGCTCGTGCTCGTCGCCAAGGGCGGTGAGGACCAGCTCGACTCCACCCTGCGCTTTCTGCTCTCGCCGCGCTCGGCCTACGTCTCCGGCCAGGTGGTGCGGATCGGCCCCGGCGTGGCGCCGATGCCCGAGCTCGACTGGGAGCGCCCGCTCAAAGGCAAGACGGCGCTGGTCACCGGCGCCTCGCGGGGGATCGGCGCCGCGATCGCCGCGACCCTCGCCCGCGACGGCGCCGCGATTGTCGGCCTCGACGTTCCGCAGGCGGCCGACACGCTGCGGCGGGTAACCGGCGAGCTCGACGGTGAGGCGCTCGGCCTCGACATCACCGCCGCGGACGCGCCGGAGCGAATCGCCGACCACTTCTCGCGCGGGGTCGACGTCGTCGTCCACAACGCCGGCGTCACCCGCGACCGCACGATCGCCAAGATGCCGGAGGAGCGCTGGCGCGAGCTGATGGAGGTCAACCTCTCCAGCGAGGAGCGGATCAACGAGGCCCTGCTCGCCGACGAGCTGTTGCGCCCGAACGGCCGCATCATCTGCGTCTCCTCGATGTCGGGCATCGCCGGCAACGCCGGCCAGACCAATTACGCCGCCTCGAAGGCCGGCGTGATCGGCATGGTGGAAGCGCTGGCGCCCGAGCTGGCAGAGCGGGGCGCGACCATCAACGCCGTCGCCCCCGGCTTCATCGAGACCGAGATGACCGCGACGATGCCGATCGGCCCGCGCGAAGCCGGGCGCCGGCTCAGCAGCCTGCGACAGGGCGGGCTGCCGGTCGACGTCGCCGAGACGATCGCCTGGCTCGCCGGCCCCGCCTCGACCGGGGTCAACGGCAACGTCATCCGCGTCTGCGGCCAGAACCTGCTGGGGGCCTGATGGAGACGCGCACCCTCGACAGGCCGCCGAGCATCCTCCCCCTCTACGCGCGTGCGGCGGCGCCGCTGATTCCCGGCGCCTCGCTGCTGCCTTTCGTCCCCGGCGGCGGCGACGGCGTGCCCGAGCTCGAGCTGGTCCTGCCGGAGGTCCGCCCTGAGGCCGACGCGGTCGCCGCCTACGCCCGGGTCTGCGGCTTTGCCCTGCGCGACCGCCTGGCGCCCACCTACCCTCACGTCCTCGCCTTCCCGCTGCACCTGGCGATCATGGCCGACGGCAACTTCCCCTTCGGTGCGGTCGGCCTGGTCCACGTCGAGAACCGCATCGTCCAGCACCGGCCGATCGCGATCGGTGAGGAGTTAAATCTCGTCGTCCGCGCGACCAAGCTGCAGCCGCACCCACGTGGCCGCACTTTCGGCCTCACTACCGAGGCCCGCACCGGGGGTGAGGTGGCTTGGGAGTCGACCAGCACGATGCTGCGGCGCGGCGGGGGATCGAAGGCGGCCAGCAGCCGCGGCAAGGACGATGCGGCGGCCGCAGAGCCGCGCGAGGCCGCACCGGCCGATGGGTCCGCCGCTGACGGCACCGGGCCGGCAGCCGCCGCCGAGTGGCGACTCGGCGGCGACCTCGGCCGCCGCTACGCCGCCGTCTCCGGCGACCGCAACCCGATCCACATACACTCGCTGACCGCGAAGCCGCTCGGCTTCCCCAGCGCAATCGCCCACGGGATGTGGACCAAGGCGCGCTGCCTGGCGGCGCTCGAGCCCCGCCTCCCCGAAGCCTTCGCGGTCGACGTCCGCTTCCGCAAGCCGATCCTGCTGCCGGCACGCGTCGAGTTCACCAGCGACTTCGAGGGCGAGGAGATCGACTTCGCGGTGCGCGACGCCAAGCGGCAGACCCCGCACCTCGAGGGGCACCTGCAACCGACCGAGGCCAAACCAAACAGCGGAAGGAAGAAGGCAGAGTGAACGGCAACGACAAGGGAGTCGCCGAGCGCAGCATGGGACTCGGCCTGCGGGCGCTCAACTGGCTCGCCGGCAAGGACCTGCTGGACCGGATTCGCGCCCGCAAACAGGTCGAGCGGGCGCTCTTCCGCACGACCAAGAACGGCTTTCGCACGGCCACCGCCGCCGGGCGCACCTTCAAGGCGGCGCAAAAGCTGACCCGCCCGGCGCGCCAGCCGGCCGGCAAGCCGCGTGCCCTCTTCGACCTCACGCCTGACGACGAGCAGCAGATGTTCCAGGAGGCGGTGCGGGACTTCGCCAAGGCCAAGGTCCGCCCCGCCGCCCAGCAGGCCGATGAAGAACGCGCCACGCCGGCCGAGCTACTCGCCCAGGTCGACGAGCTGGGGGTCAACACGCTCGGCGTCCCGGAAGAGCTCGGTGGCGTCATGCATGAGCAGGCGGCGACGACCAGCGTCCTCGTCGCCGAGGCGCTCGCACATGGCGACATGGGCCTCGCCTACGCCGCTCTCGCCCCCGGCGCCGTCGCCACCGCGATCGGCCACTGGGGCAGTGCCGAGCAGGAGGCCGCCTACCTGCCGGCCTTCAGCGGCGAGGACGTGCCGGCCGCCGCTCTGGCCCTGCTCGAGCCGCGACCCCTCTTCGACCCCCTGAAGCTGGAGACGAAAGCGCGCCGCGACGGCGAGGACTGGGTACTGGACGGTGCCAAGTCGCTGGTCGCCCGCGCCAAGGACTGCGAGCTGTTCGTCGTCGCCGCCGAGGTCGAGGACCGGGGCCCGGCGCTGTTCGTGATCGAGTCCGGCGCCGACGGCCTCGAGGTCGAACCCGAGCCGGCGATGGGCCTGCGGCCGGCCGCCACCGGCCGCCTGCTGCTGGAGAGCGTTCGCCTGCCGGCCGGCGCGCTGCTCGGCGATGGCGAGCGCGAGGCCTACGTTGAGTGCGTACAGGGGGCGAGGATCGCCTGGAGCGCCCTGGCGGTAGGTACCTCGCAGGCCGTCCTCGATTACGTCATCCCCTATGTCAACGAGCGCACCGCCTTCGGCGAACCGGTCTCCAACCGCCAGGCGGTCGCCTTTGGCGTCGCCGACATCGGCATCGAGACCGACGGCATGCGGCTCGCTACCTACCGCGCCGCCAGCCGCGCCGACCAGGGGCAGGAGTTCGGCCGCGAGGCCGCCCTGGCGCGCCGGCTCTGTGCCGCGAAGGGGATGAAGATCGGCTCCGAAGGAGTGCAGCTGCTCGGCGGCCACGGCTTCGTCAAGGAGCACCCGGTCGAGCGCTGGTACCGCGACCTCCGCGCAGCGGGCGTGATGGAGGGCGCCCTGCTCGTCTAGAGCAAAAGCAAGCACATGATCAACCTCGAGATACCGAAGAAGTTCAAGCCGCTGGCCAGCCAGGCCAACCAGGTCGCGAGCGAGGTTTTCCGCCCGATCTCGCGCAAGTACGACGAGGCCGAGCACTCCTACCCCAAGGAGCTGGACATGCTTGCCTCGCTGATCGACGGGATGAACGAGGGCTCCGACATCGGCGGCGCCGGCGCCGCCGGCGTGCGCCGCTCCTCAAACGACGACGGCGACGAAAGCAACCGCAACGGCTCCAACCTCTCGACCGTGCTCGGCATCATCGAGCTCTGCTGGGGCGACGTCGGCCTGCTGCTCTCGATGCCGCGCCAAGGGCTTGGCAACTCGGCGATCGCCTCGGTCGCCAGCGAGGAGCAGCTCGAGCGCTACGGCGGCAAGTGGGCGGCGATGGCGATCACCGAGCCGGAGGCCGGCTCGGACTCGGCCTCGATCCGCACCACGGCCGAGCTTGACGGCGACGAGTATGTCCTCAACGGCGAGAAGATCTTCGTCACCTCGGGGGACCGCGCCGAGCTGATCGTCGTCTGGGCGACGCTCGACCGCTCCAAGGGGCGGGCGGCGATCAAGTCGTTCATCGTCGAGCGTGACAACCCCGGCCTGAAGCTCGACCGGCTCGAGCACAAGCTCGGGATCCGCGCCTCGGACACCGCCAACTTCACCCTGCAGGACTGCCGGGTGCCGAAGGAGGCGCTGCTCGGCAGCCCGGAGATCGACGTCAAGCAGGGCTTCGGCGGGGCGATGCAGACCTTCGACAACACGCGGCCGCTGGTCGCGGCGATGGCGGTCGGCGTCGCCCGCGCCTCGCTCGAGCGGGCGCGCGAGCTACTGGCCGAGGCCGGAGTCGAGATCGATTACACGGCGCCGGCGCTCTCACAACCGGCGGCGGTGGCCCGCTTCCTTGAGATGGAGGCCGACTACGAGGCGGCGCGCCTGCTCACCCTGCACGCCGCCTGGATGGCCGACAACTCCAAGCCCAACTCGTTGCAGGCCTCGATGGCGAAGGCGAAGGCGGGGCGCACCTGCGTCGACGTCGCCCTCGGCTGCGTCGAGCTCTGCGGCGCCGCCGGCTACGGCGAGGACGAGCTCTTGGAGAAGTGGGCGCGCGACGCCAAGATCCTCGACATCTTCGAGGGCACGCAGCAGATCCAGCTCTTGATCGTCGCCCGCCAGCTACTCGGCAAGAGCTCGACCGAATTGAGATAGCCGCAGGCGCTCAGGCCGGAGCGGGCTCGGCCTGCGCGGCGACGAAGGCCAGGACTTCGTCGCGCAATCGCTCGGGCAGGACGACCATCCCGCGCAGCGCCTCCAGGGCCGCGCGATCGCCTTCCACGTCGAGCCCGGCCTCGCCGGGCTCGCCGGCGATCAGCCCGGCGAGCACCGCCTGCGGCTCACCGCTCAGCACCAGGTCGGCGGCGGGATCCTCGCCCCGCTCGGCGTCGATCCAGCCGTCCCCGACCCGCAGCCGGAACGAGTGCCCGCCGCTGCGCAGCCAGACGGACAGGGAGACCTCGGGCGGCGGCCGCAAGATCACCCGCAGCGAGTTGGGCAGCCACGAAGATTCGATCCCGGGCACGTCCTCGATGCTGAGGAAGTTGAGGCCCCAGCGGCCCAACTCGAGCAGCGGCGCTTCGAGGCCACGCCCCAGCTCGGTCAGCTCGTAGGCCGTCGCCGAAGCCGGCGGGTCGAGCTGGCGGCGAGAGACGATGCCGTCGGCCTCGAGGTCACGCAGGCGGCGCGTGAGCACGTCGGTCGGCGCGCCGCCGACCGCTCGAGCCAGGTCTGAAAAGCGCAGCGGGCCGAGCAGAAGCTCGCGCACAATCAGTAGCGACCAGCGCTCGCCGATCCGGTCGAGGGCGCCGGCCACGCTGCACGACTGGCCGTAGTGGCGGCGGGTCATATCATCGATTCTAGCAATGTACATTTGATTTCCAAAGCATTCGCTTTGAAATCTGGTACGGTCCCCGGAGATGCCGATTCCGCGCTCGCCCCGAGGCCCCCTCCCGTGACCCGCATCGCCAATCTCACCTGGAAGCACCCGAAGCTGGTCCTCGCCGCGGTCGGCATTTTCGCCCTGATCTCGATGGCGATCGGCAAAGACGTCGAGCACCACCTGCAGGCCGCCGGCTTCACCGACTCAGCCTCCGAGAGCGAGCAGGCAACCCAGGCCGTCGTCGACGCCGCCGGCTATGACCCCAACCCGGGGATCGTCCTCGTCGTACGCGCCCCCGGCGGCGGTCCGCTCGACCTCCGCAGCCCCTTCGTCCGCCGCGAAGTCGACAAGCTCGCCGCCGGGATGGCCAAGGTCGACCACATCGGCCGCGTCGTCAACCCGTTGCACGACCGGCGCGCGGCGGCCCAGCTCGTCGCGAAGGACGGCGAATCGATCGTCATCTCCGGGCACATGGACACGACCGACATCGAGGACGCCGGCGGAATCGCCGCCGAAGAGGTCGAACCGCTAGTCGAGGCAAGCAGGCTGAACGTCGCGATGGGCGGCTTCGCGCCCAGCTTCAACGAGGTCAACGACCAGACCAAAACCGACCTGACCAAGGCCGAGCTGATCGCCTTCCCGATCCTCGCCCTCCTGCTGCTGCTTGTCTTCCGCGGGGTCGTCGCGGCGAGCGTCCCGCTGCTGCTCGGCGGGGTCTCGATCGTCGGCACCCTCTTCGTCCTGCGGATCATGTCGATGTTCGTCGACACCTCGGTTTTCGCCCTCAACATCGCCACCGGGCTCGGGCTCGGCTTGGCGGTCGACTACGCGCTGCTGATGGTCTCCCGCTATCGCGAGGAGATCGCCCGTGAGGGACCGACCCGCGAGGCGCACTCGCGCATGGTGACGACCGCCGGTCGCACCGCGGTCTTCTCGGGCCTGACGGTGGCGATCGCGATGGCGGCGCTAACCCTGATGCCGCAGCGCTTCCTCTACTCGATGGCGGTCGCGGGCGCCTCGATCGGATTGCTCTCGGCGGTGATCGCGATCCTCGTCGTTCCCTCCCTGCTGGCGCTGCTCGGCAACCGGATCGACGCGCTCTCGATCCGCCGCGGCCCCTCGGTCTCCGACCAGTCCGACGGCTGGTACCGGCTGGCCCGCGGCGTGATGCGCCACCCGGTCGGGGTCGCGCTGGCCAGCTCGGCGCTGCTGCTCGCCGCGGCCGCCCCCCTGCTCTGGACCGAGCTGACCGGCCCCAACTCGCAGTTCGTGCCGCCGGGCAAGCCCTCCTACGAAGCGAACTCCTACCTCGAAGCCCACTACCCGCGCGACATCACCGAGGCCGTCACCGTCGTCATCGACGGCCCCGCCGGCCGCGCCCAGCTCGCCCGCTTCGGCGAGGAGGTCACCGCGCTCGGCGACGTCTCGCGTGGCACTCCCTTCGTCCCGGCCGGCACCGGCATCGCCTACGCCAACTTCGCGCTGAAGGACAGGGCCCTTGATCCCAGCTCCGAAGAGGCGGTGCACGCGATCCGGGCACTCGACCCGCCGAGCGGTGCGACCGTGCTCGTCTCCGGCAACACCGCCCGCTTCATCGACCAAAAGCAGAGCCTGCTCGACCACATGCCGCTCGTCGTCGCGATCATCGCCGTCGCCACCTTGGTGATCCTCTTCCTGCTGACCGGCTCGGTGCTGCTGCCGTTGAAGACGCTGCTGATGAACACGTTGACGCTCGGCGCGACCCTAGGCATAGTCGTCCTCGCCTTCCAGGAGGGATTGCTCGACGGGCTCTTCGACTACCACGGCCCGAACGCAGTCGAGGTAACCAGCCTCGTCTTCCTCTTCGCGATCATCTTCGGCCTCGCCACCGACTACGCGGTGCTGGTGATGGCGCGGATCAAGGAGCAGCACGACCTCGGCAAGAGCAACGAGGAGGCGGTGGCGATCGGGATCGGCAAGACGGGCCGGGTGATCACCGCCGCGGCGGTCTGCATCGCCGTCGTCTTCCTCGCCTTCGGGGTCAGCGAAATCTTCTTCATGAAGCAGATATCGGTCGGTGTCGCCGTCGGCGTCACCCTCGACGCGACCGTCGTCCGCGCCCTGCTCGTGCCCGCCCTGATGCGCCTGTTGGGCGACTGGAACTGGTGGGCACCGGCGCCGCTGCGGCGCATCTACCTGCGCCTCGGCTTCTCCGAGGCTTAGCGCTTGCGGCAGACTGCCGCCCGTGAACTTCGTCGAGGACGTAATGGAGCGCTCGCCCGCCTCGCGGTTGGGCATCGTCGCGATCGACGCCGCGGGCAACCGCCGCGACTGGCACTTTGGCGAGCTGATCGCCCGCTCGGCGGGACTCTCCGGCGCCTTTGCCGCGCGCGGCGTGCGCCGCGGCGACGTGGTGATGACGCTGGTCGGCAACCGCATCGAGTGGGCGCTCTCGCTGCTCGCCTGCTGGCGGATGGGCGCCGTGGCCCTGCCCTGCAGCCCGCAGTTGCGACGCCACGACCTGGCGCTGCGCGCCGGCGCGGCATCGCCGGCGCTCTGCGTCGGCGAGGAGAGCCTGCTCGGCGAGCTGCCCGGCGACGTGCCGACCATGACCCTGGCGGAAGTCGCCGAGGCCCTTGATGAGGACCGCCCCCAGGAGACTCCCGCCGCGATCGAGGAGATGGGCCCCGAGGACCCGGCGCTGATCGTCTTCACCTCCGGCACCACCGGCGAGCCGCGCGGTGTCGTCCATGCCTACCGCTACCTGACCGGCCAGCGCCTACAGGCCGAGCACTGGCTCGGCTCGCGCCCGGGCGAGCTGGTCTGGTGCACGACCGCGCCGGGCTGGTCGAAGTCGGCCCGCAATGTTTTTCTCGCCCCCTGGCTGACCGGCGCCGCGGCGGCGATCCACGACGGTCGCTTCGACCCCGCCGAGCGGCTCGACCTGGCCGAGGCGCTCGGCGTCGCCGTCCTCTGCCAGGCGCCGACCGAGTACCGGATGCTGGCCAAGCGCACTGCCCTGCGTCCCCTCCCCACCCTGCGGCGCGCGGTCTCCGCCGGCGAGGCGCTGGAGGCCGAGACGATCGCCGCCTTCCGCGAGGAGATGGGCATCGAGCCCGCCGACGGCTACGGGCAGACCGAGACCGGCCACGTCAGCGGCAACCTCGCCGGCGAGCCGCTCGTGCCAGGCTCGATGGGCCGGCCGTTGCCAGGAATCGAGACGCGGATCGAGAGCGGCGAGCTGCAGGTGCGCGCGGCCTCCTCCCCCACCTTCTTCTCCACCTACCTCGACGGCGAGCGCTTTACCGGTGAGTGGTGGCCGACCGGCGACCTGGTCCGCGAGGAGAGCGGGCACCTCTTCTTCGAGAGCCGCGACGACGACGTGATCATCTCCTCCGGCTACCGCATCGGGCCGGTCGAGGTCGAGTCGGCGCTGCTCGCCCACCCGGCCGTCGCCGAGGCCGCCGCGGTCGCCGCGCCCGACCCCGAGCGCGGTGCGGTGGTGCGGGCGATCGTCGTGCCACGCGATCGCGAGCCGGGCGAGGAGCTGGCCCGCGAGCTGCAGGAACACTGCAAACGCGAGACCGCCCCCTACAAGTTCCCCCGTATCGTCGAGTTCGCCGCTGAGCTGCCGAGGACGGCCAGCGGCAAGGTCAAGCGCGCCGAGCTGCGCTAGCCGGTCGCGGCGAAGGCCTCCTCCAGCTCGACCGGGCGGCCGAGGTGGAAGCCCTGCGCCATGTCGACCCCGTACTCGCGCAGCATCTCTTTGGTCACCTCGTCCTCGACGTACTCGGCGATCGTCGCCTTGCCCAGCCCGCGGGCGATCTGGACGATCGCCTGCACGGTGAGCTGATCGGCGTCGCTGCGGGGCATGTCGCGGACGAAGGAGCCATCGATCTTGATCAGGTCGAAGGGCACCCGCTTGAGGTAGTGGAAGGGGCCAAAGCCGGCGCCGTAGTCGTCGATCGCCAGCTGGCAGCCGATGTCGGTGAGGCGATCGGCGAAGCCGGCGGCGGTGTCGTAGTCGTGCTCGTAGACGTCGGCGGTCTCGGTGATCTCGAAGGTGCAGCGACCGGGGTCGGCGCCGCCTTCGTCGAGCCGCCGTTCGATGAATTCGAGCACGGAGACATCGGTCAGCGACGCACCCGAGAGGTTGACGTGCAGCGAAATCGGCGTGCCCACCCGCTCGCGCTCGGCGAGCAGCTCGAGCGCCCGGGCGACGACCCAGCGGTCGAGCTCCTGGATCATTCCGGAGCGCTCCGCCGCCTCGATGAAGGAGGCGGCCGGCAGCAGCTCGCCCTCCTCGCTGCGCATCCGCAGCAGTAACTCGTAGCGCTCGATCCCGCCGCCCAGGGCGAGACTGTGGATCGGCTGCGTGTGCAGGCTCAGCCGTTCGTCGGTGAGCGCGTCGCGGATGCGGGCGGCGGTCGTCTGGCGCCGCGGCGGCTCGCGCCGCGGCTCCTCGGGGTCCCGAAATAGGGCGATCTGGTTGCGGCCGCCCTCCTTCGCCCGGTACATCGCCTGGTCGGCGGCGACCAGCACCGCCTCGGCGGCGGTGTCGCCCTTGCCGCCGAACATCGTGATGCCGACGCTGATCGTCGCTCCGGGCGCCCCGTCCTCAGCCTGGGCGCTCTCCGCCACCTGAGCGCGCAGGTCTTCGCCGAGCTGCAGCGCGCCGGCGGTGTCGCTCTGCGGCATCAGGATCGCGAACTCGTCGCCTGAGAGGCGGGCGACCATGTCGGTGGCGCGGACCCGCTCCCGCATCGTCGCCGCGACCTGCCGGATCAAGTTGTCGCCGGCGTGGTGACCGAAGCTGTCGTTGATCGCCTTCAGCCCGTCGATATCGACGATCATCACCGCGCCCTGACCCCCGTAGCGAGCGGCGAAGGAGACGTACTGGTCAAGCTCGGCGCGGAAGCGGCGGCGGTCCAGCAGGCCGGTCAGCGAGTCGTGGTCGGCGAGGTAGCGCAGCTCGGCCTCGGTTCGTTCCGCCCGCTCGAGGGCAGCCCGGACCACTTCCCGGTCTTGGGGTTCGAGCTTTTCGAGGACGGCGTCGACCGACGGCTCGCCCCCTGCAATGGGTCGAAGGTTTGCCACCGATGGAATGTAGACCCAGACGGTCCTAAACGACTCGATCAGACAGCTAGATTCCCCGGGCAGACCAACTTTCGGCGACCCTCGCCCGCTAAAAGTTGGCCTGCCGTTCTCCCCGGGTAGCCTGGTGCGATGACCAACCGACTGGCCGGGGAGACCAGCCCGTACCTTCAACAGCACCGCGACAACCCGGTCGCTTGGTACCCCTGGGGCGAGGAGGCGCTGGCGCGGGCGCGCGAGCTGGACCGACCGATCCTGCTCTCGGTCGGCTACTCGGCCTGCCACTGGTGCCACGTGATGGAGCGCGAGTCCTTCGAGGACCCCGAGACCGCCGCCTACATGAACGAGCACTTCATCTGCGTCAAGGTCGATCGCGAGGAGCGGCCCGACGTCGACGCCCTCTACATGGAGGCCGTGCAGGCGATCAGCGGGCACGGCGGCTGGCCGATGACCGTCTTCTGCGACCCCGAGGGCGTGCCCTTCTACGGCGGCACCTACTTCCCGCCGGTCGAGAGCCGCGGCCTGCCGAGCTTCCGCATGGTGATGGAGGCGGTCGTCGCGACCTTCGAGGGCCGTCGCGAGGAGCTGCGCGAGCGGGCACCGGGGACGCGGGCGCGACTGGGAGCGATCGGGGCGATCGAGCCGGCCGCCGAGGGCCCTGGCGAGGAGCTGCTCGAAGCGGCGACCGCAACCTTGCTCGGGGTCGCCGATCCCGAGCGCGGCGGCTTCGGCGGAGCGCCGAAGTTCCCGCCCGCCTCGACCTTGGAGCTGCTCCTCGCCCGCGGCGAGACCGCCCACGTCGAGCGCACCCTCGACGCGATGATGGCCGGCGGCATCTACGACCAACTCGGCGGCGGCTTCAGCCGCTACTCGGTCGATGCCGGCTGGCGCGTCCCCCACTTCGAGAAGATGCTCTACGACAACGCGCTGCTTGCCCGCGGCTACCTGCACGGCTGGCAGGCGCTGGGGCACGAGCGCTACCGGCGCATCTGCGAGGAGACGCTCGATTGGATGCTGCGCGAGATGCGAGGCCCCGAGGGCGGCTTCTACTCCGCCCTCGACGCCGACTCCGAGGGCGTGGAGGGGCGCTTCTACGTCTGGACGCCGGCGCAGATGCGCGAGGCGCTGGGCGATGGGGCCGAGGCGGCGATCGAGTTCTACGGCGTGACCGAGGCCGGAAACTTCGATGGCGCCAACGTCCTGCACCGCGCCGGCGGCGCGACGGCGGCCGAGCCGGAGGGCCTTGGGGCTGCACGCCGGGTGCTGCTCGAGGCGCGCGCACAGCGGGTGCGGCCAGGCCTCGACGACAAGCGCCTCGCCGCCTGGAACGCGCTGGCAATCGCCGCCCTGGCCGAGGCAGGCGCAGCGCTCGGCCGCGCCGACTACCTCGATGCCGCTCGCCGCTGCGCCGAGTTCGTGCTGGGCGAGATGCGCGATGGGGAGGGGCGCCTGCTGCGCACCTACAACGGCGGCGAGGCGCGCCTCAACGCTTACCTCGAGGACCACGCCTTTCTGCTGGAAGCGCTGCTGACTCTCTACGAAGCGAGTTTCGAGCAGCGCTGGTTCGAGGCGGCACAAGCGCTGGCCGAGACGACGATCGAGCGCTTCGGCGACCGCGAGCGCGGCGGCTTCTTCTCGACCTCCACCGACCACGAGCAGCTGATCGCCCGCCGCAAGGAGGCCGGCGACCACCCGATCCCCTCCGGCAACTCGGCGATGGCCCTTGGCCTGCTGCGCCTCGCCGCCCTGACCGGCGAGCTTTCCTACGAGCGACAGGCGGAAGGCGTCCTGCGGCTCTTCGCCAAGGCCGTCCCGCGCCAGCCGGACGCCTTCGCCCACCTGCTGCGTGCCCTCGACTTCCAGCTCGCGCCGGTCAGGGAGGTGGCGCTGGTCGGCGGGGACGTGGACGAGCTGGCCGGCGTCGTGCGCGCGCGCCACCGGCCCCATCTGGTCCTCGCCGCCGGCCCCGAGGGCAGCACGACTCCCCCCCTCCTCATCGACCGCCCAGCCGTCGATTCCAAGCCAACGGCCTACGTTTGCGAGAGCTTCACGTGCAAAGCCCCCACCACCGACCCCGATGCCCTGGCGTCCCTCCTCTGAGGCCGCTCGCGCCGAGACCTGAAAGGATCGCGCTAGTGCGAGGCTCAATGTTCACCTTGGCGGCCGGCCGCAGGGCCAAGTGGGTCGTCTTCGGCATCTGGTTCCTCGTCATCTTCATCGCCTCGGGGCCGGCGGACCTGCCCGGCAAGTTCGAAGACGCCGAAAGCAACGAGGCGACCTCCTACCTGCCGGGCTCGGCCGAATCGACCAAGGCGCTGGACGCGACCGAGTCGCTACAGAAGGGCGAAATCGCGCCGGCGGTGATCATCTACCGCAACGAGGGCGGCCTCAGCGCCGCCGACCGCCGCACGATCGTCGAAGACGTCGGCCAGATGACCGAGGAACGCTTCCCCGGGGTCGTCGCCGACGGCGCGACGGCGGCGGCGGGCGGCAAAGGCGGCGGCGAAAGCGCCCCGGCCAAGCCCTCGGCCTCGTCTACCGCCACCTGCGCCGGCCCGACCACGACCGTGCCGGGGCAGCCCGCGGACTACGCCCCCTTCGTCGGCCCGGTCTGCTCAGCCGATGGCAAGGCGGCGATCGTCACCGCCTACCTCAAGCCCGAAGGCGAGGGCGAACTCATCGTCGACCCGGTCAAGGACTGGCGCGACGCGATCGCCGACCCGCCCGCCGGCCTCGAGGTGAAGATCACCGGCGGCGCCGGCTTCTCGGCCGACGCGATCGAAGTCTTCGAAGGCATCAACGGCACCCTGCTGCTGGCCGCGCTCAGCCTAGTGATCTTCCTGCTGATCGTCATCTACCGCTCGCCGATGTTCTTCTTCATCCCCTTGGCATCGGTGCTCTTCGCCGAGACGCTCTCGCGCTCGATTGGCTACGGGGTCTCGGAGCTGGGGGTGACGATCAACGGCCAGTCGAGCTCCATCATGTCGGTGCTGGTGCTGGGCGCAGGCACCGACTACGCGCTGCTGTTGGTCGCCCGCTACCGCGAGGAGCTGCACCGCACCGTCGACAAGCACGAGGCTATGCGCACCGCGCTGGCCTCGGCCGGGCCTGCGATCTTCGCCTCGGCGGCGACCGTGATCGCCGCCCTGCTCTGCCTGACGATCGCCAAGGTCAACGGCACCTCGGGCCTGGGCCCGATCGCCGCGATCGGGATCGCCTGCGCGGCGCTCTCGATGCTGACCCTGCTGCCGGCGCTCTTGACGATCTTTGGCCGGCGCGCCTTCTGGCCCTTCGTGCCGCACACGCCGGAGACGGCGCCGGACGCCGGCGCCGTCTCCGAGCGAGCGCGGCAGCGGATCGTCGAGGGCTCTGGCTTCGGCGCTTTCGCGCGCGTCTTCGTCGCCTGCCTGCTCGTCCTCGTGCTGTTGCCACTGGTGCTGCTCAACTGGGTCCTGCGGCGGCTCAGCGGCCGCCGCATCCCCTCGCTGATCGTCGGACCGCTCGACCGGGCGATCTTCACCCCATACGAGGCGCGTCGCCACCGGCTCGAGCACGCAGCCGACGCCACCCACGGCACCTGGAAACGAATCGGCGACCGGGTCGCCGCCTCGCCGCAGCGGGTGATGGCCGGCGCGATCGCGGTCCTGCTCCTCTTCTGCGCCGGCTTCGCTTTCTTCTCAACCGACCTGACCAGCGAAGACAGCTACCGCACCGAAGTCGAATCGGTCGAAGGGCAGCACCTTCTCGACAAGAGCTTCCCCTCGGGCACCACCGCGCTCACCGACGTCGTCGTCCCGGAGGCCGGCAAAGTGGCCGCAGTGCGCCGTGCCGTCGCCGGGGTCGAAGGCGTCGAGGCGGTCTCGGGGCCGGTCGCCTCCGGGCCGCCGGGCACCCTCGTCCAGGCGACCCTCGAACCCAACCCCTACTCGACCGGGGCCTTCGACCTGGTCGAGCCGATCCGCGAAGCCGCCCACGGCGTCTCCCCGGACACCCTGGTCGGCGGCCCGACGGCGGTCGAATTCGACGTCCGCGACGCCGCCGGCTGGGACTCGATCGTGATCCCGCCGATCATTCTGGTGGTGATCTTCCTGATCCTGATCGGACTGCTGCGGGCGGTCGTCGCGCCGCTGATCCTGATCGGCACGGTGATCCTCAGCTTCCTGGCGGCGCTCGGCGTCGGCTACTTCGTCTTCGACGTGATCTTCGGCTTCCCCGGCTCGGACCCCTCGTTACCGCTCTTCGCCTTCGTCTTCCTCGTCGCCCTCGGGGTCGACTACAACATCTTCCTGATCTCGCGCGCCCGCGAGGAGACGATCGCGCACGGCTCCGAACAGGGGATCCTGCGGGCGCTGGCGGTGACCGGCGCGGTCATCACCAGCGCCGGCATCGTCCTCGCCGGCACCTTCTCGGTGCTCGCGGTGCTGCCGCTGACCTTCCTCACCGAGCTCGGCTTCGTCGTCGCCTTCGGCGTCCTGCTCGACACCTTCCTCGTCCGCAGCGTCCTCGTCCCCGCCCTCGCCCTGACCGTCGGCGATGACTTCTGGTGGCCCTCGGCGCTCTCGCGCCGCGGCGGTGCCGCCGAGCCGGCGCAGGAAGCCGCGCGGCCTTAGAGGATCGGCAGGAAGTTCTCGATCTCGTACGGGGTGACCTGCACCCGGTACTCGTCCCATTCCTGCCGCTTGATCTCGACGAAGCGGCGGAAGGTGTGCTCGCCGAGGGTGCGCAGGACCAGCTCCGAGTCGGCCGCCACCTCGATCGCTTCGCCGAGCGTCTCCGGCAGCTCCTCGATGCCGCGCTGCGCCCGTTCCTCGGGCGCCAGGTGGTAGAGGTTCTGCTCCATCGGCTCGGGCAGCTCGTAGCCTTTCTCGATCCCCTCGAGCCCGGCCTGCAGCATGCCGGCGAAGCAAAGGTAGGGGTTGCAGGCGGGGTCCGGGCAGCGCAGCTCGGCCCGCGTCGCCCCCTCCTTGCCGGGGTGGTAGAGCGGCACCCGGATCAGCGCCGAGCGGTTGCGCCGCGACCAGGCCAGGTAGACCGGCGCCTCATAGCCGGGGACAAGGCGCTTGTATGAGTTGACCCACTGCGCGAAGAGCGGCGAGATCTCGCGCGCGTGCTTGAGCTGGCCGGCGATGAAGGCCTTCGCCGTGGCCGAGAGGAAGTACTGGTCGTCGGGGTCGAAGAAGGCGTTGCGCCCACCTTTGCTGAGCGACTGGTGGACGTGCATCCCCGAGCCGTTCTCACCGAACAGCGGCTTCGGCATGAAGGTCGCGTGCCAGCCGTACTTCATCGCGTACTCCTTGACGACGATGCGGTAGGTCATGCAGTCGTCCGACATCTCCAGCGCGTTCTTGTAGCGCATGTCGACCTCGTGCTGGGAAGGGCCGACCTCGTGGTGGGTGTACTCGACGTGGATGCCCATCTTTTCCAGCGCCAGGACGGTGTCGCGGCGCACGTCAGAGCCGGCGTCGAGGGTCGTCAGGTCGAAGTAGCCACCCTCGTCGAGGACTTCCGGCACGCCGCCCTCGGGTTTGGCCGAGCGGAAGTAGAAGAACTCCAGCTCGGGGCCGATGTTGTAGGCGTCGAAGCCCATCTCCTCGGCGCGTTTGAGGGCGCGGCGCATGATCCAGCGAGGGTCGCCCTCGTAGGGGTCGCCGCCCGGGACCTGGATGTCGCAGAACATCCGCGCGACCGCGTTCTCCTCCTCCGGGCGCCAGGGGATCAGGGCGAAGGTCGAGGGATCGGGCATGGCGATCATGTCGGACTCCTCGATCGGGTTGAAGCCGGTGATCGAGGAGCCGTCGAAGCCCATCCCCCCCTCCAGCGCGTCCTCCAGTTCGGCGGCGTTGATCGAGAAGCTCTTGAGCTGGCCGAGGACGTCGGTGAACCAGAGGCGGACGAAGCGGACGTCTCGTTCGGAGACAATCGCGGCGACGTCGGCTGCGCTCTTCGGGTTGTCTGCCATCTCGGCCTCCTTGGCTCGGCTCGGCGCGGCGGGTCTCGGGGACGGGCAACGATAGGCGACTGAACCGCAGGTGTGCGGCGAGCCGTATTGCGGGTAGAGATTGCGCGTCGGGAGCGGCTTGCGAGAGAAGGCGAAAACAGCTATAACTTACCTCTCGTAAGTTAATGGCTCAAAGTAAAGTAAAGGCCATTTAAAGGCTCTCTGAAGAGGCACACCCAAACCGGAGGGCCAAAGGCGGGAAGCAACGTGACGGTAAAAACAGCAGTGAGCAGGTTCCAGATCCACGACGAGCTGACGGCGCCCGACGAGAGCGCGCCGCTGATCAAGAGCATCCAGGCCGCCGGTGGCGCGGTGACCAAGTTCGTCGGCGTCCTCGCCGGCGCGCCAGCCGTGCTGCGCGCCTACACGCGGATGCGCTCGGAGCTGCGCAGCGGCGTCCTGCCGCAGGCGACGCGCGAGCGGATCGCGCTGGCGGTGGCCGAGTACCGCAACGACGACTACAGCATCGCCCAGCACGCGAAGTCGGCGCGGCGGGCCGGCCTCGGCCTCGACGAGGTATCGCGAGCGCGGAGCTTCGGCTCCGGCGACGCCAAGGAGGCGGCGCTGCTCGCCTTCCTGCACGCGATCCTCGAGGCGCACGACAACTACCCCCCGCACCACCTGCACGAGGAGGCGCGGGAGATCGGCTGGAGCGACGAGGAGCTGCTGGAGGCGGTGGCGCATTTGGCGCTGAACGAGTTCCAGAGCCTGATCGCCTCGGCGGCGGCCCTGCCCAAAGATCAGTCGACGCCCACCGTACTTCCGTCAGCCGCCTGAGCAGGAGCCGGGCTAAAGCCCGGCTCCTTGCCTATTCCTCCACGACCGTGGCGGTGTACAGAAGGCGCGCCGTCGAATACCGGCAACCATAGGTCGCCCGCTGGCCGACTTTTTCTTGTGGCTGGCCCTGCCGCACGTCCGTCGTGTTCGTGCATTTGCCTTCTTCGCGGCTGGCGCGCCAGGAGTCTTTCGACGTCAGGTCTTGGGCGAAGGCGGGTGCCCAGGTGGGGATCGTGAGGCCGACGATGTCGTCCTTTTCGACCTTCAACGAGGCGCTGAATCGAACAGTCTGCCCCAGGTATGGAGTGAGGACGTGGACCGAGCTCTGGCTGCGAAGGTTGTAGCGAGGCGGGTCACTGCCGGGGATGCGGCGCAGGATCGCCAGCCGCGCCTGCGGCGGCGTGCCGAAGAAGCCGTTGAAGAAGGAGCGCTGCTGGTTGGTCGGCTGGGCCAGGGTCAGCGTCCAGGACTTGACCCGGCCGGGTCGGTTGACCCGGAAAGGCAGGCTCGACTGCGAGGTCGAGACCTGGAAGCCGGTGACGCTCCCGACCGCCTGGCAGGGCAGCTCCGGGCAGGAGGGGTCGGGCGTCGTCGCAGTGGCGCCGAGCACCACGGTGGTCGTCGTCTTGCCAACCGCGCCGCTGCCGGCGGCGAGCGGAATCAGCAGCGCCAGCACGGCGGCGAGTGCGATCGCTGCTCTTTTCGAAGACCTCGACATAGCCGTGCTCCTCTCGTGGGATACCTGCCCGAACGGCGGAAGACTAGCCGCAGGAGCGGCCATCAAGCCCGATGAGGGCTAGCGATCGGCGCGGGCGTAGCTGAGGGCGACCGCGTAGCGGATCCGGCCGGACCCCTCGAATCCGAGCGCCTGGCGGGCGCCGTTGGTCAGGTCCCAGTCGAAGCCGGCGCTGTAGGGGCCGCGGTCGATCACGCGGGTAATCAGCTGGCGCCCGTGATAGAGGAGCTTGACGGTTGTGCCGCAGGGAAGGTCGCGGTGGGCGACGCCGATCGTTTGCGGCTGGAGCATCTGGCCGCAGGCGGTCTGCCGACCGTAGAGGCCCGGCCCATACCAGGTCGCGCCGGCCGAGCGCAGCGGGCTGAAGGCGATCCCGCCGGGGGCACCGCTCGCGGCGATCGGCGCGGCACCGCCGGTTTCGGCCGCGGCGGCCGCGGGAAGGCTGAGCGAGGCTGCCGCGACGATCGTCAGCAGCACCAGCCGGCATCGGTCTTTCCGCCCAAGGCGGTTCCTCGGTGTCCTCATTGCTCTTTGCGACGCTTACGGGGTTAGCTGACGGGCTCGCGCTGAAAGAGCTGCGCTACGCGGCAGGTGCCGGCGATTCGCCCCAACCTCTGGGTCCCCCGTTCCCCGCGTTTATGTGGCGGGAATTCAGCGGAAGTTGGCGGCACGTTAGCAAACGCTAAGACAGGAAAGCGTGCATAGGTCTCACAGTCGACCGTCACCGGCTCGGCGGCCCCTGCGTGCCCGCGACCCGCCCCCCACCTACTTAACGACGAGAGGGCCCCTCGCGGGGCCCTCTCGGGGCGGGCCTGTAAGCCGGATCCTGTCGTGAACGACCATCTATCTCGCCGGGGGCTGGTCCCGGCGGAGCCTTGCGGCTCTGCGGCCTACCTGGACCTCGCCGGGCAGGGTCGACGATCCCGTTTGGCCTTGCACCGGGCGGGGTTTGCCTGGCCGCCGCGTCACCGCGGCGCCGGTGCGCTCTTACCGCACCATTTCACCTTTGCCTGTACGCGGCTCACGTGTGGCCGCGCCATCGGCCGTGTGTTTCTGTGGCACTTTCCCGCGGGTTTCCCCGGGTGGGCGTTACCCACCGCCCTCGCCCTGTGGTGTCCGGACTTTCCTCGAGGGGTTTTCTCTCCCCCCGCGGTCGCTCGGCCCGCCCCTCGATAGTACCGCCGCGGAGGCGAAATGCATCGAATATCCTGCGCCGGCGATGCCGGTTGCCGTCGTCACCGGAGCGGGTAGCGGCCTTGGCCGCGCGATCGTCGTAGAGCTCGCCCGCCGCGGCTTCGATGTCCAGGCCACCGACGTCGATGCCGGCGCCGCGGCGGCAACCGCGGCGAAGATCGGTGCGAGCGCGAGCTCCTCTGCGCTCGACGTCACCGACGGGGAGGCCTGCCGCGCGATCGCCGCCGGTGCCGCCCGGGACGGCACGCTGGGCCTCTGGGTGAACAACGCCGGCATCCTCGCCACCGGCCGCTCCTGGGAGCAGGACGAGGCGACCCGCCGGGCAATGATCGAGGTCAACACCATCGGCACGATGAACGGCACCGTCGCCGCGCTGGAGCAGATGCTGCCGGCGGGCCGCGGCCACGTCGTCAACGTGATCTCGCTGGCCGGCATCGTCGCCGCCCCGGGCGAGGTCGCCTACTCGGCGAGCAAGCACGCGGCAATGGCGTTCACGCTGGGGACGCTCTTCGACCTGCGCCGGAGCGGGATTGCCGGCATTGAGCTCTCCGCCGTCTGCCCGGACGGCATCTGGACGCCGATGCTGGAAGACAGGCTTGATGACCCCGACGCGGCTGGGTCATTCTCCGGGCACCTGCTGACGGCCGAGCAGGTCGCACAGGGGGTCGGCAAGCTCGTCGAGCGGCCGCGCCCCCTGCTGGTGCTGCCGCGCTGGCGCGGGCCGCTGCTGCGCCTCTTCGACCTCTTCCCGCGCCTGGCGGTGCGATTGCTGCCGCTGGTAATGCGCGACGCGCAGCGGCGCCAGCGGCGCTACAAACGGTTGATCGAGTCGGGCAACTGGCCCTGACGCGACCAGGCGCCACCATGCGGCGTCCTCAGTCGGCCGTCTGCGGGTCACGCACTTGGAGTGCGCTCCCCTTGCCGATCTCCCTGCGTCCTTCCTGGCGACCCCTGGATCGCGTCAGACCTTCCTCACAACTCCAATCACCCGCCCCAATACGGTCGCGTCCGCGGAGCGGATCGGCTCCATCGAGGCGTTCTCGGGCTGTAGACGGATGTGGTCGCGCTCGCGGAAGTAGCGCTTGACGGTCGCCTCGTCGCCGAGCAGGGCGACGACGATCTCGCCGTCGCTCGCTTCCTCGGCGGGACGGACGACGACGTAGTCGTCCTCGAAGATCCCGGCTTCCTTCATGCTTTCGCCGCGCACCCGGAGGACGTAGTCGCCGTCCTCGCCGCCGATCACGTCGGGGATCTCGATGTATTCCTCGATGTTCTCCTCGGCCAGGATCGGCTCACCGGCGGCAACCTGGCCAACCAGCGGCAGCCCCCCGCCCGGCATGATCGTCCTCTTGGCGCGGTCGAAGAGCAGCTCGATCGCTCGCGGCTTGGTCGGGTCGCGTCGCAACAGCCCGATCTTCTCGAGGTTGGCCAGGTGCGCGTGCACGGTCGAGGAGGAGTGCAGCCCGACCGCCTTGCCGATCTCCCGCACGGTCGGCGGGTAGCCCGTCTTCTCCGCGTAGCGGCGAATGAAGTCGAAGATCTCCTTCTGCCTCTTGGTCAGGTCAAGGTCAACCACGCCAAGCCTCCTCGTCGTGCCCAACACCGCCGGGCTGGATACGTTCGAACACCTGTTCGCAGGCTAGCGCCGTCCCCGGACGCATGCAACCCCCGCCCCCGCACGCAACGCAGCGCCCCGGCAACGCCCGCGCCCGCGCCCCCACAACCGTCGAGCATCTAGAATCGAGCGCCCTCGCGGCTGTGGCGGAACTGGTAGACGCGCAAGGTTGAGGGCCTTGTGCCCCTCACGGGGCGTGATGGTTCGACTCCATTCAGCCGCACTCGGAAGCCCCCGCAAATCGGGGGTTTTCGCGTTCTATGGCACCGAAACTCATCGGCTCTTCGCCGTCTGATTTCGGACCAAATCAGGCGGGTAAAATGGCTCTACAGCGGGGTGGCGCCTTTGAGCCCAAGATCGTGTAAAGGCCATGGAGACCAAACCGCGACGCGCCCACGGAACGGGATCGCTATATCCGGTCCTCGGCTCCGGAGGCCGGGAAACCTGGTACGGGCGCTGGTATATCGGCAAGAAACGCGTGCAGCGCCGCATCGGGCCCAAGTCGGCGAAGCGACAAAACGGGACTCACGAAGGCAGAAGCCGAGACAGAGCTGCGACGCATGCGGCTGGCCACCGAAGAAGCCCCGCCACCCGAGACGACAGTTACGGTCGACGAAGCAGCCGAACACCTGATGCGCGACCTGGAGGCGATCGGCCGCAGACCAACGACGCTCGCCACCTACAGATCCCTCTATCGGACCCACCTGCAGTGGAGCGTGGGGGAAGTTGCCCTTGAGCGCATCACGAGGCGCGACGTTGAAGAGCTAGACCGGGTGATGCGGCGCAAGGAATTGGCACCGAAGACCCGCCTCAATGCCCTCAAGCTGCTCTCAGAGATCCTTGCCTTCGCCAAGCGCCAGGGCTGGTGCCGGCGAAACCCATGCGAACAGGTCCGGTTCCCGCAAGTCGAGCCGACCTCCGACATCAGGTTTCTCACCGAAGCCGAGCTGGTCGCTCTTATCGAGGCAGTTGACGTCGATGAGGAACCGCTCGGGCACACCGACTGGGCCATGTTCCTGACCGCCGCACTCACTGGCCTTCGACAGGGCGAGTTGTTAGGGCTTCAGTGGCGCGACGTCGACTTTGCCGCCGAGAGAATTCGGGTGCGTCGCAGCTATGTGCGTGGACACTGGGGCCGGCCGAAGTCGCGCTATAGCTCGCGCTCGGTGCCGATGGCGCCGCAGGTCGCGGTCGCCCTTCGCCGGCACCTGAACCGGTCTCAATACCGAGATCGTGAGGATCTCGTCTTCGGACATCCCCGCACCGGCAAAGTCCTCAGCGCCTCAGCAATCGACCGGCGGTTCAAGAAGACGCTGCGAGCGGCCAGGGTGCGTGAGGTGCGCTTCGAGGACCTGCGCCACACCTTCGGGACGAGGCTCGCCGCAAATGGGGTGTCGCCTCGAGACATCCAAGAGTGGATGGGACACGAGGACATCAGGACGACGCAGATCTACGCCGCCTACGAACCCCGGGAGCACGAGGTCGAGGCTCTCAACGAGGCGTTCTCCGAAGTGAGGCTTGACCCCTGAGCCATTCAGCCCACTAGCCGAGACCGGCAATACTCAGGCCGACGCGCTCGGCCGCCTGCGCGAGATCTCGATCCCAGGTGACGAGGACAACTTCCTCGTCGCCGAGTTCGAGCGCGGTGGCGAGGTGGACCGCGTCATAGCCACGCAACCCCAGGTCTTCGGCATAGCCGCCGGCGCGCGTGGCGAGTTCCTGGTCGACCCCAACCGTAACCAACTCCGCGTAGAGCTCCTCGAAGGCCGCGAGCGCCTCTCGGTGCTCCTCTTCCTGGAGACGATCCAAGCGCCGGGCAGCCGCCAAAGCCGCCCGGCCCTCGGGGTAGGCAAGAATGCTCGACGCTGCGGGATAGGCACTACCCCAAAGCTTGGCCGCCAACTCTGAGCCGTCCTCGACAACGACGAGCTTCACCAACGCCGAGGTGTCGAAGTAGAAGATCAGGCGCGCTGCTCGGAGACGAGATCGGAAACCGAACCAGCACCCTTCACTTCGGCCGATCGAGGCGAGCGCTCGCCTTGCGGCATCCGAACCAGGCCGCGGCGTGCGAGAGAGTCCAGCGGCCGCTCGCCGAGCCCGCTGAGACGCGCCACTGGGCGCCCGCGCCGGGTGACCACGATCTCACCGCCCCCCTCTACGCGCTCCAGGTACTCGCTGAGGCGGTCATGGAGCTCACGGACCCCGACCTCGCTTTCGGAGTGATGTAGCGTCATTCGAACAGATTAGCAGCTACACAGACCTAATCCGCCACATGTGCTTTCAGAGCACAATAGAAATGACGGTCACGAACGGCGCTGGAGACCGCAAGCAGCTCCCAGGCGCGACCTTCCTCGCACAGCCTTATTCCGGCGGAATCGGCGTGATGCGGCGCGATCGGCTCTTCCTCGTCAAGGCCCTCAGCGAAGTCGACGTTGGGATCGAGCCCGTTGTCCATCCCTGCGCGATCGAACTGATCAGGACCATCGGCAAGGCGCAGGACTCGCGGGTAGATGCGAACCGCCTCGATGTCGTTCCAGATGTCGGGGTATAGATCGTCGAACCCAAGGGCGCAGGCGAGGTCCAAGAGGATCGTGGCAAGCTCAGACTCGCGCCGGCGCTCAAGCTTGACCCACTCAAGGGCCCACCCGAGGAGTCTCTCGACCTCCTCCTCGGGCGTCGCTTCAACGGAGGCGAGCCCCAAATGATCGCGCTCATACGCATCGCAGAGCCAGATCGTGGCACTCCGCAAGAAGCTTCGCGCTGCCTCTTTGTCAACCAGCGCCGCCGCCAGCCCAGTCGGAATCAGTCCGACGGCGTAGGAGTCACTGACGGGGTGGGCGGCGCCCGGCTGCGAGGCGAGAAATCGCACGAGCCACCCAGCCAGCTCGTCGGCTCGTGCGGGGTCTTCGTCGCGAAGGCGCAGTGCCAAGAGACCTCCAATCTCGGCTATCCGCCCGCTTCGCACCGGGTAGCTGATCCAAGCAGAAACGGCGCTCTCGGTCGCCAGCTCATCGGCCAGTATCTCCTCGCGCCCTTCCAACAGCTGTTCCGCATACGTCTCGAACATCTGCCCTGCACCCGAGCTGATCTCAAGATCAGCCCCAGCTGCGAGGGTGCCGCGGACAAGGCAAAGAGCCAGGTGACACGCCAGGTCTTGTCGTTCGCCCGCCGCAAGCCGCTCGCAAAGGGTTGCGGCCTCAATGACCCCAAGCCTGGCGATACGCGCCGGCTCCCACGTGTTCCAGCGCCGGGAGAAGTGCTCGATGCTGTCCATCGTCGCCGTGCCCGCGTCTACCGACCCGAGTGCGGCGAATAGCCTCGATCCACCGTTTTCACCCCGCAGGGTGAGACCGGGCGACTTGAGGTAGGTAACGACGCCAGGGCGGAGCCGCCCTGGCGCCCACTTGAGGTCGTCCGTCGGCAAATCGCAGCG
>Ga0070674_100000085_pt1 | contig 43453 bp, 60 predicted proteins | sample KBSM33metaG_FD_65344 | JGI IMG/M metagenome (GOLD analysis project Ga0070674, IMG submission 65344) | Miscanthus rhizosphere microbial communities from Kellogg Biological Station, Michigan, USA - KBS M3-3 metaG | ecosystem: Host-associated > Plants > Roots > Rhizosphere > Soil ... | reverse complement strand
TTTGGATCAATTGTAGGCGTGAACGCCGCGCACTGGACACAGGCGCGGCAGCGGGTGGTCGGGCGGGAATGGTGCTGCGCGGCCGAGTGGCCGCACACACAGCGGGCGAGGTGCTCAGGCATAGCGGCGGTGTGGCTCCTCGCCGAATTCGCAGCCGTGGCAATCGCCGTCGTTGCTTAGCTGGTTGAGGTTGTGGCCGCACGTCTGGAGCGGCCCGTCGGAGAGGTCCTCCAGGGCGATGTAGGTGACGGGCCGATCGTCGGCCGGGTCGTTCTCCTCGCCCTCGTAGACGAACACGTTGGGCATGCCGTCGCTGTCATCCGTGGACGGGTTGAGGTAGAGGTACGTCTCGCGGGTGTCGCCGGCGTTGTAGGTCTGGCAGCGGTACCCGACGCGGCCGTCGATGACGAACGGCTCGTAGAAGACGTTCGGGTTCTCCGAGTAGATCGTCTGCGATGTCAGGAATTCAGCGATGACCTGCGCGCGGACCGCGTCCGAGATGTCGAGGTGGGTCACGACGCAACCCCCTCGATCACCCGGATGGTGTACTGGGGGCGCCCGGTGTCGGCGACCCAGATCGTGCCCTGGCCGGTCCAGCCCCCGACGAAGGTGATGCCGGTCCAGCCGGACTTGCCGATGAGTGCCTCGGCGGCGGCGCGGTGGTTGTCCCACGAGTTCAGCGCGTGGTCGTACTCGACGGTGATCGAGTTGGCTGGCTTCGAGGGAGCGTCAACACGCTTGGCCTTGACGCGGCTGCCGCGCGTGTTGGTCGCGGGCAGATAGATGGTCTCGATGGCGTCCATGTCAGGATGGGCCTCCGGGTTGATGTGTCCTGCTAGCGCAGGCGTCCGGCCCCGCGACACTCGGGGCCGGATGTCCAAGCTAGATGGCGTGGCCGGTGACTTCGAGGACCGCGTCGGTGAGCCACTGGCTCGCGCGGTCCGTGAAGGCGACGATGCGGACGGACTCGTCCGGGTTGAACGGGTCCGTGTTGAGGACCACCCGAAACTCGGGGTACTCCTCGAACCAGCGTCGGTTGGACTGCTCGTAGCAGGCGACCGGTGTGCTGAAGGCCAGATCGCGGCCCATGCTGCGGCAGCGGGCGTTGATCGCGTGGATCACCTTCAGCCACTCGGAGTACTGGCCGCTGCCCTTCGGCACGCCCTGGAGGCGGACCACGAGGACCTGCTCGAAGAGGCGCGCAGCGCCGCCGCCACGGTAGGCCCGGCGCTCATCACCCCGCTCGCGCTGGGCGAGGTCGTAGGCATCGGCGAGGATCTCGTAGCGGCGGTCGTTCGCCTGGGGGCGGATGGTCGGGCGGTAGTCGCCCTTGGTGTTGAGCAGGTCCTCGAACGAGTCCCAGCCGGTGAGGGCGGCGACGGTGAGGTCGGTTGACGATGGCATGGTCAGGCATGCTCCTGTTCTGAGATTCCCCTAGCCGGGGCGTCCGCTGCCCACCAGGGCGAGCAGCAGATGTCGGGGCTAGTGGCCGCCCATCACCCAGGCGTAGTCCGCCTGGTTCTGGTGATGCCGCCAGAGGGCGTACGCGATGGTCTGCCGCCTGATCTTGGTGGTCCAGCGCGGGTCCTGCTGGCGGCCCATCGCGGTCTCGATCATGTCGATGACCGCGTTGTCCGGGGTGCTGACGTGGGTGATCGCCAGGCGGCGGTCGATCTGGTGCGTCGGGACCAGCGGGTCCACCCGAGGCTTGCGGCTCATGAGGCCGCGATCCAGGCGGTGACGTACCCCTGCGAGTCCTCGCGGATCCGCAGGTACTTGCCGATCGACGGCTCGAGTTCCGGGAACGCCTCGGCATCGCCGGCCTGGATGTCGAACTGGTCGTAGTCGACCTCCGGGTCGCACTCGCAGTCCCCATCCTCGTGCTCCTCGCACGGCAGGTAGGACGTCTCGCCGTCACCCTGGAGCATGAGGCCCCAGTAGAAGACGACGTAGAGCGGCTCCGCCTCGAATTTGCCAGGCTGGCGGACTGTGCCGTGGTCGGCGTACTGGGCGTACTCGGCGACCAGATTGCGGACCTCGCGATCATCGATCGCGTCAAGGTTGACGTAGGGAAGAATGTCGTAGGCCATGTCAGGTGGCTCCTCTGCGGTGAGATTGGCCGGGCTTGTGACCGGCGTGCCGCATTACCCCGCCTGGTGGCGGGTTCACTCTGCGTTGAAGGCAGTCCATCCGTTGATCCTGGCGAGGCACTTCGAGCAGGTGATGCTGTCCGTGTCGACGCCGGGGTAGGCCCGGCCCGTGTGCTGCCCGTTGGTCATGCACAGGGCGTGGGCCGACAGGGTGTCGCCGAGCTTGTAGGTGCCGCGCTTCGGCTCGCGGTCCTCGGTCACCACCTCCAGGCGCAGGATGTGCGTCTTCGGCGAGGTCCCGTACCGCTGGCTCTGCGAGCCGACGGCGAAGGACTCCAGCAGGTTGTATTTGCCCCAGGAGCGGACGCGGCCGCCGAGCTTCTCATTGATCTGGGCGAGGGTAGGGAGGGTCATGTCAGGATGCTCCTGCGGTGAGATTGCCCGGGCTTGAGACCGGGCGGCCGCATTACACCCGGCTTAGCCGGGCCTCTCTGCGTTGAAGCCGAGCCGCCCGGCGATGCGGCGGCAGTGCTTGCAGGTCGCCAGGGTGAAGGCTGGCGCCAGGTGGTTGATCGGCGAGCGCACTTCCAGGCCGCACGCGGTCTGGCGCAGGTTGCCGTCGACGGTCAGGTGCTCCTGATGAGAGAAGCCGGGGCCACCCGGACGGCGGGCGGTGACCAGGGTGAGGATCGTGCGCTTCATGCTGAGTGCTCCTTGAGCCAGGTGGTGAATGGGTCGGCCGGTTCGATTGGAGGCGCCGGGCGGCGGACGCCCAGGTAGAGCGCGTCGTTGATCGACGCGAGGACATCGAGCAGCGCCTGGTGCTCCGGGCTGCCCTGGACCGTGCGATGGCAGACGGCGGCCAGCATCTCGCGAGCCACGAGGACCTGCCTGCGGTCGGCACCGTTGATCATCAGATGACCATCAGGCGGTAGCCGTTGGCCTGCCAGCCGGTGTAGATGGCGTGGGCGACCTCGCCGGTGACAGAGAACGCCTCGCCCAGGTTGAGCGCGGCGTAGGTGTTGCCACCGATGTAGCGGAGGGTGCCGACGTGCTCGCCGGCCAGGTTGCGGGCGACCACGTTGGTGTAGCCGAGGCGAGGGCGGTTGATCGCGTTGAACGCGGCGGTGTCGGGGCTGTCCCCGTACTCCAATGGGTATGCCATGTCAGGATGGCTCCTCTCAGGTTGTCTCGCATGATCGCGAGCATCGACCGACCAGGCGTGCTGATCGAGCGATGTTCGCGAGCGTCGGCCCTTACCGGCGGGACGGTCATCTGTAGCGGTGGATGCAGGCGGCAGAGCCGCACCGATACGCCTTACTGGTGCTCCACACAATGAGTAGACCGAGCTTCGGAGTGTCCGACGTTCACGAGGTTGGGTGTGAGGTGCCGCCCCAGCGTTTCGGCTGGCAGCGACTCTGTGGACGATCACACGCCCCTCTGAGATTCCCCCGCATCCAGATCGCTTCGGGACCGCCTGGCGTACTTCGGCATCCTGCTCGCTGGTCTCGCGAGCCGTGCGTTTTCCGCTGCGTCCGGGTTGGGTCTGGCATGAAGGGTCTCGTCGTTCTGCATCCACGTAGGGACCTGCTCGCTTCCTCCGGGGCTGCACGTTCGAGCGCAGCGCCGGCCGAGTCAGGCGACGATCGCGGCAGTCACACGGTGCGAGCCTGCTGGCTCAAGCGGCCCGTGGGGCCTGCGATCGCTCTTGGGTTGTTCAGGTGCTTCAGCCCCCTGCGGCGCTGACGAGGTGAATATAGTCCATTGGATCAATAGGGACAAGTAATGCCGGCGTGGACTGCCGGCTGAGATTGGCGTAAAGTCAGCGGCAGAGCGCAGCGGCATGTCTTGGACTGAAATTGGCACCCCGTACCTTTGGGGGATTGATGGCCGCTGAGCCTGGGACCGAATCTGGGACGCAGCCTGGGATTCGCCGTCGAAGAGCACGCACGTCCCACCGCCAGTCCGCGTTCCTCGCCGACTTCGCGGTCCACGGGAATGTGGCGGCCGCGTGTCGCCCCGTCGGCGTCGATCGGCGGCAGATCTATCGCTGGCTCGAAGATGACCCTGACTTCGCGGAGCGGTTCCGGGAGGCGGAGCAGACCGCCGTCGAGGTCCTCGAACTGGAGGCCTACCGCCGCGCCGTGATCGGCACCCCGTACCGCCGCACCAGCTACTGGCGCGGTGAGGAGGTGGGTGTCGATGAGAAGACCGAATACAGTGACGGCTTGCTTACTACCCTGCTGAAGGCCAGAGCGCCTGACAAGTACCGCGACCGCCTCGACTTGGCCGTGGCGCAGGTGATCAAGACGGTGGGTTTCGATCCCACGGAAGTCCTCGGATCCGAGGTGCTAGGGGTACAACCAGGGGTACCGGCCCTGCCGCCTGCTCAGGTTGAGATTGAAATCGAGCAGGATCCAGGCAGGGTGATGAACTAGCTGGATTCATCGGCCGAGGACCTTTCGGCGCGGTGAAAGGACGCGGGCAGGTGCATCTGTACCCCCAGGTGGCACTCCGTGCCACCCAGGGGTACCGGGCCTCGGCGCCCGTGCGCTGCGCTATAGCTGAAGTCGATTCCCGAAAAATCCACATCCGGCGAAACTGAATTTCTGGTTATGGTCAATCTGGCTACCTCCCTCCCCCAGGCGAAGTACCAGGCGCTCATTGCTGCCATTTACACCCACCTGAATCCCGATCGGCGCCTGACCGTTGACCCAGGCACCGACATCGATAACCCCAGCCTGCACGTCACGCTGGAGTGGACTGATCGACCGATGGCCGGCTTCCTGATGACGGTCGCGCAGCTCGAAGCCGTCGACATCGAGCGGTACGTCAAGCGCATTGCGGAGAAGCTGAACCGCCACCCCTGATGCCCACCACGGTCCAACGCGGCACGAGTACCTCAGCCGCCGAGCGACCGTACATGCCCTACGGGGCGAGCATGCAGCTCATGCGCTGCACCGAGCGGGAGGTCCTGCTGGCCGGACCGGCCGGCACTGGCAAGAGCCGGAGCTGCCTGGAGAAGCTGAACCTGATCGCCATGCAGCTCCCAATTCGCGGGGCGATCGTGCGAAAGGTTCGCAAGTCCATCACCCAATCCGCCCTTGTGACGTTTAACGAGAAGGTCCTCCCCCAGCCGAGCGCGGTTCGCTTCCATGAGGGCGATCAGGAATTCCGCTATCCCAACGGCGCGCGGATCATGGTCTCCGGCCTGGACGACGCCGAGAAGCTGAAGTCCGTGGAGTTCGACGTGGTCTACGTGCAGGAAGCCACCGAGCTGGACGAGGATGACTGGGGCCTCCTCCTGCGTGGCTTGCGGAACGGCGTGCTGCCGTATCAGCAGCTCATCGCCGACTGCAACCCGGCCCAGCCGGACCACTGGCTCAAGCGGCGCTGCGATGACGGGCAGACCCGCCTGCTGGAGTCCAGCCACGAGGACAACCCGGAGCTGTACGACCGTGCGGCCGAGACGTGGACGGCACGCGGCGTCGAGTACATCAAGACCCTGGATGCCCTGAGCGGAGTGCTCCATGCTCGCCTCCGCCTGGGGCAGTGGGTGGCGGCCGAGGGGGTCTACTTCCACGAGTGGGACCCCTCGCTCCACATCTGCGAGCCGTTCGAGGTGCCCGCCCACTGGCCGCGCTGGATCGCCGTCGACTACGGCTTCGCCGTTCCGTTCGCCTGCCTGTGGTTCACCCGCTGTCCGGAGGATCGGCGGATCTACGTCTACGACGAGCTGTACACGGCCGGCCTCCGCGACGAGCAGCAGGCCGAGGCGATCCTCCAGAAGTGCGGCGAGCAGAAGATCAACCTGCGGATTCTGGACCCGTCGATGTTCAACAACCGCTCCGAGCAGCAGCGGCCGAGCATCGCCCAGGTCTACTTCAACCACGGCGTTCGGCCGGTCTATCCGGGTATGAACAGCCGCAAGCAGGGTTGGGCGGTGATGCGACGCGCCCTCGCCACCGACCAGGGGCCGCCGCGTATGCAACTCATGCGCGGCCGCGCTCCGAACCTGGCGCGGGAGATCCCCAGCCTGGTGCAGGACCAGCTCGATCCCGAGGACGTCGCCGACGTTGTCAATGGACGCAAGATCGCGGACCACGCCGCTGACGCGTGCCGCTACGGCCTGGTCGCCGAGGCCTCGCCGCCGACGCCCACGCGCAGAAAGGTGAAGTTCGGATGAGGCATCCGGTTCGTTTGCATCGCGATCCGCCGTCCTACGAGCGCCGCAACTGGTGGTTCGATAGCTGGTTCGCCTTCCACTGGCGGGCCTTCACCTGGCCGCATCAGACCGAAGCCCATCCCTGGTGGAGGCAGGCATGAACATCGAGGTTCTCGCCGAGATTCTGTACGAGGCCTGGCGCGACGCGGCCGATCGGGTCGACCCCAATATCCGTCGCGGCGAGTCGGCCCGCACCACCATCTACGCCCCCCGCCTGTCCTGGCGCTCGATCGACGCCACCCAGCGCATGATCTGGACGGCCGTGGCGCGACGCGCGGAACACGCCCTGTCGACGCCCGTCGAGCACTACGCGGCCAACCGTGACGGGCTGTGGCACCCACCGGGCGTCGACCCCTTGTCGCCCGAGGAGGTGGCGGCGGTGAAGGCGGCCTATGTCGGCGAGGACAACGATGGCCAGGAGTAGGGGCCTGGACGTCGACCTGCCGTCCAGCTCGTATGGCCGCTCGGCCTCCGCTTCCGGGGGGACGGGCGTCCGTCATGACTCGATGCCCAAGCCATCGGCCTCGAAGAAGACGGGCGCCTTCCCGGGCACCAAGACCAGCGACGACGCCCTGGTTGACGCGGCAACCGACCTGGCGCGCCAGCTCAAGGACGATTTCGCCGATCGGGACGCCCTCTATCAGGACATCGATAAAGTCCTCTTCGGCGAAATCCCGGTGGAGATCCCGGAGAACTATCGCAAGACGACGACCGAAGTCCGCTCGCCGCTGCCGCTCCACATCGCTACCACCGTCGCGGCTGCCCTGTCGGTCAATAAACCGACCGTGCAGTACCGTCCCGTCTCATTCTCCGACATCGCCATGCAGAACGCGAGCCTGCGCGAGCACTTCTTCGAGGCGAGCTGGCTGCGCCAGGAGCAGGAAGCCAAGCGACAGCTCCACCGCCTGTTCATGTGGAGCCTGGTGACCAAGGGCGAGGGGATTCTGAAGACCCTGCCGCGCACCCACGTCGCCTGGAGCGACTACACCAAGGACAGCCAGAAGCTGCTGCAGAAGCTCGGCGAGGACAAGGATCTGGACGACGACGCGCGCGATCGGCTGTACGACCACGACACCGAGGAGATGAAGCGGCTCCTGCCGTACCCCATCGCCACCACCGACGTCCCGCCGGAAACGTTTTATTACACGCAAAATGAAAACGGCTTCACCAGCGTGGTGGAGATCAAAGAGGTACCGTACTACGACGCCCTGGAGCGGTTTGGAGCGGGTCTCGATCGCTCCGGGCGCGTCGTTGGCCCGAAGGACTGGGCCGAGGTCGACCACCGCGATCGCGGCCTGGCACGGGCCGAGTGGGGCGAGGTCATGCGCGGCACCAACCAGAGCCTGACCTGCCTGGAGGTGTGGGACAGCGACCTGTGCGCCGTCATCCTGTGCGGCCCCGGCCAGGGCAGCTCGCGCAGCGCGCTCGGCAACGGGACCCTGGTCTCCGCGCAGAAGCATCACTTCGGCGACCCGATCCTCCGCACCCTCAAGGGTCCCTACTTCCACGCCCTGGGCGTCACGACCGCCAGCCGCCTCCCGGAGCGCGCGGGCCTGTCGATCCTGTTCGGCTTCCTGCGCCTGTTCCCGCTGCTGGACAGCTTGCTGACGGCGCAGACCAACGCCGCGTACATGACCCTGTTCCCCGCCTTCAAGCGGACCCTCGCCCCCGGCAGCGTCCCTGGCGTCCCCGACGCTCAGGTGCCCTACGGCAAGGACGGCCGCGAGGCGGAGGCTAGTGACAATATCGAACCGGGCACCATTTATCCGTTCGATATAACACCGATCGACCAACCGAAAGCAGGCGCCGAGGCGGAGAAATTAATCTCCAATATCCGCAGCTTTCTGGACCTGGCCCTGCCGTCGGTTATTCAGGGCGCGATGAGCGGATCCCAGTCCGGCTATGCGATTAATCAGGCGGCTCATCTGGCGCGGCTGGCGTGGGACCCGATCGTGGATAACGCCCAGACTGCCGAGGCCAATCGCGTCGGCTTCGAAAGCTGGCTGATCGAGCACGACATCGCCGAGACGGTCATGGCGTGGAGCGAGGAAGAGAAGCCTGGCAAGAGCAAGAGCGGCGTCGACAAGACTCGCGCCGGCTGGCTGTCGCTGGGGCCGGACGACCTGAAGGGCAACCACCGCTACCTGATCACCCTCGATCCGTCGACGCCGTCCGATGACATCGTCACCACCCGTGCCCTCGCTGAGAAGATGCAGCTCCGCCTGATCTCCTACGAGGACGCCGTCGAAGCGGCTGGCTCCAATCCCGACGAGGTGGAACGGAGCTGGATGGTGCAGGACCTCAAGAAGTCCGACGAGATCCAGGCCAAGATCAAAGAGCAGGTCCTCCAGAAGTTGGCCACCATCCAGACGGCCGCGCTGCCGCCGGGCATGGGACCCAATCCGCTGGAGGTCCAGGCGCAGCAGGGCATGCCCACCCAGGCGCCGATGGCGCTGCCACCTGGGCCGATAGGGACACCTGGCGCACCGCCAATGGGTCCCGTCGGGGGTCCGCCGATCAACCCGGTGCCGAGTCCTGGGCAAGGCATGCCGCTGGTACCGGGAATGCCTCCTGGGGCGGCCGGTGTCAGGGTTGGTCCCGGACCCGGATCTGGCGGCGTGGCGGGCATGCCGCAAGTCCCGATGCCTGGCCCGCCGGTGCCGTTCTGATGAACGAGCCGCAGCCGGTGCAGGGCATCACCGAGATCCAGGCGGAGGAGATCATCCGCGCTTTGCAGGACATCGCTCGCGTCCTACGCTCGGCCTACCACATCCCCGCGCCGTACATCAGCGTCCCGGACAGCGAGGAGGTCGATGCCTAAGCGCGTCAACCAGCTCGATCTGATCGCCGCCGACATAGCGGTGTGGATCGACAGCATGGCTGACGACATCGCCGCTGCCATGCTCGGCGGTGCGAGCGCCCCGTTCGCCGCGCGGCTGACCGAGGAGCAGAAGCTCGACTTCTACACGCGGCAGCTCTTCAACCCGGACGGCACCCCCAACCAGGCGGGGCGCAATCAAGAGATCGCCCGCCTCGGCCCGCAGGGATTCCGCACCGTCTACGGCGCCGTCCTCAAGGCGCACCCCGAGCTGAAGCCAGCGGAGCTGCCGCCCGAAGAACAGGTTCCCACCCCGATGCCTGGCGAAATGCCAGCCCTCGCTCCACCGGAGACTGCCCAACTATGAACATCGCCCAGTACCCCGTAACCGTCGGGCGGGTGGTCGCCCTGCTCGTCCTCCTCGCGTGCTTCGTGCTCGCGCTGATGGGTCGCCTCGACTTCGTCCTGGCACTGCTCATCGGCGGTGTCGCGTTCGCTGAGCTGGTGCCCTGATGGCGCTGCAAACCAACGCCGACCAGAACGCGGAGATCTTCAAGAACGCCAACAACATCGCCCAGCACGAGTACTACAACGCCGTCCTGGGCAATCAGGGCGAAGAGCTGGCCCTCAAGAAGGCGATGTTCGCCTGGCAGCAGACCCTCGATCGAGCCGCCCAGACGGGCATGTTCGAGGGCGCGCCGACCCAGGCGGCGATGCAGTACTACAGCAATACCTTTGGCGACTGGAGTACGCCTGAGGCGGGGCAGAAAACCCTCAAGGCCCAGGAGCAGGAATTCCAGCAGGGCGTCACCACCGCCGGGCTGACGGGCACCTACCAGGGCCAGGACACCCAGGCTGCGGTCAAGCAAGCCAGCGACATCGCCAACGCCCAGGCCGGCCTGACCGGCTGGCTCAATCCATCCGGCGGCGGCGCGCCTGGTGGGACGCAGACCCTGGCTGGGCAGCAGCAGGGCTGGCAGCAGGGCTTCAGCGAGCAGCAGCAGGCGGACAAGAATCGCCAGGACTACCTGAACCTGCTCAGCGGCCTGCGCGGTCCCGCCGACTATGGCCAGTACCTGAAGGTGCTCGGCTCCACGCCGCAAGGCTTGCAGGACCTCGTCGGCGCCGTCAGCGGGCAGTACCAGCCGGCGACGGGCGCGACCTACGGCCAGCCGGTGCCGGTCAGCCTGGGCAGCTTCATGGGCAGCGCCGCGAGCGGCGCGAGTCAGCAGTACGCCCCCGGTCAGTACGCCTATCCCCAGTCGCAGCCGCAGATGCAGAACATGCAGTACGGCGCCACCCAGCAGCAGACGCCCTACCAGCAGTCCCAGGCGGCCAACCAGACTGCCCTGGCGCAGTACGACCAGCGACAGCAGCAGGGTGGCGGCACCGACTACGCCAACTACATGGCCCAGGCGCAGCGCCTGCCGCCGCCGAACCAGATCGCCCCCCAGGCGTACAACGCCATGACCACCACCCAGAAGCAGATGGCGGGTGGCATGTACGAGCAGCTCGGCTACAACCCGCAGGACGTTACAGATCTGTACAAGCAGTCGCTGCCGAAGTACGGCAGTCAGACGCCGCAGGTCGGCGGGTTCAAGATCCAGTGACGCAGCCTCATCCCCGCCGAACCTGCCTGGGCAACGGACCGTGCCCGGTCGCGGTGTGGGTCAAGAAGCCGTGGGGCCTCGTGTGTGCCGTCTGCCACCCGGAGGCTAAGCCGAAGCCGTGACGATGCTGCCTGATGTCGACGAGGAATCCTGGCGCGGATACGAGGCCGCGGATTTCTCGCGCAAGACCGAAAGCCGCATCGGCTCGCTCGGTTTCATGCATGACAGCACGCAGCGCATCGGCTCGCTGTACGAGGCGCCCACCAGCTCTGACAGTCTGACCAACCCGCTCGGGGCGATTTCTCAGGCCGCCCCGAGTGCTCCGGCCGCGCCGGCGGAACCGTACCCGCCGGCGCCGGCTGAGACTCCCCCACCCCCCGCGCCGGCGCCGGAGCCACCTCCGACCCCGGCGCCGGCGGCGGGACCCTCGGCGCCCTCCCAGGCGCCGCCGCCGACCCCCACTCCCAGCCCAACGCCTCCTCCCGGGTCGCGGCAAACTGGGAGTGGGTTCGACATCTTTGGCAACGCGCTGAACGCGGCAGTCAAGGCCGGCGCTGACGCGCAGACGTTCGCCGACAACTTCCAGCACGACGCCGCCAACACCTTCGAGTCCGGCCTCAACGCGGTCCTCAAAGCGGGCGGCGACGCGCAGCGGTTCGCCAGCTCCTGGGTTGAGCCACCGAAGCCGCCGCCGCAGATGCCGACGTCCAGCGACAGCCTGACCAATCCCCTGGCGCGCGGCTCCTCGAGCGCCAACCCATCCACGGATGACGTCCGCAACTACATCGCCCAGGCGGCCAGCCAGCGCGGGATTGACCCCAGCATCGCCCTGAAGGTGGCCCAGAGCGAAGGTGGCTTCGAGGCCGCCCGTCGGGGCACCTTCAGCACCGGCAGCTCGTGGTGGCCCTTCCAGCTCCATTACGGGGGCAAGGGATACGAGCAGCTCGGCGACGTCGCGGGCATGGGCAACCGCTTCACGGCGGAGACGGGCATTCAGCCAGGCGATCCTGCCGGCTGGCAGGCGGCCACCAACTACGCCCTGGACCAGGCCAAGCAGTCCGGCTGGGGGCAGTGGTACGGCGCCAAGGCGCAGGGCATCACCGGCTTCGACGGCATCGATCGCAACGCCGCGTCGGTGGCAGGCAACTACGCTCGAACGGCCGCCGATGCGGCGGGCGGCGCGGCGCGTGGTGTGCTCGGCCAGGTGTCCCAGTTCGGCGAGAAGGCGCTCAGCTCCAGCGAGGCCTACGCCGCGTGCGGCCCAGCGGCGGCGGTCCGCTTCGCCCAGATGTTCGGTCGCAACCCGTCACTCCGCGAGGCGGTCGACCTGGCCTCCACCGTCGGCTGGTCCGCCGGCTCGGGCATGGCCGGCCTGGCCTCCGAGGCGAAGCTCTTCGAGAAGCTCGGCATCCCCGCGCGCCAGGTCGGCGCCAATTGGGAGAAGCTCGCTCAGGAGGCGCAGACGGGCAACCCGGTGGTGATCAGCACGCCTGGCCACTACTTCACCGCCGACGCGTACAACGCGCAGACCGGCCAGTTCCGCGTCGGCGCCAGCGGCACGGACCTCAAGGGCGGCAGCGAGTGGATGACACCCGCGCAGATGGAAGGCCGCATGGGCCAGCTCCAGGGCGGACTCATCGCCGACAACCCCGGCGTCACCGCGCCGTCCACTGCTGACCAGGGTTCTTCGAGCTGGTTCGACCGCACCAAGGACTCGATCACCAGCTCGTTCACTGGCAACCCGATCACGCGCAACATCATCGGCCCGCTCCAGGCGACCGTCAGCGGCCAGGGCAATCAGGACCGCGCGGTGTCGATGCTCGATGACGCGGTGCAGAGCGCGGCCTCGGTCGGCACCTCGGTCGGCGACAAGTTCTCCCAGCTCGGCTCGGCCGCCGCCAACGGGCAGGACCAGCTCCGCAGCCTGGGCGTCAGCAGCACGCCGACTTCCTCGGACAGCCTGACCAACCCGAAGCTGAAGTCCACGGCGGAACCCAGCGGCCTGGAGCGCCTCGGCAACACCCTCGGCGAGGCGGGCGGCTTCCTGGGCAACAACCTGCTGCCGACGAAGAACATCCCCCAGCCGGTGCGCGACGCGGCCAGCGAAGGCGCGGGCTTCCTGATGGACCTGACCGGCGGGCCGAGCGAACGCTTCCACAGTGGCGGTGCGCTGGCAGGGCCGATCGTCGGCGGTTTGCGCGAGGAGGCTGGCGTCCGCCAGCAGGTCCGTGATTTCGAGGCGGCGACAGGCCTCAGCTACGCCGCCCTGGAGCGCGAGACCGCGAAGCAGACGATGGAGATCCGCGACGGCACGCGGGACACGTTCTCGCCGGACATCGAGCGCGCCAGGACCACATGGAACGCCCTCGGCGGGATGGGCGAGAAGGCCTACGAAGCCTACGGCCGCACCTCTGAGCGCGACCAGCTCGAACCCGAGATCGCGGGTGCCGCGACCCAGGCGATCCTGTCGACGGCGCTCCTGCCTGGCTCGGTCGGGCGGACCGGTCCTGGCCTCGCGCGAGCTGCCGCTGCCGCTGCCATCGATCCAGGCGGGGTGCCGTTCGTCGCGGGCAGCGAGGCCTTTGAAGGAGCCGCGCGCGCGCTACGCGGGGCACCGGAGGTCGCCCAGGCGCTGCACGGTCCAATCAGCCGCGCCGAGGACCTGGCCAGCTACGCCGGCCGCAGCGCCGAGTGGGCGGGCGATCGCGCCGCCGACGTCGCGCGCATGGTGGAGCGGGAGCCGCAGTCGCTCGGTGATCGCGCCCTGGGCGTCCTCGGCGCGCTGGGCGACGGCACGCGCGCGAACATCATCGAGGACGCTGTCACCGGCCAGGATGTCCCGGTCTCGCGGATCCCCGAGCTGGAGCAGAACATCAGCGGCCCAGTGGCTGATGCCGTCAGGCAGGCCCAGGCCAGGGCGCCTTCGGGCGACGAGCTGACCGATGCCCAGCGCACCATCGACGGGCTGCGCGGCACCAGCGCGCTCAATGCCTTCCCGACCGCCCAGTCCCCCGAAGGGTTGTCGACCGTCCGCCGCCAGCTCCGCGCCCTGGCCGATGCGGGCGCCGAGCAACGCTTCTGGTACGACGATTCAAGTCGCGACATCCTGGCCGCGACCGGCGGCAATCGTGACGATGCGGAGAAGATCGCCCAGCTCGTCGGCCTGTACTCGAACCGCACCGACGTCAACGAGAACATGAATCGCGCCATGACGGCGTGGGCGCAGTTCAAGAACGGCCAGCCGATCGACGTGCCGGGCATGAGTGGGCCGAACAAGCGTGCCGCCGAGCTGCTCTACGAGGGCAAGGAGTGGAACGGCGCCAAGACCAACAACTTCTACCGCAACCTGATGAAGAACATCGACCCCGAGCGGTACACCCAGATGGGCCTGGCGGATGGCCAGACCGGGGTCACGGTCGACATCTGGATGCTGCGGGCGCTCAACTCCTTGCGGAATTCGCCCAGCCCAGGGACCGGCCAGTACGAGTTCGCCGCGCGCGAGATCGCCCAGGTTGCCGCCGAACGGGGCTGGACGCCCGAGCAGGCCCAGGCCGCGATCTGGGTTGCCACCAAGGCGGCCACGGAGCACGCGTCGCGCAAGGTGCCGATGGACCTGTCGGCCGAGGGCACCTTCCACTACGGCACCGCGATGCGCGATCGCCTGGGGCGCTCGAATATTGTGGCAGGCGGACCCGACGACACCCTCGCCCGCGACCTGGGGTTGCTCAGCCTGGACGGGCGGATCTCACTGCCCAAGGCCCGTCAGTCCCAGGGCGGCGTCGAGGTCGTTGGACCAGGGGCGGGCGGTGCGGTTGACGAGACGGCCCGTCGCGCGATGAACGCCTATGTCGCCACACGCGGGAAGCAGGGCCAGCTCGATGAGGTCTTCTGGGCGCGCGAGTTCCCTTTCCGCAAGCTCGATGAGGCCAACGGGATGGTGGTCACCGCCGGCCGTGAGCTGGACCCGAGCGAGATCAAGCAGCTCCAGGCGAACCTCGATGACCTGATCGGTCCGGGGGGCGGCTGGGTGGTGCCGACCGAGGACGGCGCCTGGGTGATCAACCGCAGCGAAGCGCCCAACAAGGCGTTCCACAACGCTTCGGATCGGGCCGTCGAGGCGTTAGACTCCGTCGACGCTGCCACCACGCGGCCGAGCCGATTCGATGGCGAGCGTTTCACCAATGATTGGAGCCTGAACCCCAATGGCGAAGGTTACGAGGATCCCATTCGACGCGCCGGAAGCGGCCGCACCGAAGCGGGCGGTATTGGGCCTGGGCGAGCGGCCGCAGATGGTGGACCTGGCGCCGGACCCGGACGAGGAAGCTACGGTGATCAACCCCTCGGCGACGTCATTGCCACTCGATCCCGAGGCGGCACTGGGGACGTATCAGCCGGCCTCGGCTTTGTCGGCCGCGAAGGTAGCGCCAGCGGCGTCCGCCGAGGAGCTGCTCAAGGAGGACTAGCCGGCGGCTACGCCGCTGAGCAGGACGAGGACGCCTCGCCCGCAGAGATCGCGCTGGGGATAACTGGCGGCGCGGCTCTTGGGGCGGGGCGTTCTGGTCTCCGCCGCGCGCTGGGCAGCGGCCAGGCCGCGCGCCTGGCGAATGTCATTGGCGAGGGTGGTCGGGCCGCCGGCCGCGAGCCGGAGTCTGTCGCGGAGATGGCACAGAAGCTCCGTGATCCTATTGGCCCGCCGGGGACGTCGATCGAGGCCGGCGCTGGTGGAATCACGAGGTACGTGGTTCACCGCGATGGCGAGGGCCGCCCGCTCGGCATTCTCGAAATGTACGGCCACGACCTCGACGCCGGTGGCCAGCCGTCGCATCTCTTCGTCAGCGTCGATCCGGAGCACCAGCGGCAGGGCATTGCTACGGCGCTGTACAAGGCGGCGCAGGAGGCCGGTTTCGACGTCGAGGCCGCGAGCGGGCGGAGTGGCTACACCGACGCGGGCGCAGGCTTTGCCGCAGGCCGCAGAGCTGCCGTCACTGACGACGCCGGCCGCGTGCTGCCCCAGGAGAGCGCCGTCGAGAAGGACTTCGCTCGGGCGCGCTGGGGGCCTGGCCGTGCGCCTGGCCGCACCACCGATCCCGAAGGAGCGACGCTGACTACTCGCTTTCGGGGCAACGCGGGTGAGGGCGGCGAGATGCTAGAGGTAACCGCGCGCACGCCCGAGGGCCGCGCCGGCGCAGCGTTCACCGATGCGGGCGCAGCGGCGGCCGAGCCGCCGTCCGATGAGATCCTGGCGCGCATGCCGAACATCAGCAAGCTCGCGGGCGACATGCCTGACGTGCTGGCGACGATGGCTCGCAATGCAGAGATCGATCCTGAGCTGGTCAAGGAGTACCAGCGCGGCACGCAGAAGTGGAAGGACCTCATCGCCGACGTCTCCGAGGGCATCGGCATGACGGCCGAGGACTTCCTCAAGACGCCCGCTGGCAAGGCCTTCAACGAGCACGAGCTGCTCACCCTGCGCGCGACGCAGATCGAGACCACGGGCCGCCTGACGGAGATGGCCAACGACATCGCAGCGGCCGGCGGCTCCCGCTTCCGTGACCCCGAGCAGCGCCTGGCGGACATGACTACCCTGCTCGATGCAGCGCGCTTGCAGCAGGTCGCCAAGGGCGGCGGCTCCACGGCGGGCCGCACGCTCAACCAGCAGAAGATCCGCCTCAACCGCGAGTTGGCGCAGACGATCACCACGGCCAACGAGGAGAAGCGCGCCCAGGAGTTTGTCGACAAGGCTCAGGCGAAGTGGGCGGCAGCGACGAAGCGTGCTGACAAGGCCGCCGCGAAGGACGCCGAGCGGGAATTGGCAGCGGCGCAGAAGCGCCTGGACAAGGCGGCCGCGCGCAACGACAAAGTCAGGCAGTACCAGATGGAGCGCGCCGAGAAGGCGCTGTCTGTCCTCGGCGGCCAGAAGGTCACCCAGGACATGCTCGATGAGTTCGTCAAGCTCCAGCAGAGCAAGGACCCGCTGGCGCTGAACAAGTTTGTCCGCAGCATGCAGCACGTTGGCTGGTGGGACCGCGCCAACATCCTGCGCTACGCGGGCATGCTGTCGGCGACCACGACCCACGGCGTCCAGGCGGTGAGCAACGCCGGCCGCGCGCTGTTGCAGCCCGCGACCACCCTGGTCGGCGCGCCGATCGATCGGGCAGTCCAGATGGCGCGCGGCGGCGAGCGATCGCGCTACCTGCGGGAGATCCCCGAGATGTTCGGCGGCTACGGCGACGGCTTTATGTCGGCGCTGCCCGAGGCCGTCGAGATGATGCGCTCAGGCGTCAGCGGCCGCGACCTGGGCGGTGACCTCACCGACCTGCCGAAGGGCTTCGGTGCGGCGCAGAGCGCCTCGGCCCGCGCTGGCTTTGGCTCGATCGTCGGCGCCCTGGGCGGCGCGGCCACCACACCTGAAGACGAGAAGGACGATCCGATGGCGCGCCTCCGACGGGCCGGTCTCGGCGCCGTCGCTGGCGGCACGGTCGGCGCCCTGGCCAAGGGGCAGCGCGCGGGCGGGATCATCGACTTCGCGGCCGAAGGACCGCTGCGGACGATGGCCGCCGCTGATGTCCTGTTCCGTGGCACCGCACGCGGCGGCAACACCCACGCCATCAGCTTGCGGACGGCGCTCAACGAGGGGCTGACTGGCGCGGCGGCGAAGGCTCGCGCCCTGGAGATCCGCCAGAACTTGAGCGACTTCCCCGAGATCGCCGACGAGGCGGAGAAGGCGGCGGCCGCATCGGTCTATCAGGAGGAGCGCGATATCCAGCGGCTCATCCCGCGCGGCGGCATCGTCGGCAAGGTGCTGTCGGTGCCAATCCCGTTCTCGCGGACGCCGATCAACATCGCCTCCCAGGCGGCGGGCATGACTCCCGCTGGCTTCATCGGCGCCTGGCACGCGGCCCAGAACGGGCGTCGCGGTGAAGCTATTGATCGGGTCGCGCGCGCGGCGATCGGCACGGGGGCGATGTACGCGGCCTACCAGCTCGGCCAGCAGGGACACCTGACCGCTGGCTATCCCGAGGACCAGGCACAGCGCAACGCTCTGCCGCAGAACTGGCGACCCTGGAGCGTGAAGATCCAGCGCGAGGAGGGCGACGTCTACATTCCCTACGGTGCCCTCGGCTCGATCGGCGCACCCTTGGCGATCGGCGCCACGGCGGCCGCCGAGCACAAGCCTGGCGAGGAGCTGAACCCCGAGCACTGGGTGCGCGGAGCGGCGTCCATCGGTCGCTACATGGCCGACCAGACGGCGCTGACGGGCCTCAACAACCTGATCAACGCGATCGTCCAGCCCAACCGCTACGCGGGCAACTTCCTCGAGTCGCTCGCCGGCCAGTGGGCACCGTACGGGGCGCTCAACCGCCAGATCAACCAGGCCCAGGGCGAGACCGCTCGCGACCCGACCAACCCCTGGGAAGGTCTCCTGGCGAATACCCCCGCCGCCGACCTCGTGCGGCCGCGCCAGGACCAGCTCGGCCGCGAGATACCGCCTGGGGCTGAAGGCATCGGGGCGTTCGCCTCGCCACTCCGCTACAGCATCAGCGACGATCCTGCCGCTGACGTCCTGGCGGAGCATCGCCGCAGCGCTGTCAACCTGCCCGACGTCGCCAAGTCCATCCAGGGGGTGCCGTTCACTGAGAGTGAGCAGCGCGCCCTCCAGACCCGCTCGGGCCAGCTCATCACCGAGCTGACACGGAAGCAGATGGCGCGATCCGACTGGAGCAGCTTCTCACGCGAAAAGCAGCAGGCGATCCTTGAGACGGTCGGCCGCGACGCCCGCGAGATGGCCGCTGGCGAGCTGATCCGCAAGTTGGACCGGGCGGAAATTCAGCGTCGCTACGGCGAGCAGAAGACCAAAGAGATCCCCCGTGGCACTGGAGCCGCCTGAAGGAGTGAGTGATGCCAACCATTGAGCAGATCGCGGCCCAGCACAACCGCGCCGGCTGGACCGTCAGCCAGCCCGTGCAAGAGTCGGTGTGGCGCGTCGCGGGCAACATCGGCGAGACGTCGGGGATGCAGCCGACCGGCGCATTCACCGTCACCCTGACCAAGCCCGGCTTCCAGCCACAGACGATGACCGTTGTCCCGGATAAGGACGACGAGGGTGGCTGGCGGATCGCCAAGCCGCCCGAAGAGGCGAAGATCGAGGCGACGAACACCAACCGAACGTCCAACGTCACCGGGCCGGACGGCACGATCTACACCGTCAACACCAACCCCGACGGAACGCAGACGGCCACAGCCGCGATCGCTGGCAAGCCGTCGAATCCCGATGCCGACCAATCGATCGCGATCAAGGCCCAGGAAGACACGGCGCTGCGGAATGCGCGCGAGCGCAACCTCCGCGAGCACGGCTTCTACGTCGATGACAAGACGTACTCCGACATCACCCTGGCCGGTCAGAAGAACCAGATCGACCAGAACCAGATCAACGCCCAGCTCAAGATCGCCAGTGACAAGAACGTCCTCGACAACCTGGCGCTCCAGAACACGATCAACAAGACCAAGTCCGACATCGACCTGCAGGGCGCGCAGGTCGGTCGGATCGGCGCGCAGAACGCCCTCGACCAGGCGCAGATCGACGCGCTGCGGGCCAAGACTCCGGCCGAGATCGGCGAGATGGAGGCGCGCGGCGACCTGACCCGCGCCCAGGCCGCCCAGTTCCGTGCCACCACGGCGAACCTCGATCGCCCGCAGCAGATCGCGAGCGACACCACCGCGCAGTTCCGCGACACATTCGACCCGAAGACCGGCAAGTACGGCTCCCAGGTCAACCCCAACTACGCGCCGAAAGAGACCGGCGCGCAGATCGCCGCGCTCCAGCAGGCGGCGCTCGCCAAGCAGACCGAGCTGAACCAGCTCGTGCAGCAGGGCCAGATGCAGGGCGCCCAGGCCGCCGACCAGTTCAACAAGTGGTGGGACTCCACCGTCGAGCCGCGCCGCCAGTCGATCGATCAGGGCCAGCGGCAGCAGTTGTTCGAGAACCAGATCAAGGCTGGCGAGCAGCAGCGCCAGAACATGACCACGGCGCAGAACGCTGGCTCGCTGGCGGTCCAGGCCTACAACGCTTCCTCGAAGAACATGGTCGGCCCCGGCTACGAGGCGGCCATGCAGCAGATCCTGAACGGCTACCGCGACAAGAAGATGCCGAGCATCGACGCCAAGGGGCTGGTCTGGGAAGGGCCGAGCCTGCAAGAGATCTCCGAGAAAGCGGTGCAGCAGTCCCTGGCCGGCATCTCGCCAGGGGCCGCCGCTGCCACGGGCAATCCTGGCGGCGGCGGCTTGCAGATTCCGGCAGGCATCGACCTGGCCACGGCCCTCGATCGCACCAAGTACGGCTTCGGCGGCACCGGCGCGGTCATGGCGCCGTCCCCAGGCGGTGGTGGCGGCGTGCCGCCGGTCCCGGCCGGTGGTGGCGGGCCGGTCCCTGCCGGTGGCGGCGTCGCGGGTGCCCCTGCCCCAGTTATGACGGCCGCCCCGGCGGCGCAAGCGGCGCAACCCGACTGGTACACCGAGTGGCGGAAGCGCCAGAACCTTGATGTGGCGGACCAACGGGTGCAGGCCGGCATCGGCCAGTACCAGTACCAGGGCGGGTAACGCTTCGTTGCATTCCGATCGGAGGTAGTAGACAATGGCCGACGAACAGGTACAAACGAGTCTTTCGACGGACTCCACGCCGAGCGATGCGGCGCCGTCGGCAGCTCCTTCAGAGACTCCGTCCGAGTCAAGTTCTTCCGGACCAAGCTGGTGGCAGCGGATGTTCAACCGCCGCGACAGCGGGGAGAACGGACCGACGGGGCGGGAGGAGCAGCCGGAAGCGCAGACGTCGGGCAAGCTGGAGCTGACCGAGGAGGAACTCCAAAGGCGCGTCCAGGCCGAGGCGGATCGCCGCGAGGCCAAACGTCAGTCGGAGTATCAGCGCGAGCAGCGCCGCAAGCTCCGTGACGAGGACCCCTGGGGTTATGCCCAGCAGGAGCGGGAGGCTGAACAGACCGCTCAGGCTGAAGGCAACTTCATGTCGCAGCTCCACCAGATTGGTTCGATCCACGATCGCACCACCATCGACCCCCTGCTGGAAATGCTCCCGCAGGCGGACCGCGACAGGATCCTGAAAATGGACGGCGCAGGCGTAGGCCTGGCTGGACGCACCCTCATCGTCAAGGAAGCTCTGAAGGCTCTGGAGAAGAGCTGGAAGGGCAGCGGCGGCACCGAGGCGGAGAAGAAGCTCCGCACCAATGCCGCCTTCCGCAAGCAGCTCCTCGCGGAGATGCGTGGCCAGCGGACAGGTGAGCCGGATCTGTTGCCAGCGAGTGCTGGCTCGGACAACGACCACAACCTCAGCCGCCTCCTCCGCGACTACTACGTCGGCGGTTAGCAGGACCCCCTGCTGGCTGTCAGCAGGGGACCAGCGATGCCGTACAACTCAATTGCCACCCGTGCCACGCCAGGCGGCGGGCCTCTCATTCCCGAGGAATATCAGCGCGAGATCGTGCAGTCGATCGTTGAGAAATCGGCTGCCCTCCAATTGTTCCGCCACATCAAAATGAAGCGCGCCCAGCAGCGCATCCCGGTCCTGGCCTCGTTCCCGTTGGCCTACTGGGTCGGCGGCGCCAGCCTCGATGCCCGCGACATCGGCCTGAAGCAGACCACGTCCGTCACCTGGGACAACGTCTACATCAACGCTGAAGAGATCGCGGTGATCGTGCCCATCGCGAAGAACCTGCTGGACGATCTCGATTACGACTTCTGGACCGAGATCAAGCCGCGCGTCACCGAGGCGTTCGGGATTGCCCTGGACGAGGCGATCTTTTTCGGCGTCAACGCCCCGGCCACGTTCCCAACCTCGATCGTCGCCTCCGCTGCGGCGGCGGGCAATGAGATCCTGGCGGGCGCGTCGACCGTCGACTACCTCGATGACATCAACAACGCGATGGCCACCGTCGAGGCGGACGGCTTCGACATCAATGGCTTCTGGGCCAGGAAGCAGGTCCGGGCCAAGCTGCGCGGGCTGCGCGACACGACCAAGGGCCTGCTCTACTACCCCGAGAGTGCGCCCACCGCGTCGCCGTCGGTTGGTTCCCTGTATGGCGAGAAGATCATCTTCTCCAACGCCGGGCTGTCGGGCTTCGCGGCGGGGGCGACCAACTCCAGCATGATTGGCGGGGACTGGGACCAGGGCATGTTGGCGATCCGCGACGACATCTCGATGCAGATGTTTGATACGGGTGTGATTTCGGACGCGGGCGGCCTGACTGTCTACAACTTGCTGCAGCAGGACATGGTCGCGCTCCGCGTGACGGCGAGGTTTGGCTTCGCGGTCCCGAATCCGATCACCAAGATGCAGCCGACCAAAGCCAGCCGCTACCCGTTCTTCCATCTGAAGCAGAAGGCTTCCACTGGCGGCGAGGGTTAGTCATGAGTGCTGTTGTGTTCCTGGCTCCGGTCAGGGACACCACCACGCCGACCACCATCTACGCCCGTGACGAAGCGGCGACCATTGCTGACGAGGCAATGGTCCGCGCGTTTCAGCGCGAGGGCAAGTGCGCGCTCCAGGGCGCCGACATCCGGGGCATCCAGGCGGTCTCGATCGCCACCACCTCGGCGTCGATCGTCTTCGCCGTCGACCAGGCCTGCACGGCGATGAAGGGCGACTACGGCACGACCACCGGTTACGGCAGCTCTCAGCCGGCCACGCCGGCGGCCGGCGCCGGCGCCATCGTGGTCAACCTGGCGGGCCTGACAACCAACACGCTCTACCACGTCCGTATCTCGGTCACGGTCGGCAGCTACGTCACCCTGTCGCCGGACTTCACGTTCCGCACGCTCTGAGGAGGTACACATGCCGACAACCGTTGCGCTCGTTCCGCTCACCCACCCCGATAGCGGCAACCTCGTCGCGGCTGGGGACGACATCACCCTGGGCGACGAGGACTACGCCCTGCTGCGGTCCGAGGGGAAGGTCGCGGCGAGCGCGGCTGAGCAGAAGGCGCACGCCACGGCTGATGCGGAGGGCAATTACTCTGCCCGCGCGCAGCGGCCAGGCGGTGACTCGGTGCCGCCAGTGAAGGCGCCTGAGCCAATCAACGCGCCGGCCAAAGACGAGGACAGCAAGAAGAAATGACCACCCTGGCCGACGTCGAGCGGGCTGTCGCGCGCCGCGTCGGCCCATTCTTTCAGGTCGTTCACGACACCTCGCGCACCGGCACCGCCCGCACCGCCTATGTCCCCGAGATGCAGTCCGGCCTCGCCCTGGGCGAACCGGAGAACCTGTGGTGCCTGCGGCGCGGGGTGAAGGAAGACGGGACCACGTTCACCGTCGGCGATCAGGACCGGCGGCGGCTGATCCAGGCCTACGACTCGGCGAGCGGCTCCGTCATCTCCGAGCGCAACTGGCAGCAACCGACCCAGCCGGGCGAGGTTCTCGAATTCCATCACCTCAATCCGCGCACCGAGCTGCGGCCGGCTGTTCTCGGCGGCCTGCGACGCTGCTTCTTTCTTGACCAGCTTGTCATCAACAGCGTGGACGGCGAGGTGGATGTCACCTACCAGGCGCCGTGGCTCACCGGGCCGCGCCAGATCCAGGCCCTGGGGTACGTCTATCCCGTCGGCGACAATCCCTACACCAACCTGCCCTATAAGGCCTACACGCGCGGGGGGCACGTTCTGGTGACCGCTGGGGGGTTCAACCTCAACGGCTCCGTCCTGACTGCGCGGCGGCCCGCTGATACGATGGTCAACGGGGTCGACGGCTATCCGTCGAGCGACACCGACGAGCTGGCCGTCGACCTCGACTACGCCGCCGCTGCGGGCCACATCGAGGCCTGGCATATCCTTCCCGCCCGACTCCAGGCGGCCGCCGCCGGTGGGCAGCAGGCGACGCAGCAGATGGCCGCCGTGGAGATGTCCAGGCAGACGTCGATCTGGATGCCGTACTCGCGCGGCCGCTACGGATTCAGCGAGCCATTCGGAGTTGGCGGCCTGTCCAGTGTCGCTCGATAGTCTGACCACGGCGCCAACAGTCAACGTCAACCCCGTCCCGCCGATCCATACGTCGGGTATCCCGGGGCCGCCTGGGCCGATGGGGCCGACAGGCGCTGATTCCACTGTCCCCGGTCCGCCTGGCCCCGAGGGTCCTCCCGGACCGCAAGGGCCGCCTGGTGCCGATTCGACAGTGCCTGGGCCGACGGGGCCGACAGGTCCGTCCGGGCCGATGGGTCCGACGGGGAATACCGGCCCCGCCTCCACGGTGCCAGGACCGACCGGGCCAACGGGCGCAACTGGACCAACCGGATCGACCGGTCCCCAGGGAGCGACCGGTCCGCAGGGTCCGACTGGGGCTGATTCAACGGTACCTGGCCCTCAGGGGCCGTCTGGGCAGGGGGTGCCAACCGGCGGCACGACTGGTCAGCTCCTCGCCAAGAACACCAACGCGAACTACGACACCGCCTGGATCCCGGCGCCGTCGGGTGGCGGACTGTCGCTGCCTCTTGGCCAGGCGCTCACATTCAGCCCCGATAACACCTATGACGTTGGGGCGGTGGCAGCCAACCGCCCGCGCACGGTCTACGCGGCAACCTCGTTCATCGGCCCAGGCGCAGTCCCGACCGGTGGCGCGAGCGGCGACATGCTGGTCAAGAGCAGTGCTTCGAACTATGCCCTGAGCTGGACGGCCCCGTTCACCCAGACTCTGGCGGATGCGCGCTACTTGACCCCGGCCACGGCAGCGTCGACGTATGTCCCGCTAGCCGGTGGCAGCGTGATGACTGGCCTGCTCGGCCCGACCACCACGAACACCCGCGACCTGGGGACGACGGCGCTGCGCTGGCGGAAGGTGTGGACGGTGGACATCGAGTCCACCAACGTGCCCACGGTCAACGGGGTGTCGCTCGATACGCGCTATGCCCTGGCGGGGAGCGGACTTACCCTGCCGCTCGGGCAGAACCTGACGTTCAGCCCAGACAACACCTACGACATTGGTGCCGCCGGGGCGACCCGCCCGTACCGGGCCTACATCGGCGGGTCGGTGATCACGCCATCGGTTGACACTCAGAACGCCGGCCCCACGACCAACAACGGGCTGGTGCTGCGGTCGAATAACACTGCGCGCTGGATCGTGCTCAGTACCGGCGAGTTCGTCGCCAACGCCGATAACACGTACGACATCGGGGCCAGCGGAGCGCAGCGGCCCAGGACGATCTACGTCGGCACCACGTTGTTCGCCGGGGTCAACGTGTCAACGCCAGCGGTTGAGTCAACGAGTGGGCTGCGGGTGAACGGAACCTCGCTCAGCTTCCAGATCAGCGGCGTGAACAAGTGGACCGTAAGCTCAGCCGGACACCTGCTGGCAGCAACGGACAACACGCTGGACATCGGCGCGTCCGGCGCGACCCGGCCGCGCTACGTCTATGCCGGTACCGGGGTCATCACGCCCGTGGTGGCGACCGCGCTGGTGCAGTCAGGCTCAGCGTTGCAGTTCTACGCGAGCAACGCCGCCAAGTGGCGCATCCACACGACCGGCGACCTGTGGGCCGAGACGGACAACGCCTTCGACATCGGGGCCGTTGGCGCAGTTCGCCCGCGCAACTTGTACCTGGCCGGCGCGGCGCAGTTCGGTTCCGCTGGCAAGGTCTTTAGCGTCGCTGGGGCCTATCCCACCGTCCACCTGCAACACCCGACCAGCATGGCCCATGTGTCCGGCCAGACTCAAGCCGCGTTGGTCAACAATGGGTTTTGGGACGGCGGGGCCTGGACCCGGATAGCGACCGGCGAAGCGGCCAATCTGACGCTGAATGGCAATAGCTTGGTCTTCAATTACGCGGCCAGCGCCGGCGCTGCGGTGCCGCCTGCGTTCACCCAGGTGATGGCCGTGGATTCCTTGGGCAACCTGGCCCTGGGGGGCACCATCACGGTGCCCTACCAGAACGGCTACAAGCTGAGCTATAGCGGTAACTCGCCGCAGTGGGGGATGACCTCCACCGGCGACAACTACAACGCCCTGTACTGCGGGCCAGCCGGGCTGCTGCTCACCAACTACGCCAACACCGTGCGTCTCGGCATGATGGACAACATCGGCAACCTGTCGGTGAACGGCATCGTCAAGACGACCGTCAATCTGGAGTTTGCGCCGTCGTACGCGGCGGCAGCCACGGCACGGATTCGCGGCGACGAATCGAACATGGTCTTCTACTGCAATACGACTTCTGGGGGATTCCACTTCCAGAGCATCAGTCCGAACCAGTACATGCCCCTGTACGCCTCCGCGTTCGCGCCCACGTCAGCACGTCGCTTCAAGACTGACATCCGCCCGCTGGCGGACCCGCTGGGCATCGTCCTCGATGACCGCCTGCACGCGGTCCGCTACACCGAGATCGGCACGGACAGGGCCACGTTGGGCATGGTGGCCGACGACTGGCTGCCAGCTCTGCCCGAGATCGTCAGCCTGGATGACCAGGGCGCGCCGCTCGCCTTCGACTACGACCGGCTGGGGGCAGTGACATACGAAGCCCTCAAGCAGTACGTGACGCAGACCAACGCGCGCATCGCTGAATTGGAGAGGAGACTAGACGCATGACGCAGATCGACATCAATCCGCCGCCCGAGACGGTCGGCACGCAGCCCCGCAACGCGAGCGAAGTCAACGGACTGGTCGGCACCCATCTGCGCGACTTCCTCGTGAGCAGGGCGCGCATCAATCAGGACCACGAGTTCTTCGCCGTCACCGACCTGAAGGCCGCGCCGTACCACTTCAGCGACAGCCAGGAGGCGCTCCTGAAATCTGCGATCGCGGACCTCGACACCGCCCTGGACGCGATCGACCTGGCCTTTATCTCGCAGATCGTGGGGATGTAAGGAGTGAAGCGAATTCCCTTGAAGGTGCTGCCCGACCCGAATCAGCAGGGCGGCCCGGACATCGTTGACTACCGCCAGGTGATCATGGCCGTAGTCCGTCGCCCGCTCGATCCGCAGCGCGGCGTGGACATCGAAGAGATGCGGCGGGGGATCAGGATCCTCGACGCCGTCGAGGCGGCGACCGGGACCACTCTGGAGCTGGACGATGCCGACTGGGAGCACCTCATCCAGAAGCTCAACGTGATGCCCTGGGCGATGGTCGACCGCCGCGTGATGCAGTTCATCACCGACGTCACCAATCCGCCCGATGTGGGCACGCTGAACCACGTCTGGACGGAAGCGGCGGCCGAGGTCGGCTGATGAGCGGCCCCAGCTCCCGCAAGCGCCCGTGGCCGTGGGACGCCCGCCTGGGCGTGCCCATCGACACGCCTGCTGGCCGCATCGGCTTGATGCTGGTGCCGCAGGAGAACGGGTTGCTGGTCGGCCGCAAGCAACAGACCCTGGAGCAGGTCGTTCCCACGCAGCAGGAATACAACTCGGCGCCGATCTACCGCGAGCGGACGTTCCCCTTCAAGGCCACGGCGGGCATGGGCGAGCGCGTCCAGTCGAGCCACGCGGACCGTCGCTACTACTGGGGCCAGAACGTCCGAGTGGAGGGCGGGCTGATCGGCAAGGGGCCGCTCGTCCACAACCTGACGCCCGTGGTGGTGCCGGGTGGCATGGTCCGCCAGTTCATCGACTTCAAAGACTCGGCCAACGTCCCGGCTCAGTACATCATGGCTGGCGACAGCATCTACCGTCGCAACGACGACACTGATGCAGGGCAGGTGCGCGTGGCGGCGATCAGTGTCGCGGGCGTGCCGGCTCTGTCGATGGTCCGCTTCCAGGCGGCTGGCGCCGGTTCCGTTGACGCGCTGTACATCGCGTACGACAACGGCACGCTGCACCGGTTCAACGGCACGGCCGATGTTGTGTGCGCGCTGCCCTCAGGATTCAGCGCACACTTCCTCGAGATCGTCGGCGACGAGCTGTGGGCCTGCGACCGCGACCGATCGGTCATTCGCAAGACCACGGGCGACCCGACCCTGGCCGGCTCCTGGGGCGGCCCGATTCAGGTCGGCGACCAGTCAGTCAAGTGCACCGCGCTCAGGCAGGCGATGAACCAGTTGGCCATCTTCAAGGCCGATGGCGACGTGTTCACGATCAACGCCGACGGCAGTGATAACGACTTGTTTCCAGGGATGAAGACGACGCCCAACATCGAGAACGGCCGCACCGCCGCCGCCTGGCTGGACTCCGTCTGGTACAGCACCGGTCCGTCCTTCTACCGCCTGGCCCTCGGCGCCACCCCACAGCTCACCCCGACGGGGCCTGGCCGCATGCTCGACAACGCCTCCCCCGTGCACGGGCGCATGCAGGCCTTCTGTGGCTGGGGTGGCTATCAGGCGTACTGCGCGCTACACAACGATGACACCAACACCAGCCACATCCTGACGTTCGGCAACTGGCAGCCGTCGCCCGAGGCGGACTCCACCGGCTTCAAGTTTGTGGACCAGTATGACGGCGCAGTGGCGTCGTTCCCTGGTCGCCAGATCACCGCCCTTGGCCTGTCGCAGCAGCTCGGCCAGGAGCGGCTCTACATCGGCTTTAGCGACGGCGGCTGGTCGTACTTCCACCTCGTGCGGAACCCGCTCGCACCTGACAGCGGCGCCGAATTTACGGAGGAGGAGTCCTATCTTGTGCTCCCGCTCCATCACGCGATGTTCCAGGCTGACACCAAAGCGTGGGTCGGGTTCAGCGTGTTCGGCCCCCTGATGCGTCAGGGTGACGAGGTCCGCCTCAGCTACCGCGTCATGGCGTCTGCGGGAGCGGTGCCGGTCGACCCGCTGGGCGGGTTCATCGACCTCGCCAAGGAATTTGAACACAACGGCGAAAGGATCGATGCGCCAGGCAACCTGGCTGGTACGGCGCTGTCGCTCAAGGTGACGCTGATCAACTCGGAGCCAGACGCCACCCCGGTCATCGACACGATCGCCATCCACGAGCGGGTGGTGCCTGCTTTCAAGCGGGACTACACCGGCTCGATCAACGCCACGCCGAACGTCGCGCGTCGCGACGGGGCGACCTCGCGGATTCCGACCGACCGCGTCCGCAAGGCGGTGATGGAGGCGGCCGCGCGGCCCAATGCGGTCACCCTGGAGCTGCCCGACGAGACGCTCCAGAGCCTGGCGGTGTTCGGCTATCAAGAGCGCCAGGCGATCCGCAGCCAGTTCGGTGGGACCGCCTGGTTGATCGATTTTCAAGCGACCCAATTTGCGACCATCGAAATCTACGGAATCATCCGTCGCCTAAAGGGCACCAAGATTCGGGACCTCAAGGGGTACCCCATTCGTCTGCTCAAGACTCTGTGAGGACCTATGCCTGATCTAACCGCCGAGCTGGGCCTCCAAGAGGCAGTGATGGATGACGACAGCGCCGACTATCTGGTCGACATGCTCGGCCCGTCACTGTCGATTATTGACGGGTTGTTTTCCGAGACGACCGGCCACGACCACGCGGGCGCCCACGCCGGCGGACGCATCGTCGCCGCCAACCTGAGCGGCCCGTTCGACTTCAACGACTGGATCCGCAGCACGGGGGTGACGACGCCGCTGCCCGAGGACGGCATCGGCCTGGAACTGTACTGGGATAGCGCCGCCGGGGCAGGGACGGTGCAGTCCTACGACCGCACCCTGGACGCCTATCGGGCGACCCGCATCAAGGGGCAGACGGTGTCCCTGATCAACGGGGCCGGGCAAGCGGTGACGCTCGACGCCGTGGGCGTGCTGAATATCCCGGGCAGTATCAACGCGCCAGGTGGGTTGACGGTCGGCGGTGACCTCACGGCGGGCGGCAACATCACCGGTCGGTACCTGCACACCAGCGATGGGGCGAATGGCGCGGTCTACGCTGACGTCGGCAACCTGTTTCTGCGCGCGGCAGCGGGCAGCCAGGTCATCGCCGATGCCGTCGGGATGACAGTGGTCGGCTACGCCCAGGTCAACTCCTGGCTCGCGGCCGGCACCAACTTGAGCGGCACGCCCGGCGACATCACCGCGAACCGGGGCGGCAATACGGGCTACCTGTGGCTGGGCAACGCCTCGCACCACGTCGGCTTCGACGCCACCAACTACGTCATGCCGAACGGCAACTTGTACGTCAACGGCGCGATGGTGGCGACTGAGAGCAACGCGATCGGGCTGTCCAACAAGGCGATCTACGACCCGCAACTCATGAATCAGGTCACCCTGGGCGGGGCAAGTGTCACCCTGCCAACGGTCACTGGCAACGTCGGGAAGTGGCGCTACATCAAGGCGTGGGGGCAAAACCTGACCATGCTGCTGACCAACGGCACCATGATCCTGTTCGGCACCCAGTACAGCTCGGGCCAGTACGTCCTCCGCAACGGCGACTCGCTGAGCATCTACTGCGACGGCAGCAACTGGTGGGTACTGTGACCACTCTGCAGATGGCTGGTGTCGCCGCTACGCCAGCCACCATGAACGCGAGCGGGGCGACGCCACGCACGAGCGGGCTGCTCAACTTTCAGACGGCTTGCACGATCACGGTCAACCGCACCGGTTTCTGGGTGGTGCAGGTCCGCAACAACATGACCGACACTGCTGTCGGCGCGCCGAACCCCAGTGGCTATGTCCGCATCCTCGTCAACGGGGCGGATGGCGGCACTATGGGCATTGATGGTGGCAGCAATAACCCGTCGCACACCGGAATGTTGTCGGTCGTATGGGCCGCCTTCGCGGGCAGTGGCACGGTCTTCACCTGCCAACTGACCGGGATGGACTCAGGGTTCGGTGCTCGTAACGCGACCGGCTACATCGACGCCTGGTTCGTCCCGACGCCCGACTATCGAATCTGATGACCCATCACGTCGAGACGCACAACGGGCCAGTCGTCCATACGGGCGGCTACCTGCATATTCAGGGAGCCAACCACAGCCCGCCCGAAACAATCGTCCCTAAGCTGGGGACCGGGGTGGAATTGCTGTATGTCAAGGATGACCCCAATCCTGCTGCTGCGAACGGCTACGGCCTGCTCCAGGCATACAGCCGGGACAGGGCAAGTTTCCGCCCGCTCTATATCCACGGCGACCCGCTCTATCTAGAGGGGAATGTTCGGCTGCCAGCCGGGTCGGCGCAGGCGCTGATTGGCCAGTGGCACCAGGGCAGTGGTTGGCGCCTGCCCGCCTCGAGCCAATGGTTGGAGACAGACGTTCGGGCTTCGAGTACGTGGAGTGGGGCGCCTCTGCGGATCGAATGGCAAGCCTGTGTTCAGGTCGTTGGGCACGAGGCAATCTATGTGGGCTTGGGTATCGACGGTAGCTTGACCTGGGCCAATGAGGGCGCCTGGATCGGCGCGGCCAGCGGCGATTTCAACACCCTGACTGGAGTCATGTACCACGTCTCGGTGACGCCCGGGGTTCATCGGATTGGCCTGTGGCTTTATGGCACGGCGGGGGCGGGTATGTACGGCGGCAACAACTCATCAATCTGGGTCACTGAGCAGCGAGCCTAGGAGGAAACTATGGCTGGTTCGTACATCGACCACGCGCTGTGGGGCACCGTCATCGGCGCTGACCAGTTCAACCCGGACAGCGCGATCTACAAGTACTGGCGCAGCCTCAAGCAGGCCGACCCGCCGCAGTACCTGGGCGTGCCGGTGACCCCCGAGATCGACACCCCGGTCGGTACCCAGCAAGGGTTCGCCTCGGGCGCGGTCATCAATTGGTCATCTGAGACAGGAGCCGAGCTGGCGAATGACTAACCCGGCCTGGGCGCCAGCCCTCTGGGTGCCCAACCCGTGGCCGCCTTTGCCGACGGAGCCGCCTGCGCCAGAGCCGGCGCCTGGGCTGACCTACGACCCAGGCGAGGTCGCCGTCTATCAGACGGCCGACTGGACCTGCTCATGCGCCTCAAGTGCCTGGATGCTCAACTCCCTGGGCGACAACCGGCTGGGGCGGCGGTGGCAGGAATGGGATGTGGTCGACCGCCTGCGCGAGGCGACGTACTGGGGTGCCGTGACGCCGGACTATGGGTTGGCACGGGCAGATATGGCCGACTTGGAAACCATGTTCTGGTCCCTGGGATACACGGTCGGCCGCAAGCAGCGCCTGGTCCTAGACGACGTGGCAGCGGTGGCCGGCAGATATCCGATGCAGGTCAACGGGGCGCGCTGGTACCACCACTCAGGCTTGCGCGAGCTTGGCTCAGGAGTCATCCACCTCGCCAACCCCGCCCCCTCCTGGCGCGGCGTCGGGGCGCAGCTCGATGCCACCGAGGCGGCTACCTGGGGTACGTGGAACGGGATGTGGATCCTCGGGACGAGGTGACCGTCCGCCACGAGCTGGCCCACACGGTCTCGCACAACCTGCGGCTGTGGATGGAGTTCGCTGTCACCGTGGGCGTGCTGGGGCTGAGCTTCATCGTGCTGCTGGCGCCCACCCCTGACGTTGTTAACCAGGGCGCCTATCAGCTCTGCACCCTGGTCCTGGGCTACTGGTTCGGCCGAGGCTCGGCGATGCTTCAGGATCGGCGGCGCGAGTGAGGCAAGGTGCCGAGCGGCCACATAGCCACGTCCAGGCACGCGGTTGATTCGGAAGAGATTTTTCCCCGCGCCGTGACTCGCCCGACGCAGCCATCTTACCCCGCCGACGACTTCGACGCCGACGAGCCGAGCCATGTCGACCTGGCGTACATTGGCTGGCGACGTGTGCTGTCCTACCGCCTGGAGACCGTCGAGGACGCCGAGCGGGCGATCCACGAGGCCTTCGTCTACGCCTGGAAACTGGGCGGCGTCGTTACATTGGAGAGGTGAGCGGGTACCCTCGCTGTACCCCTAGCTGTACCCCTAACCCAGGGGTACAAGGGCCTACGAGAGCCGACACCAGCCGACGAAAACGAGATCAAACGTAGAACAGGAGTTCGGCAAAAACCAAATGGAAGAGTTCATCACTTTGCCTCCATTTTGATCTCAAAACAGGGCCGTTTGGGGGCATGTACCCCGGAATGTACCCCGATCTCACGTAACGCGTGCCCCGAGTGGGCCGTTACAGTGGGTAACAGAACGGTAAAGGCGCCAGGACAACAAAAAGCCCCGCCCCCAGCCTCGGCGACCACCTCCTGACAGGGGTCGCGGGCACGGGAGCGGGGCTTCGCCTTGAATGTTAGCGCGGTGGCTCAGTCATCCTTGAGCGAGGCGAACCAGCGGCCGAGGAGCCAGGCCACCAGGCACGACAGGGCGCACCAGGCGAGCGCGATCCAGGCGACCAGCACCCAGCTCAACCTATCCCCTAGGTCGCTCGAGCGCGGCGTGTGCTCGGTCAAAAGCATCCGTCTTTCGATCCGCTTCAGCGAGAACCCCTGTCAGTGCCGCCCGCAGTTCGTCGTTCTCGGCGAGGGCTAGCTGAAGGCGTTGGCTTTGATCATTGAACGCTCGTCGCAGCTTGTCGTTCTCGGCGCGCAGTTCGTCGCGCTCGCGCTCGATGGTCGGGCAGGTATCGGTATGCCGCCAGCCACTGTGGCCTGGACACCCCATCAGAACCAGCCTCGGATCACACCGACGGCGTAGTACGTGAGCAGGCCCAGGCTGGCGCCGACGATCGCGGTGATGAAGGCCAGGATCAGGATCTCCACGGGCGTCATCGCGGTCGTGACTCCCCTGTCCGCTTGCGCCAGAACGGCGCCTGGCTGCGACGGGTCATGGCAACCACGTCGGTGTAGCTGAGCAACCCCTGGGCGACCAGCAGGCGGAAGTCCTGGCGCTTCCGCACGAGGTGGTCGGCGCCGCGACGGGCCAGGGCGACGGCGTCACCCTTGGCGATGATGGTGTGGCACTTACGGCACGCTGCCCAGTGGTCCCCCAGGCTGTGGCCCGCCCAGCCCGTATCGAATTCACGGCCATGCTGGACGCCGATCAGCTTGTACTCGTCCTCGGGACAGACCTCCTGCCAGGGCGGGTTCGGCGCCGAGCAGAAGTCGCAGATGCCGCTCACTTGTTGGCCTCGTGCTGGCGACGCAGCCGTCGTTGCCTGGCGGCCTCGATCGCGCATGGGGCGCACCGTGGGCGCGCCCAGTTCCGATATCCCTCGTGGCTGCCGCAGCGCGGGCAGCAGACCATGTAGATGCGCTGCGACAGGCCGAGCCACTGCGTGAGCTGCGACTCGAACCGTTCGGACAGGTGGCCGCCCTGGACAACCTGACGATCGGCGCAGCCCATGAACCGCAACGGCATGTCCGCCACCGCTGCAACACACACACCGGGCGACCAGTCCTGCATCTGGGTGACCGGGATCCAGCACCACTTCTTACGCCCAGTGGGCGAGGACCAGAGGATCATTCCCGCACCGCCCCGGTGACCTCGACATCCCCGCCGATCTGCTGGCGGACCAGCTCGACGGCAGCCATCATCGACGCTGCCGCCACAACCTCCTCGCCCTGGCGGGTGGCCTGCCAGCTCACGCGCCACTGCTGTTCTCCTGGCGCCACAGGGGCCGCTGCGGTGCCGTTGGCGCGCAGGGTGGCCAGCTCGGCCTGGAGTGCCTGGAGCTGCGCCTGGAGGTCCTCTGGCGGCGCCGCAGGGGCCTCTGAGGCGGGGGCCTCGCGGTCGGCCCACGCGTACCGTCCGTCGACCTGCTGGATCATCCCGTTGACGCGCCCCCTCGGGGGGCCACGCTTGGCGATCTGATGCGCGCGCAGGACCTCGTACAGGACAGCCACATTGATTCTGAATGCGTCGCAGATCGCCGCGACCGGCGCGGGGGTCTGGGTGTACAGCTCAATGATGTTGGCGTCGCGAGCGGTGTGATCGACGGCGGGTTCAGGCATGACGTCCTCCTCTGGCTCGGCCAACTCTTCGGCCACGATGACGGCGAGGTCAGGGATGTGGCGCTTGGCGACTCCCTCCAGGCTGCGCTTCATCAGCTCCTCACGGCTGATCTCACCCTGCTGGACGGCGGCCATGACGCCCTCGCCAACCGCCTCACGGATCCAGTCGCCAGGCGGCGTGTAGCGCGGGAAGCCGGCCTCGGCGATCGCCACGCCAATGTTGTGCTCAGCGACAACCCTGGCGCTGAGGTTGTCCAGGCGCGCCCTGACCTTCTCCTGGCGCTCGGTGGCGCGCTTGGCGCGCCAGCATTTCCCGCACAGATGGTCATCGTTGCCGCCGTGTGCGTTACGGCCGCAGATTCGACACGCGGTGTGTGAGCGGCTGGTCACCCGCCCCCCTCCAGCACGCGGTCCATTTCGGACAGCGCATCCAGCTCCACCTGCTTCGTCAAGTGGGAGTACGTCGACAGGGTCAGCGAGATCTGCGCGTGTCGCAGCAATTTACTGACCACCTCGATTGGTACGCCCGCGTTCAACAAATATGACGCGCAGTCATGGCGGAGGTGGTGGAAAGTTTTCTCCGTCTGACCGATTTTGTCCGCCTCCTTGCGGAACCACTCCGACACCTTGTCGGGATTCATGACCTTGCCGATCATGTTCGGAAACACCCAGCCCTCGGGGGACCCAGGCGGCGGTCCCTGCCACCGCTTGCGACCCTTCTTCGGCCTGGCCGCGAAGACCTGCTTGTCGCGCTGGGCGAGCAGCGCGCGGGCGACCGCTTCTGGCAGCGGCAGGCGCCAGGATTTCCCGGGGTGGCTCTTGGTCCCGGGCAGGATGTGCAGCACCCCGTCAGCGTTGGTGATGTGCCGCCGCACCCAGAATTCCTTGGCCGCGAAATTGATGTCGGCCCACTGCAGGCCAAGGATCTCGCCTCGGCGCAGGGCGGTGCCGAGCGCGACCCGCACGGCGTATTCCCACTCCTTGCCCTCGACTGCCGCCAGCAGCGCCTGGGTGTCGGGCTGTTCTGGCGCCTCAACCTCGCGGCGGGTGTATGTCGGCGGGTCGACGTTGGCGGCCGGGTTGGTGGCCAGGATGCCGTCCTTGACGGCCGACTTGAGCGCCTGGCGCAGGACCAGCATGGTGTCGCGGCGCGTCGGCAGGCCGACCCCGTTGTCGCGCAGTGTGGCGGCCCAGTCGCGGATCGCGGGGACGTCGAGCTTGAGCAGCTCGCGCTCGCCCAGGTAGGGGTTGATGTGGTTCTTGACCTTGGAGCGCCAGTTCGCCGTCGTACCTGGCCCCCACTTCTCGACGTTCTGGTCGATCCAGGCGGCCAGGTAGCCGGCCACGGTGGTGCGATCGATGGCTGCCGGCACAACCGTGGCCCAGTCCCAGTCCCTAAGGAAACTCTGAGCCAGGGTCGCGGCCTCGCGCTTCGTCTCACCGTACTTCTCGCGGTAGGTGAGCTTGCCCGTGAGCGGGTGGTACCCGACGCAGATGCGCGCTCGAATGGCGGACGGGCGGCCCGCGCGTTTGATCTTGGCGTACTTGATCTCGCCAACGCTCGATGAGGTAAGGTCAGAGGCTGCCATCAGGAAACCATTCCTTTCTGTTGGCAAACGGCTGGGCCGAGGGTTGCGCCTCGGCCCAGCCCAGGGCGGCACGATGGCTGATTGTCTCACATCAGCGACTAGTACTAGTACTGGTAACAGGGCGGCAGGTCGGCCATCCGAATCGGCCAGCTCGACTTGACCCAGTGGGTCTGGACCTGCACGGTCCGCACGCCCACCCCGAGCAGCTCGGCGGCGCGCTGTTCAGTGCAATATCCCTCGCGTTCAAACTCCCCCTCGACCGTCTTGGCCAACTTGCGAACCTTGGCCCGGCGCGCACTGCGCTGCGCGTCGGTGAGATGCTCATCGTTCATGTGTGGCTTGCCCTCCAGCAACCCGTCTTCGCTGGTTGTGCCTCGCTTGTGCCTCGGCTGATTCAAGATCGAGGGACACCCACCGTACGCTATGGGTCCCAGGCTGTCAATGAGGGCGATCAGCAGACTGTTATGTGCCTGAGCTTACGCCCAAGAGGTGCCGTACGGGTAGGTCAACTGGTACCCTTAGGGCTGTTTGATCGGGACGCTGATTAATCACAAAGAAAGAGTAGGAAGATGTTCGCCATCCGACCCGACGCGCTGACTCCGGAACCCCGCGCCGTGGGCGAGCGCATCAAGCAACGGCGTAAAGAGCTGGGCCTAACCCAAGGGGAATTGGCCCATCGCCTCGGCCTTAGTCAGGCAACCGTCAGCGCCTATGAAAAAGGCCTGACCCAGATTCCGCCATATCACTTGGAGCGGTTGGCTGATCAATTAGGTGTCGAGCAGCGGTACCTCCACGGTGAGGGCGAGCCGCGCGCGGCGCTGCCCGAATTTCTGATGGACGTACACGGCGAGGATCTCATCATCAATGTCTCGATCCGCCTGGGTCGACGCATTGACGACGCCCGCACGACGCGCATCCTGAAGCACCTCCGCAGGCTACTGAACGAGGCCCGCGACCTGCCAAGTAGCGAGCTGCCAACGCACTAAGACCTGCATTCGGGCTGCAGGTGAAATTCGCCCGCCGACCGTAGAACATTCGTTCATAAGCCTCGCACACTCCGTCTGACGCCGCAAGACCTGCGGCGATCCCTCTCTTCGAGGTGGACGGAGTGGCCAGAGGGTCCAGGCCGAATGTCCCGCCCCAGGTGTGCGAGCAGTGTGGGGCACCGGTCCCGCAGCCGCGCGTCATGCTCACGCCGGCTGAGGCGGCCGAGCGTGCGGCGGTTGGCGTCGACAAGGTCTACGAGTGGACGCGCACGCGGGGTTTCCCGGTGCTCAGCGAGGGGCCGCGCATGCGGCGGATCAATGCCGCGCTGTTTGACAAGTGGCTCGCGGCGAGGTCCGTGTGAGCGGCGCCCTGCTGGAAGTCCCCGACCGGGTGTGGGACTCGATCGTTCAGCGGCTGTCGAATGACGCGGTCCAGCTCCTGGGCGAGCGCATTTCGAGCTGCGAGATCAAGACGTCCGCGCGGTCGGTGGACATCAGCATCAAGGTGTACGCCGGGAGTGACGTGGCCGACGCGGTGGAAGCCGCGAAGTACCACTACCTGGCGACGTTCGATGAGCTGCGCGATGCGCTGATGGAGCGGGGGGTCAAGGTCGCGTGAGCAAAGCGGCCAACCCGCGCACCTGCCCCCGCTGCAAGACGTCGTTCGTCATGATTGTCCCCCGGTTGGAACTGTGCGACTGCTCCTCCCGTGGCGAGATGGCGATCATGAAGGGCGCCGAGGCGGAGGCGCGCGAGCTGGTCGAAAAGCGCGGCGGGCTGGACGTCATCCGCCGCGCGCTGGCGAACGAGAAGGCGCTGCGGAAAGACGCGGATATCGCCGCCCATATTGACGGGCGGAGTGAGCTGGCGCGGCGCCGCAAGTCGCGGGAGATCGCATGAAATCAGAGACGGAGATTGCCGACGCGCACGAGCTGCTGGAGGACGTCCTGGCGGGCACGCTGGACCTGGGCGACGTGCCCGAGGAGGTCGGGGTGCTGCTCGCGGCGACGGCTGACGCGCTCGGCTGGGTCCTCGATCACGAGGACGCGCTGCTCGGCATCAACCTGACGAACCTGCGGATGCGGTTCTTTACGGAGTTGCTGCATGGTCAGTAGCGCGCAACGCAAGACACCCGAGCACTACCTCTCAGCCAACCTGACGTCGGTGGTGCGACAGCTCGAATGGTGTGCCCTGGAGGGCGCGCCCGGGAAGCGGAGTGTGTGGGACGCCTGGGCGAAGCACATGCAGGAGGACCTGAAGTCCATCAAGCTGCTGACGATGGCCAGCGACGAGGAGGTCCAGGCGGAGGTGGAGCATCGCGAGGCGGCGGGGCGTTGAGGCTCATCGGAGCCATCGTCAGCGCCATCGTGCTCGCCCTGGTGCCAGTCCAGGCATTCGCGTGGACGGTGGATGACACCTTCCAGGCGCTGTACGACGCGCACGTCAACACCGGGGTGCCGTACGCCCGCCTCTATCGGATCGTGGGCTGCGAGACCGGCCAGACATTCAATCCGCATGTTGTCGGCGACCACGGGAATTCCTGGGGGCCGGTGCAATTCAACAAATATGGAGGCGAGCTGCCCAGGTTCTACGCTCGCGGCTACACCGACGTCTACAACCCGTACGAAGCGATCGACTACCTGGCCAACGCCATTATGGAGGGGCGCGCGAGCGCCTGGACTTGCCGATGACTGACCCGGAGGTGCGCGAACGCTCGATCGTTCAGGCGCCGTTCTTCACTGACACCCAGCTCAAGCAGCGGATCGAGATGAACCGCAGTGCGCGGTTCGGTCTGGAGTCCGCGAGCGCCGCGCAGCTAAACGTGATCTTCGTCCTGTCCAAGCAGTACAAGCTGGACCCGGTCACCGACATCACCATCTACGAGGGTCGCCCGTGGATCACGATCGAGGGCTGGGGTCGCCTGCTCCGCCGCCACCCGGACTTCCGTGGGCTGGAGTGCCGGCCGCTGACGCCCGAGGAGCGCGAGCAGTGGGGGTACGCCCTGGATGACCTCGTCATCGAGGCGTGCGTCAAGACGCTCAACTGGGGCGAGATCCGCGCACGCGGCAAGGTCTCCGGCTCGGAGCGCGAGGCGGCGCTCAACCGCTCCAAGCAGAGCGGCAAGCGGGCTGCCCCGATCGCGGTGCATCCGGTGGAGATCGCCGAGAAGCGGGCCATCGCTCGAGCCGGGCGCCTGGCGTTCGGCCAGGAGCTGCCGGATGACGAGCAGATTGCCGACCTGATGCAGACCGAGATCACCGAGCGGACGGACCCCGAGCGGACGAAGGCGCTCAGCGCGCAGTACGACCAGTTCTGGCCGGCTGATGACCAGCCCGCCATCGCGGCGCGCCCGGAGCCGGAGGCAACCCCGGAGCCGGAGGAAGCGACGGCGTAGGTGGTCACCTCGGCGCGGAATTGCGTCGAGTGTGGCCGCCCGTTCCCCGCTCAACGGGCCGATGCGCTGTACTGCGGCAAGGCCTGCCAGCAACGCGGCTGGCGGGCGATCACCATGCTGGCCGGGACACACGGCCCCGGCCGCACCGTGAGTGGTAACTGGTCCTGGGTCCGCATCGGTGATACGTCGCCGACGCGGGCGCCGATCTGGAACGCGACGAAGGAAGCGGAGTGGCGCAAGCTCGTGCTCGGCTGGGCCGCGCGCGGGGGCTGGCGGTTTTATTTCACCTGGCGCTCGGACCACAGTCCAGCGGGCTTCCCCGATCTGGTGTTGTGCAAGCCGCCGCGCCTGCTGATTATCGAATTGAAGCGGGAGCGTCGGCATCCGACACCCGCGCAACGTGAGTGGATGGCGGACCTGCGGGCGTGCGGCCTGCAGGTGGAAGTCTGGTACCCGCATGACGAAGAGCGTGTGCGGGCGATCCTGCTGGAGGGCGCGGCGTGACTGATCGGGACCGGCAGCGGCGGCTGCATGTGGAGAACCGCCTGGCGGAATTGAATGCGAAATTCGGGCCGGTGGAGGATGACCTGCCGGACTGGCTGGACCACCTGATCGAGGAGGCGGTGGAGACGGCGCCGCAGGCGGTGGAGGAAGTGCCGCAGGTGACGGAGCCGTCGCGCACACCCTGGCAGTCCGAGGCAATCGACCTGAGCCGCTACGGGTGAGCGCGCCGGAGGATGTAGTCCGCTTCGGCAACGAGTGGATCATCACCTGGCGCGGCGTGCGCCTGGTCTTCCGCAAGGTGCACGAGAGCCACGGCGAGCTGCGCGCGATCCTGACCGTGGAGCGGACCGATGGCAGCCGTTGGTTGAACCTGGCCGGACCGACGACGGTCAACCTCGTCTCGATCGAGGGCCAGAAGCGGACCGGTGACGCGCTGGCCAAGCGGATCGGCGCCAGTGACACTAACTGGTTCGACCTCGTGTCATCAGCCTGCACGATCGTGCACTACCAGTGGACCGCGCCGCCGCCGGCGGTTGGTGCCCAGGATGCCGCGCTGCGCTCGGTGGGACCCATCGATTGGGTGTTGCCTGGGCTGATCCTGGCTGGCGAGACGAGCATGTTGTACGGCGACGGGGCGAGCGCCAAGAGCATGCTCGCCCTGCTCATCGCGATCTGCGTCTCGCTCGGCATCGAGCTGCCCTGGGGCGCGCGGCCGACGAAGCGGCTGCGGGTGGCGTATCTGGACTGGGAGACGAATGACGTGACCTTCGGCCGCCGCCTGCGGCGCCTGTGCGACGGGCTGGAGGTGCCGGTGCCGAGCAACGAGGACCTCGTGTACATGGGCACCATCGCCGGCGACACCAACGCGCCGGTGCTGGGCATGCTGGCCGACGAGGTCGACAGCCTGCGGACGTACATCAGCCGCGAGCGCATCGGGCTGGTGGTCGCGGACTCCGTCGGCTTCATGCTCAACGGCAAGCTCAGCGACGACGACGTGGCGCGGGCCGCGATCAACAACCTGCGCCTGCTGGGCGGCAGCGTCACCCGCCTGGCGGTCCACCATGTGAGCCGCGACTCGGCGCTCCGCCAGGGGAATGCGCGCGTGGATCCGTTCGGCTCGATCTATTTCCGCAACGGTGCGCGCTCCGGCTTCGAGGTCCGCAAGTCCGAGGAGCAGTCCTCGAAGAACGAGATGCACCTGGGGCTGTACCAGCACAAGGCCAACGACGGTGCCCTCGGCGAGCCGTTCGCGCTGCGGGTCCACTTCATCCCCGATGGCGCGGTGCGCTTCGAGAAGTGCGCCATGTACGAGGCGCCCGACCTGGCCCAGCGGGCGCCGCTCCAGCAGCAGGTTCTGGAGGTGCTCCAGCAGCACGGCCCGAGCGACAGCCGCAAGGTGGCGTACCTGATCGGGCGGACCGACCAGGCCGGCCAGGAGAGCGTCCGCGTGACCCTGAACAAGCTCCAGAAGAGTGGTCAGGTGATGCAGGTCCGGCCAGGCATCGCCGGGCAGCCCGCGATCTGGGCGCTGACCCCCGTTACGGACGTTCCGGAACCGTTCCGGGGCGCCCTGGATGACCTCCCGCTGGAGCCTGAGGACGACGCCCAATGAGCGCCTGGGATGTCCGTAACGACAACCTGCCCTTTAAAGAGAATTACGGCGTTACGGACCCTTCTCCCCTAGAACCCCTCATCCCGGAGACGGGGCCGTCTTCGTCGGCCGCCCAGGATGCGACGAGGATCTTCCGGAACGACCCCGTTACGGAAATCGAGGTGACCTACAGCCTGCCCTGGTTCGACCTGTTCCAGGGTGCCCTGGTCGGCGTCTCCAGGCGGATCGACAACCTCCGCAAGCGCAACGTCCACGAGCCGCACGGCGGGCCGGATGACCCGTGGGAAGCGGATATCCTGGGCGCCTGCGGCGAGCTGGCCGTCGCCCGCTACGTCGACCGCTTCTGGTCCGGGCAGCTTGGCAACTACAAGGCTCGCGACGTCGGGCCGCTGCAGGTCCGCACCTCGCATCACGAGAATGGGCGGCTGATCCTGCACGAGACGGATCACGATGACCAGATCTACATCCTCGTGGTCGGCGAGCTGCCGAGCCTGACGCTGGCCGGCTGGAAGTACGCTCGCGACGGGAAGCAACCGGAATTCTGGGCGGCGCCTAAAGGACGCTGGGCGTTCTGGGTCCCGCAGCAGCGGCTCGAACCGATGTCCACACTCCTGGCGGAGTTGGTGCGGTGAGCGACGAGACGGAGGACTACACGCCGGAGAAGATCAGGGAGTACCTGCGGCGGTGGCCGGAGCTGGTCGCCAGTGCCGAGGGTGGCACCGGTTCGCTCAACGGCAATGGGGCAGGTCGCGGCGACCGGCTTGGCCTGGTGGCGATGGTCGCGGATCTGGAATACGCCGCCGACCGACTCCCTCCGGAGTGGGCGGCGACGCGGGCGGTGTTCAGGATGCAGGAGCGGGCAGCCCCACCGTACGCGGGCGCCCTGGTCGGCGTGGACGATCGGCCACTGGACGCGGCGGTCCGACGGATGGCGGCGACGCTAGGCTGGGAGCCATCTCCCGCTCCAACGCCCTGAGCGCCACCGGGACCGGGCCGGGGATGCCGCGTAGGCCGCGTTCCCAGCGACTGACGGCGAGCATGCGGACACCCAGGGCAGCGGCAAGCTGCGCCTGGGTCAGGTTGCGGTCCAGGCGCCAGGCCTGGAGTTGTTCGGGGGTCACGGGATGGATCCTTTCAGGCACCGGTCCAGCCCGTGACGACTTCCCAGGAGACCCACAGGAAGACGCACCAGGCGGCGACCATCGCGATGGCCAGGATGACGGTCACGGGCTTGGGCAGGTGCGCCTCGGCCCACTCGCCAACGATCTTGATCGCGTACAGGCTGCCGCCCAGGATCGCCACGTAGGCAACGAACCCGAGGACGGCGACCAGGCCGAAGCCAAACAGGCTCACCGCAGCGCGGCGATCTGGGCCGCTAGCTGGTTGAGTGCGAACAGGGTGGCGGCGCCGAACGCCGCTACGACAGCCACGTTGAGGCCGGCAATGGCCAGGGCGCTCAGCAGCAGGTCCTTGTGGGTGACCGCGTGGTCCAGGCGACCATCGAGCAATGCCAGACGGTTGATGAGCCGTCCTTCAAGGGCTTCGAGGTCGGCCGTGGTTGTGAAGCGCGGCCCCTCGGGAGTGTCGACGCCGGTCACGCCGGCGCCTCGGTGTGCCCCGGCAGCGCGTGCCAGATCGCCGCGTGCTTGTCCGCCGGGCGGCGGGTGGCGTAGATCGTGCCGCACTTCTGGCACTGGTAGCCGCCCCGGATGACGGCGATGGTGGGCGCCTCGGTCGGCACGACGACCGGCGGCTTCGGGTCCACGATCTTGACGGCGAGCGCCCCGAGCTTCGAGCGACGGGACTTGTTGACCAGGGCGGTGCGCGCCTGACTGTGAACCTGGCGCCAGTCGACCTCGATCTCGATCTCGACGCCGTAGAAGTCGAAGCGGGTG
>Ga0070674_100000076_pt1 | contig 45731 bp, 51 predicted proteins | sample KBSM33metaG_FD_65344 | JGI IMG/M metagenome (GOLD analysis project Ga0070674, IMG submission 65344) | Miscanthus rhizosphere microbial communities from Kellogg Biological Station, Michigan, USA - KBS M3-3 metaG | ecosystem: Host-associated > Plants > Roots > Rhizosphere > Soil ... | reverse complement strand
AGGCTTCTTGCTTGTTCACCAGCACCTTGTCACCAACTGCCAGGTAGCGCTCCTCGAAGCCAGCAATGACATGATGTACAGTAGCATTCCGTTGGCGGCCAAGGTAGTCGGCAATTGCCAGATTCAACTCGACCACTCCGAAATTCACGTTATATGGACACAAGATGATATCTTGCAGCACATCCATTACGTTCTCCCTGATAGCAGCCTTGCAGAAGTTCTGTGCTTTGATGAGAGCATCATGCCATCCTAGTGGCTGACCAGACCATGGCTGAATAACTACTCGACCATGCTCACCGTTATCTTCTACGATCTTCTCCTTAACAGGAGTTGGCAAGCCATCCTTCATCTGTAGTGCGAACCTGATGATTGGTGACAGCAAGGCTTGCCGATAGACTCTAGTTAATTCGATGACTGGCAGTTCCAGCAGTTTCTTCCCCAAGATTGGCCCGCCATAAACTGGTGGCAGCTGATTCAAGTCACCAAGAAAGATGAACTGCACAGCAGCAGGATCAGGTAGTGCATTCAGTAACAGCTGGAACAGATCACAGTCAACCATTGAGGCTTCATCAGTGATAATCAGTTTCAGCTCTCGCGGCAGTGGATTAGCTCTGTTCCTTGTTGGCTCGAACTTCATCTTGTTCACAGTGCTGCCGTCATCCGCAGTTACTTCATAGTAGACTGGTGCGAATTCCAACAGCTTGTGGATAGTGACACAAGTTACATCGTTGCTGAAGTTCTTAGCTGTCTGGCGAACAGCCATGTTAGTGAAGGACACCATGGCGATGCCTGGAGTACCAGCAGCGAGATACTTAGTGCTGTTGCCGGCCCGAATAATCGGCACCAAGTTGTTCTTCAGGATACTGTAGACGATACCTTTCTCAGTGGTAGTCTTACCAGTACCAGCAGCACCAATCAAGCAGTAACTTTTCCCTGCGAGACCAGCATTGATGGCAGCCATCTGCTCCTCGTTCCAGTCTACGCTGCTGTCGTAACTCCAGCCCTTACTGGTGAGACTTGGCAGTTCCAGTTTCCTGTCACCAAGAACAGCAATCTCTCTGGCCTTCACATCTGCTGCTGCTTTCGCCTTCAGTTCTGCCAGTCGCAACTTGGCACGTTCAATTGCACTGAGATTCATGTTCATAGCGACCTCATTTGATACTTGTTGTGATCAATCATAAATTCTACGGTGGATCTAGCAGCTGCCAAGTTATCTCTTGCAGCACCAGTAGTCAGTGGCATGCAGCTCATGATATTTGCTCGTGTCCGCTCCAATAGTCCACGGTTCTGCCACAGCTTCTGCTGCTTCTCTTGCTTCTTGGTGTTTGGTGGCCGCCAGACCAGAGCTTCTGCCAGTAGCAGACAGTACCAACTCTCCACATCATTTCCTTTGCGGCACCAGTCCACTGCTTGCTCACGGTAGTCATGCCAGAGTTTCCACCTTGGCTCTCTTTTCATGCTGCTTCCTTCCCATTCACTGCACCGTACCAAATCTTGGCAACGATCCACTGCTGCCGAGTCTTCTTGTTGTACCGCTCACTGAGACCAACCCAGTTGGCAGATGCTAGCAGTTCGCAGCTTTCCTGGCAGTGCAGCTTCTCGCCCCAGTAGTCCTTCATGCTACGGAAGTAGCTACCCTTCACCACTGATACTGGTCGGACAAACCAGTTCTCATTCTTCAGCACGTCGATTGGCAGGTAGAAGCTGGTGCGCATGAATTGCTCCAACTGCTCTGGATTCATATCTTCTGCCATCAGGCTGCTGCTAGTCTTGCTGCCCTTCCTGACATCTAGTTCACGGACTTTCATTGCTGCTGCTACTGGCTGCTGTTGCGATTGCGGTTTCATTTCTTTGCCCTCATCCAAACTTTGTGTTCAAACGCTGCTAACTGTTCTGCGTACTCTACTGCTTCCGAGTCTTCTTCCTGCTCTGGCAAGTCTTCTGGCTCAGCACCGATAACTAGTGTCGGCCGAAATGACGGAGTCACTGTCATAGTCTGTTGCTTCGCAATCGCTGCTTCCTGATGCTTGCGGAAACTTGGCTGTGCCAGCTGCCACTTCGCCTTAGCAACCATCCATGCTACCTTGCTAGGGTAGTCTTCTTTGACAGGTTCCGGACCAGTAACTTGGATCTCACCACTAGCTACTTGTTCCTGGATGCTGTTAGGAATGAGGATTTCATAAGTCTCGAAGTGCTGGTTCAACAGCTGATGTTTCCCTCGCAGCACTTCCAGGAAAGCATGGCTGATGCTGCTGCCAGTTGGACACTCAGTGAGAAAGATAGTTTCAAATTCCTCGATATCTTTCACAGTAAAGTCTAACACACTATTTTCATTTGCTGAGAACAACTCCCACATCCAAGTCTCAACATCTTTCTTGTACCTGGGTGGCATGTTGAGAGTGAACCATCTCCAGAGTAGCTTGATGCTGAGCGGTTTCTTTCCACCGATCTCATCTACTATCCCCTTGAGTGCTTTCTCTGCTATCTGCAGTTTCTCAGCTTCTTGCAGCTCACTCACCTTGCTCTCGTAATCCTTCTTACGCTGGAAGCAGATTTGCAGGAAGCTACGCAGGTCAACATCTTTCTCCAGCTTGGAGATTCTCAGTTGTGGAAACTTGAACCGCTCTGAGTCTAGATAGGCTCTCCAGTAGCAGATGCTCATGAGTCCTGTCCAGTTAGCAACAACATCCTTGAATTCTGGCATCCATGGGATATCTTGTTTCACTTCTGTTAAGTTATGCAGCATTGCCAGTGCTATGATTCGCAGATGTTCCTCTTGCTTGCAGACTGTCTTGTCGTCAAGAGTTTCTTCAGGACTGAACGCACAGAATCGCAGCCACGTATTCCTTGCGAATTTCAGCAGTCCTACTGGTGGCAGACTGAAGAAGGGGTGGAGACTCTGTGTATCTCTCCACTGGCCAAGAACAGGAACATGACCGGCAACAGCAATGGTACTGATACTGCCGATGGTAACTCCAGTACGCTGACAGATCAGTGCTGCTGTGTAGCGGCGAGTCTGTTCAGTGGCAAGTGGTAGCTCCTGGACTTCGGTGAGAGCTAGCTGCCTGTTAGCTTCTAATGCTGCCCGCACCTTGAGCTTACTTAGCTCGCGTTGACTTGATGTAGCCATTATCGTCTTTCATTTAATTTCCGTTTTCACGGTTCAGTTATCTCCCTGATTGTTCTAGTTAGTTGCTATACATCCTCCAGTCTGATCGTAACTGGTTCCTCGCTATCTGTCAGTTCAGCAGGACTGAAGCCGTACTTAGCAAGACAGATAGGACCAACCATCAGTCGGATGGAGTTCTTATTCACCAACGTGCGACCACAGCAGCAGCACATTCCAGTCTTTTGGCCGTAGACCTTCGCAGCAGATTCTGCGTTGTACATCAGATCTACTATCTCCTTCACGAGTTCCTTGCTGGTGTTGGGCGATGGATAGAAAACACCGCTATCAAGAGCAATATTCCCAAAGTAGGTGTTACTGCCAAACGGCTGTTGATCTGTTACCCAGATGACGTCCTTGCTAGCAGCTTTGGAGAACTTGTAGTTTCCCAGTCGCAGCTTCGGAGTCTTGATGCCGTTGCTCATTGCTGTTTTGATGAGATCAAGTAGTTTGCTCATATCGTGAACCGTCCTTCTGGTGTTGGGTTACCTACTTCTATCAGACTGCGAACTGCACTGACAGGATCAATTCCACGGCCAGTGAATCCTACTTGCTTCAGTTGCTGGTCTACGTACCAAGCATTCCAAAGGCGAGTCTTGCTGTCGTAAGCAACATTAGTTGCATAAGCACGAGCTGGTCTGTTGCGGAGAGCAAGCTTGTAAGCTTCTGCCAGTGTCTGACCTATTTCTCTGTTGCGACCATGGCTGCGCTTGTCACTGCTACCGTCGTCACTCATTCCAGTTCTCCTTCAGCTGCGAGGACTAGCAACAGGAAAGTTGCTTTCGTTGCCCAGTAGTTGTCATTCGTTTGTGCCAATGCCATGTGAAGTCTAGCATCAGCTTTGTAGTCCCAGTAATCAACCTGATTCAAGATCTGCTGTTCAGGGATGAAGCAAGGAAAGTCTGTTTCCAGTTCAGACCAGATAGCTTCAATGTTCCTGTCAGTAAGAAGCTTTGGCATTGCTGCTAAGTTCCTAGTTTGTTGTTAACAGCTGTCGCTGGCTGCTACTTGCTGAAGCCAACGGCTATCATCACAGCCGGCAACCAACTACCAGCAGTGAAGAGTCCTAGCATCATTGTGACACTGAGCAGCCAGAGAACAACGTTGCCGACTTCTTGCCAGAATTCCAGTCTGTTCTTCTTGCAGCGGGCCATGTCGATAGTAGCGTGAGCTGGACCAGTAGCAGGTTCCAGAACTGACCAATCAGTAGTTGTGATTCCACGGTCAAGTTGGATCAGTTCAGCTTTGAGTGAGTTGGTAGAGTTAGAGTTGTGATTCATTGCGAGTTAGTCTTTCAGTTTGCGCGATGGATAAGCGTCAGTGAGAGTTGGTTGGTTGGCAACATTGCCCATTAGTACCCAGGTTGACTAGATACTAATAGAAAGGTCGCAGCTAGTTAGAGGAATGCTCTCCGCAGTCTTTCATCTAGGATGTCCAGATACACCTGCATTGCACCATATTGCACATTAAGTCTGAACCACTCATTGTGACTGATATGATCTGGTTGACCAGCAGAAAGAAATGCGCCAAGATCTTCAAACTTCGTTCGCAGTTGTGCATGTTCAACTTGCACCTTGGCAAGAATGTCAGTAGTACGTTGGATTGGGATTGCAGGAGTTGTAGGAGTTGTCATAGCAGTTAGCCTTTACGAATGACGTCAATGAGAAGTGCAATGAGAGCATCGAGAATCATGATGATTTTCCTTTACTTAGTTGGCTTGGTTGAACCGTTGGAACTGTCAGATTTGCTGCGCCGGTGGATAGGATCACCAGTAGCATCTCTTGTGAAGATGATCTTCGCTGCTACCCAAGCTGCTGTATATCCTGCTCGTTGCATGGACCAGCAGTAGCTTTCCTCAGGAGGACTGAGATTGATTGGAGTTTCTGATTCCACAGCTTCCGCCTCGATCAGCTTGATTACGTTCCTGACAAACTGTTGTCTGTCGTACAGCATAGCTGTATATCGCTGCTGTGCAGTCAGTTCTGGCTTTGCTTTCTTCATGCTTGCTCACCATCCAGTCCCATGGCTGCATTGATGCGATCTTGGTAGTCATGGAAGTCTTCCTTCTCCACTGCCATCACAGTCACCCACTGATGATCTGAGTTCCAGACAACAGTTCCATTGTCGTAGATGAAGATGGTTGCATACTGATTGATGCCACCAGCATTGCCCACGATCTTGCTGTAACTCCGAAGGAAGTCACCAAGCTTGCTATCGCTGCAAGCATGATCGTAAGGAGATTTCCACGGTTTGGAAGTTGATTTCCAATCTGGCAGCAGGCTCTTAGTTCTGCTATGCGCAGCTACCAGTTCCTCATGTGTCAAGTGACTGAAGTTTCCCAGTTCTGGCTCCGTCCAGGCTGATCTTGTGAGAGCAACTATGGAGAGTCTTGGAGTTTCTCCTCTTGGTGCCGCGATGGATAAGCTGCCGCTGCCAGTCACAGGTCTGTTAGTATCTTTATAGCTTGCCGAGTTCGCTGCGAGCGTTGCTGTCATGTTGTTGCTATCTTTCATTTGCTAGTTACTTCCTATTAACTTGTTACTACTACTACCAACCTGGACGCATTTCGCCCAGGAACAAACATACTCTCATGTTCTGTCCTCTCTGTCAAGCCCCTAATTGATTGCTTAGTTAGAGATGCTTTGGTTGCTTGTAGTCGTGGTTAGTTACTGTCGTAGCTGTCTGGTTGGTTGTCTTGTTTCCAGACAGTGCCTAAAGGCCTAACAACTATATCAACTTCAAAACCACCGAACGCAGTGAGCATGGATAAATTGCAATTCCCACAGTCATTACAGCTGCTGTTTCTGTGCTCTCGCAGTTGCTTGCCAAGTCGGCGCCAAGATTGTTGGTAGTTGCGAGAGCTTAGTAGTTATTTTGGTAGAAAGTCGTGGCAATTTATCCATCTGTCTAGCTCTCGTAACTGTCAGTTCGTTGTTAGTTTTCTGGTTAGCGTAGAGAGTTGGCGCTTATCCATCTGTCGTTCCGACCTTACTTTCTCCAAGCCCTTGTGATTCCTCTATAACTCTGTAACTGTGTAACACTACACCCACTCCCTTATTCTCTCCCTTCCACCATCACTCCCTGTTAGTTCCTCTATCTCTCCCTCTCTCCATTACTCCCATGCTCCTTATCTCAAATAGCGTAGTTTCTCACCCTTCTTAATTGACGTATATATATATCCCCCACTTAAAAAAAAGACTTTAAAAAAAAGAAGGGGATAGTAAGGGAGAGTGAGAGAGAGATAGGAGTAAGGGAAGGGAGGAACTAATAAGAGTGAGTGGGAAAGACACGGAAATAGGGGGAGGCCGTATCGTTACAGAGTTACAGAGTAACACAGGAATCATTCGAGCTGAGAAACTATCTCGATTTGTTGACTTGTTTATTCAGCACGCCACGCGCATGGGAGATTTGCGCTCGACCAGCAGTTTTGAAACTGAGCTAATTTGTTTATTCAACCTAACTTGTTTATTCTACTTCTAATCCCTGGCAGAGCGGGAGCGACTGCAAACAAGAATCACTACTAACAGCAGTGCGAAGTCAGTGAGTACTAACTCTGAATACGAATACAAATCATTCTCATTCGCAGTGCAAGTGAATACTCACATCACAAAACTACTATCAGCAGTAACTATGCTATTAGTAGCAAACAAACAACACAGATTCACCAAAATACAACACACAACTCTTTCTAACTGTGGCGTAATGGAGTTTGGTTAGTTTGTAAGTTTGGAAAATCTGAACTGGCTAACCGAACTGAAAGACTGAAATGACTGTGCTTAATGAAACCAACGTGCTAATTGAAACCGTAGTTCCGACACTGAAAGTGGGCGAGATTCAACTCTCCGCCGATCGTCGCAGTACAAAGGAAAAGCCGCTCACTGATGCTGAGCGCATTCGTCGTGCTGTGCTTCCCGCTACAGCTTGGGGCGAGATCAGCAGTACTCTCAATGGCGAACGTAATCAGGGACTGACAGACATTCTGCGCGAGGCGATGAAGAAACTCGCAAGCGATCGTCTCCGCGATTCTCTCGAAGCTGACCCAGCACTAAAGACAATCCCACTCGCGGACTACAGCATTGCAGCTTTGCTTACTTGGAGCAATGAAACCGCAGCATCACGCGGATCAATCACATTCACTCGTGATGAAGCGACTAACTGGTTTGCTAAGTCTGCTACTGCTGCCGCGATGCTCCAGAAGCACGGCGCTAAGGGAATGGCAGTAATCAGCCTGCTGACTAACAGGTTTGGCGCACTCGCAGCTAAGAACCATGGTCTTAAAGAGGAAACAGAAGCAATCAAACTGCAATCCATCATTGATCCTAAAGACCTCGATGGTGAATCCGCTGCACTAGTCGCAGACATTATTGGCAGACTTGATGCAATCGCAAAACAACTGAAAGCCAAAGCCGCTGAAGCAACTGTCAGTCTCGATGACATCTAATTAGAAACAATGGGCGGAATTAAATACTCCGCTCCTAATTCAATTAAAACTGATGAGGAAACTCCTAAATGACTACAGGCAAACTCTATTCCTTCCCTTGGCACAATGACCAATGCCAGCGTTCACAAGAGTATCTGGACAAAGATGGACACAAACGATTCTTCTGTCTGACTCATCATCAATGGGCTTCTGAAGTGCCAGTCTCAAAGACAGTGACATACACCTACGGGGACGGTACTACCCACACTGTGACAACTCAGAGGAACTCCCAACCATGATCGCCAAACCTACCATCCCAGCCTACTGTCCTACTTACTCCCATGCTGTAGCTATCGCAATTGCAGCACGTGGAAGCGCATGGCACTGCTACTTACAGATCACCATGCGGCCTACTGGCACTTGGGCCGTGCTGCCCCTCAGCATGCTCTAAGGTGCCAGTATGACCACCAGTGCTACCTTGCCGCGTGTGCTGCTAGTAACTCCTCCTAACTCATCCCTGAGCATGGAGCGTGCGCTTAAGCAAGTGCTAATGCTGCTGGAAAACTATGTCGATACTGGCAATGACCCTGCTATTGAGGATGCGCTTAACGCGAGCATTGACGATGTAACTGTGATGTTGCAGCACCTAGGCTAGAAACTCCCATCCACGATGGCCGGCCTAAACAACCGGCCTCTCTTATCATCACTCCCTGTAATGCGAATCATTCTTACTTGCACTTCCATTCAACGTTAGTACTAACTCCAAATGAGAATCACTTCTAATACTTGACGGGGTGGGAGGCCTTTTTGGCGGTCTTGTGTTCTATTTCCTATTGACACCTCCCCCAATTTACTAAAATTTTTAGACCTGTATACTCCCGCAGCAGCAACTGCCAGGAAGTGAGAAAGCTTGTCTACTTCAGCACTAGCAGCTCTCACAGAGATTACCAGGTTGAAAGTAGCAGGGGGAGCAAGAGATACTAGTAGTGTAGGATATTCTACGGTCGGTTGGAGAAACTGAGATGACCACGGAAGTTGAACTGGAACAGATGTTGGCAGCAGCGGGATGTAGTGCGGAGAGAGTGACAAGTAGGAGTGTTGATAGAAAGATCAAAGCGGTGACTTGTTTCACAGCAGCACAAGGCTGGAATGGTGAAGCTGCAAGTGACGAACGCACGCGTGGAATGGAAATTCCAAAAGACAGCCCACTGCAACTGTTGACGATCTGCGTGCTGGTGTTGGAGAATGGTTTCATGGTAGTGGGAACAAGTGCCTGCGCAAGTCCAGAGAACTTCAGGGAGGAAATAGGAAAGCAACTAGCGTTCGAGGATGCACGGGAGAAGATCTGGCAGCTGGAGGGATACTTGTTGAAGGATCGGTTGTTCAGAGCAAGCGAAGCAGGAAAGGAAGTGAGAGTAGTGTAGGTGGTATAATAAGAACAAGAGCTTATCCATCGCCCCGCAACTTTCCAGGAGTCCCAACCGGGAACAGGAGTAACAGCATCATGAGCAGCAGCACCCGCGACAAGATCATCGGATACTTAGCAGCAGGAGTGTCGCAGAGTGCGGCGGCACAAGCAGCAGGAGTTTCCGATGGATATGTTTCCCAACTGATGGAGCTCGAGGAAGTACGAGAAGCTATCGCCGCCAAGAAAGGCGACCGGTTGGAAAAGCATATTGAGATAGACGAGACTATTGAGAATGGTGAACAACTAGCACTCCAGCAGATTGTCAGGAAACTCAAGAGCCCACTGGTACCGTTGAGGGAGGCAGTTCAAGCTTTCTCAGTTCTGAACGGTGCTAGGAAAAAGAGTGAAGCAGGACAGACTAGCAACGGTGCTGCTGGTGTTGACACCGTAGTTTTCGTACTGCCGAAAGCTGCGAAGACCATGATCCAAATCAACAGTGACAACCAGATTATTGAAGTGAATGGAACTACCACAGCTCCACTGCCCAGCAAGGCACTACCAGCGATGGCGAGCAAGTTGTCGGAAGGGCCAAAGAAGTTGGAACTACCACATGTAGTGGATGTCAAGAGCAGGGCGCAGGTGCGAGATGAAACCAGAGCACAAGCAGTACTAGCGGATATCACTACGGTGATCGGTGGAGTGCAAGTTGTCATCTAGAGACAAGTACGGCAAGCTCCGTATTACGATGGCACTTCGCTTTGTAGCAAAGGAAGTAAATGACGCAGGTACTATTAGATATAGTACTAACAATCATTTTCGTGTCCCTGGTACGAGGTGGAAGAACAGCGGCGGTGAATACTGGACTGTACTGGAAAGTCACAAGTGTGAATCTCTAGCAGCAGCTACAGTATTGAAGAAATCTCTTATGGAGCTGCTGTGAGTACCTTACTCGAGGAAGCAACTGTTGGCGAGGACGCTACTGTAGATGTGGCCGCCGATAGGAGCGAAACCATCGCCGCCTGCAAGAGTAGTCTCGACTTCTTCGCTGCCTTCATACTGACAGAACTCTACGAGTATGGATATCCACCGATACTCAAGGCGATGTGGGAGTTGATCTGCAATTCCGCGCTGCTGACAAAAGGGAAGTTCCGATTCGCACTGGGAATACCTCGAGGTTTCAGTAAGACTATCATGTTGAAGTTGTACGTAGTTTGGGCGGTCCTCTTCACAGATAAGAAGTTCATCCTGATAGTTTGTGCCACAGAACCTCACGTGATTAACTTCATCGCTGACGTCTGTGATATGTTGGATCACCCGAATATCAGACTGCTGTTTGGTGATTGGAGGCTGGCGCAAACCAAAGATAGTGGGACTCTCAAGGTTTTCAGTTTCCGTGGCAGGAACATCATCATCGGTGGCATTGGCCAGGGAGGAAGTCCCAGAGGCTTCAACATCAAATACATTCGTCCAGACTTGATAGTCATGGATGATATCCAGAAGAAAGAGGACTCGCAGAACCAGGAGATGGCACAAGCCCTGATGGTATGGATGCTTGGTACTCTCATGAAAGCCTGTCATCCCAGGAACTGCACTTTCATCTTTGTTGGAAACATGTATCCCTACGAGGGTTGCATCCTGAGAAAACTCAAGCATAGCAGGGAGTGGTTAAGCTTGATAACTGGTGCGATCACTGCTGATGGTAAGAGCATCTGGCCAGAGCACCGAGATATTGATGATCTGCTCGAGGAACTAGCAGTAGACACGGAACAGGGACATCCAGAAGTTTTCTTTTCGGAGGTAATGAATGATGAGGAGGCTGGAACAGTTTCGGGAATCGACGTATCGAAGATACCAGATTGTCCCCCACACCTTGATGTTGGATCGGCACAGGGAGGCTGCGTCATTATCGATCCATCGTTGGGTAAGAAGAAGAGCGACGACGTTGCTATCGGCGCAGTCCTGTATTTCGATGGGCTACCAGTTCTGCGAGAGCTCAATATCGGAAAGTTCGATCCAGGGAAAACCATTCAAGTTGCTACGTTCCTTGCTATCAAGTACGGGATGAGATTGATAGTTTGTGAAGCGGTAGGATACCAAGAAACTCTAGTCTATTGGTTCAACGTGGTGTTCGCACAGATAGAAGTGAAAGGCATCCAGGTCAGGACAGTTTCTCCAGAAGGCATGATGAAGAATGCCAGGATCCGTGATGCTCTTAAGTTGATGCTAGCAGGGAAGCTACTTCTCCATCGCGACACTCGGTCTGCTGCCATCTACCAGATCACCCAGTGGAATCCACTGAAGACGAGCAACAAGGACGACATTCTTGACGTTCTAGCTTACGCACCGAAAGTGCTAAATCTCTACCCGACAGAACTTCTGTTGGATGTGACGGACGAATCTATCAGCGAGGACTTTGAAACAGCAAGCTTCGCAGAAGATTTGAAGATTGACTTCTAAGCTGGTAACAGCCACCAACAAGGATCCCTCATGGCTTCTCCTAACACTCCAATGACCATCAGCACCGAGTCACAAGATGCTGTTGTCAGGTATCTCTCCAACTGGCAGTCACTGTACGCCAGCAGCTACAGCATCCGTAACCAGCTCGAGCAGCGAGATCGTGCGTATTACCGTGAGCAGGATTGGAGCAAGGACAATGACAGGGCCAAGAGTGCCAATCAGACAGGAGACATGAGTAAGATACAGAACGTCACTGTGCCAGTAGTGATGCCGCAAGTCGAGAGCGCACTCGCCTATCTTACTGATGTCTTTCTTACTGGTTACCCGATCTTCGCAACTGTCGCACCGCCAGCGCACCAGGAAGCTCTCAAGCAGTTTGACGCACTCATCACTGATAACAGCATCATCGGTGGCTGGCCATCAGAACTCATGAAGACCATGAGAAACGGACTCAAGCATGATCTCGGCGCTGTTGAAGTCGTGTGGGAGAAGCGGAAGATCTTCAGCATTGGCACGCCAGAACTGAGCAACATCACTCAGGGCACTAAGCAAGATGAGCTGTACGAGGGAAACTTCATCAAGGACTTAGATCCCTACAACTTGATCCTCGACATCAGAGTTTCTCCTGAGAAGAATCACTTGATAGGAGAAGTTGCTGGCTACACAGAATGTGTCAGCGCTGTAGTTGCCAAGATGCGTATGGATGACTTGGACAAGACCAAGACCATGAACTTCAGGAAAGCATTCGAGAGTGGAAGTGCAGCAGTCTCCACCAGTGCCAGTGATGCAGGCTATTACATTCCAACCATCAACCCTGAAGCGCTACTTCCAGTTGGACAGCGCACCATGGGAACAAACTGGATGGCTTGGGTTGGCCTGGAATCTAAGCAAGCTGGCATCAAGTATCATGATACCTACGAATGGACAGTTCTCTACTGTCGCATCATCCCCGCACTCCTGAACATGCGAGTGGAGAATGCTACTCAGGTGCAGATCTGGAAGTTCATCGTCATCAACCGAGAAACTGTTATTTATGCTGAGCGCCAAACTAACGCTCACAACATGCTGCCAATCGTTGTCTGCAAACCTACGAACGATGGCATGGGCTACCAGAGCAAGAGCTTCGGTCAGAATGCTGAGACCTACCAACAGATTGCTAGTTCCTTGATGAACAGTGGACTGGCGTCGCAACGGAGGAAAGTTTATGACCGGATACTATACGATCCTACTCGAGTGCGTAAAAGTGATATTGAGAACACCAGCCCTGTTGCTCGTATCCCTGTTCGGAATACCCAGTTTGGTAAGGGATTCGAAGGAGCTGTTCAGAGCATGCAGTACTCCGACGATGGCGTGGCGCAGACAATTCAGATCTCCCAAGAAGTCGTACGAATGGCAGAAATCGGCAACGGCCAGAACCGCGTCACTCAGGGCCAGTTTCAAAAGGGAAACAAGACAAGGAAAGAATTCGAGACAGTGATGGGAAATGCCAACTCCAGGCAAGTCATGCAAGCTATCGGACTTGAATACACTTTCTGGACTCCCATCAAGCACATCATCAAGTGCAACATCCTGCAGTTCCAGCAAGCAACTAAGATAGTTGACCAGCAGAGCCAGGAGGAAGTCAACGTAGACCCAACAGAGCTGAGAAAGGCGCTTATTACTTTCAAGATCAGCGATGGATTGTTGAACAGTGAGAAACTGGCATCTCTGGACATTGGAACTCAGATTGTCCAAGCCGCAACTCAACTGCCGATGGTTGCCCAGCAGTACGACATCGGTGCCATCATGAGCTACTTGTGGAAACTCCAAGGTGTTGACTGGCTTGATGACTTCAAGCGTGACGAGACTGGACAAGCAGCGTATATTCAACAGATGCAGCAGAATACCATGGCTCGTGGTGAGATGAGAAACCAAGCACCACCGCCACCAGAAGAAGGTGGAATGCCACCAGGACAGCCACCAGCAGGAGCACCAGGAGTACCACTGCAATGATACGAGTACAAACAGATCCGTTCTCAATCGACCCAGTTCTCGATTGGGAGGAGAGTGACAGGATTGTAGCAGCAACTCTGAGTCATGAAACTGAGCAGCGTTTCTTAGAACTCGCACGAGAGCTCCGAGCAACTCTGATGGCGGCGCCAATGATCGGCAGTCCCGAAGAGCAAGCACAGATACGATCAGAAGCAACGTACCTGCGAGGGAAGTACGATCTGCTTCTGTCACTAGTAGAAGAAAGCAAGGAGGCGAAAGTACAGCAACATCTGGTCTAACAGCGGAACTCAACTCTAACTCACATCCAACCAATCATCTGGAGTTAATCATGGCATTCTCATTCACATCTCTTTTCGGCGGTCTCGGTTCTGGTGGCATCGAGCATTCTGGTGGTGGCAAGACTACGCCACTTCCTGCTGCTGATCCACAATCGCAACTGTCAACAGGACAACCTACTACTGCTCCTGCAGTTGCACCTGCCAATACTCCTGAACCGGACCCACTCAATTCCCATCTTGAAGATATGGCAGCGGTATGGAAGACTGCTACTACGGCAGATGGCAAGCCGGTCGCTCCAACAGCTGATCCGCTTTCTCAGCCACTTTTCAACTTCAAGAAGGACGATGTGATTGCTAGTGCTAAGAAGCTAGATTTCACATCGAACATCAACCCCGAGCTAGCAGCAAAGGCCTTAGCTGGTGATGCTTCTGCTCTCCAACAGTATGTCAACGAGACAGTGCAAACTGCCTTCGCTGCCATGACATTGAATGCTGGCAACTTGATGAACGAAGGTTTCGTTGCTCATGGCCGTGCATTCGATCAAGCACTTCCCAACCGCCTCCGCAACCACGAAGTTCAGAATCGTGTCTCAGAAGATCCTGTGCTTTCTCATCCTGCAGTTGCTCCTATCATTCAAGCAATGAAAGCAACGATCGCTCAGCAGCAACCGAGTATGCGTCCAGAGGATGTGCAACGAGCTGCTGAGAACTATGTCAAGGGCCTTGGTACTGCGATTAACCTCAATGAAACCAAGGCTGTTGCTAAGAAGCAGGATGCAGCAGCACCAGATTGGATGGCATGGGCCGGACTTGAAAGGTAGCAGCAAGCAGTTGCTGTCACCAACTTCCCACTAACAGTTGAAGGAAATCACCATGGCTATGAGGACAGGTCGCATTGACAATGGCGGCAATGATGTTCAGAAGCAAGGTCCGAATGATATCATCATGGATCAGAAGCGCGCTTACGCTATCACTGCGGGCGCAACCACAGCAATTCCAGCTGAGGCAATCCTCTCTGGCATCATCGACCGCAGTGGTCCTGGTGCTGGCTACGCCGATACTTGGCCAACTGCTGACGCCATTCTCGCTGCCTGCCCTGGCCTCGATGTTGGTGACAGTTTCGAGTTCCTCGTCATCAACGGCGTCGCGTTCGCCAATACCACCGCTGTCGTTGCTGGCACCGGAGTCACGCTGACGAATGGCACCGTCACTGCTTCTCTTGTCAAGCGGTTCCTGCTGACTTGCTTGGGTGCTGGTCGTACCACCATCGTGCAAGGTCTCACTACCAATGCTGGTTTTGGCCTGAACCTCAATGTTCCTGGTGTCACTCCGTACCAAGCTAACAAGCTTGCGCAGTCGCTGCAACCAGGGATGCTGGCCAGTGGAACTGGTATCGGCGCGGCACCGAACGTGATCACCAGCGTCAACAGTGTCACTGGCATCATCACGCTGGCAGTTGCCAACACTGCGACCGGCCAAGCTGGTGTCACTTTCACCCCGAACATCACCATTCGTGGTTTGTACCAAGCAGCTGCCTGAGCAGTTCACATAACCCTACTTAGGAGAAACAAAATGGCTGTTGGTATCTACAATACTCTGCAGATCCCTGACGATCTCGCACGCAAGAGCTTCGCTGGCATGATCACACGGCTGATGCCGAATGGTACTGCACCGCTCTACGCTCTCACTGCGAGGCTGAGCGAGGAAACTGCTTACCAAGTCGAGCACGGCTTCTTCAGCAAGACGATGCTGTTCCCAACGTTCCAGCTCAGTGCTGCTGGTGCGGCTGCTGCTGACACGATATTGCCAGTCGTCAGTACTGCCAATCTCATCCCTGGCATGATGATGCAGATCGACACCACTCGCGAGAACGTGTTGATTCGTGCCATCAATGGTCCGACGCAGATCCTGGTGCAGCGTGGTGTTGGTACTACCGCAGCAGCTGCAATCGGTGCCAGTGTCAACGCTTGGATGGTTGGCAATGCATACGAGGAAGCAAGTCTTCGTCCTGCGTCACTGCTGATCATTCCTGATCGGTTCATCAACTACACCCAGATCTTCCGCAACACCTGGGCTGTCAGTGATACGACTCGTGCTACTCAGCAAGTTGCTGGTGACACCTTCGTCGCTGAGAGCAAGAACGACTGTGCGATGTTCCATGCTGCTGACATCGAGAAAGCACTGTTCTTTGGGCAGAAGTTCTACGGTGCTCTCAACAACCAGCCGTTCCACACGATGGATGGTCTGCTGAACATCATCGCCAATCGTGCTCCTGGGAACATTACTACGTTGGGTGGTACCACGAACTGGACGCAAGCGCAAGCTGCTCTCGATCCGCAGTTCAACCAGGTGACGGATCCCAAGAACAAGCCGGAGCGCATCTTGTTTGTTGGTGGTGCGGCGCGGAACGTTCTCCACAACATCTTCCGCCTGAACAGCACTTACTTTATCGAGGACTCGCAGACAAGCTGGGGACTGCAGTTCGATACTTTCCGCATTCCTCGCGGCCGCTTCATCATCATCGAGCATCCACTGTTCAATGCTTACGGGCAGAGCAGCACCTGGGCGAAGATGATGGTTTCCATCGACCTCAACAGTTTCTCCCTGGCATACATGAATGGTCGCAAGACCAAGAACAGGGAGTTCAATGCCAGCGGCATGCCAGATGTCGACAATGGTGTTGACGCTGTTGGTGGAACTCTCACCAGCGAACTCACTTGCTTGGTGAAGAATCCTGCTGCTGACGGCGTGCTGTTCAACGCAACTGCCGCTGCTGCTGGTTAATCCAGATCTCCCTCCGCTGCACTCGTGTCGAGCGAGTTTAGGCCTGTCATTCCTCCAGGGTGGCAGGTCTCTTTTTATGAGCAGCGGCTCAAATTGTTCAACTTTTGGAGAAACTTATGGCCCAGGAAACTAGTGTCGAGAAGGCAATGCGGGAAGCTGCTGAGCGTGCCAAGGACAAGCGTGACAAGGAAGAAGCTGACAGGAAAGCAAGGGAAGCTGAAGAAGCTGCTAACAAGCGTGCTGAGGAAGATCCAGAAGTTGCAGCCAGCAAGAAGCGCCAAGAGGAAGAAGAAGCAAAAGCTGATGCTGAAGCTCGTCGAGCAGAAGCTCAGGAGTTTGCAGCTCGCAACGCCCAGAACGCAGCAGCAGTTGGGCTAACAACCCAAGACCAAGCACTAGGAGGTGTTCCAAGTGTCACTGCAAACGCAGCCGGGGATATGGTACCAGCCGATAAACTCATCGCCGGACAACCACTATATCCGGAGCAGGCGCAACAGCAAGTTATTCAGCCTCAGAAAGTTGCATTGGCAACGGTTGATCCTGTTGCTCCAGAACGTTCAGCCGGCTGGAAGACTTACCAGCATCAGTACGCGAATGCCAACACGATTCTACCGAACGGCAAGAAGATCATTTTTGGTGGGATGAATGGCAGCATCGGCCAGTACTCGACCAACGTGCCATCTCAAATCGAGCACTTGGATGATCTGGCACAAACTCCTGGCAGCATGATCACGGAAGTGCGGAAGGACAGCGAGGGCAGATTCGTCGTGGTGACAGATGCGATACTGCAAGCAGAGCAGCAAGCAGCGCTTATCGACAGCCGCACCAATTCTGCTGCTGACCTGAACCCGAACGTGGTCAGTGCTCGCGCGAACTTGGCAAGGCAGATCGCACAGGACTCCTGAACTCCAGTAGCAACCATCGTTACTAGAACTATTAGGAGAGTTGCACATGACTTGGCAAACAACCCTTTACGACAGCATGCTGACAGATGTTCTGTCTCTGACCAACAGAGCAGACTTGGAAGCAGAAAGTGCGATAGCGCTTCGAGCAGCTACCACCAATGCTCATCTGACAGATGCTTACTTCAGGGACTTCGCTGTCACTCAAGTGCAACTTCCCAATGGCTCTAACCAGCTCGGATTGGATATCCCAACTCTCTTTGGACTCACTCGAGGCTTCAGTACCATCCGGCCGATCGACCAAAACTTCAACCTGTTGGCACCATCCAACAGCCAGCTGATCGAGGTAGTTGAGATTGGAGATATCTATGATCCAGAATATGGAAACCTGCGTACGAATATTGCGTATGCTAGTGGTAGTAATCTGGTGATCCGCTGCCCAATCCAATGCTGGGGCTACGCAGTCGAGTGGCTGAAAGCACCACAGACGAGGCGAGATCTTTATGACAGCTGGATTGCACAAGTTGCTCCCAGCATCATCATCTACTGGGCAGCCGCGCTTGTCTTCAATACCAACGGGAATGAGGAGAAAGCCAAGTCCTACCTCAACCAAATCGAAAAGTTCTACATCCCGCAACTCAAGCAGAACTACCTGCTTACAGCAGTAAGATAGGTTAGGAGATATTATGGCAATCACAATCGTTGGTAACGTTGGGAATGTTGGCTACGCCATCCCAATGGTTTCTGCAGTTCCTGTTGACGTCAATGCATCGTATATGCTGGCGTGGAATCCAACTCTGCAAGCACTGGACTATGTTGCTTACACTGGCAACGTGCTCGGTGACTTTGGGGTCACGAGGGATTTAGCAGTTACCAGGAACTTGACAGTAGGTGGAAACTCGACGCTCGGAGATGCACTGACGGATACTGTCAGCGTAGCTGGTGTTCTCACAACTCCATCAGCTGCTCCTGCTGTCATCCCTAACGTTAGTGGCAACCTGAGTGCTACTGGCACGCTTACGTCAACAAGTGGTGGAACTGCCGTCTTGTCAGGAACGCAGCTGACTTTCGCTGCTACCAAAGTCCTCGGAGTGCGGCAAACAGGTTGGACCGCAATGACAGGAACTCCACAGAAGTCCACTGCCGCAACCAGTACTGTTACTCTTGCACAGCTCGCTGGCATCGTGATGGCGCTGCAAGCAGATTTGATCACTCATGGCATCATTGGACCGTAAGACTGTAAGACTGCAAGGAACTAGTAATGGCTTACACACCAAATCCAGTAGATGCAACTCAACCAATCGACAGTGTTTTCGCGTCTACTGCTGCTGCTGAATTTCGAGCTCTCAAGGCTTATGTTCAGACTATTGTTGCTGGAGCGGTTCTTGGAAACCAAACTCCTGGAATGATCGTACCATTCGCGGGTGCTGGGGTTCCTCCTGCTGGCTGGTTAGAGTGCAACGGTAGTTTGCAATCCAGAGTTACTTTTTCTGGTCTTTATACTGCATTAGTTAATCTTAATGCACTTACTACTGAGGCTATCTGGGCTACAGGATACTACGGGTATGCCAGCACTGGAGATACGGTCAATAACTTCCGTCTTCCTGATCTTCGTGGTCTCTTCATTCGTGGTTGGAATAATGGTAGAGCTGATATTTGGTCAGACCCTGGTAGAAATCCAGGCCAGTTTCAAGGAGCTACAGAAGTTTTTGACAATGGTGGAAATGCTGGAGTCATCATCCAACCTTGGACTGGAAACTTGACAACCAAAGATTATAATTCAGCAACTCCTGTTACAGCCTACGGTGCAGTAACCCCTGGAAGTACCAGTAGTGCAGCATTACAGGCTGGCGGTGTCAGACCTACCAACATTGCTCTTCGCTACTGCATCAAGACCTAACAGGGAGGCAGCAACTCATGGCAAAGTATCGGGCCCGAGCAGCTCTCAATGCTGCCATGTTTCCACTAGTCTCAGTCCTCGCTGGTCGTACAGTGATGCAGCCGACTCTCGACAGTAACGTGCGCACCCCACAAAGCTTCTACGGTGGAGCTGAATCTGCTGAGATGAGCGTGCCACAAGCCATCTATGTACAGAACATCATGCCAACAGCAGAAGGCATGCAAAGTGTTGGGTACTTCCAGCAAGTAGCTCCTCTTCTGAATGCTGTTGACTTCGATCAAGCTATCACCTTGAGAGACGAGGATGAGAATAACTTCCTCTACGTGCCTGCACGCGGGAAGAACTACATCCTGAACATGGCTACTGGTGCTTGGGTTTCCACAAATCCATTCACTGGTTGGACTGGCAAGCTGGTAACTCGAGCCTACGTGAATGGCCGCACTTTCGTCTGCTTTGAGGGTCGTGGCATCTACGAGTATGATGTAACTGCAAACACCTTCCTCCCGCAAACTATCACAGGACTTGCGGCTGTGGACATTCGAGGAATTGGTGGCTCGAGCAACTACCTTATAGCATTCACAGACCTGGAAGTTTGCTGGTCCAGTCTAGTCGATCCACTCGACTTCGTTCCAAGTTTCACAACTGGTGCAGGCAGGAGTATCCCACAAGATGTCAAAGCCAGAATCACAGCCGTCCTCGGGATCAGTGGTGGATTTATCGTTTACACAGCGAAGAACGCGATCGCTGCTGTATATACTAATAATACTCGTGCACCATTCACATTCAAGGAAATTGCCAATGCTGGAGGTATTCAGACGTATGAGCAGGTTACGTCAGAACAAACTAGTGGTGCGCAGTATGCCTGGACGACAGGTGGCCTCCAGAAGATTACGGTTCAAAATGCAGAGCCAGTTAGTGCGGAAGTGAATGATTTCATTGCTGGCAAGATGTATGACGAGTGGGATCCAGCAAGCAAGGAACTGACCACCAGCTACATCGATGGCTACGAGTTTCCAGTCAAGCTGAGCTTCATTAGCAGTCGATTTGTTGTGATCAGCTACTCAGTTAACAGTGACGTTGCTCTTTATCAATATGCGCTCATCTACGATGTAGTGCTGAAGCGTTGGGGCAAGTTGAAGATCCTACACACGGACTGCTTCAGTTATCCCTATCCCAACGTCGTTGGTCCTGTCACCTACGCAGGTCTTGCTAACACCACTTACAATGACTTGGCCCAGACTAGCTATGCTGATCTAACTCTCGGTGTCATCAGTGACCCACCAAGCAAGTTGACCATCGCATTCCTCACGACTGCTGGTGAGGTGAAGCTAGCTACGATGGACTACGAGAAGAGTACTGAAGAAGCTGGTGTCATCATTTTCGGTCACTTCCAACTTGTTCGTGCCAGCATGGTTCAGCTCCAGACTGCGGAATTTGAAGGAATCTACCAGCCTGGCAGCGACCTGCCACATTCAATTACTGTCACCGTCAAAGCAACTCAGCCGGATAACAAGGAAGCTATCAAGCAAACAATGACGCTGTTGAACAAGAGTGCGAAGAATGCGAAGTACGGAAAGAGGATAACAGGGTTGAATTTCGATCTGGCAGTAGAAGGTACGATGGCCTTGAGTAGCTATCTCATCGAAGCTACGAATGATGGAGACAGGTGATGGCAGATAACAGCAAGATCCTTCTGGGTCTGCCGAATCTACCAGCAGATCAGATTGATCCCAAACTCTGGGGTGAGTTTCTGCTGATTTACAAGGCCATCCAGAACTTGCTGTCAGGAGTGAGCAGGTACAGTGGGATTGATACGCCGTCAGCAATGGAAGCAGCGGCAGATCCAACTGGCTACTTGTTGGGCGCCAACATGCAACGGTACTACCCGACTGCCGTTACTTCCATAACTCGCGGCCAAATCCTGCGCCTGCGACCAGATGTTGGTGCCAACAGAGTCAGTCAAGCAATAGCAACTTCTGCAGCTGGTATGGCATTTGGTGTTGCTAATACCAGTGTTGGTGCCGGTGCTGTTGTGGAAGTCATCGCTGGTGGATATGCGTTGACAGACGCGATTGGCGGCATGCTTCCTGGAACTCTCTACTATCTCAGCACTACGAGCGGAGCTATCCAGAATCTACGACCAGTGAATCCAGGTGAGATAATTCAACCTGTAGGCTGGGCACTGACCTCGACTCAGATGCTACTCGCAGTCAGTCCGTATTATCAACAACTATGAAAGCAGCGTATGTCATCCTGGTCTGATCAACACATCTCAGCTCGTTGGTGGGCTTCTGCGTCCATGTGGACTGGCATTGGTGCTGGTCTGGTGGAATTTGTTCCAGATGCTGCCACCAAAGCTTTCGACAACTTCGAGCTACTTGCTGCTATCTTCGAATGGGATGAATCCACGAAGAAGATAATCCAAGGCATCTTGATCTTTGTAGTCATGCCAATCGCTCGAGCGTGGAAGCAGAAGAAAGTTGAACGAGCAGCAATCGCGCAAGCAACCAGGAACGATCTGGTTGTCCCCAAAGAGAAGTCCGGAGTAACTGTTAGAGGAGAATTAATGTGACACTCGGTGAACATCAGGAAACTTTCAGCCAACATGCCGCACTGCTGATTACTCAAGCCATCAAGCTTGGTTTTGGTGTGCGACTCGGAGAAGTCTTGCGGACGCAGGAACAGCAGAAGATCTACTGTGATACTGGTCTCTCCAAGACCATGAACAGTCAACACTGCAAGAAACTTGCTATCGATCTCAACCTCATCGTTAATGGCAGAATGGCTACTGCTGCTGAAATCAGGCCACTTGGGAAGTGGTGGGAAGCTCTAGATGAACACAACAGATGGGGTGGTAGCTGGCGTGGTGCTGTGGAAGCAGGACATTCTGCTTTCATTGACTCCCCTCACTTCGAACGCCAAGAACAGATTGGTTGATTCCTCAGTAGAATCTGCTGCTACTTGCTGTCACACTAACTACACTCTTAGGAGAATTCCACATGGCTGAACCAATCAGGCTAGATCAATCTGGAGCAGGCTTGCTTACTAGCTTGCTTGGTCAGAATACGAACACTAACAGTCAGCAGCAGCAAGTAGTTCAGAACCTCCAGAACGCGCTGACTCAGGGAAGTGTGACCGGCACACAAGGTGGTACGCAAGCTGGCACCAGTACTGCGAATACCATCAACACTGCGAACATCGCACCGCTGCTGCAGGAGTATGCCAGGAACAGTGGTGATATTGATCCTGCCACCATGCAGCAGATCATCAGTACCATCTTCACGGAAGGTGCTCGTGCAGTTCCAGAACTCACAGGTCAATTCGCCAACAGCACTGGCAGCCGAGTTCGTGGTAACAGTGGCCTCAATCTGGCACTGACAGACCTGAACCGCAACCTGTCAACTCAAGCTCTCACGACCATTCTTGGTGAGAATCAAGCTCGTCGAGCTGCTGCTGCGAACACAGCGGCGCAAGTTGCTGCGAACACCAGAGAAACAGCGCAGACAGGAACTCAGCAGCAAGCGAACACCCAACAGACCCAGCAGCAGACACAGCAAGCTCAGCAGCAGACTGGTGGAACTGTCTCCAACGCAGCTACTCAGCAACAAGCACGACAGTCTGTCAATCCCAACATGGCAGGACTGGTAGGAGTTGGTGGCACCTTGCTGAACTTCCTCGACAAGAAGGGTGCTTTCGGTAGGTTGTTTGGGCAAGGATCAACAACTCCGACAGCCGGTGCTGGAACTATCACCGGTGGCAACAGTCTTGTGCAGAATCCAGGTGGCATCAGTATGGCACCGGCCACGAGTCCTGTAATTGGTGCCGCCCCAAGCAGTGGTTTGCTAGCAGGTCCAGCTGCTCCAGTTTCACAAGCCCCAGCAACTATGAGTATTGGAGGACAGCCCCTTGCCACATCCGTCTCTAATCCTGCTGCTGCTCCTGTGGCCGTTGGCAGTGCTCCTGTTATCAGTGGCGGCGCTTCTATTCCCAGCTTTGGCGGAGGAAGCATCGGTAGTGGATTCAACTGGGGCGCAGGACTTTCCCCAGGATTCACCGGAGGGAGCACTTTCTTCGGTGGTGGAGGGCTTGATCTTAGTGGTAATACTGCTGGTGTTGGTCTCAATCCCTTTGACAATGGTGGGATCGCCCTCGGAGGTAATTTTGTGGATACGGGCGCTGGTGGCAGTGTTTTAGGAGCAGCAGGTGACGCAGCTGGTACATCTTGGGAAAATCTTCCTACTCAAGCTTGGGATTATCTTAGCGGAGCTGGTGGTTCTGCCATTGATAGCATTGGTGGTTTTCTTGGTGGATTGGGTGACGCCATTGGTAGTTTCTTTGCTGACGGCGGCCAGATAAGCACTGGTGCTACTGCTCCACGAGTTCGCAACATGAACTACATGGGAGCTCGTCCACAGGAACGTCGTGAAAGTGCGATCAACTACGAAGGCTATGGTCCTCCTGCTGGTGCTGTTGGTGCTAGTACTCCTGCCGGCGGAAGTCCAAGTCTCTCTGCAGGAATGGCTGCTCCAGGAATTGCTACGCTTGCTGACTCTGGTGCTCAGATGATGAGCATGATGGCACCAACTCCAGCTACGCAACCAGTTGCTGGTACTCAAGCTATCAGCCTCACTCCGCAGCAGATTCGGCAAGCACAAGATCAGGCGATCATCAATGCAAACCTTGCAGCTGCTCAACTTGCTCAGAACAGTGCCGGTGGTGGCATTGGTGGTGTTGGTGAAGGTGCTGCTCCTACTCAAGATGAAGCAAGTAATGGTGCTATGGGCATTGCTCCTGGTGGTATCGCTGCTGCTCCAAGTGGGACTGCTTCTGCTATTGGCACAGGTCTTGGACTTGCTGGAATGATGGGGCCAATGGGCTCAGTACTTTCCATCATATCAGCACTGGCAAGTGCCGTCAATGCTGCGAATCAACCAAGTATCGGCATGACGAATGCTGGCATCGCAGATGAAACCAGTGCAGCTACCGGTGCTGTTTCTAGCCCTGTCAGCCAGAGCAGCGTAGTTGGCATCGACCTGGGAATGCTAGGAGATACTGGCATCAGCAGTGGTGGTCTATCTGGTGCTCCTGACGAAGGCTCGCAGGGAGATGCTTCTGGCGTATCTGGTGTCAGTGCTGGTAATGCTGATGACGCCAGCGGTGGTGGTGGAATTGGCGGGGAAAGTGGTGACAGTAGCGGCAACTACGCTAACGGTGGAATCGTGAATGGTGCAGGAACTGGTCGTAGTGATTCCATCCGTGTCCGCTCTCGTGAACCTGGTGGCAAGACTATCAACTACAGTGACGGTGAGTATGTGATACCGAAAGATGTTGTTGATGTTCTTGGCGCGCAGCATTTCGACAGACTGCTAGACGCTTTCCATACCACTGTCTGATCAAGGCTGTCACCATGGCAAACTTCTCGGTGGGTGAGATCTTTGGAGCTATTGATGAGATGGCTCCTCAGTTCAAGATTGATCCAACAGTAGCAAAGAGCATCATTCTTGCAGAAAACACCAGGAACGGGAGAGTCCCACCGAGAAGTGCGCTGTTTAGTGGAGATGCTACCAACAAGAATGACACTATGGGGATTGGTCAAGTCATTCCAACTACTGCTGAAGGACTCAAGCAAGCTGGATTCTTGCCGGCAGATTGGAAGCATGATCCCTCGAATCTAAAGTCACAACTTGCAGCTTCCCTTGCTACCATGAGCGAGATGAAGGGAAGACTGCGAAATCCAGACGACCCGCTGGAACTTGGTGCTTACTACAACGGTGGCAACAACGGTTGGAATGCCTACAAGAATGGGCAGAATCTCGTCCCTGAGACAGCGAACTACTTACAGAAAATGAGGACTAGCATGGCTGAATTACCAATGACTGCGCAGCAACGGGAAGTTGCAAATGATGCATATCTTGCAGCAAAGCAGAGTGGCCAGCCAGCGCCAGCAGATTCAGGTTCAGGTCCTAGGATGTACCAGAGCAACCGTAGCAGTATGACAACTACCAGGAACGTCTTCGATGAAGGTGCTCTGGAGAATTACAACAAAGCTAATAGCATACTGACTGCTCCTGGTGGGCTCTATGACCAAGCACTTGCTGCTATTGATGACCGCAAGAATGGTATTGGCGTTCAAGGACCAGTAGTTGTTCAGAGTATCCTGCAAGCTGGTCAGGATGCTGGTGCAACTGCTTCTGCTCAGGCGATGCTTAAGGCTGCTGGCGAGGAACGTCGTGCTGCCATCCTCAGTCGCGCCAATCTGAATCCATCACAAACCAACAACAGAATGGATCAGGCATTGGGCGCACTTGATGAAACTAGCGCTCGCCTTGAGCAGATGAAACCAGAGATCGACAGGAGAATGTCAGTTGGTTTCTTTGATAATCCACTGGAATGGTTGGTGAACCAGACTAGACTCCCAGGAATGGTGGGAGAGTACAACGGATTGGTTGGCCAGCAGAAGGATGCGCTGCAGAAGTACCAGGCTGCTAAGGACATCACTACCAGCTCGATCGACATGAGTCAAGCTATCGACGCTGACCGTACTCTTGAAACTGGTGCGGCTATCAGCAGAGAAGCTATCTCCAGGGCGCAGCAGAATGCAGAACTTGCTAAGTTGCAGATGATGCAGAAGTCTACTTCAGATGCTCTTGCTGCTGTTCAAGTTGGTAACCAAGCTGCAGCTACCTCACTCCAGCAACTCATGCTGTCAAAGCAAGCAGAAAGTATCCGCCAGGGTGAGAGCGAAGCAGAAGCTAGGAGCAAGGGTGAGCAAGCAGCTCTTAGTGAGTTCAACAAGCTGGTGATTGCAGCTGGCGGGCAGGGAATTGCTTACGATAGATTCAAGCAGCTGACACCGAAGGCTCGTGAGGAGATTCTCAGTGCCAACAGTACTGGTCGCTTTGGTGGTGACTTCGTCAGTGCGCTCAAGTTCGTCGAGAAGTACGGCAATCTTGACAACATGGCAATTGGTGGGCAAGCTGCTGTCAGGACTTGGATCAACAAGACTGATACAACTGCGAATGAAGAAGTTAACAAGCTTCAAACTAAAGCCCTGGCGATGAATGACAAGAGTTTCAACCCAACGAAGGCTAAAGAAGCAACCTTCAATGCACTGGCCGCACAGTACGAAGCTGCTGCGAACGGTAACATGCGTGGAGTTCCAGAAGGTAATCCTTACAAGATTGACTATAAGAGCTTCATCAACGCTCCTGATCTTGTCGGTAACGCTTACGTTGACATGCTGAAGAAGTATGGGCCGGATGGAACTGAGAAACAGTTCACCAGCTATGACGAACAGGAGTTCATGAAGCGAGCTGTCACTACTGCCCGTCTGAGCGGTGATCCTGCAGCTAGTGTCAAGAAGCTGTCAAATGACATCTCCAGTTTCTACAAAGCAGCTAGCAAGCAGCAGCAGCTGACAACCAAGCCGCAGATGTTTGGACTGGCAACTCCTGTGAAGACCTACCCAGTAGCTCTGCCGCAATATGCAACTGGCAGTATGCCGAAGGTACTTGATCTTGGAAATCCAGTTGAGATGGAAAACTTCCTCACTCGGCAAGTAGCCAAGGAAATTGCAGAACAGAATCCCTACAGCATCGCTGGTGCTCGTGCAAGTTCTGCAGACTTCGGCATCTCTAGGTAATTAACTAAGAAAGCACTCTCATGGCACTCTTTGATGTAGTTGCTCCTGCAGCTGATACCACTGAAATTCAGGCTGGTGGTCGTGGATTCGGCGATAGTGTCGGTATGGCACTCACAGCTGGTGCAACCGGTGCTGTTATCAGTGGGCTCGGGAGTATCTACAACACGTTCGCCAGTGGTGCCAATTTACTTGGTGCTGATGCAGCTCTTATAAACACACAGGAGTCTTTGAATGAGATCGATCAGAGTTGGGGGGACTACTACAAAGAGAACAAGTCTGCAATTGATGTGGCAGGCTTTATCGGCACGAGTCTCATTCCTGGAACGCTCGGCATCAAGGCGCTTAACGCAGCCAGAGCTGGTAGCGGAGCTGGAGCAATTGGTAGAGCACTCGGGTTTGCTGAAACAAGACAAGCAGCGAATCTTTCAGCAGCTCTCAAAGAACTTAGTGTCGAAGGGGGAAGTGTATTCACTAACATCAACAGGCATAAAGTTGCAGCAATGGCGTGGGGAGCAGCTGACCAAACACTCCAAGCAGCTGCGTTCGAAACAGCGGTGGCTCTGACAATGAAGCAGTCCCCAATGCTAGCAGATGACAGCTGGTGGGATATTGGCAAGAGTGCTCTTACTGGCGCTGTCTTTGGCGGCGTCATCGGTGGTGGCATCGACGCTCTGATCCTGAACAAGAGTTTTAAAACAGCAGTAGGAGCACTAGATGCAAGAGCGAGGAACTACGACTATGTGGCTCGTCTCGACGAATTCGGGCTCGACAAGGGTGATAAAGCTTTCGCCATCGTTGACAGCTTACTTAAAATGCCTTTGGAAGTTCTCCCCGAGGATAAGATACTGGACCTCTCATTCCATGTGGGTCGTCCTGACAAAGTTGCCGGATGGAATCCAACCACTAAGAGGATAGATCTTGATGTTGGTGAGTTTCTCAAGAAGAGCAAGACTGGTGCTGAAAAGGGAGCACTGCTTGACTTCGAGAAGAACCTGCGAGAACTGGCACCTAGTAGTGATGTAGCTACTCCTTGGGCGAACAAGATACTTGGTGACTTCAAGCAACTCAGGGATTCTGGCAAGGATCCTACTCTCATTCGTGATCAAATGGGAGACTGGTTGTACGAGTTGAAGGGTGTGAAAGCAGCAACTGAGATCAAGGGTCCTGCTCCTGATGAACTGTGGTATTTCAAGAAGCAGTTCACGCAGGATGAGATTGGGAAGCTTGCAACTCTGGATGACTGGAAAGCAGCAGTTACTCGCAGCAGTCCCTTTGATGAGAATGCCTACAAGGATCCTTACAGATTTCTTGGCACGACAGAACAGAAGCAGGACATGTTCAAGAATGCTGCTTTCATTGGCGACAACGTGGAAGGTGCTAACAGGTATCCAACTCTCAAAGCAGCTTGGGATGCAGGACATGATGTTGCTTTCATGAGTGATGGTGCTCTGAGAGTTAACGACTCGAGTCCACTCTGGCGCCGTGTGACGGATCCTGTTTACAAGGCTGAGCGGTTCGTTAACACCAGGACTGGCACATTCACAGAAGATGCAGTGCTGACAGCCGCAGATACTGTCATGCCTGGTGCTCACATGCAAGTACTGCCGAATGCAGTCAAGTTGCCAACGAAGGATGGTGCGACCAAGATTATCTCAATGGGAGCTAAAGTTCCTGAAGGTGCTGACGTCGAATACTTTACTGCTCGTCATGCTTGGGCTAGCAAGTTGGAGGATAGCAGCTTACCAACTACAATTGATGTCACTGACTTCTCATTGATGGATCGGCTGCGGTCAGTGCAAGACCAGGAGTTGCTTGGTGAGATCAAGATCGTGAGTGGGGATGTGGAGTTGGGAACTGCCAAGAACCTCTCCATCGACGACACCATCCGCAGTGCGAAACTATCCGAGGCTCAACGACTATTCGCAGAAGCTCATGAAGCTGGCAAGACTCTTGATGTTCGATCAGTTGCCTACCAGCTCAACGTTGATGCTCCTTGGTTGGAGAATGCTGTTGCTGTTCGCTTCCGTGAGAATCTTGCTGGCGTCAGTCAGGAAGGAACTCGCACAGTCAACATGAGTGAGGGCATCAGTCTTCCTCTTGATATCTACACGCGACGTGAGAACCTAATAGCAGAATTCGGACGGCCGCAACAGTTCACGGAACTCACAGCTTTCCGCCCTGACATGGGCTGGCGTGAGCGGAGACTGCTGATCATGGATCAAGTAGCAATGACTGGAGGACAGTTTGTATCTGGTGAACTTGCCTGGTCCTATCGGGTACAGGCTGCAATTAAGGCGAATAAGAATGCCGCATTGGCAGCTGAGCCTGACATCAGGAACATGCTTGATCTACAACAAGACGCAGCACGACTTGCTAACAGTATCGGCGCAGGAGCATCACCGTTTGGCGCATCTAACGCAGACTATGGTAATACACTAGGACTGTGGGCACAGGATAGTGGTAAGCATACTCACCTGATCAGCCAGAAACGGATAGCTGAAGTTGCTGATACCTTCAGTCCCCTGGTCAGCAAGATTCGTGCAGACAGACAAGCTGCTGCTGAAATTGGTATCGTCACCAACATACTTCGTGGCAGTGATGAGAAGTACATCTGGGCTGGGCCCGTGAGAACTGCTGGTGGCAGGAAGATGATGCTGCGAGAACTGGATGGACTCACTGGTGATGATCTAACGCAGGCTCTTGCTGCTATCCAGGCTGAGGGCAGGAAAGCGTATATTGATGTCACGAATCCCACTGCGGCTGAATTCCTCAGCACTCATACAGTCCTCAATGCTAACAGGATCCAGCGGCGCCAAGTCTTGATGAGTGCCAAAGGTCTAACTACCAGTCTCGATCCTCGCGTGATCTACGCACCGCCAATCGACACTACTTACTTCAAGCACTTCGCATTCGTGAGGCCAAAGGAAGGGAAAGCATTTGGAACTAGCGAAGTCACAATGGTTTTTGGTCGTGACGCGGCAGAACTTCAGAAGCGGATTGCTGTCATTAACACTGACCAGTTCGATGTAATTACAAAGAAAGGAACTGAGGACTGGTTTAAGGCGAAGGATCTTTATGACTTCGACAAAACCATCAACGAACCGCGCATCAATTCTGAACTCCGTCGTACGGGTGCACTCAGCAATATTTATCCCGAAGTTAGGGCAGAGACAGTTGCAGAGGATTATATCCGATGGCATCAGAATCAGGCAGGACGGCTGGTACGTGACGCAGTCGAAACCAACTATGCCCAGCAATTTGCTGAGATTAGGAAGTTGGGGGAGACATACACTGAGATTGCGACAAGTAAGTTCTCGGGTTCCACGAAACGCACTAGCACGGAGATTGTCAATCCGTTCGATGACTACCTCAAGACTGCGTTGGATGTCAGCAAGAGAAGCGAGTACACGTTTCTTCACCAGGCTAATGAGTTCGTTGACGCACTTGGTGTTCGTGCGTACCAAGCTCTGAGTAGCGCATTTGGTGACGCCAAGAAAGGACTACTGCCATGGGAAGATGTGAATGCCATCGCAGAGAGGCATGGCATCAAGGGGATGTATAACAACCAGGAGGAATACTTCCTCTCCAATGTTCCTCGTGATCGCAATCTGATCAAGACTAGCATCAACAAGGCGAACATGTTTCTAGCAAACACTGTTCTCCGCCTCGACTTCTTTAACAGTATCGTCAACACAGTAAGCACACCGCTCATGCTATCCACGGAACTAGCGTCGATCAAGACCCTTGTCCGTAACGATCCTGAGCTACTCGGAAAACTAGGTGACGCCCTGACTGTCTCAGTTCCTGGTGAGTTTGGCCCTGGTAAGGGATTCAGAGTTCCTTCTTCCACCAAGCTGATTGCCAAGGCTATCGAGAACTATTTCGGTGATACCGGCAAGACTCTCATCGCGCGGTACAAAGCGAATGGTGATATCAAGGAAATCAGCTCGCAGTTTCACAGCATGATTGACGATCTTGCGATGCGAGCAGACTACAAGGTGTTCAGTGCTGGAGTGGAGAAGGCATTTGAAACTGGTGCTAAGCTCACCGGTAACAATCTCGCTGAGGATTTCACAAGATTCGTCAGTGCAGATGTCATGCGACAGCTCACAGAAGATGCTGTCCAAGCTGGCAAGTTGTCACTAAAGGAACAAAATGCGTTCATTAGCGTCTTCACTAACCGAGTCCAGGGAAATTACATCAGCTCTCAAAGGCCTATTGTCTTCCAAGGAGTTCTCGGATCTGCTGTTAGTCTGTTCCAGACCTACTCCTTCAACCTCATGCAACAGTTGCTCAGGCACGTTGCTAATAAGGACAAGCGGGCAGTGGCAACGATGTTCGGCATGCAAGCAGGATTATTCGGACTTAATGGAACTCCATTCTTTGAAGCTGTTAATACGCATCTTATTGGTAACGCTGCGATCAATCAGGGTCATTACGATGCATACAGTATAGCTCCACAGATGCTGGGCAAGGAACTTGGCGACTGGTTGATGTATGGAACTGCCAGTGCAATGCCAATCATCATGAATGGCAACACTCCTGCGCTCTACACGCGTGGTGACATCAACCCACGACACATGACTATCTTGCCGCTGAATCCTGCTGATATTCCTGCGATTGATGCTAGCAAGCGGATTGTCGCCAACATACTTGATATTGCCAGCAAGCTTGGTGGTGGTGCAGCGATTGGTCAGACCTTGCTGCAAGGGCTCGAGCATAATGGTATCAACAGGCCGCTAGCTGGACTTGCTCAGGTGATCGGCGGTCAAGCAACTACGAGCAAGGGCAGTCTCATCAGCGCCAGTAATGACTTGGACCTCATCACTAGTGCCAGTCGCATCATGGGTAGCAAGCCGATGGATGAAGCTATTGCTCTCAACAATCTCTACCGGATGAAAGCTTATCAGGTCGCAGATACTGATAGGAGAAACCAGCTAGGGGAGAAAGTGAAGACTTATCTCTACAAGAACAAGATGCCACCAGATGACGTCATGGAGGAGTTCATGAAGGATTATGCCAAGACTGGTGGTCGTGCTGAGAACTTCTACAGTTCCATCCAGCAGTGGAGCAAGGCTGCAAACACCAGCGTAGTTGAACAGATGCGCAACAAGCTGAAGACTACTTACGGACAGAGGCTCACAGAGATAATGGGTGGTGAGCCCCTGCCGGATTACCAAAACATGCAGATCACTCCTGCTGCTTCTGACGCGCCGACAGAGGGACAGGCGACGCAGTAGCAACAAGCAGCACTTTCTCGAAATGCAAGCCACCAGGAACTTCTGGTGCCATTCTCCCAGTGGTAGTTCCACCTTGCCAAGCAGGAGGTAGGTTGTTCCCCTGGGAGACATTCAAGCCAGCAGCCTGCACAGCATCCACTGTGGTGTAGACAACTGTGACTCCTGGACGTGCTAGCACTTCAGCTACTGTTGGTCCCAGCTTCGGGAGGCGAGTATCAACAAGTGCGCCGATGGTCATACGCTGTCCTTGTCAATTTCGAATTCCTGGTTGAGAGCATCTTCCGTGTAGTTCTCGACGGAATTGTCTGGTTTCAGTACCAGGTAACCCCGCGCCCTTGCTTGCGGAGTTGCTCGGATATAATCCAGCACCCAGCGTGGAAGACTGATAGTTTCGTCACCTTCCAGCACCGCGAGATCAAATACCTCGACAGTGCTTTTGCGATACTTCATGGTCATTGTCATCAAATTTCTCCTTTAGGACGATAGAGTTTGTGGGGATTGTTCTCTCCTACGAATAGGACAGTGGCGGTGTTCTTGGTGTATGAAATGGCAGCAACCTCCTTGTTAGCATGGTAGGCGACGATAAGTGGAACTACCCAGTCTTGGAGAACTGGAGTTGGTGCATCAGGTTTCGGCGTATCAATGTCGACAATCTGAGTTGGGGCAGGATCAACAGTATCACCAGCTCCATTCTTCGCTGCCATGTCGATGATGTGGAGTTGCTCACCTTGGATCACATGACCAGTAGCATCAACGATTGGCTGTGGATTCTTATCCGCACGATCAATTGCTGCCTGGTCTGAGTAGCCATTCTTGTAGCGAGCTTGCAGCTTGGCGACGTTGGCAGCAAGAGTTTCGTATCTACTGATCCCGAGCATCTGCCGCAGACCTGCCATGTAGAACTCCAAGTCTCCGAGTTCTTCTACGATGTTCTTCCAATCGAGCGGCTTCTCGTAGATTGAGCTCTGCTTGATTCCATCTGCCAGCTCACCAGCTTCTCCACAGATACCAATCACCATGTGTTCCAGATTCTTACTGGTCTCACCACGCTCCTTCACTAGGTTGGTGACGAACTGCTCGTAAGTTGGCCAAGTTGGATCACTCTCACCTTCAACGGTGACAGGGAACTTGTTGGTTTCAGCGAGATTAGGGTTATACGGGATCATGAGTTTCTCCAGGTTCAAAAGTTTGAGGATAGTAGCCGGGTTTCAAGATCTTGTTGCTGTCTCTTGTATTCTCCCTAACTTCACCGCAGACGATGCAGCGAACAGTGTTCTCATCAGCACTAGTCCAATGGAAAGTGTGAGCACCAGATTTGCCACCAGGACGATAGCACTTATCTGTAATTACTTCTGCCATCACATATACTCCTTCAGCATGTTGAATTGAACATAAACAGCTCTGCTGTTCATAGGCTTACTCTTTGGCAAGAATCCCTGAGCTTCTTTCACCCACATGATCTTTCCTGCCTCACTCAGATTCTTTAGCAGATCGCTGATCTGATCTTTCTTTTCCAAGTCCCGCTGAACTACCTTGTATAGTTCTTCTATTGTCAGTGGTTTCTTGGTTTCGTAAAGAGCAGTCATTAGATTGTGGGTAGCAATACTATTACGACTCCGTCCGTATTCTCCAAGTGCTTTTGGCATTCCGTTTTCAGTAAAACTGAGCACGCTGTTGGCAAGGAGTACATCTTGGATATCAATTCTGACACTAGATCGCATTGCACAGACGACAAGACAGAGCTTGAGAAGGTGAGTGAAGCGACGGGTCGAGTAAGACTTAAATCTTGAATCCTCCAGATCCTGCCACGTACGGTAGATTGTGTCGAGAGCTGTAGACGCTTGCTGGGTTCTACTTGCTTCGCCTTTGATTTTCTCGCGGATGACATTGAGTTTCTCCATTAGTTCTACTGCGATGTGATCGTCTGGCTTTTGAGGAAACGTAATCTTTCTCCCACTTGGCTCACCATAAACGAGAATAAGGCGCGAGAGAAATCCTTGTCCAATGGCAGCTTCGGGAAATGCAGCCTGGAACCCAGCATGTGTATTCCCTCCGAGGATACTAATCGTAGGTTGATATATGCTAATTGATTTGGAGTTCTTAAAACGATGCTTGTAAGTTTGAGTCTCGGAATCCCAATCCCAAAGGGCTCCGAGCATTGAGAGAAAGTCAAGGTTCCCGGTTCCAACGAACTCATTAAATTCGTCAGCTGTAACGAATACTTCCCTAGGAATACCATCGTGCTCCTCAGCCCCATCGTCGAGGCTAAGTGTTGCAAGAACATCTCGAGCTGGACTATTTCTTCCATTAGTCGATCTCCCTAGTCGTGGGTCGAATGAATCCTCAGAACCTTCGAGATCGAGCAAGAACTTTTCTTTTGTTGTCTTCTCTGCTGCAAATGTATCATACCCTGCACTACGCAGGATTCTTGCAGCTGTTTTAATAGCACTACTCTTTCTAGTGCCAGGATTACCAATCAACATCACGTACATATTAGGATACAACTTGGTGTCACCAAAAGGAAACCAGAACTGTCTGCCAAGTAACGCACCAACAGCTGTGATAAGAGACCATCGGTGGTAGATAGTTGGTGGTTCTGTATCCTTCGTGTATTCAAAGTACGTGTCGAACAGAGTTTTGTCATTACTCACGATCTGCCCTCAGTCGAGCTGCTACTGCATCGAGAATAGTAGAGAAAGTACCATAGTTCTTCTGTTTTACTCGTACCTTGTATGCCTGTTCTCGTGGAGTCCAATAAACTCCAGTAATGCCAGATTCATTTGTTTTCTGAGGACGTCGATTTATAGTTTGTTCTTGTCGTGTAGCCCACTTACAGTTGTCTTTACAGTAATTCTTATTATTATCAATACGCTCTAGAGTTAATCCTTTAGGTTTCTCACCCATATCAGCTAAGAATCGAGTATAACTTCTCCATTCCCAAGCTACTGTTATTCCACGACCTCCATAGTATTTATAATTAGCAGACTTAGGAGAGTCACAACGATACAACATTTGTTGCCACACGTTGTATGTCAATTGGTGTTTCATTTTAATTTACTCCAATGCGTAGCTCCAGCAGCAATATCTGATGGAATAAACATTATACGAATTATACCATCAGGAGCTTTAACTGGAATACGGGAATCCATGATTCTAGTTCTCACAATTTCCGGAATCTCTGGTCTTTCCTTCCTATATTGGAAAAATAGCGAGTCATGAATCTGTGCTTTAACTCTGGTTTTACCATGAAGTTCAGGTATTTCTACGTAGGTTTGCTGCTTCAGTACCCAGTCCCACTTGTAGAAACTACCGTAAAGTCCTGCGCGCCAAAGATTATAGAACTCCTTGTTGATGAGAGCAACACTCAAGTGCTGAGGCTTGTGAGCAACAACAGCATTCAAATCCCGCTTATTGAGCCATGGTTTTCCAAAACATATACGCGTGTGTCCATCGGGGGAGACAAGACGACCAGTGAGTTGGACCTCTTTAATGATACTGTCATACCAATCTCCCTTAACTCGCGGATAAGTTTCCGAATACTTAGCGAGGAGAAACTTGCATACATCCCGTAGTGATCCTTTGAGTCGAAGGATAACCTTTGCCTTAGATACATATTTAGGTCCCATAGTATCCAGCATGACTCCCTCTCCCATGTTATAATTAGCTCCATGATTAGTCCGCTTGGAAAGATCACGCACATCCTTGTTGAGAGTCTTACTAAACTCATTGGAGTAGATAGTCTCGTAAGGAATTCCGAAGAATGCTTGTGCGTTCCAGGCATGGTAATCATTAGGACCTTCAACTACTTCGATGAGTTTGGTTTCTCCAGCGAGATAACCCACGCAGCGGGCTTCTGACTGCGCTTTGTCAATTTCAGCAAGTAACCATCCGGAATCAGATTTAAGAAATTGCTTAATCCTAATACCTCTCGGAACGTTTTGGATTTGGAATCCAACCCAGTACGAACTAGCAGTACTATTAAGTCGTCCAGTGTCTGTTGTCGCAGGGTTAAGCTTGTAATGAATTCGGCCACAGTAGATTTTCTCCTTAACAAGATAGGTGCTTAACAACTTCCGATCCTCAATGACGTCAGTCATCGCTGTCAGAATCACTTCATTAAACGTGCTGCTAGCCTTAGCCTTCAACATGCTAGCTTTGTTGGTGTTCTTCAGTCCTTCTAGTGCCACGTATTCCGCTGGCTGTTTCTGAAGCGCGGCAGTATCAAGTTTGGTGAGGCCAAGAACATGGAACAACTTGAGTTTCTGCTGCCAGCTACCAGCGTTGAATCCAGGAGCTGCAATCATCTGAGTGAACAGCTTGTCCTGCTTGTCCATCGCGGCTTCAGTCTCTGCTGCTACCTTATCAAACACAGGTTGATCTACTGCGATCCCTTCAATCTCACAGTTCAAGCAAGGGAAGACTAGAGGAAACTCATCGAGGTAGTTAGTAATTGCATACTGCTCGGAGTCTCGAAGGAGGGAAAGATAGCTATTAACCGTTGCCCAACCATCAAGAGCATTGTAACGATAATAGTCATCCAGGTTGCCAGTCTTTCCATCATCCTTCCAGTAGCGAATCTTTCTGATTGCATATGCTGCAATAAAATCCAGACGCTTAGGAAACTCACTGAACATGCTGTGAAATAAATGTTGAGTGTCGTGTAACCATGCGCGAACAGGACAACCCCAACGCAGTAGATATAGACTATCGTACAACCCATTTTGCATCACCTTGCTGTTGGGAAGGTCACAGAACTTCTTGATCCAAGTCCACCAGAACTCATCGGTGAATGGGATTACAATACTTTCCGTAGTATGATTATGAGGGTAGTAAGCACAGAAAGTGATACAAGCAATCCGACGGAGAGGATCATCAATGATCGTTTCAATGTCAATACCGATGAGTGCAGCTCCACGATGCATTCGATGATACGCAGCTCCAACAGTATCTGGTTGTGCGAGCGACCAGGTGAATTCCGTTGATCGGTACCATCGCTCAGGGCTTGCCAACTTACTAATAAATCTCTTAGCTGCTGGCTCGGCATAATTGACAGTCCTTAAGTTGATAAGTGGGTTGAGTACAACTACTGGTATCTTCTCTCGTGGAGTAAGAAGGAAACTACCTTGGTAATCGTCTAAAGTAATTTGCTTCTTGCCGCTCGGTGGTATGAAGTCCTGCTGTGCGTAGAGTAGCTTCTCCAGAAACCGTTCATTAGTAAGTACGACTCCGTCTATCTTGGCGGCCCGGCACTGGAGTTCCAGTTCGGTGATCGTATCAGGAGTTGTGGTCCGCTGCTTCCAAGCAACTTGCATTCCAGCAGTCATGCCAGAGAGTTTGCGAGGAACCCAGAAACCAGATTCTTCCTGACTGTTTTCTTCAGGGCTACCAAGATGCAACAAACGTTTTGTCATTTCTTTCTGTTTGCCCAAGCTTTAGTTACGTTCTCACTGTGAGTCATATCTTTAAGATTGATCCAGCGGTTATTTTGTGAGTTTTGATCATCGTGCTCTATCTCATAAACTGGCCAATCACCAGTCATGTATAGCCAAGCAAGACGATGCGCAAGATACTTCACACCTTCTATTTGAATATAGAATCTATCTTTGCCAATGTCCCAAGTTCCAGCTGCTCTACCTGGACGAATGTAAGCGCCATTACGAATGTTCCAACGAAATACTCCCGTCTCTGGTTCGTACGTCAGATAGTATTTAAGCCACTGTTGTGCTAGCAGCGGCGGGAGCTTTCGTAAGTTCATTTTCTTATTGCTGCTGTTGTCAGGTCAATCGAATTTCCACCAGGTTTGTTCTTCAATACCATGGCCTTCCAGTTCTGTCCTGCCTTCCTCCATGGTGATAACATCCATAGTTTTGCAGGTTGGAACTTCGATCACTACACTGCTACCATCATCTGCCGCTTCTTTGGCGACACGTTCGTCATCAGTTCCTCGAACCTCGTATTCTTCGCTGACGATGAGATATTTCCACTGGCGATTTTCCATGTTCGGCATAGTTGCTCCTAGTTGCGGGGATGGATAAGAAGATGTGGCAGTTTTTGTCTATAGAGAACTACCAAACTCTAAACTGTTAGCTGATCTGGATGTTCTTCACAGAAGCGTAGATGACGTCAGGATCATCCTTGCTCGCACGGTTCGTGACATTCGCAGCAATGATGACGTCCTTGATGGTATCACGCACCAGGATACCAACACTACCTTTGCCCTTCACATTGAAGTGCTCACCGAACGGAGCAAGAAACTCCTTGAGTCGTCCTTCTGCTACTGCGTTCCCCAAGATGAAAGCTTGTGAGAACATGGTGCCGTTCTTGACAGGAGGACGATAGCCCTTCTTGTCTTCATCTTGCACCTTGAGTTCCACAGTTTCTTGCACCTCGAAGTTCGCAACAACTGCTGGCTTGTCGTTGATCTCCTTCGTCTCAGTGCTGACCTTGAGAATGTAAGCACCAACTGGCGGCGCTTCAAATGCAGCAAGGTCTGCAATGTCTTCGATATCCGCGTCGAACAGATCTTCAAGACCCTTGAATTGTGCTTCTTTATCTGATGCCATGATAAGTTCCTATCCTATGTAATGGATTGAGGTTGATGAAAGTGTACAGTTTACGTCGGTACTTACGACGACCGGACTGCGCGGTTTCCACTGCGCCGTTCCAATTCTATGAGCAGATCAACTTCATGCTTGATCTTCTCTAAATCTTCAATGCCATTCTTGTCACGCCAGCGAGTGATACGTTTGATGATGCAGCCTTCCAAGAATCCCATGCCATTAGCGTGAATGTACTCAACTGGCTGGATAGCTTTGTCTTTGTAGTGAGAGCCAGCAACTTGAATGTCGAGAGCAGAACCTGTTGGAACTGTTGCTGTTCCTGGTAAGCTGGCGCCACCAACTCCCATCATTTCCTTGTACTGGGAAATCAAATCTGCTGCATCAGCACAGTGCCGGTAGCTAACTCCAGCTGGTATTTGGATAGCTTCAGAAGCATCTTTGCTCCAAACTTTCTCACCAAATTCAATCATAGCTTGGTGATTCTCTGGCATGACGTACGTATCCAGCCACTTCTTGTATTCTGTCATCAGTTCTGCTCTCATTAGAATAACTCCAAAAGGTTAGGTTTTTCCTTGTTCAGTTCCCTGTTTGCGCGACTTCCACTAATCACGCTGTTCTTATACGTGCTACTGCAACTGAAGTTGTGCCGCTTGTTCACTATCTCGCAGAAGACAACATCGTCGAAGTACTTGGCGAACTTGCTACTGAACTCACGAGTTCCACCAACAGGCACGATCTTCTTGCTGCCATCTTCCATCTCAGTCATGACAGTGTGGCTGATGACAACGACATTGAAGTTTGCTTGCTGGACCGTGGAAAAGATACGATCCATGATGCGACCTTGGTTGAAGTAATCATCCCAAGTTGGTTTGTCATCATACTTCTCAGCAACGATGCTCTTGTACTGGATGTCATTCATCGCAGACTGAGCAAGCTGGGTGACACTATCTATCACCAGCACATCGTTATTCGTGAAGCTACTCAGGTCGATGGTGGTACTTGGCAGTCCATCTTTCTTGCACATCGGACAAGCAACTGCACCATGCAAGTGACAGATGTCAACTGGCCTGCCTTTGATAACTTTCAACATAGTCCTGGCACCGATCGGCATGATCTGAGTATCAGGAATCTTGAACAGTTCGATGTTATCCCACCACTCTTGCTTGATGCGAGGACTGCTGAAGATGGTCTTGATGCCATCATCCAAGTCGAACCACCAGAGTTTCTTCTTCTCTGCTAGCTGTGCAACCAGGTCAGTCTTACCAGTCTTAGGATCACCATAGACACAGATCTTTCGTGCTGCACTTTGTTTGTAGTCGGCGAGTTTCATTTCAAGATTCCCAGTCGTTGTTACTCAACACGCGAGCTTCTGCATATTCCAGGTCAACGTGGTTGACTGTGATGGTCCACTGCTCCATGTTTCTATCATATTTAAACTCTGCCATGATCAGTTCTTTTGCCTGTTCCTCGTCTTTAGCAATCACCAAGCCTTCGTAGTTTAGAAATGGCGGCCAGGTTCTAACAAGTTCCCACTCATACAGATTTAGTTTCATGCTACTTGCTGCCTTTCTGTTGTTGATTCGCTATCAATTCTGCAAGTGTGAACTTGAAATCCAAGCTCTCCACTGAATCCACATCTTCCAGTACTGGAGGAACTACTCCTGGGAATAGCGACTCATTCTGCATGTGGCAGCTGCCGAACCATTGACATTTTCGGCCCCACTTGTTTACGCAACTCTCGCCGCGCTTAGGATAGAAACCAATACGCTGATAGGTAGCCAAATTTGCATGGTCGAGCAGAGTATCTTGCAGCCATTCCGCCCGCTGAGTGCGAGTCTTTCCGAATGGAAGCATCTGGAACTTCTTTGCTTTTGATGAGTAAACGATATACAGGACCTCGTACTCCGTACCAGAAGCACCGAGAATCTCAGCTAACTTGTCAACAACAACACTGTAGCCTAGTGCTTGATTGCTGTTGGCAAATTCAGCTTCATCAACATCTTCGTTGGTAGTAGTCTTGCCTTCCCAGACTGCCAGTGTTTTCATGGTCTTGTGCTGGAGGACTACATCAATATGACCGAAGTGGTACATCGGCACTGGCTGCTGCTGCATGTTGACTGCGAATGCCAGCTCAGTTGCCGGCTTTCCATTTGGCAACCTAACTACTTCCCACTCTGAGAGTTCTGATTCCCAGAAGTAGCTGAAGGCTTCAACTGCGTATGTAGCATGTGCAAGTGATTTACCAGTGCTGCTTCCACGCCTATCAACTTTCTCAGCATCATGTGGTGCGCGCCAAGCCAGAAACGCAGCAAGCTCGGCAGCAACAAGATTCTTCGTAACTGCGAAAGTTTGTATGCCTGCACCAACAGCATGCCCAAAAGCGAAATCAAGGTTAACAATCCCATTGTCCACCATAACTGTGCTATTAGCTTGCAGCTTGTCCAGTTCAAACAGTCTCGGACATTTATGGAGATTAGTGAGGAGGGAGTAGGATGTGACATTGGAGCTCGCTGTTAGTTTTCTGTAAGCCTTGTCTGCGGTGTTCGCACTGATTCTGCGCGCTTCAGCAAGCGTTGCACCAATGTCTGCGTTGAGAAAGTCGTAGCCAGTTGTGTAACTGCTATCTCTCTCGCCGTCGCTATCTCCAGGGAGTAGGAGTTCATCCAGGCTAGCGAAGGGGTTTCTGTTGTCGGTGGTAACCATTTGGTACTCGCTAGTTTGAGTGCGTCAAGAAAGACGTCTTGATACTCTCGTACTTCTGGTGCTGTACATTTGCTACAGCTACGTTGAAGCCCGGATAGTTCTGTATTAGCTTTACAGTAATAGCAGAGACCTGATCCGCTGGGAGTTTGGTAAGTAGTGAATAATCTCCCGCTCCATCCTGCTTCCTCTGGCCACTCATTAACAGCTCGCAGCAGGCAGTACGACATTGCTGTCGCAGGGCTGACAGTAATTCCTGAAATGCAGCCTGACCCTGGGAGTCTGACGGACCAATCGAGCAGAAGACTGCGGTGCCTGATTCTGTGGGCGTAGGCTGTTGCCATGGTACCAGCACACTGGAATAGCGGATGATTGGTTTGTCGTGAGCATCTTTAGACATCATTCAACCCCAGTTGTGCAGCTTTCTTGTTCGTTGCTGCTTTGCTCTTACCGAGAATTTCTGCTTTCAGGATCATGCCAGTATGAGCTTGTTGCGCCGCCATGATTTTGGCAATCTCATCTGGCCGCAGCAGGTTAGCAATCTCCTCATACTGGATCATGGCTTTGTGAATAGCACCTAAGTGTGTCTTCATCAGTGGATCACGTTCGAGGAGAGCAACTTCCAGTTCTGCTAGTCGCTGAAGGAATCCTTGGTGGACTGGATTACTAGTGTCCAGATTGGTTCCGCTTCCAACCAACTCTTGTCCCTCCACTGGACTTCCCACTTCCCGCTCCACTGGCCGTTCCACGATAACAACATCTGTTGATTGTAGTTCGGTGACAACTTCCATAGACACAGCAGGTCCATCCACAGCTGGTGACTCTTGTCTCCCATTGGATTCTGTGCTGTGTCCAACAGTGCTGCTATCAGTTGGTCCTTCGGCAGATACCGCAATTTGTTCAACAACTGGCACTGGAACTGGTCGTTCTGTTCTCTCCGGAACAGGAACAGTTGCAGGTATTTGATTGCTTCCTGCTGACCCATTTGGTTTTCCATATTTCAACAACCTCGCTTTCAGTTCTGCTACTGTGGCCATAATCTAAACTCCTCGTGTTGCTGCCATTCGCATTGAGATTAACTTGTCTAACCACTTCTCACACATCCAGTTCACTGCTCCCGAGTCGAAGATAACTCGCAGATCAGTTGCACCATTCATGATGCTACAGAATTCCTCTGGTCTGTTAGCCATGTACCAACCAACAAGTGCCCATAGTGCTGGCCAGTTTTCAAACAGTTCCTTCCTCAGTGCATTGTAGGCAGGAGGAAACATGTAGATCTTCTGGTCGAAGTTCTTGCTGTTGCTACTCTTGTCCATGTCATGGTAGTGGTAGCCAAGTGCCTTGTCAGTATCACTCTCCTGAGCAATCAGCATTGGCGCTTCTTGGTTGTCCATCGCGCGCTCTGTTACTGTTGCTCTCAGGTCAGCACTGAATTTGGCGCGCCAGTGGGCATGAAGTTTCTCGGACTGACTGCGCTTGTCAGTGTCATCGCTCTTGAAATCTTCTGGAATTCTGCGAGTAGGATCAGTCATGTGAGATGCTTCTTTCTAGATCAAGTGTTCGTTGAAAGCAATTTTGAAATAGACAATGACGAAATCAGGATTAGTCCTGTCACTCACTGTCCTGTTCGATAAATTCCCGTAGCTTGGACTGCCAATCCTCCTCAGTACTGCATTGTCCATTGCTTTCTCCTTGCGGACAGCTTGGATCAGCGTCTGTTCCATGTTCTTGTGGATTCTGATGGGAACTTCCGTGTTGAACCGTGCTTTCTTGATGCTGTCCCAGATTGGTTGGTACTTCCTCATGAAAATCTGCCTTAGTAATTGGTCTGATGATTTCAAAACGGAGAGGAGCAGGCTTACTACCAAGCCAGAAAGTTGCAAGACCATCCTTGATACTAGATCTAAGGACGCAGTGTGTAAGTTCGTCTGGTAAGAATCCAAGACGATCGAATTCAATCCGATACTTATCCCACTTGCGACGCAGCATGATCCTGAAACAGTTAAGCTCTTTAGCTGTACCTCGTACCTGTACGATTTTGGTAGTAACAAGGTTGTGCAGATGCTCAGTTAGAGTCAGGTGATTACCAGTTTCATCGGGAGTAAGATCAGATTCATTCATAAATAGTCCTCTTTCACAATAAGAAAACCCCACCGAAGTGGGGCTTCCTAAGGAAAGACTGGCTAGACTATTTGTATCCAGTCTCTAATCCCTGCAACTTGTCACTGTAGTCTATCGCAGTATCGTTGCAGGAACCACCTATTCAGATATCATCCAGAGTGATCTTCTCCTCGGACTTCAGATACCGATCCAGCATGTTCTGGTAGTACTCGATCACTGGTGCGTTATCTTCCAGCACATCCGGCTGAGACTCAGCAACAGCATTCACGTAGATGTTCAAGGCTTGTTGGAAGACTTCCAGCAGTTCCTTCTGACCACGCTGCTTCTTGAACTTGGCAGTGAACAGAGCCACGTGATTCTCGATTTTCTCCTTGCTCTTGTTGGCAGCAGCAGGCATGACTTCCAGATAGGACTCCAGGAATGCCTTGATATCCTCGTCACTCGGAACACTGGAACCACGCTCGCCCTTCGGCATGTTGGCAATAGCAGTCCAATCCAGCTTGTCCAGATTCAGGACGCTCATGGTGATCGGTGCTTCCTTGTTGGTAGCATTCTCACGGTAAGCGTTGATCTGGCCACGAGCAACACCGTACACCACATCGCTGACAGCATCCATCAGGAGTTGCTTCTCCTTGGTGAATTTGTCACTGGTGTCTTGCAGAATCTGCACCAGGTAGTCAGTCTTCGGGACTGGCAGGAACAGCTTGGCGCTCGGAAGCTTCACACCTTCACCAATCTCCTTGCCTTGCTCATCCCGCAGTTTCTCCTTCTTGAAGTGGAACGTGACTTCTTGCATCTTCACGTAATCATTCGGAGCAGGCGGCGCAGCAGGAGCAGGAGCAGCAGTAGCTCCATTGGTGGCACCAGTTGCTGCCGTTGCAGCACCAGCACCATCAGTGCCAACATTCTCCGAGCGCAGGATGAATTTAGAACGGTTCATTTTCAAAGACTCCAGTTGTGTGCTTACTTAGCACTGGTTACTAACGAAACTCTTGGGTTCCACGGGACGGAATGCCCCGAAGGAATAGCTATGATACGTGATTCAATCCCTCGTGTCAAGCCCTTATTTGGATTGTTGGTTGTAGAGAGTATTAAATCTGGCTTCCTCAGCAGCAGCTAGGTTCTCCAGGTTAACACCAGCTTCAGTGAGTGCAGCTCCCAGCTTGTGGAATTCTGCTTCTAGTGCTGCCCTGATGAGGTTACTGTTAATAAACAGCGTGGTCTGTTGTGGGTTCCGTAGCAGCAGTTGCACCTGAGTACCACTCGAATTGCCAGCAGCATCTAGTGGCAGGTCCGCTGCTCGTAAGAATGTTCCTAGCTGCATTAGTGCGCTGATCTGATTTGCTTGGATGACAACATCCTCTGCGAGCACTGATTTGTCGTGGCCAAGAGTTTCTATCTTTCCAATCATGTTCATTCTTCCGTTTCATCTTCTTCACTGACACCGGCTTTAGCTGCCGTAGCTTTCTCTCTAGCTTCCTTATCAAACCGTTCCTTCAGTGAGATAAGTTTCTCAGCTAGTGTGTTCCCTTTGAGTCGTGGCTTTCTTGCGGCCGAGGACAGCGTGCCACTGACAGCTATTCGATCTGGTTCGCAGATGATATGCAGGTATTCCTTAGCACGAGTCATTGCTGTGTACATCAACTCCCTGCTGCACATCTTGGCATGGCTTTTGTGAGTAAGCAGAAACACGCGGCGCCATTCGCTGCCCTGAGACTTGTGAACAGTAAGAGCGTAGCCGAACAGCATCTCATTAACTTCCCCTGCACTGCTGAGTTCTCTCGTTGCGAAGCCATCATCTTCATCATGCAAGTCGAAGACAGTCTTGTCATGAGCATCCATGAACTTGACAGTGATGCGATGCGAACACTGATTCTTCCTCTCTGTAATCGCTGCATCTTGCATGGAGTCCAGGATAGCATCAACATCCCACTCGTCAGGTTCTCCTAGTGGATTCTCCATATCTATCACGTTAGGATCCGTGCGCTTCTTGAGTCCACCAAAGCGATCAATCTCAAACTTCTTCACATCTGCTGGATGTTTGCCAACGTAGTTACCATTCCTCACTATCTTTGTGATGAAGGCTTCTTGCTTGTTCACCAGCACCTTGTCACCAACTGCCAGGTAGCGCTCCTCGAAGCCAGCAATGACATGATGTACA
>Ga0070674_100000071_pt1 | contig 46918 bp, 40 predicted proteins | sample KBSM33metaG_FD_65344 | JGI IMG/M metagenome (GOLD analysis project Ga0070674, IMG submission 65344) | Miscanthus rhizosphere microbial communities from Kellogg Biological Station, Michigan, USA - KBS M3-3 metaG | ecosystem: Host-associated > Plants > Roots > Rhizosphere > Soil ... | reverse complement strand
CCGATCAATCTCGGTGGCGGCGGCCAGAATCGCGCGCTGTATCAGTTCACGATGCAGGATACCGACACCGCCGAGTTGTACAAGTGGGCGCCGCTGTTCGAATCCAAGATCCGGCAGACGCCTGGATTCGAGGACGTCAACAGCGACCTGCAGTTGAACAACCCGCAGGTCACCGTCGAGATGAACCGCGACAAGCTGTCGACGCTGGGCCTGACTGCCACGCAGGTGGAGAACGCGCTCTACAACGCCTACGGCACGCGACAGGTCTCCCAGATTTACGCGCCGAACAATCAGTACCAGGTGATCCTGCGAGTCGCACCGCAGTTTCAGCGCGATCCTGGGGCGATGTCGCTGCTCTACATCCGTGCGAACAACGGCCGGCTCATTCCACTCGATTCTGTCGCGCGTATGAAGACCGAGGTCGGGCCGTTCCAGGTGAATCACTTCGGTCAGCTTCCGGCCGTGACCATTGCGTTCAACCTGGCGCCAGGCTTTGCGCTCGGCGACGCGGTCAATCAGATTCAGTCGATGGCGTCGACGACGCTGCCGGCCACGATCAACCTTGCGTTCCAGGGCACAGCACAGGCGTTCCAGGATTCATTGCGGGGGTTGGGACTCGTGCTGGCGATGGCGATCGTTGTGATCTACATCGTGCTCGGCGTGCTGTATGAAAGCTTCACGCATCCGCTCACGATTCTTTCCGGCCTTCCGGCCGCGGGTCTTGGCGCGCTGCTGACGCTGATGGTCTTCAAGACCGAGCTGAACCTATACGCCTTCGTCGGTGTGATCATGCTCGTCGGCCTGGTCAAGAAGAACGGCATCATGATGGTCGACTTCGCCGTCGAACTGCAGCGGCAGGGGAAGTCCGCCGCGGAGGCGATCCACGAAGCGTGTCTGGTCAGGTTCCGGCCGATCATGATGACGACGATGGCCGCGCTCGTGGGGACGTTGCCGATTGCGTTAGGACTTGGTGCGGGCGCTGAATCGCGCCGCCCGCTGGGCCTTGCGGTGGTCGGTGGTCTCCTGGTGTCGCAGTTGCTGACGCTTTACATCACGCCTGTCTACTACGTCTACATCGAGGGCGCCCGTGTTCGCCTGATGCGTCGTCGTCTCGCGAGAGAGCATCAGGAAGTTCCAGTGGCAGCACACTAATCACCTCAGAGGTGCGACGGGCGAGGGGACGACGGTGCGATGGTCAGGTCCGGGGTGCGACGGTCCGGGGCGATGGTCCACTTGACTCTCGGACCGACCCTCGGCAAAACCCTCAAACCCTCGGACCCGACCCTCGGACCCCGTACTGGACCGTCGCACCCTCGCCCCTTCGCTCCTTCGCCCCTTCGTCCCGTTGTCGCTTACTTCACGTACCAGTGTCCCGCGAGGCTCACGCCGACGCCGCCCAGGTCGTATCCCACCCGGGGCTCGTTGAACCAGCGGTAGCTCACCTGCGTGCTGATCGCGAACTGCGGCACGCTGGCGAACGACAGCTCGCCGCCGCCGAACATCTGCGACCCGTAGCGCGTGTCCGACATATCGCCGAGCAGAGGGCTGGTGAGCGACGACTTGTAGAAGTTCATGCCGGCACCGACGTACGGACGGAGCCACGTGTAGTCGGCGACGTGGTCGTTGAACGAAAACAGCACGCTCGGGCCGAACTCGGTTGACGACATCGAACCCAGGTCGATCGGGCTCGAGACGTTGTAGTGCGCGAGGTCGAACTGCACGCCGAGCCGCTTGCGCGACCAGCCGCGCGCGGTGACGCCGAGGCCGAACGACGGACCTCCCATTAGCGCGCCCACGCCGAATTTGTGGGTCGGTCCCGTCGATGACGGTGACGTGGTGCGAACCGGCAGGCGATTCCCGGTCTGTGCCTGTGTCGGCTCGACGGGCACGACGACTGGCGTCGTTACTACGCGCTGTGATGGCTGGACGCCGGCACTCTTGGCAGTCGCATTGTTCGCCAGCGGCGCTGTGGGCGCGACGGTGCCGTTCGAAGCGGTGCCGTTCGATACGCTGCCGACGCTCACGCGTACGTAGCCGACACCGTCCGCAGCAGACGGCCACGCGACCTTCACCCAGTCGCCAACGTTGCGAGTCACCTGGAGCCTGGCGCCGCGGGCCGCTTGACCGATCACCGGGCTGGCGGTGCTCGGCGCCTTGTGCACACTGGCCGACGACACGTTGACCGTCAGTTCAGTGCTCTGGGCCGTCACCCACGACGGGCTCAACAGCAGAACGATGACGACGGCTGCGGCATGACGAATCATCTCGGACCTCCTGCTTCAACTTCCGATTGCGTGGGCGGACTGACGGTTCCGTGATCGACCCCGCGCACCGATGCACGGAAATGACACGGCAGGCAGCCGCCGGGGGTGAGAAGAGCAAAGGACGTGCTGGAGGTTGCCAATCGTTGATTTCGTGATGTCTGATTGCTGATTCGTCGATGATTGGTGATCTCTGATGGGTGATTCTGGAAGGAACCTCGCGTGATCGAGGCGCAGGAGCTGACACGACGCTACGGGCAGGTCACCGCCGTCGATCGCCTTTCGCTGAAGGTGAAGGAAGGTGAGCTGGTCGTGTTGCTCGGAGGCTCGGGATCCGGCAAGACGACCACGCTCAAGATGGTGAACCGGCTGATCGAGCCGACCGCTGGCCGCGTGCTGATCGAGGGAGAGGATGCCGGCGCGATCCCGGCGCACGAGTTGCGGCGCCGAATCGGATATGTCTTCCAACGTGTGGGTCTCTTCCCGCACATGACAATCGGCGAAAACGTGGGCGTCACGTTGACGTTGCTCGGATGGGATCGCGCTCGCGTTGGTGCACGGGTCAACGAGCTGCTGGAGCTGGTGGAGCTCGATCCAGGGCTGGTGCGCGATCGACATCCAGACGAGCTGTCGGGAGGAGAGCAGCAGCGCGTCGGCGTGGCGCGTGCGCTCGCGGCCTCGCCTCGTTTGATGCTGCTCGATGAGCCGTTCGGTGCGCTCGACCCGCTGACGCGCGATCGCCTGCAACAGTCCTTCCTGCGCATTCGCCGGCGCCTGTCGCTTACGGCGATCTTCGTCACGCACGACATGGTGGAGGCGCTGCTCGTCGGCGATCGCATTGCCGTCATGCACAACGGACGGCTCGTGCAGATCGGCACACCGTCGGAGCTGTTGCAGTCGCCGGCCGATGACTACGTTCGTCAGTTGATGAGCACGCCACGGCGGCAGGCGGAACTGGTCGAAGGCCTACTCCTGGCCAGGCCCTCGTGAGAGATCAGCTCGCGCTCCTGCCTGGGTACCTGACCGCGCACCTGCAGCTGACCCTGTTCGCGCTGCTGGCAGGGGCCGCGCTGAGCATTCCCGCCGGCATCGCCATCACCCGGAGCCGTCGGCTCGAGCGTCCGGTGCTCGGGATTGCCAGCGTGATTCAGACGGTTCCCAGCCTCGCACTGCTCGCGGTGATGGTGCCCGCGTTGTCGTCGCTTGGATTGCGGAGCATCGGGTTCCTTCCAGCGTTCATCGGGTTGACCCTCTACAGCGTACTGCCCGTGCTTCGGAATACCGTCACGGGCCTCGCCGGTCTCGATCCGGCATTGAAAGAAGCGGCACGCGGTGTCGGGATGACATCGCGACAACAACTGTGGCGAGTCGAACTGCCACTCGCCCTCCCGGTGATTCTGGCGGGTCTTCGCACGTCGACGGTGTGGACGGTCGGAATGGCCACGCTCTCGACGCCGGTCGGCGCACCGAGCCTCGGCAACTACATCTTCGCCGGTCTGCAGACGAGGAACCTGACGGCGGTCCTCGTGGGGTGCGTTGCGGCGGCCGCCCTTGCGCTGACGCTCGATGGCCTGGTTCGCGCGCTTGGCGCCGCAGTGCTCGCACGTAAACGTTCCTCGATCATCGCCGTCCTCGCGGTGTTCGCCCTGCTCTACGCGCATGCCTCGATTGCGTTCGTGACGTCGGCGACGCGAACGGGCCCGGCGCGCATCGTGGTCGGAGCGAAGACGTTTACCGAGCAGTACATCCTCGCCGGGGTCCTCTCGAGGACGATCGCGAACGCAACCGGCAACCAGGTCGACGTGGCGTCGTCGCTTGGTTCGACCGTTGCGTTCGATGCGTTGCGCGCTGGAGACATCGACGCGTACATCGACTACACCGGAACGATCTGGGCGACGATCATGCGCCGTGATGCATCCTCGGTGGATCGCGACACGGTCCTGCGCGAGGTCGGGGCCTATTTGAAGAGTGAGCACGGCATCGAGGTCGTGGGTGCACTCGGCTTCGAAAACGCCTACGCGATGGCCATGCGCCGTGCGCACGCTGCGGATCTCAAGGTTCGCAGCCTCAGCGATCTGGTGCCCTACGCGTCGCGGCTTTCTGTGGGTGGCGACTACGAGTTCTTCGATCGGCCGGAATGGCGCGCGATCCGGGAGCGATACGGCCTGCGCTTTCGCGAACAGCGCAGCATGGATCCCTCACTGATGTATCAGGCTGTCGCGAACAGCCAGGTCGATCTCATCGGTGCGTTCTCGACTGACGGCCGTATCGCCGCGCTCGATCTCGTGCTGCTGGAGGATGAGCGTCATGCGATTCCGCCATATGACGCCGTGATCCTGGCCGGCGCGCGGCTCGTCCGCGAGCACCCTGACGCCGTCGCCGCCCTGCGCGCCCTGAGCGGGACAATCGACGCCGACCGCATGCGCCGGATGAACCTCGCAGTCGACCAGGACGGGAAGTCGCCCGAGACTGTGGCGGCGGACTTCGTTGCCGGCCAAAAGTGAAGTACCTTTGACTTTTGACCGTTGTCCTTTGACCTGGAATGAGCGATCCCATCCTCGACATCCGTCCCCTCGGCAATCGCTGGCAGACCGTTGATCCGTTCCTCTTCTGCGTCCACCACATCGATCACTACCCGCAGGGAAACGAACAGTACGGACCGGCCGTACCGCTGACCGGGCACGACATCGGTCAGGATTTCGAAGGCGTCGACGGCTGGCGCATGTATCACGGTGACGTGGTGCCCGGCTTTCCGCAGCATCCGCATCGCGGCTTCGAGACGGTCACGATCATTCGCCGCGGGTACATCGATCACTCCGACTCGCTTGGTGCCGCGGCCCGATTCGGAGCCGGCGACGTACAGTGGCTGACCGCCGGATCCGGGGTCGTCCACTCGGAAATGTTTCCGCTGCTCAATCGCGAGGGGCCGAACACCCTGGAGTTGTTTCAGATCTGGTTGAATCTTCCGTCGAAGGACAAACTGGTCGAGCCGTACTTCACGATGTTGTGGGATCGCGAGATTCCGCGCCGTGTATTCGCCGACGCGGCGAGCCGGCGTACCGAAGTCATGGTGATCGCCGGGGCACTCGACGGAACGATGCCGCTCGCGCCGCCTCCGCACTCGTGGGCGTCGAAGCCGGAGTCCGACCTCGCGATCTGGTCGATCTCCCTCGAGAAGGGCGCGACGTGGACGGTGCCGTCCGCGACCGGTCGCCACACGTTGCGCACGCTCAACTTCTTCGCGGGAACCTCGTTGCGCGTCGCAGGACGACTCGTGACCGGCCCGTCGGCCGTGCAGGTGACGGCGGGTGAGCCGATCGAGATCGAGGCCGTCGACGGCCCTGCCGATATCCTGCTCCTTCAGGGCCGGCCGATCGGTGAGCCTGTCGCCCAGTACGGTCCCTTCGTCATGAACACGCGTGAAGAACTGGAGCGTGCGTTCAGTGACTATCAACGCACGTTGTTTGGCGGATGGCCCTGGCCCGAGAAGGCGCCGGTCCACGGCCGCGATCGCGTGCGATTCGCCAAACACGCCGACGGCCGCGTCGAGCGCATCGTCGAAGAAGCCACGCCAGAGACCAGGTGAAACGCCTGTCCACTACCCCGCGTAATTGAGGAGGGTCAGACCCCTTCACAGTATTGCGCCGTGAGAACCATGTGTTGATGAGATCAACGTACCGAATGTCCCGTGCACCGCTTGCCGCGCTCGTCGTGATGCTTGCCGCAGTCGTCGCCGGCGGCGTGAATCTGATCGCGCGGCAACAGGCTGCGGTTGACCCGAACGCCCTCGAGGTCATTCAGCTCCGCCCCAACTTCTATGTCATCGCCGGCGACGGCTCGAACATCGCCGTGCAGTTGGGAAGCGACGGCATCGTGATTGTCGATACCGGGATTGGCGACAAGGCGAAGCAGGTGCTCGCTGAGATTCGCAAGCTGTCCACGAAGCCGATCCGGTATGTGATCAACACCAGCGCCGATCCCGATCACGTTGGCGGCAATGATGAAGTGTCGGCAGCGGGGCAGTCGGTGATTCCGACCGGCGGTCTCAACGAGATCGGCGCGGCTGGTGGACGAGCACCGATCCTGGCTGAAGAGAACGTGCAATCGCGGATGGCCGCGCCAGAGGGCGAGAAGTCTGCGTTTCCGATCGGCGCGTGGCCGACTGTCACCTACGCTTCAGCGCTCGAGGAAATGCAGAAGGATCTCTACATCAACGGCGAAGCCATCATCACGACCTATCAGCCTGCCGCGCACACGGACGGTGACAGCATCGTGTTCTTCCGCCGCTCGGATGTGCTCGTCACCGGTGACGTCTTCGATCAGACGCGCTTCCCGGTCATCGAGCGCGAGAAGGGCGGGAGCATTCAAGGCGTGATCGATAGCCTGAACCGCATCATCGGGATCACCGTACCGCCCATTCCGTTCATCTGGCAGGAAGGCGGCACCATCGTCGTGCCGGGGCATGGTCTCGTGAGCCATGAGGCCGATGTCGTCGACTATCGCGACATGGTGACGATCGTTCGCGATCGGATTCAGTCGTGGATCGGCAAGGGCATGACGCTCGAACAAGTCCGCAAAGCCGATCCGGTCAAGGGTTTCCGTGGGCGCTACGGCTCCAACACCGGCGCCTGGACCACGGACAAATTCATCGAGGCGGTCTACAAGGACCTCGGCGGAAAGTAATCGGGGAAAGCACACACAGTGAGAAGGGCCAACTTCACGTTCGCAACAGTGTTGCTCGTTGCGCTGGCCGCGTCGCATGCGGCGGCGCAGGCTCCGGCGCGCGGACAAGGACAAGGTGGGCGAGGTGGCGGCGGGCAGGCGCCGCCCGAGCCACCGCCAACGCCCCGTGCCGCAGCGCCAATCGATCTCGCCGGCAACTGGGTCTCTGTCGTCACAGAGGACTGGCGCTGGCGAATGGTCACGCCTCCCAAAGGTGACTACACAAGCATTCCGATCAACGCGGAGGCGAAGAAGGTTGCGGACGCATGGGACTCGGCGAAGGACGTTGCCGCCGGTGATCAGTGCAAGGCGTACGGCGCGCCCGGCCTGATGCGTCTGCCCACTCGGTTGCGCATCTCATGGCAGGACGACACGACGCTGAAGGTCGAAACAGATGCGGGCACGCAGACACGCCTCCTGCACTTCGGCGATTGGAAGCCGCAGGCGGGTGGACCGACACGCCAGGGCAACACGACGGCGCAGTGGGAAGCACGTCAGGGGCGCCGTGGGCAGCCGCTACCTCCGCCGGATCAGCGCGCTGGCAACCTGAAGACGGTGACCACGGGGTTGATGGCGGGCTACCTTCGCAAGAACGGCGTCCCCTTCAGCGAGAAGACCACGCTCACCGAGTATTGGGATCTGCTGCGTCAGCCAACAGGAGAGCAGTGGATTGTGATCACGACGGTCATCGAGGATCCGACGTATCTGAGCCGGACGTGGATCACGTCGCTCAACTTCAAGAAGGAAGCGAACGGATCGAAGTGGGATCCGTCCGCGTGCGAAGCAAGCTGAATGGGGGCGAAGGTGCGAAGGTTCGGAATGAAGACGTGTGTGCTGACAGCCGTGGCGATGCTCGCGAGCGTGCCGGCGTTTGCGCAGGGGCAAGTCGAGGCCGCGGCAGCGGCGACGCGCGGGCAGGTCATCGACCTCGCAGGCTCGTGGGCCAACCGCCTGCACGAGGACTGGGTCGAGCGCGCGCCGGGACCGCACATCGGTGACTACAGCGGCTTGCCGATCAACGACGAAGCGCGGGCGTATGCCGACCTCTATCAGGTGTCGATGCAGAACATGCCCGAGCGGCAATGCATCCTCTACACCTCCCAGTACATCGTCATGGGTCCGCAGAACCTGCGCATCGAGCCTGAAGTCGATCCGATCTCGGGCGCAATCGTTGCGCTCCACATGACTGGCACCGTCGACCGCGCGCCTCACACAGTCTGGATGGACGGCCGTGCGCATCCCTCGAAGAATTCGCCTCACACGGCGGGCGGGTTCTCGACCGGTGTCTGGCAGGGCGGGACGATCGTCGCGCAGACGACGCACCTGAAGGCCGGGCTCGTGTGGCGAAACGGCGTGCCACACAGCGATCAGGCGACTATCACGGAGTTCTACGCGCGTCACGCCGACATGCTCACGGTCACGATGATCCTGAACGACCCGATCTACTACGAAGAGCCGTTCATCAGGAATGCGACGTTCGAGCTCGATCCTCAGACGCGCGTGTTGCCGGAGCCGTGTGAACCGCAGGTCGAAATCCCGCGCGCGCCTGGCGTCGTGCCGCACTACCTGCCGGGCGAGAACCCGTATCTCAACGAGTTCGCAGAGACATTCAATCTGCCGCTCGAAGCGGTTCGCGGTGGTGCGGCAACGACGTACCCGGAGTACGGAAAGAAGTTGAGATCGACGTACAAGCCGCCGGCGAAGTGCACGGTGTACTGCTGCGGCGGCACCGGGCTAACGGTTCCCAACACCAACAACGCGGCGTGTCGCGAAGGCGACGCGCCTCCGAACCCGTAGAGGCGGGTCTTCAGACCCGCCTGATCATCCAAGAGTCTTCAGACCCGCCGGGCTTCCGCGCCTATCGTGCTCACGGGTCGCCCACCTCCGTCGGCCGCTCCGCGCGGCGGGAAATCGCTCTTCGCTCGTACCCTTACATGCTCACCGCGAGTAGTTCCCGATGCCGACGCCTGCTATCGCGGCATGCACCGCCATTGCCAGTGCGCTCGTCACGGATCGCGCGTGACGAACTCGCGGTGGTGAATCGCTACGATCGATTTCCAGCTTCGCGGTGAGGCGCCGCGCTGCGAACGGCCGTCCTCCGTCGGGCGGCCCCGCGATCGCGTGTTGTTGCGCGATGCGGATTGCGAGCGGGAATAGAGATCACGAAGAAGAACGTTATTGGATTCGCGACTTCGTGATCTTCGTGAACTTCGTGGTTAAGACTCAGGGCAAAGCCAGCGCGACGAGCTCTCCTGGATACTGCCGTCCTGAGATCCCGACGACGATGTACTGCTTGCCCTTGGCCATGTAGGTCATCGGCGCATTGCTGACGCCGGCGGGCAATTCCATCTCCCAGGCGATCGCGCCCGTCTTCTTGTCGAACGCGCGGAATTTCCTGCCGCCCCACGGACCACCAGGTGGCAGTCCCACTCCACTGTCGCTCCCTTCACCCATGAACACGAAGCTCCTGGTGACGAGCGCGGCGAGGCGGCCGGGCGTGCCCAGGGGCGGAAGATTCAGCCCTTTGAACGCAGGATGATTGCGCAGTCCATCGCCATTTGCGACCGACCACGCGATGTCGCCCTTGTTCAAGTCGATCGCGACGAGACGGGAGTACGGCGGCTTGAACGGATCCGGCAGGCCCTGAGGCCCGAACGGCCACGACGCCGTCTGCTTCACGTACGGGAGTGTCGACTCCGGATGCTGCGACTTGCCCAGTGCGATGACCGTCGGCATGTGGGCAGACGGCACGTACAACATGCCCGACTCAGGATCGAACGCGGCCCCACCCCAGTCAGCACCGCCATTCGTTCCCGGCACGAGCAGGAGTCCCTTGGGACCATCGGCGCTGCCGAGGAGGACGGGCGGTGTGTAGATCGGGCCGGTCTTGTACTCGCTGACGATCTTCTTCGCTTCAGCCTTCAACTCCGGCGTGAAGTCGATCAGATCGTTGTCAGAGACTCCCTGCTGATCGAACGCGGGTGGCTTCGACGGAATCGGCTGCGTCGCTGAGTACCACTCACCGGGCACATCTCCTTTCGGCACCGGCTTCTCTTCGATCGGCCACACCGGCTGACCGGTCACGCGATCGAAGACATACACGAATGCCTGTTTCGACACCTGCGCGACGGCTTTGATCCGTCGTCCGTTGACCGTGATGTCGCCGAGCACGGGAGCGGCAGGGAGGTCGTAGTCCCACAGACCGTGATGAATGGTCTGGAAATGCCACACGCGTTTGCCGGTGCGCGCGTCGAGGCAGACGATCGACTCGGCATAGAGGTTGTTGCCGGGCCGCGTGCCACCGTAGTAGTCACCTGTCGCTTCTTCGAGCGGCAGATACACGTAGCCGAGGTCTTCGTCGGCGCTCAGCAGCGACCACGCCCCGCTGTTCCCTGAGTACGTCCACGAATCGTTGAGCCACGTGTCGTTTCCCGGTTCGCCCTTACGTGGCACGACGTGAAAGGTCCACAGCAGCTTGCCCGTCCGCACGTCGTAGCCACGGACGTCGTCTGGCGGCATCTCCTTCGGCGCGCGGGCGCGTTCGTTGAGGATGTCCGTTGCCGGCGAGGGGACGCCGGCGACGACTATGACGTCCTTGACGACGATCGGCCCGCTGCTCCAGCGCCACCCGGTGATCGGACGCTCGAAGCCTTTCGTGAGATCGACCTGCCCGTTCTCGCCGAAGTCGGGGTACCGCTTTCCAGTCTTCGCGTTGACGGCAACCAGATTCGCGCCGACGTTGGTCACGATGCGGGCATCGCGTCCATCGGTCCAGTAGGCGAGGCTCCGTGTGGCGCCGCCGCGCGCGGGGCCTTGTCCATCCGGACGAGGCGGAAGAGTGTCGTACCACAGCGTCTTCCCAGTGGTTGGATCGAGAGCGACGATTGCGCCGACGGCGGAACTCATGTACATCACGCCGCCCACGACGAGCGGTGTGTGCTGGTAGTTCGCCGCTGCCTGCGCATCGGGGAATGTCGAACGCAGTTCCTCCGGCAGGCCGGAGCGTGTCCACGCGACCCTCAGGTTCTTGATCGTGTCCTTGTTGATCTGATCGAGGGGCGAGTACTTCGTGCTGCCCTTGTCGCCGGCGTACGCAGGCCAATCGCGATCGGCGTCAGCGGCGCCGCCGGTCACGGTCCAGACGGCCAGGGCGGTCAGGATGAATGGGAATGACAGAGCCACTTTACGCATGGGGCAAAGTGTAGATCGAAGACGGGCGTGCGGTGCGACGGTGCGAGGGGACGACGGTGCGAAGGTCCGGTCCGGCAGTGCGAAGGTGGCGAGGGTTTTTACTCGACGCGGACGGCGACCGTTTCTGCGTGGTCGGCTCCGACTGGCTCGGCAGCCGCTGACCACTCGCAACTGCGGAGCGCTTCGCGGATGTCGGCGAGGGCGCGAACGATCAGGCGAAGTTCATCGACGCCGGATGTGCCTTGCGCTTCGAGCACCCGCGTTTGTGCGACGTCATTGATGTGCGCGATAGCGGTCTCGATGTGTCGCCTCGCGAGCGAAATGCGCTGCGTGGGCGAATCGTTCTTGGCGACGATGTGGAGCATCCCGGATCCTTCGGTCGTCACTGTTTGCGCCTGTCTTCTGTGAAGCGCGTTTGCCGGCGCCGGTCATATCCCGTGCGCCGCTCACTCTGTGGAAGCACGCCGTACCCATTCGAGAGCAACTGCTGCTCGAATTGAACCTGATACTCCACGAGCGAGAGTGCATCCTGAAATGCATACGATCGTCGCAGGGCGCCAGGTCCGAAAACTTTCAAATCCAGCCCGCGTCCTTCGGCAATCCGCGTTTCCCACCGAACCGAGACGAGGTTCTGCGTGAACAGCCGTACAACCGGGCGGTCAACCGGGACCATCGCTTCTGGTCTCCAAAACCTACTGAACAGTCTCCGCGGCGACGAACTTTTTTCTTAGCTTTGTGCCTCGATCCACGCGCTATTTCACGTCGTTTTTCGAGAGAATTGCCTCGCCACCGTTGAACCTAGCAAGCGGCGCGCCGCTCTGTGTTGACGTTGCACAGAAGCGGCGATAGCCTACCTTTCCAATGTCATCCATGGCACCTGGTCTCACCTCGGCTGGCGAACGGGAATATCTGTCGGGCTTCGGCAATGAGTTCGCGTCTGAGGCGATCGCCGGCGCACTACCGCGCGATCAGAACACGCCTCAGAAGCCGCCATTGGGCCTGTATATCGAGGAGTTGAACGGCACCGCGTTCACGGCGCCGCGCGGCGTGAGCCGCTCGACCTGGACCTACCGGATCAGGCCGTCGGCGATGCACAAGCCGTTCACGCCGCGCGACCTGCGATTGATCCGCAGTGGTCCGTTCAACGAAGTTCCGCCGACGCCGAACCAGCTCCGCTGGAAAGCGATGCCGATCCCCAAAGATCCGACTGATTTCGTGGATGGAATCGTCACGATCGGCGGTAACGGCGACCCTGCGGCTCAGTCAGGCGCGGCTATTCACCTGTACGCGGCCAATCTTTCCATGCGGGATCGGTTTTTCTATAACGCCGATGGAGAACTTCTGATCGTGCCGCAGTCGGGCGCGCTCGTGCTGCATACGGAGTTCGGGATCCTCGATGCGCCGCCTGGGCACGTGGTGTTGATCCCTCGCGGCGTCAAGTTTCGGGTCGAGCTTCCGGATGGGCCGGTGCGCGGTTTCATTTGCGAGAACTACGGGCAGAATCTGCGGTTGCCCGACCTTGGCCCCATCGGGACGTTCGGCCTCGCCAACGCGCGCGACTTTCAGGCTCCGGTCGCCGGCTTCGAAGATCGCGAAGGTGACTTCCGCCTCGTCGCCAAGTTCGGTGGCGGGATGTGGGAAGCTGAAATCGATCACTCTCCACTCGACATCGTCGCCTGGCGTGGCAACTATCTGCCCTTCAGGTACGACCTCTACAAATTTCAGTGCATCAACACCGTCACCTTCGATCATCCGGATCCGTCGATCTACTGTGTGCTTGCGTCGCCGACGTCGGTGCCAGGCACCTCGAACATGGAGTTTGGATGTTTCCCGCCAAGATGGACCGTCGCTGAACACACGTTCCGTCCACCGCCTTTTCACCGGAATGTCGCGAGCGAGTTTCTCGGGCTGATTGCCGGGAAGTACATCGGCAAGGGAGACGACTTCGGTCCTGGCAGCACGAGCCTGCACAACTGCATGTCGGGCCACGGTCCGGACGCCGACGCGTACGAGCGCGGGAGGACGGCGGAACTCAAGCCACAGTTCCTGGACGATACGCTGGTATTTCTCTTCGAAACGCAGCTGCCGATTCGTCCGACCCGCTTCGCGCTGGAAACGGATCTGCTCGAGCGTGACTACTACACGCACTGGCAGGGGCTGAAGAAGAACTTTGGTCTGGTGGGATCCGGAAGGTAGAGCACGCGCGATGAGACTTCAGGCAGTTGCCGTAGTTGCCGCGTGGGTCGTGATGACAGGCCTTGCAGCGGCTCAGACATGCGACCGCGAGTGCCTGACAGGAATCTCGGAGCAGTACCTCGATGCGCTTGTCGCGAAGGACACATCGAAGCTTCCGCTCGCGAATACCAACATCACGTTCACGGAGAACGGGCAGCGACTGCGGCTGGGTGACGGCTTCTGGAACTCGGTCTCCGGTCGCGGCACTTACAAGATTCATCTTCCCGATGCCGCGCTCGGCCAGATCGCCACGATCATCACCATGCGCGAGGCGAACGTGCCGGTCATTCTCGTGACAAGGCTCAAGGTCGACAACCGGCGCATCAGTGAGATCGAGACGATGGTCGCGCGCAGCGAGAGAGGCGCAAAAGGATTCGAGGCGCTCGGACAGCCGCGTGCTGCGTTCGGTCGCCTGACGCCGGCGGCGGACCGCGTCTCGCGCGCCGAGCTCGTGCGCGTTGCCAACATGTACTTCAGCGGGATGCAGTTGAACGACGGCAAGGGACAGTATCCGTTTGCCGACGATTGCGACCGCATCGAGAACGGCGGCAGGTCGACCAACGCACCCGGGCAGGGCGGGGAAGGGAAGCCCGACCCGAAGACGGCCACCAACTACTCCGCTATGTGGACGTGCCGCGAGCAGTTCGAATCAGGCCTGCTGCACTTCGTGAGTCGGATTCGCGATCGGCGCTATGTCGCGGTCGATGAGGAGCGGGGGCTGGTCCTCGCGTTCGTGTTCTTTGACCACGACGCCGGAGCCTCCCGGACATTCCAGACGCCGGCCGGCCGTACGGTCACCGCCGGTCCCACGACTCCGTGGACCTGGCAGATTGCCGAGCTCTTCAAGGTTGAGAAAGGGCTTCTGCACGAGATTGAAGCCGTACTGGAGCGTGTCCCGTACGGGATGACATCAGGTTGGAGCAGTTGGGAAGACGGGATGTCAGACAAGATACAATTCGCGCGGTGAAATCGGGCTCCGGACTTCGGCTGTCTCCGGTCTCGTGCGGGAGTTGGGATCTTGGGAGTTGGGAGTTCTTCGTAGAGGGGAAGCTATGAGACGAACATATGTGCTCGGCATCATCGTGATCGCGGGCGCCGTCACGGCAGCGGTCGCGAGTGTGGGCGCGCAACAGCCGCCGGCAGCCGGAGGGCAAGGCCGTCAGGGCGGGGGTGGTGCCGCTCAGCAACTAAGCAAGATCGAAAAGGTCGCCGACAATCTCTATTTCGTCTTCGGGAGGGGCGGCAACACCGCCGTGTACGTGGCGGAGAAGGGCGTCGTCCTGGTTGACACGAAGAATCCGGACAATGGCCAGGGCATTCTCGACCAGGTGAAGACGGTCACCGACAAGCCTATTACGCACATCGTCAACACGCACACGCACGGCGATCACAACGGGAGCAACGTCTTCTTTCCGGCGAGCGTGGAGATTGTCTCCCAGGAGAACACCGCCGCGAACATGCAGAAGATGCCGGCGTTCCAGGAGGCGTTGAACAGACACGGTCTTCCCGATCGCACCTACAAGGACAAGATGACGTTGCTGAGCGGGAAGGACGCGATCGACCTGTACTACTTCGGGCCGGCCCATACCAACGGCGATGCGTTTGTCGTGTTCCGCAACGCGCGAGTCGTGCACGCCGGCGACGCCTTTGCCAACAAGGGGCAGCCGCTCATCGACCGAAACAACGGCGGCAGTGGTATCGCCTATCCAGAGACGATCGCGAAAGCCGCGAAGGGCATCAGGAACGTCGACACGGTCATCAACGGGCATTCGGCGGTGACGATGAAGTTCCAGGATCTCGTCGACTACGGTGAGTTCAACCGGTTGTTCCTCGAGCACGCGCGCGCGTCGCTCAAGGCCGGCAAGACGCCAGAGCAGGCGATGATGGACTTGAAGCTGCCCGAGAAGTTCAAGGACTACAACCTGACCGGTGGCCGCGGCGGTCCGGGCGGGAACTTCGGCGTCATCTTCGAGGAATTGAAGGGTCAATAGATTCGACGTTCACGAATATCGCGACTAGCGCTCCGGCCGCGGCATTCCTCCGTGGCCTTCGCGATCATCGTGATCTTCGTGTGTGTATACTCCCACGCATCATGCCGGGTCCCGCACAGGGGCCCGGCCTCCCGCAACATCACGTCAAGGTAGTGCGCACGCCTCACCGAGGAGGACTCTGTGACTCAACCCGCACTTGGACTGCTCTCGAGCGCCATCGTGATGGCGATCGCTCTGGGGTTCATCTCACTCTTCGACTTTGGGACGTTCGCGGGATGGATCGCGTTCACGATGCTGGGCCTCATTCCCATGCAGGTCGTCGCCGTCGTCCTCTGGGGCGGCAATCCCGCATTCGCGAGCGGGTTGCGTCAGCCAGCGAAGGGCGTCGTCCTGGTGTTGGTCACCGTGGTCGCGACACTGGTGATCACGCCGCTCGTTCACATGCTTGTGGGTGAGGGCGCAGCGCCGCCCGGACCGATCCCCTCACACTACGCGGTCATCGTCGTGCCCACGACGTTCTGGCTGACGATCATGATGGGCGGCTGGCCGTTCAACCGGGTGAGCTCGAACCCGATCGTGAGCGGTTTGCTGACGCTTATCGCGGCGTACGTCGTGACGTACGTCGTCTTCCGAGTCTTCTTCAACTACGACTTCATGCAGGGAGCGCCGGTGTATCTCCAGTCGGCGCCGAGGGGCATGTTCAATGGCGTGTCTGCACTGGTGTTCTACGTCACGGCACTCGCTGTCATGTTTCTCGTGCTCTGCTTCGATCTCTGGCCACTCACATCGGTCCCGGCCATCATGAAGCAGCCGGTGTTGGGCGTAGCCTGGACCGCCATTGCGTTGATCGGTGCGGCGGTTGCGATCTCGGTCGGCGTCACTGGAGCAGGGGCAGACCCGATGGCTTTCTTGACCGAGGTCACGGTGCCCTTCATCTTCGGATCGATCGTCGTGCTGAACATGCTCCAGAACTCGCTCTTCGCGCGCATGACCCAGCCCCTCAAAGGCGTGATGAACACGATCGCCGCCGTGGCAGTGGGGCTGATTCTTGCGCACCTGTACATCTCTCTCATCCCGATGGTCACGGGACCGCTGACATCCGGACCGCCGGCATACGACAGGGAGGTCTGGATTGCCAACGCACTCCTCAGCGTGACGTTCCCATTCCTCATCTACCACGCTGTGTTTTTTGGGTTCTGGCCGTTCTTACGAAGTAGGCAGTAGGCGGTAGAGCGGTAGGCAGTAGGCAGCAGACATGTAGCGGCAGGCCTTTCCTGGCCTGAGCGACGTCGAAGGCAGGCCCGTCGTTTCAGGCCAGAGAACAGCGCTACGAAGAATTTCGTTGACACTACGAAATTAATCGTAGGAGACTGCGGCACATGGCACGTCGCGCGACTCCACGACCCACTGACGCTGAGCTATCCATCCTGCGCGTCCTCTGGAAACGCGGCCCGAGCACCGTCCGCCAGGTCCATGACGTGCTCTCCGTCGACCGCGACTTCGCCTACACGACCACCCTGAAGCTGCTGCAGTTGATGACGGAGAAAGGCGTTGCCGTCCGTGAAGAGGATGGCCGTATACATCTGTACCGCGCTGCGGTTGCGCAGGAGGAAACGCAGCGGCACCTGATTCGAGACCTGGTCGATCGTGCGTTTGGCGGTTCGCCCAGTCAGCTCGTCATGCAGGCGCTTGCGGTGAAACCGGCCTCCGCAGACGAACTCCGTGAGATTCGACGCCTGTTGAAGGAGCACGAGGAGAAGAACCGTGACTGATCCGCTGCTCGACATGCCGCTGGTTCAATCGATTGGCTGGGCGCTGATTCATTTCGTCTGGCAGGGCACGGTGATCGGTATCGCCTCCGCGCTTGCGCTTCGTGCGCTTGCCGGCGCGCGACCCACCGTTCGTTACACCGTGGCGTGTTTCAGCCTCGCACTGATGCTGATCGTTCCCCTCGCCGCCGTGCTCGCTGGTCGCGCATCGGATTCACTGGCCATCGTCTCGGCCGCGGCAACCTCAATCAACGTCGGCCCGCCGGTGCCACTCGATCGTCTTCTGCCTGCTGCCGTCGTCGTCTGGCTGGTTGGTGTTCTGCTGCTCTCCGTGCGGCTCATCGTCGCATGGGCCGGCGTCGAGCGGCTGAAGTGGGCGACTCGAGCTGTTGATGCGACGGTGATCGCTCGAGTGCAATCGCTCGCACACCGCTTCGGCATCGACAGGCCCGTGCGCGTATTCGAATCGACTCTTGTTCGCGTGCCGACCGTCGTCGGTTGCTTGCGACCGGTCATCCTGCTCCCGGCAAGCGTGCTCACCGGTCTGACGCCCGCGTACCTCGATGCCGTGCTCGCGCACGAGCTTGCTCACGTGCGCCGGCATGATTACCTCGTCAACGTGCTGCAGTCGCTCGTCGAAACGCTTCTCTTCTACCACCCGGCAGTCTGGTGGTGCTCGCGGCAGATTCGAATCGAACGCGAGCACTGCTGCGACGACATGGTGGTCGAGGCCGGTGGCAATCGAGTGGCGTATGCATCAGCACTCGCTCAACTCGAAGAATTGAGAGGACTCCAACCCATGCTCTCGCTCAATGCATCTGGAGGCCGGCTGGTCGATCGGATCCGCCGGCTGCTCGGGGAATCGCCAATGAAGGAACGTCGTTCGACGGCGTGGACGATCGCCGCAGCGCTGGCCCTGGTGACGGCGATCGTTCTGACACCGGGCCGCAGCGTCGTTGACGCCAGTGAACTCATGGCGCCACTGCAACCTGACGCTCGGCAGATTGACTACGTTCGCGAGACGCAAGCGGCGCTTGAAACGCTTGCCCGCGAGACGCGAGGAGTAGCTGTTCGTGTCGAACAGGCCAGCCCGCAACCGCAACCCGCGCCGCAACCTGCGCCGCCGCTCCAGGCGCCACAGAGGCCTCAGCGGACGCCACAGCCTCCGGTCCAACCCAGGACACAGCGAGAGGCGCAGCCGCCGCAGCCGCCTGTGCCGCCCACACCGACTGTTGCACCTTTGCCCCCGACTCCGGGTACTGCGCCTGCCTCGCCTGCGCCTCCATCGCCGCCGAGCTCGCAGGTTGCGTTACCTGCCCTCCCGGCGCCACCCGCGCCACCCGCGCCACCGGTCCCGCCGGTTGACGCACTCGGCCTGGATCCAGACTCGATCCACGAGTTGATGAACAGCGCGAGGCAACAGATCTCTGAAAGCCTGGACCAGCTGCGCGAGGCGACAAAGGATCTGGGTCTCAAGCAGGAAGCGATTCGTCAAGCGCAGGCGGAAATCGCGAACATGCGGATCGAAAGCCTTGCCAGCAAGGCCCAGATCGAAGCGATGCAGAAGGCACTCTCGGAGCTGAGCGCGGAGCTCTCGAAGCTGCGCGCTCGCTAGCGCTCGCGCGAACTCCCAAGGCGATCACAAAGCCAACTCCCAACCTCCAACGATTGGAAGTTGGGAATTTGGGAGTTGGGAATTGACGATTATTGGTAGAGGCGGGCCTTCAGCCCCGCCTGGCTATTTCGCTTGTATGTGAATCCCGCATTCGAGCTTCTGGCCCTGCCAGCGGCCCGAGCGCGGGTTCTCCGGATCGAAGGGCAGTGCTGTGCACGGCTCGCAGCCGATGCTCGTGTAGCCCAGTTCGTAGAGCGGCAACAGCGGAATGTCGTGCGCCTTCGCGTACGCCCACACGTCGCGCGCCGTCCAGGCAGCGATCGGTGCGACGCGTGAGATGGTCCGGCCCGGGAGATTGAACGGTTCCACTTCCTTCAAGTTCGCGCGTGACGGCGACTGATCGCGCCGCAGCGCCGTGAACCAGGTGTCGTAGCCCTCGAGTGCAGAGAACAGCGGCTCCACCTTGTGACGCTTGCAGCACGCTTCAGTGCTCTCGGCCTGCCACAGCCCGACGCTCGGGGTCTTCGCGCGCAGGTTGATCAGGTTCAATCCCCAGCGCGCACTGAGCTCGTCGCGATAGGTCAGCGTCTGCTCGAAGTGATGGAACGTATCGAGAAACAGCACGGGAATGTCGGGACGAACCTCGCGCAGCATGTGCGTGAGCACCACGCACTCGGCTTGAAAGCTCGACGTGATACAGGGCGTCTGTGCGCCGGCCAACGCTTCTTCGACCGTGTGTCTCGCTTGATTCACGAGGTTCGAATCCCGAACCCCGAGCCCCGAATCCCGGGTCATGTGAGCATCTCCTCGAGCGCCTTGCGTACGGCCTCGGCGGCCTCTTCATCCGTCGCCGCCCGTCGGGCGATGTGCGCCAGGCGCTGAGCGAACGTGAGCGGCGCCCCCTGAACTTCGACGGTCGCACGCAAGGGATCGGTGATCATCCCCGCACCGCAGGTGAACTGCGTGGCCGGATCGATCAGGATGAAGCTGCCGGTGGCGCGATTCTCAGTGTAGCGATCGAACACGAGCGGGCGTGCCGTCGATATCTGGACGTTGCCGATCTGGTTCAGCACGAGCGCATGATTGACTTCGGCCGTGACGGTGCGCGTGCCGTGCTTGAGCAGGTACACGCGACCCGGATCCAGCGGCCGCTCGTCCATCCACACCAGCTCCGCTTCGAATTTCTGTCCGACGAACGCCGGTTCCACGGTCAGCACGTCGCCGCGACTGATGTCGAGCTCGTCGTCCAGCGTCAGCGTCACCGACATCGGCGCGAAGCCCATGGCCAGGTCGCCGTCGTAGGTGACGATGCGCTTGACGCGAGCGCTGCGGCCGGAGGGCCAGGCGGTGATGCGATCGCCTGTTCTGACGCTGCCCGACACGATCTGCCCCGCGTATCCGCGGAACTCGTGGTCGGGACGAAGCACCATCTGCACCGGGAAGCGGAACGGCGCAGCCGGCAGGTTGCGATGCACCTGCACGGTCTCGAGGTATTCGAGCAGTGGCAGGCCTTGGAAGTACGGCGTGCGCGCGCTGCGCGTGATGACGTTGTCACCCTCGAGCGCGCTCATCGGAATCGCGTGGACCGAGGCGCCGGTGAGGAACTCGCTGAAGTCGTCCAGGATCTTCTCGTAGACCTCTTGATCGAAGTCGACCAGGTCCATCTTGTTGATCGCCAGGACGAAGTCCGTGATGCCGAGCAGCCGCGCAATGCGCGCATGCCGCTTCGACTGCGTGCGGACGCCGTTGCGCGCGTCGATGAGCAGAATGGCCACATCGGCGGTTGACGCGCCGGTTGCCATATTGCGCGTGTACTGCTCGTGACCGGGCGTGTCCGCGAGGATGAACTTGCGGCGAGCGGTCGCGAAGTAGCGATACGCGACGTCGATCGTGATGCCCTGTTCGCGCTCGGCGCGCAGGCCATCTGTGAAGAGCGAGAAGTCGATCGGCCCCGCATTGCGATTCTTCGACGCCTTCGCCACCGACGCGACCTGGTCTTCGTAGACCGACTGCGAATCGTGGAGCAACCGCCCAATCAGCGTGCTCTTTCCATCGTCCACGCTGCCGGCCGTGCAGATTCTCAGGAGGCTGGATTCCACGTGCCGGGTTCCCAGTTCCGGCATCAGAAGTAGCCTTCCCGCTTCTTCAACTCCATCGAGCCGTCCTGATCGTGATCGATGATGCGCAGCTGACGCTCGGACTGTCGCGTCGCGATCAGCTCCTCGATAATCTTCGGCACCGTGTCCGCGTCGGACTTGATTGCCCCGGTGCACGGTGAGCAGCCGAGCGAGCGCATCCGGCACTTCACCACCTGTGGCTTCTCTCCCGGCATCGTGACGACGAACGGTTGCTCTTGGACAATCAGCGACGCGCCGCGGACGATGACTTCGCGCTCGCGGGCGAAGTAGAGCGGAACGATCGGGATGTTCTCGGCGTGGATGTAGTTCCACACGTCGATCTCGGTCCAGTTCGAGAGCGGGAACACGCGGATGCTCTCGCCGGGCCGCAGCTTGGCGTTGAGCAGCGTCCAGAGCTCCGGACGCTGACGTTTTGGATCCCACTGTCCGTTCGGGTCGCGCACGGAGAAGATGCGCTCCTTGGCGCGCGAGCGCTCCTCGTCGCGGCGAGCGCCGCCGATGGCGGCGTCGAAGTTTCCGGCCTGGAGCGCGTCGAGTAGCGACTTCGTCTTGAGCAGGCCGCAGCAGCGCTGGGTGCCGACCTTGAAGGGCTGCGTGCCGTCCGCGATCGCTTCCTCGTTCGTGTGGACGATCAGCCGCGCGCCGACGGAGCGAGCCATCTCGTCGCGGAACTCGATCATCTCGCGGAACTTGTAGGTGGTATCCACGTGAAGGAGCGGAAAGGGAATCGGACCCGGGTAGAACGCCTTCTGCGCCAGCCGCAGCAGGACCGACGAGTCTTTTCCAATGGAATAGAGCATCACCGGTCGTTCGAACTCGGCGACGACCTCGCGGAAGATGTGAATGCTCTCGGCCTCGAGCGCCCGGAGATGATCCAGGCGGGAGGCGGTGACGGTCGAGTCAGGAGTCAGGGCCACTGTCGACATGCTTCCTAGGACGTCCAATAAAAAAGCCCGGGTTCGTGTCCCCGGGCTTCGATCGCGTTAGCGTGTCTGGGTGTTTTTGCTATTCACCCAATTGCCAGATCGTCACCTTGGGGACCTTTACAGGTCCTGCTACAACAGCAACAAACACAAAGGCGACAGATTCGGGCGGACATCGAAACTAGATTCTACCTGCCAGCCGCTCCGAACGCAAAAAGGAGTAGCTTAGGGCCATGAAACGCCTACTATTTGCCGTCGTCGCGCTTTCCGGCCTGACCGGAGCGTCGATTGCCGCCCACCACTCGTTTGCTGCGGAATTCGACGCCAGCAAGGCCATCCGTGTCACCGGGACCTTGTCGAAGGTTGAGTGGACCAACCCCCATATCTACTTCTATTTGGACGCCAAGGACGAACAGGGGAACGTCGTGAAGTGGACCTGCGAATCGGGCGCTCCGGGAGCGCTCAGCAGGCGCGGGTTCAAGCGCGGCGACCTCAAGCTCGGCGACACCATCGTCGTCGACGGCTACCGCGCGAAGAACGGGTCCAACCTGATGGATGCCCGTCGAGTGACGCTGGCCGACGGCCGCATCGTCTCGGGCGCCTCGGCTGGAGACGGAGGCCCGCAATGACAGCGATGAGGACGGGCCTCACGTCGGCATTTGTTCTGTCCGCGCTCGCGCTCTCTGCTGTCGCGATCCGTGCGCAGATGCAGGTGCCGGACTTCAAGTCGAACCGGCCAACGCCGCGAATGGCGAACGGCAAGCCAGACTTCAGCGGCTATTGGAAGGGCACCACCGATACGAAGCCGGGCGGCAATATCGGCAAGGATCTGCCCGGGTGGAAGCTGCCGCTGACGCCGGCCGGAGAGGCCGCCCTCAAGCACAACCTCACGGCGACGATCGATCCCGAGAGCCTCTGTATCATCGGTGGAATCCCGCGCCACAACGCCAGCGGTCTTCCGTTCGAGGTCCTGCAGGGCAACAACAAGATCGCGTTCCTGTATTGGTACAGCTACTTCCGCCTGATTCCGATCGATCCGAATCGCAAGCACTCCGACGATCCCGATCCATCCTTCTTCGGCGAAGAACTCGGCAAGTGGGAGGGCGACACACTCGTCATCGACTCGATCGGATTCAAGGACGAGAAGGTCTGGATCGACGAGAACGCCAACCCTCACAGCGACGCGCTGCACGTCGTCGAGCGATGGACGCGGCCTGATGCCGACCACATTCACGTCGACACGCTGATCGAGGATCCGAAGTTCTACACTCGCCCGTTCACCTACTCGCGCACGTGGGTACTCGGGAAGCCCGACGAAGAAATCATGGAGTACGCGTGCAGCGAGAACAACGTCGATGAGGCGCATCTGGGCTTCGGACCTGGTCCGATCAGGCCTGACGGCACGCGCGGCTACGTCGACCCGGCCCCGTTGCCGCCACCCCTTCCTCGCAAGTAGCCGCCGATGACGCCGGGGACGAAGTGAAACAAGACCTCACTTACGCGCTGCGGCTTCTCGGGCGGGCGCCTGCGTTTGCTCTTGCCGCCGTCGCTACGCTCGCGCTCGGCATCGGCGCCAGCACCGCGATGTTCGCCATCGTGGATTCCGTGTTGGTTCGTCCGTTGCCCTTCCCGGAGTCGGAGCGGCTCGTCATGCTCCGGCCGACGTCCGATGCGCGTCTGTCGCCGGGCTATCTCGACCAGTGGCACCGTCAAAGCACCACGCTTGCCGACCTGGCGGGATGGCGCGATGTCCTGGCGACGATAACCGGCCGAGGCGAGGCGATCCAGATTTTCACGGATCAGGCGACCACGAATTATTTCGCCGTGCTGGGAACGCCTCCCTTCATCGGTCGCACTTTCACCACGGGTCGCGATTTGAGCCGTGCCGAGCCCGAAGTGGTCCTCAGCTACGGGCTCTGGCAACGGCGGTTCGGGGGCGATCCGAATGTCGTCGGCCAGTCGATCGTGCTCGATGGCGCGACGAAGACCATCGTCGGCGTCATGCCGCAGTCGTTTGCGATCCGTACGACCGAGCTGGCGGAGTCGCGCGCAGAGTTGTGGCAACCGTTCCCACTCGTTCCCAAGGATCTCGTCGGCATGGGAGGCGACCTCCACATCGTGGGACGGCTCGCATCCGGGGCCACACTCGAGCAGGCGCAGGCCGACTTGTCGGTCATCGCCGCGCGGGTTGAAGAACAGTTCCCGTCCTACAGCCGTGAGTGGCGCATCCAGGCGCTTCCGCTTCTGGAGGCAACCGTGCGCGACGCGCGTCCGCTGCTGCTCGTGCTCTTCGGAGCGGTTGTGCTCTTCCTGTTCGTCGCATGTGCGAACGTGGCCAACCTGGCGATCAGCCGAAGTGTGGCAAGGCGGGAAGAGTTCGCCGTCCGCGCCGCGCTCGGCGCAAGCAGCGGCCGGCTGATTCGTCAGCAGTTCGTCGAAAGCGTTGCCCTTGCCAGTCTCGGTGGCATCGCGGGGATGCTCCTGGCATGGTGGGGCACGGGCGCCGTTCAGACGATGATTTCTCCTGGCATGAACCTGCCGAGAACCGCGGAGATCCTCGTCAACTCGCCGACGCTCGGCTTCGCGTGTGTCGTCACGGTTCTCACCGCCCTGTCGATGTGGCTCGTGTCACTCTCGCGCATCTCCCTCGGCCGGCCGGCACGCGTCACGCGCGGCGCGGTGGGTCAACAGCATCCGAGACTGGCAAGCGCCGTCATCGTTGCCGAGGTGGCGTTTGCTCTCATGCTCCTTGCAGGCACAGGCCTGCTCATACGAACCGTCCAGGAGTTGACGCAAGTCGCTCCCGGTTTCGATGCCGATCGTGTCCTCACTATGAAGACCACGCTTTCCGAGGGCGCGTACGCAACCGACGATCGGATCCGTTCGTTTGGCGCGGAGCTCCTGCGCGCGCTCGAGAGTGAACCGAACGTATCGCGCGCCGGCTTCGCCAATTACCTGCCGATGAGTCGCAGCGGCGCGGCAAATCGCTTCGAGATAGAAGGACGCGCCGAGGCGCGCGTCGAAGATCAGAAGTTCTCATGGGTCAGCATCGTCGGCGGCCGGTACTTCGAGGCGATGGGGATACCGCTCGTCAGAGGCCGGTTGCCCGGGCGTGAGGATAGCGAGACGAGTGAGCCGGTGTTCGTCATCGACGAATTGCTGGCCCGCCGCTACTGGCCGAATGCGGACGCGGTAGGCGCGCGTCTCACGTGGCATGTCGAGAACAATCAGACGCTGAAAGGGAGGGTGATCGGCATCGTTGGCAACGTCAGGTTTCTGGGCCTGGCGGCGGATGCGCCACCAAGCGCCTACTGGTGGTTTCCTCAAGAACCGACGCGTGAATTCGCGCTCGCGGTTCGCTCGACTGGCGATGCGGCTTCCGTCGCACCCATCGTGAGCGGCGTGATCCGGCGGCTCGATCCGAATCAGCCCGTGGCGGACGTGCGCGCGCTTGCAGACTTCGTGGCCGATGATTTGTCACGCCCGCGATTCGCGATGGATCTGCTGGGCAGCTTTGCCGGAGTCGCGCTGCTCCTTGCATCAATGGGACTGTACGGCGTCGTGGCGTTCTGGGTGGCGCGCCGCACAAGCGAAATCGCCTTGAGAGTCGCGATCGGTGCTCGCCCCGGCCAGGTGCTCTGGCTCGTCATGCGACGCACTGTTCTTCTCGTGGGCGGCGGCGTGGCGATAGGCCTTGGCGCATCGATGGCCTTTGCCAGAGCGCTCGCCGGACTGCTCTATGGTGTCAGGCCCGCCGATCCCGCTGCACTGCTGCTTGCCACGCTCCTACTTGTCGCGGTCGCGATCCTGGCCGTGTATCTTCCCGCTCGCCGCGCACTCAGCGTGGATCCGATCGTCGCGCTCAGGGCCGATTGATTCACCGGTTGGAAGTCAACTTTCTTTGACGACGATTTGCGCGCTGGACTACAAGTGATGCCCATGACGCCCACGGCTCCGCGCCTCTGTTGTTGCTGTTGTTGTCGCTGCAACAGAAGTGTCTCCGGTGACACGCGCGCGGTGGAGCGGATTTCATGACGCCCTGAGTTCCTGGTTTTCATTCGGACTCGGCCACCAATCGCAGGCCCGGAGGTTCACGCTTCCGGGCCTTTTTCTCTGTACGGCAAGGCCCCGAAGCATGGCGATCCCGAGAAGACGACGAAGGACCCCACATGTTTCGGAAGATGCTCTCGATAGTTCTGATCCTCTCTGCTTCTGCTGCGGTCCGCGCACAACAGGCCAATAACGCGGTCCTCGTTGGCGCCGTGAGCGACGGCAGCGGTGCGCAGATCCCTGGCGCGACGGTCACTGCCACTCACGTCGCGACGAATACCTCAGTCGATGTCCTGACCGACGAACGCGGTCAATACCGCACGCCGCCCCTGCGAATCGGTGAGTACGAGGTCACGGTGCAGCTCGACGGCTTTCGCAAGTTCGTGCGTCGCGGAGTCGTGCTCAACATCGGCGATGTTCGCAACGTCGACGTCTCGCTGGAGATTGGGGCGCTCGCCGAGACGGTGACCGTCGACGCGACTCCGCCCCCGCTCAATACGTCGGATTCGACTGTTGGCACTGTCATCACCAACGAACAGATCGCCGCCCTCCCACTGAATGGACGCGACTATCTGCAGCTGGCGTCGCTCTCCGCTGGCACAGGACCGGCCAGCAGTCAGGGCGTCGTCATCGGCGGGCAATCAGGAACGGCCGTGGCGTTCCTGCTGGATGGCCACGACAACAACAGCCAGCAGATCACCACCGGTCACTCGGGGCAGAAGGAAATCGTCAAGCCGTCAGTCGACGCGATCCAGGAGTTCAAGGTCGTCACCAACAGCTACTCGGCGGAATATGGCCGCTCCTCGTCTGGCGTCGTCAGCGTGTCGCTGAAATCGGGCACGAACAGCCTGAACGGAAGCCTCTACGAGTTCTTCCGGGATGATTCGCTCAACGCGACCAACTACTTTGCGACGACGAAGCCCGTCGACACGCGACATCAGTTCGGCGGCGCCGCAGGCTTTCCCGTCGTTCGCAACAAGACATTCTTCTTCGGCGATGCCGAGACCGGGCGCATCCGCCGCGAGACGACGACGCTCTCGACGCTGCCGTCCGCCGCGGCGCGCGCGGGTCAGTTCTCGCGCACGATCATCGATCCGCTGACGAAGTTGCCGTTCCCCGGCAATCAGATCCCGGCGTCACGCGTCGACGCTGTGGCCGCGCGAATTATCGGTTACGTGCCGCTGCCGCAGACGAGCGCGGCGACGAACAACTACACCTACAACAGCCCATCCGATCAGGACCAGCAGACCTGGGACGTTCGCATCGACCATGTGTTCAGCCCCAGTCAAAACGCCTACGTCCGCGTGAGCTCGCAACGTCTCGAGAACAAGCCCAATTCGCCGCTCCCTCCGGACGCCAACGGCAACTATGTTGTCTCCGGCGCGAGCGACATCTCAGACAACAAGAGCGTCGTCGTCGTTCACAACGCCGTCTGGTCGCGTAATGTCATCGGCTCGATTCGCGTGGGATACAACCGCATCGACTGGGACGAGATCGTGCCAGCGCAGGAACTGCGCGGCGTAGGCATTCCCGGCGTCGACTCCAGCAATCCCGGCTTCTCGCAGACTGCCATCACTGGCTATCGAACGCTTGGCGTTTCGAATGTCCCCAATGCGGATGACTCCAAGAACTTCCAGATCTCCGGCGACGTGTCGCTGACGAAGGGCACGCACACGATCAAGGCCGGTATCCAGTCGTACCAGCTCGGGATCGACTTCCTCAGCTCGCAGCGCAGCAGCGGCATCTTCAACTTCAACGGCCAGTACACGGGCGACCCGTTCGCCGACTACCTGCTTGGATACGCCTCGTCTGCGAGCCTCTCGAAGTACGCGAAGCTGAACTTCCGGTCGCCGTATACCCACTTCTTCGTGCAGGACGACTGGCGAACGAGCGAGCGACTGACGCTCAACTTGGGCCTGCGCTACGAGTTGAACTTCCCGTCGGTGGATGAGAACGACGCCATCGCCAACTTCGATCTCGATACCGATCCGGCCAACCCGGCGATCGTGCTCGCCGGCTCAGAGGGTAACGACCGCGAGGCGCGCGCACTCGTCGCCACCAACTATCGCCAGTTCGCCCCACGGGCTGGCTTTGCCTATCTGATGCCAGGTGACAAGACGGTGCTGCGAGGCGGAGCGGGCATCTTCTACGGAAACATGATCACGGTCGGCGGCATGTCGTCGCTCGAGATCAACCCGCCGAATCACGTCCGCATCGCGCAGACGACCGATCGGACGATTCCGTCGATCTTCCTGAGCCAGGGTTTTGCCGCTGACGCGTTGTCGGTGGCGAACGCGCGCGACGTCAACCTGGTGTCGTGGGATCGCAGCGACAAGCAACCGACGGCATACCAGTGGAACCTCAATGCGCAGCGCGAGCTGCCCGGCCAGGTGGTCGTCGAGGTCGGCTACTACTACAACCGCCTGGTCAACAACTGGCGATCGATTGACGGCAACCCCGCGCCCCCCGGAGCCGGAAACCTGAATCGGCGTCGCCTCTATCAGACGACCGCGGTGCCGCCAACCGGCGACGTCATCACCCTGGCCAATGTGACGCGGATACAGAAGGACGGCTGGAGTCAGTACCACGGCATCCAGACGAAGTTCGAGAAACGCTATGCGAAGGGCATCTCTCTGCTGGCGGCGTACACGTGGTCGAAGACGCGCGGGCTCGAAGGCGGCTACCAGGACTACACCAACATCGACGCCGAGGTGGCGCCTACGTCCACCGATCGCCGCCATCACTTCGTCGGGAGCGGCGTGTATGAACTGCCGTTCGGCCACGACCGTTCGATCGGTTCCGACTGGGGTGGATGGACGAATGCGCTGCTGGGCGGCTGGACCGTCAGTCCCATTCTCACGGTGACATCAGGAGCGCCGCTCAATCTGACAGTGAACGGCAATCCCTCGAACTCGAGCGGCACGGATCGACCGAATGTCGTTGGTGACTGGCGCCTCGACGATCCCACGGCCGACGCGTGGTTCGACACGAGCGCGTTCGTGGCGAACGCGCCGTTCACGTATGGCGATGCCGCGAAGAACCTGATTCGAGGGCCGGGCTATTTCAACGTCGACATCTCGATTCAGAAGTCGTTCCGGGTCTCTGACGGCGTGAGCGCCGACATCAGGTTCGAATCGTTCAACCTGACGAACGCCGTCAATTTCGGCAACCCCAACACCACGGTCGGCGACGTCAACTTCGGACGCATCTCGTCTGCCGGCGCTCCGAGGCAGAGCCAACTCGCAGTCAAGCTGTTGTTCTGACTCGTGGAGCTATTCCGTGTTAACGCGTGCCTACGACACACAGAGACACAGAGGCACAGAGCCCCTGATTCTTACTCGGCGTCTCGGTGCCTCGATGTGTCGCGATCGTCATCGCACGTGAAGTCAGCCCTTCGAAACGTTGGAGCTTCTATGAGTCACAGCAGCTTCTTACGAGAGACGGCGCTGGCAGCGGGAATGCTTGCGCTTGCCACAGGCCTCTCTATCGCACAGGGAGCTCAGTCATGGCGCGAGCGATCCGTTGCCTCAATTGCGTCAGGCGAGTGGTCTGGTCCACGTCTCGCCGACGGCCAGCCCGACGTGCAGGGACATTGGTCCAACACGATCGGCAATCACAACAACTTCACCCGTCCGCAAGGAGGCGACGATGGTGCGCCGGGTGGTGGAGCGAGGGATCGAAGTCAGGGCAATCGCGCGCCGAGCCGGGTAAGTGATCCGCCAGACGGCCAGATCCCGTATCAGCCCTGGGCGCGCGCGAAGGCGGAAGAATTCGGCGCGCACCTGGACGATCCCACTCGCCCGGAGTACGTCGAGCCGCTCGCGCGCTGCGCGCCGGCCGGTCCAACGAAGTCGTTCATGTGGCACGGCTACGAGATCCGGCAGTACCCGGGCTACGTGCTGTTCCTGTTCGACTCGGGCACGCGAATCATTCATCTCGACGCCAAGCCGCACCTTGCGGACAACGTCAAGCTCTGGAACGGCGACTCGCGCGGACACTGGGAAGGCAACACGCTCGTCGTCGACGTCGCCAACAACAACTCGAAGTCGCGTTTCGCGCGCACTGGTGAGTTCGTCAGCGACCACGCCACCATTCAGGAGCGATACGTCTTCGATAGCGCAGGTGAGCGCTTCATCTATCAGGCGACGTACACCGATCCGACCGTGCTCACGCGGCCGTTCACGGTGACGATTCCCAACCGCCGCATCACCGACAAGACGCCGCAGGACGGCTGGAACAACATCACGTTCCCCGCGAGCCACTCCGGCACCGAACCCATCATCGAAGCCTACGAGCGCACCTGCGTCGAGAACAACGGCGAGCACGGTGGCGTAGCGATCGAATCGAAGTAGAGGAGAACTCGAAAGATGACACGCACAACTATTTTGCTCGGCGCCGCTCTCACGTGGGCGCTCATCGTCACGGTGCCGGCGGCGGCGCATCACTCGTTTGCGGCGGAGTTCGACGCGAACAAGCCGGTCGAGTTGAAGGGGGTCGTGACGAAGCTGCAATGGACGAACCCGCATGGGTGGATCTACGTGGACGTCAAAGACGCGAACGGCGACGTGACGAACTGGGCGATCGAGTTCGGCGCGCCCTACAGCCTGCTGCAGAAGGGACTGCGCAAGACGGATTTCCCGGTGGGTTCCGAAGTGGTCGTCAAGGGGTTCCGCGCGAAGACCGGCAAGCCGGTGGCGAATGCACGCACGGTGACGCTACCTGATGGCCGCAACTTCTACGCATCGGCGAGCGACAGTCCCGGTGCGCCCGTCGAGGTGAGCGCGCGATGAAGCGTCACGCGCTGCTCTCGGCCGTCCTCGTTTCGTGGCTGCTTTCGCCGCAAGTCGCACGGGCGCAGGAGAAGTCGTCGATTCCGCGCGGCACCGACGGCAAGCCTGATTTCTCCGGGATCTGGCAGACGCTGAGCGCTGCCGAGTTCGACCTCGAGCCGCACTCGACGCGAAGGGACGCGCCGCCCGGACAGGGGATCGTCGAAGGGCAGTTCATCCCCTATCGGCCCGAGGCGCTGCAGCAGCGCAAGAAGAACTTCGACGCGAGGTCTTCGGAGGACCCGCGCACAAAATGCTTCACCCTCGGCACGCCGCGCGGCATCTATTCGCCTGAACCATTTCAAATCTTCCAGCGCAGCCGTGATCTGACGGTGGTCTTTCAGTTCGGGCACTCCGTCCGCACTATCCACACCAATGGCACCGGTCACCCGAAAGGGCCGATTGGGTTCTGGCTCGGTGACTCCCGCGCACGGTGGGAGGGCGACACGTTGGTCGTCGAGGTCGTCGACTTCAACGGTGAGACGTGGCTCGACCGCGCCGGGAACTTCCACAGCGACCAACTGCACGTCGTCGAGCGCTGGTCCTTCCTCGACGCCAACACGATTCAGTACACCGCCACGCTCGAGGACCCGACGGTGTACACGCGCCCGTGGACCCTGAGTGTGATTCTGCACCGGCATCGCGAGCCCAACTTCCAGCTGATCGAGAACTACTGCTACACGCTCGATTACGACTCGTTCTACCCCGTGCCGGTCTCGCAGTAGAGGCTCCGTTTCAATCAGGAGGAATGTCGATGAAGACTGCAGGTTTCACTGTGATGTTGGCTGTGCTCGTGACGCTGAGCGCAGTGGCCCAGGAGGCTTCCTCTAACGCGAAAGTGCTGAAGCGGGCGGAGATCGATGCGCTGCTCGCGCAGCCGGCGAACGTTCTTGTCGTCGATGTGCGTAGACCCGACGAGATCGGATCGATCGGCGGCTTCCCGGTGTATCTGAACGTCCAGGCCGGCGATCTGGAGAAGCGGCTGCCGTTGATTCCGAAAGACCGCGTGATCATCACGGTCTCCAACCACGCGAACCGCGCGAAACGAGCGGCGGACCTTTTGCAGAAGAACGGCTTCAACGTGGCCGGTGCGGCCGGTGCCCAGGATTACGAAGCCGAGGGAGGCGCGCTCGTGAAGATCGCGCGTCCCGCTCGAAGCGCGGCGTCGGCCGAGCCACGCAAGCAGTAAGAATTCGGCGCGGTGGCGAAGTGGCAACGCGGTGGTCTGCAAAACCGCCATGCGAGGGTTCGAGTCCCTCCCGCGCCTCCAGATATGTCTGCGATGAAAGAGATTCAAGCCAACGAGGGGACGGCGCCGGCGGCGCCGCAGGGCGCCTGGCGCACGCTGTTCGAAGATCGCTACGGCAGTGGGTCGGCTGAGCGGCTGCTGACGATGCTCGCACAGCCGTGCGTGACATTCGCACGCATTGCCTCGGAATTCGGCGTGACACGCGAGTGCGTCCGGCGGTGGCATCAGCGCCTGCTGCCAGACGCGCCACGCGGGCATCGTCGGCAGCAGTTGTGTCGCGAGCATCACATGAAGCGCCGGCTGCTCGAGGACGCGCTGTTTCTGCGCTTCTATCGTCACGTTCGATCGTCGGTGCAGCAGCCGCGCGTCACGCTGATTCCCGCGCGTCACGGGTTCCGCAAGCGCGCCGTGCGTATTGATGGCCGTACGATTGCGCTCAAGCGGGCGAGGCGACACAAGGTCTCGACCTCTTCCGGAAGCGGAGCGATCTACACGCTCGCCAACGCGCCCGCCGGTGCGGATCTGCTTTACTACGAACTCTCCGCGCAGGACTACTTGCTCCTCCCGCGGGAGTCCCTATTGGTGGGATCGATGACCTACGTCGATACGGACGCATCGACGTATCGTCAATTCAAGAACACGCTCGCTGCGCTTCGAGACGCGCCTTAGCCCTGCGGTCGCACGGGTTCGGCCGGGGGAATTCGCGATCGCGCGAGCTCTTCGTTGCGTTTGACCTGCGGCAGCTGCACGGAGAAGAACCGGTAGAGCAGCCACGAATCGAGCAGGCCGACGGTCACGAGCACCAGGTAGGCGAGGTTGCTCTGCACGAGACCGAGGTCCTTGAGCAGCGTGGACAACCCAAAGCCCACGATCCACGCATCGAAGCTCATACACAGGCGACGGAATGTCTCCGGTCTGATGCGATGAATGATGTACGCGCCGATCGGGACCCCGATGGCGATGCTCGGCAGGATGTATGGAATGAGCGCAAGACTTTGCGCTGTGTAGAGCCCGGCGTACGCGTACGCGATTGCCGTGAAGCTCGATTCGGCGAGCCGGATGAAGCCGAGCGCTGCGCGAAAGTCCTTCTGCGTCAGCCCCTGATTGCTCAGCATCACCGCCAACGGCGGTCCCGAGATCGTCGTCACCGAGTAGAGCACGCCAACGCCGCCGCCGAACACGAATCCCACCGATTTCTCGGACTTGATGGGCCGTCGATATCCTGCGGCCTGAAACAGGATCAGCGGCAGGAGCACGATGAACGTGCCGAACCGGAGCCAGCCCGGGTTGACCATCGACACGATCGTGGTGCCAAGGATGACGCCTGGCAGCAACCCGATCACGATCGGCAGCACGCGACGCCACACCCGAGGCAGTGCGTCGCGATTCACCCACAGCACGTAGGCATTGAGAGCGACTTCGATCGGGACCAGCGCGGGATTGAGAACGCGGTTGGTCAGGAAGAGCAACGCGATCGGCACGGTGATCGACGAGAACCCGTAGCCGAGGGCACCGTTGACGATGGCCGCGCCGAGTGTGATGAAGACGAGTGCGATCTGAGTGGAGTCCATTACCTGATGGAAAGCCTGCCAGTTTTGCGTGTTTGTCGCGAGTCTGTCAAACGGCTGCCCGGTTCGAGCTGTGCGTTCATTCGGGCTCGTCCATGGCGTCACGCTCGCGATACTGGCGCCAGTCGATCTTCAGTTTCCGCATGCGCGCCCGCAGCGTGTGTGGATTGATCTTGAGCAGGCGCGCGGCGCCATGTCGTCCCTCCACTCGACCTCTGGTCGCCTCGAGCGCAGTCTCGATGTGTTGTCGAATGACGATGTCCAGCGGCGCAATGCGCGACGGTACTGCGTCGTTGCCTCGCACCGGAGAGGGGACCGACGCCCTCGCGCCCTGACCGAGCGCGCCCGCGACATTGAGCGTCTTCCCCTGGCCGATCAACACCGCGCGATCCATCACGGCGGCCATCTCGCGCACGTTGCCCGGCCATTGGTACTCGGCCAATACCCGTACATCGTCGTCAGAGACCGGCACGAGTCGAAGACCGAACCGGTTGGCGGCGCGTTCTGCGAAGTATTCGGCGAACGCACGGACGTCGCTCGGGCGATCGCGCAGCGGCGGGATCACGATCGGAAACACCGACAGGCGATAGTAAAGATCCTCGCGAAACGTTTGTTGTTCCACCATGCCCGGCAGATCACGATGCGTGGCGGCCACGATTCGAACGTTCACTTTCACCGGTCGCTCTCCGCCCACGCGAACCAGCTCGGACTCCTGCACGACGCGCAGCAGGCGGACCTGCGCAGCCAGGGCCAGCTCGCCGACCTCGTCGAGGAACAGCGTGCCGCCATCGGCCTGCTCGAACCATCCTTTGCGCCGGCTCACGGCACCAGTGAAGGCGCCCTGCTCGTGACCGAAGAGCTCAGAGTCGATCAGTTCAGAGGGAATCGCGCCGCAGTTCACGCGACGGAAAGGGCCGCTCCGAAAGGGTGAGTGCTCGTGGATCGCTCGCGCGATGATCTCCTTGCCGGTGCCCGTTTCGCCGAAGAGCAGCACCGGGGCGGTACTTCGCGAGACGATGCGCGCGCGGGTCATCACCGCGGCCAATCCCGTGTCGCCGCCGATCAGCTGTTCTTCGCCGGCGCGCAGGTCGCCGTTGATGAGGATCTCTGGCGCCAGTCGTGCCGGAGCGGCTCTTTGTTTCTGTGACATATGACGGAAATGACCTGTGGATTTAAACAGAAAATCTATCTCATTTGATAGATATTGATCAATCTGGGTCGGGGAAGTCAAATTCCCTCGAAAATCGCTTACGGTCCAGGTCTTGCCTCTCATTCCGGCGAATGTCTCCTCTCGCCCATCGATGTCTCTGTTGCCCCACATCGTGTCGGTGCGCATGTATGACGCCGACGACCACCGGGTGGTGAGCTAGTTCTTTCGGTTCGTTCCGCTCTCACCTTCCAGACCCCGGTCGTTCGGCTGACTCAGTTCACCTTCAACAGATGGTTGCCGCACAGGCGCGGCGTTACGGGGTGCCGATCAGCGCATCGGCCAAGGAGATTCGATGTTACGCAGAGTGTTGATGTTCGCCGCCGTCCTGCTCGCCGGGTTGCTACCGACGGCAGTGCTGGCCCAGACCGCCAGTACCGTCAACGGCGTGGTTCGCGACTCGAGTGGTGGCGCGATTCCGGGCGTGACGATTCGAGTGATTAGCGAGGCGGGCGGCGCCGCGAAGGAAGCCGTGAGCGATGCCGATGGCAGCTATCAGGTCAGTGACCTGGCGCCCGGTCAGTATCGCGTGGAGGCGAACCTCGATGGGTTCGAAGCCGCAGTTGTTCGCGGCGCGCTGGACGGACGCCAGGCGGCAAAGATTGACGTGACGCTGACGCCCGCTCGACTGACGGAAGGCGTGGTAGTGACGGCTCGCCGCGTCGAAGAGGCGGTCCAGGAAGTTCCGATTCCGGTGTCGGTACTGACCGGCGAGCTCGTCGCCAGCGCCGGCGCGTTCAACGTGAATCGCGTGAAGGAGCTCATTCCCACGGTCCAGTTCTACTCGTCCAACCCGCGCAACTCCGCGGTCACCATTCGCGGCATCGGGTCACCGTTCGGTCTGACCAATGACGGCATTGAGCCGGGCGTCGGGATGTACATCGATGGCGTGTTCTACGCGCGCCCCGCGTCTGCAACGCTCGACTTCCTCGACGTGGCGCAAGTCGAAGTGCTGCGCGGACCGCAGGGGACGCTCTTCGGCAAGAACACGACGGCGGGGGCGATTAACGTCACCAGTCGCCGGCCGACGTTCTCGCGGGAGTCGAACGTCGAGCTCGCGTATGGCAGCTACGATTTCGTCCAGGCCAAGGCATCACTGGCCGGTCCGTTGAGCAGCAAGGTCGCTGGACGTGTTTCGTTCTCCGGCACGGGGCGCGAGGGCTTCATCTACAACACGAAGACGCAGGCAGAGACGAACACGCTGAACAACCTCGGGTTCCGAGGCCAGCTGCTCGTGACGCCGTCGAAATCAGTTGCCGTCAACGTGTCGGTGGACCACACGCGTCAGCGGCCCGAGGGCTATGCGCAGGTTGTGGCAGGTGTAGCGCCGACGCTGCGCCCCGCGAACCGTCAATGGGCGGCGATCACAGCCGACCTCGGGTACACGCCCCCGAGCTACAACGCCTTCGACCGAGTCACCGACACGGACACGAGCTGGCAGTCCAACCAGGATCTTGGCGGGGCCTCCGCCAACGTCGATTGGAATGTTGGACGAGGCCGCGTGACGTCGACGACAGCGTATCGGTACTGGAATTGGGATCCGTCCAACGACCGCGACTTCATCGGCCTGCCGGTCACATCGATCTCCGCAGCGCCATCGAAACAGAACCAGTGGACGCAGGAGGTGCGCTACGCCGGCCCGCTGTCGTCGCGCGTCAACCTGGTGACCGGCATCTTCGCGTTCCACCAGGCGCTCGATTCCAATCCGTCGTTCAAGCAGGAGCAGGGATCGGCGGCCGCGCGCTTCCTGCTCGCGCCGAGCGCGTTGGCAGCGACGCCAGGACTGCTGGACGGTTACGGCTACAACCAGTTCCTCACGTTCCGGAATACGAGCGCCGCCGCATTCGGTCAGATCGAGTGGCTCGTCACGGATCGGCTTCGCATCCTCCCGGGTCTGCGATTCAACTACGACCAGAAGAGCGCCGACTACGACCAGCAGGTGTATGGCGGACTGGAGACGACCAACCCGGCGCTCGTTGCACTCAAGCTCTCGGTCCTTGCGCCGCAGGCGTACACCGCGGACGTCGATGACACGAACACATCAGGTCAGCTGACGGTGGCGTACAAGATTTCGAACGCCGTCAACACGTATGGCACCTACTCGACCGGGTTCAAGTCTGTCGGTTTGAATCTGAATGGCTTGCCCACCGACGCGCTCGGCAATCCCGTTCTGTCGGCGGCGACCGTCAAGCCGGAGGACGCGCATCACGTCGAGTTCGGAGTGAAGACCGAGTTCCGCCCCGGGTATACCGCGAACTTCACGGTGTTCAACACGAGCATAGATGACTATCAGACGCAGGTCGTCAACGCACAGGTCGGCGTCCTGCGCGGCTATCTCGCAAACGCCGAGAAGGTGCGGGTGCGAGGCGCTGAATTCGACGGCAACGCGCGCATCAACCGCCGGCTCTCGTTCTATGGTGCTGCTGCCTACACCGACGGCATCTACGTCTCGTTCCCGGATGCGCCGCCGCCGGTCGAGGACACTGGCGGTCCCCAGACCAAGGACATCTCGGGCTCCGTCCTGCCGGGTATCTCGAAGTGGGCGCTCACGTTCGGTGGCGAATACAACCACCCGGCGACGGTCTTCAGTCAGGCTGGTGAATTTTTCGGCGCCGTTGACACCAGCTATCGATCTGAATTCTCCTCGAGCCCGTCGGCTTCGCAGTACATGACGGTTGACGGCTACGGCCTCGTCAACCTGCGTGCGGGCTTCCGGTGGAACCAGGGCTGGTCGGTGTTCCTCTGGTCGCGCAATCTGCTCGACAAGCAGTACTTCGAATTCCTCACGGCGCAGCCGGGCAACTCCGGTCTCATCGTGGGACTGCCCGGCGATCCGCGAACAGTTGGTGTGACGCTGCGGATGGCACTCGGCAAGTAGCGCACCGCCTCGCTTTCAATGCGAGCACCTCGTGGCATCGTGTGCGGCCGCGCAGTAAGCGCGGCCGCACGTGCGTCACCCTCCTGTAAGCAACCTTCAACTATCATGTCGAATCGTTGCCTGTGCTGACTCACCAGTTCATGAATCGGATCGCGCTGCGTTCGAGCGCGTTCGCCGCATCGATTCTTCTCGCGTTGAGCGTGGCGGCGTGTACGTCTTCTCCGCCACCACCGACACAGGCGGCGACGACTGCTGCAACAAAGACATTCGTTGGGTCCGCCGCGTGCGAATCGTGCCACCGTGACGAATACACGCGGTGGAAGGAGACGCTGATGGCGCGGGTCATCCTTGACCCGGTCACGCACCCTGATGCGGTGCTGGGGGATTTCTCGACGCCGAATCCACTCGTGACGTTTCGCAAGGAAGACGTCGCATTTATCTATGGCACGAAGTGGAAGCAGCGCTACTTCACGAAGCGCGGGGACGACTACTTCGTGTTCCCGGCGCAATGGGACATTCAAGCCAAGACGTGGCGGCGCTATTACGTCGAGCCCGGCACCGATTGGTGGGCTGAGCACTATCCCGCCGACCAGATGCAACGGCCGACGGGCCCGCTCTGCGACGGGTGCCATTCAGTCAACTACGACATCAAGACCAAGAAAGTGACCGAGTGGAACGTCGGTTGCGAGAAGTGTCATGGCGCGGGAAGCCTGCACGTGCAGAATCCCGTGGCGTCGACCATCGTCAATCCTGCGAAACTGCAAGGCGAGCGCGCGGACGATGTGTGCCTGCAGTGTCATACGCAGGGACAGCCGCGAACAAAACCGATCGAGGGCGTCTACTACGACTGGCCGGTGGGCTATCAGCCGGGCGATCGATTGAGCGACGTCTGGATGCTCGAGGAGCATCACCCTGGCAAGGAATCGTTCACGCACTGGCCTGACGGTCACGCGCACAAGAACCGGATGCAGGGAAACGACTACGTGCAGAGCCAGATGTCCGTGAAAGGCGTGCGCTGCTATGGATGTCATGACGTCCACGGCACATCGAACGAGGCGGACCTGCGATTGCCGGGCAACGCGATGTGCCTGGAGTGTCACGGCCCGCAGCGTCAGCCGGGGCCGCCCGGGACGATCGAGCAGCACACGCAGCATAAAGCCGACAGCGAGGGAAGCAAGTGCATCGCCTGTCACATGCCGCAGATCGCGCGAACCGTGGGCACGGTGAACGTGCGCAGTCACACGTTCAAGGTCATCTCGCCAACGATGACTGAGCAAGCAGGTGTACCGAATCCCTGTACGTCCTGCCACAAGGACCGCACACCGCAGTGGGCGAGGGATGCGATGAAGAAGTGGCCGGGGGTCTCCGCATGGCGCGTTGGCGGTTAACAGCCTTCTGCTTCGCAAGTGCATGCGCGGCCGTCCCGGCACCTGCGGCTGCGCAGAGCGAGCCGCGCTGCGTGATTCTGTGTGCGCCCGAGCTCAAGGTCGAGCCAACCTGGACGATCGAAAACCTGGGAGGACCCCGCCGCGTCGAGGTCGACGGTGAGGTCGAATCGGTCGGCGTGGAGTCGGCATTCGAGCTCGTGTTGGCCCTTGACGTGCCCACCACGATTCCACGGGTGGGATTCACATTCGAGGCGATCTTTGCCCCCTTCACCGATGACAACAGTGTCGAGATCGAAAGCGAGATCAACTTTCAGCTGTTCGACACCGAGCAAACCGGCGGGTGGGTATCGTCACACGTTGACGTGGTGGATCAGTTCAGCCCGGGTGAGACCCCACGGGCGACGAGCAGCTACACGCACAAACTCGACTTCGAGTGGGATACCGCATTTCATCTGTTCAACAGATTGCCGAAGGGGCACTGGTTACGAAATGTGGAGGCCGAGGTGTCTCTGGACTACCTTGCGAGCGGATTGCCGAAAACGGGTGACGTTGTCGGTGCCGAGCGGTTCCTGGACGATGCGAATCCGTGGTCGTTCTCGGTGCTCATGATCATTCCGCTCGCGCCGCTTGCCCCCTGAGACCACATGATGGCGCTGCTCCCGTCCTGGGCCCCCAACTTCCATCCGCTCGTCATTCATTTCCCGATCGCGCTCATCATCGTTGCAGCGTTCGCGGACCTGGTCGATACGCTGTTCGGTCGCCCCGGATGGCTGACATCCGCGACAACGACATTGTTCGTCTTCGCTAGTGCGGCCGCGATCGCCGCGTGTCTCACCGGCCAACAGGCGCTCGACTCCGTCTTGATGCCGGGTATGGCCCATCCCATTGTCCAGGCTCATCGAACGTGGGCCATTGCCACGACTAGCTATTTCTCCGTGCTGACGCTGATCCGAGTTGCGCTCGCATTCCGTGCATCTCTGCCACGCCGCTATCGAGTGGCCCTTCTCGTTGCGGCACTCCTTGGCGTCGGTGGGCTTCAACAAACTGCCGAGCGGGGAGGCCGGCTCGTCTATGAGCAGGGCGTGGGTGTGATTGGATCGAGTCTGCGTTGATCGGAGGAGTATGCGAACAGCATTTGTGATTCTCGGCATCGTGGCCGTCACCTCGTCGATCGCTGCGCAGCAGGCACCCAACCCACGCCAGCAACCCGGCGCAACGGTGACGATGTTCGCGCCGGAGCAGCACGACCTCTACGACGGCCACTACATCCTGTCCGCCAATCGCATCTACATGGTGGGCGGGCTCAACGATCCCGCGGGCTGGGATCACATGGACAACGAAGCCAAGACAGTGAAACCTGTCTCTGGCACAGCGGAGATCGACGTCAACGATCTGACGAACACAGGGAAGTTCGAGGCCCGTCTCAAGATTCCTGAGGGCGATCTCGTTCTCGCTATCGACAAATTCAACGAGTTCAACCCGTGCCAGAACGGTGGGGTCGTCGGCTTTCTCCACGAGCATGGCACCGACTCCGGTTGCGGGGACAACAACTGGCCGAAGGCCTTTGTCTATCTCGCGGGCTGGGGATTCGGACACGCGACGCTCAACGGCAAGCCGCTCTACGACAACTACGAGATGCACTTCATGGTGACGCAGGGGATTCGCGATCGAAAAACCCTGAAGGTGGCGTATCCGCTCGAGGGGAAGAAACAGCCTGGTGGCGAAGTGAATCCCGCGACGCAGCAGATCGATTTCTATATTCGGAGCTCTCAGCAGAACGCGAAGAACAAGCCGAACCGCGAAGTATTCGTCCACTTTTTCGGCATGGAGGTGACCTGGAAGTAGTCGGCGATCAGTCGATCTGATTCCACGTGCTCAACGCTCTTTTGGCGGTACGTGCTAAGCAGAGCGGCCTGCCGGATCGAACCGGTATCCGACGTCGCGGATGGTCTGAATGTAGACGGGGACGTGTGGATTCGGTTCGATCTTCGCGCGCAGTGTCGTGACGCAGCGATCGATGCTGCGCGGCGTCACAAACACCGCGTGACCCCACACGGCGTTCAGGATGACGTCGCGCGACAACGCGCACCCCGGCCGAGTGGCGAAGTACGCGAGCAGGGCGAACTCCTTGACGGTCAAATCGAGCGGCGCGCGCGCGCGCGTCGCCCGTCGTGCCACAAGATCCACCTCGCAGTCGCCGAACGTCACCAGCGTGGGAGCGGACCCGCGGCGGCGAAGGAACGCACGGATGCGTGCGACAAGTTCCGCGACACGAAATGGCTTGGTGATGTAGTCGTCGGCACCGAGATTCAGGCCGAGCACCACGTCGGCCTCCTGTCCCTTCGCAGTCAGCATCAAGATCGGCACATCGAGCCCGTGCGCACGCACGGCCCGGCAGATCTCGAAGCCGTTTACCTTTGGCAGCATCACATCCAGGAGAATGAGGTCCGCAGTGCCACGCGTCGCTGCGTCGAGTCCCTGCGCACCGTCCGTCGCGATGGTCACCTCGAACCCTTGCGTGCGCAGGGTGTCCGAGAGGCCGCGTGCGAGTGCCGGCTCGTCTTCAATGAGAAGCAACCGACCGTGGGTCATGCGGTCTGACCTTGGCGCACGCACGGCACACGCAGTGTGAACGTGCTGCCGGCTCCCGGAGCACTCAGAACGGCCACTGAACCGCGATGCGCGCGCATGACCAGTTCGACGATGCTGAGGCCAAGGCCGACGCCAGCAGTCTCGCGCGACAGTCGTTGATCGACGCGATAGAACCGGCGGAAGATCCGCCGCTGTTCACCCGCAGGGATGCCGATGCCGTTGTCGGTGACGTCGAAGCGTACGAACTCACCGCCATCCCTGGACGCCCGCACGCTGATGCGCTTTTCGCCAGTGGTGTACTTCAACGCATTCTCCAGAAGGTTCACGAGCGCTGTGTTGATAGCATCCGCGTCCGCGATCACCATCGGCAGCTCGGGTGCGATGTCGAGATCGAGTCGGCAATCGGCGGGCAGCCGATCGCGGATGGCATCAACGGCTTTCTCGACCAGCCATGATGGTTCAACCGGCTCCAACGTGAACTGCTGGCGGCCTCGATCGAGTTGCGCAAATGTCAGGAAGCTGTCGATGAGGCGCCGGAGCCTGGACGTCTCGTTGGCCATCATGTCCAGATACTCGCGGGTCTTGCGCGGCTCGAGTTGCGGATCGGCTCGCAGGCCATCCACCAGAACGCCTATCGTTGTCACGGGCGTCCGCAGTTCATGAGAGGCGGCAGCAACCAGATCCGTCTTGAGTGCCGCCAGCCGCAAGTGACGAAGGATGGACTGTCCGGCGGCTATCCCGATGAAGACGATCACCGCCAGACCGGCCAGACCGGCAGACACCGTGATCGCCCGGCGCCGGGCGAGTGCCGCGTTTCGGACCTCGGTGTCCATGGCCACGAACGAGAGCTGCCAGCCAGGCAGCCATGGCCCTGCCGCAATCGCCTCCGCATCGCCGGGTTCATCAGGAGGAAAGGCGATGAAGCGGATGCCTTCGGTCTCCACCTGGTGGAGGAAGTCGTGCATCATCCCCTCCAGGCGTCCAGTCCGATAGAGCGCGATCACACGGCCACTGGGTGACGACACCGCCCAGATGCCCGGCATCGATGTTTCGCGAATCACGTCGGCGAGCGGAGTCGTACGTTCCACGTCGGCGAGCTCGATCGACAGCTGCAGTGCCGCCTGCGTTGGCAGCCAGACGTTTCGATCCAGAGCCCGCTGCTGCTCCATCAGTCGCAGCTGATCCCGCGCGGCTCGATCGGGATACTGCAGGGCCCCGTTGTTGCCGAGCACGAGCACGCCGTCGGCCTGCTCCTTCGTGACGAGCCGCGTGAACCGCTCCTCTGGCGTCGCGTCACCTTCCTCCAAGTGGGCCGCGTGAGCCCGCCAAAGGGGATCCAGGCGTGATCGCACCAGCCGCAGCTGGCCGCGATACGCCTCGAGCACTTGCTGCTGCCCTGCGGTCGTCTCCATCGCCACCGCACGATTCATGAGCCACAGCGTGCCCATTGCGGGAAGCACAGTCAGTAGCACGAGCAAGACGAGCAGGCGAGTGGTCATGATTCAGGCGCCTGCCTGAGTCTCTCAATGATGCGCGAGGGTTTCAATCAGGAGGGGTGTAGGCGCGCTACTTACCGTCGCAGTTCGGAGGGTTCGTCCTTGGGGGCAGCGCCCAGCTGAAACTGTCGCCCACACGCCGTATCGAGGCCGGGTCGAGGGTATTCGGATTCACGTCGCTCTTGAAGTCCGGGAAATGCTCCCGGATCTGGGCGGCAGGTCTTATCCGATTGCCCGTCACGACGATGCGCGCTCCAAACACCAGCGATTGCTTCGCGGGGCCGATCACGCCTTGATTCGTCAGTCGGCTCAGCGGAGCCCAATCGACGGTATAAGCCGCTCCGTCGTCGAGCCTGAGAAAGATCCAGGTGTGCGGGTCCTTGAATTCGACCCTTTCGACTTGTCCCTCGATCGTTACGCTCTTGCACTCATCGTAGAAATACGGGTGGCTGTGATGTGCGTACACGGATGCCAAGGCGCCCATAAAGAGAACCACCGCCAGCAGCACTTGTCTTTGCTTCATGCCGTGCGCCTCCTCAACACTGTCTGAACAGAGATCCTCAGTGGGAATGCTGATCCTTGTATCCAGGTGCGAAGCACCGGTGAAATCCGTAGTCGCCCCAGCTCTGCTCTCGTCCGTCGGGCATCACCAGCAGTTCTGCGGTGATCAACCGTCCAGCGAGACTGACAGCGTCGGGGGATGTGCTGGCGATCTGCCAGATGGTTCGTTCCTTCGGCACATAGCCGCAGACTTCGATGATATCGCCAGACTTCAGGGCATCCGGCGCAACGCCCCTTCGCGCGAGTTGAAGACCCGCCGGGCCTTCGACGGCCCATCGCTGGCGTGTGCCGGACGCATCGGTCTCTTCCAGGAAGATGAAGCTATGCGGATTAATCCGCTGAAATTGGACGACCGTCCCCTTCACCCGCACCGGTGTAGCGGTGTCATGGTTGCCGAGTGAATGATGGGCTGTCAGCGATCCTACGGACGCGACCGCGAGAACCAATGTGCAAACGGCCAGTCTCCGCCGCGGCATCTTGACCTCCATAGTCGTTCAGGATCGTAGCCTCGTCCACGTTACCGGTGTGTTACCTGTTCCGCGACGGAGGGTGACGCGGTGGTGAATTGGATCGAGTCTCCGTTGACAGCCGTATAATCGGTCGCTCATGTCACGTGTCGCTCAATGGACGGACGATCTGTCGCATGACATCCGCCTGGGTATCCGTGCACTGAGACGGAATCCTGGCTTCACTGCGTCCGCGGTGCTCGTTCTGGCTGTCGGCATCGGGCTCAACCTGGCGTTCCTCCACGTCGTGAAAGCGACGCTCTCGGCGAACTTGCCGTTGCGTGACGCCGATACACTCGTGCGCATCGTCCGCCAATCGCCCGAGGGGGAGCGCTGGGCGATGACGATGAACGCGCTCCGTTTCTATCGTGAGAGCACGACCATCTTTTCTTACATCGTCGCCGAACGCATGACCACCGAACCGGTGCAGGTGCAACAGGGCGACGAGGATGCGCGCGCAAAGTTCGTGTCCGGTAACTACTTCGTCGATCTCGGCGTCACTCCCGCGCTCGGCCGCTTGTTGGAGCCGGACGACGACCAACGCGGAGGGCCCCTCGTAGCAGTGCTGAGCGACGGCTATTGGAAGCGGCGTTTCGGTGGCGATCCGTCCGTCGTTTCCCGGACGGTGACGATCAATGGCAACAGCGTGATGGTGCTGGGAGTGCTCCCGTCGGACTTCGTTGCCGTGACGATGAGCCGCGGGGATCTCTGGTTTCCCGATGCACATCGTCGCCGCGTGCTGGGCGTGCTCGGCCGTGAGGTGGACGCAGATCCACGGGACACAGCGCTTGTCGCGCAACCGCGTGCTGGTGTGAGCCGAGACACCATCGCCGCCCAGCTCGGTGCGATCGACGCCGAGTTGCGCTTGCGGCAGCCCGGCCTTTTCGGACAACGAGAAGTCCTTCGCGTGCGTCCCGTCGGTGAGGACGAGCGTCGCGGCAATGGGCTGCCGATTGCCACGGTGTTGGTGTTTCTCGTGCTGCTTACGTCGTGCGCCAACCTCGGGAACATGATGCTCGCGCGCGGCGTCGCACGGCGGCGTGAGATCGACACACGCGTCGCGGTCGGCGCGAGCCGCGGCCGTTTGGTACGGCAGCTGATGACAGAAGCGCTGCTGCTGGCGGGATTGGGAGCGGTGGTAGGAATCGCGTTTGCGAGTGTTGGCGGCCGACTCTTGGTGGCCAACTTCGCGGGCCAGCTCAACGTGCGCGTGACGACTGACCTGTCGATCGTAGCGGCGGCCGGCGTCCTCGCCCTGGTCTGTGCGATTGCATTCGGCCTCGCACCGGCCCGTCATGTCAGCCGGCAGCGTCCGCCGGCGACGAGGGCCAGGCAGACGCTGGTTGCCGTACAGGTGGCGACGAGCTGCTTGCTCCTGGTTCTCGCGGGACTCCTGGTGCGTGGCTCGCAGCGTCAGCTGACGTTAGCCGGCCACGCCGATCACACATCGATCATGGTGGTCGAGCCACGGCTCGACGAGAACGCGTTTCCCGGAGCCGCAGCGCGCGTCGCCGTCGACGGTATGGCCACGCGTATTCGCGCGATTCCTGATGTCGTCGGCGTGGCAGTCGCGACCGATCCCATCTATGCGCCCGCCGTGCTGAGCGCGGAACGTGCGCCAGTGATCCTGCAGTCGCGTGTCGATCCCGGGTATTTCGATGTCATGGGCATTCACGTCTTGCGCGGCCGGCTTCCGATGCCCGGTGAGCGCCGCGTTGCCGCGATCAGCCTCTCGGCCGAGAGGGCCGTGTTCGAAGAAGAGGATGCGTTGGGTCAGATTTGGACGCCCGGAGGGCAGGCGGCCACGGTGGTGGGGATCGTCGAGGACACCGTGCTCGGAAGGCTCCGCGATGCCCGTGCCGTCGAATCGTACGTGGCGCTCGACGAGGACAGTGTACGAGAAGCATCGATCATCGTTCGCACCCGAAGTGACGCCAGCCTTTCTCTCCGACCTGCACGCGCCGCGGCATCGATGTCCAGCGCGCAGCCATCCCTCTGGCTGCTGCAACGACCCATCGACCAGCTGTTGCAGCACTCGCTCGCGGCCAGCCGGATGATCGGGGTCCTCGGCGCAGTCGCAGCAGGCCTCGCTGCGTTCGGTATCTTCGGACTTCTGGCATTTGCCGTTCGCGAGCGCACTCGCGAACTGGCCGTGCGTCGAGCCCTGGGTGCTCGCGCGCGCACGGTCGCGGCTTTGTTGCTGTGGCAATACCTGACCCCGTTGGCCGCCGGAGTGGGGGCGGGCGCAGTGCTGGCGACGCTCGTTGCAAAGGCGATGATCGGTGTCAGCGCCGGGCTTGGGCTGGATACGTCGCTTGACTCCGTCGGGTATCTGCTCGGTCTCGCGACGTTCGGTCTCGCGCTCCTCGCCGCGGTGCTTCCGGCGGTGCGCAGCGCTACACGTGTCGATCCCGCAGTCGCATTGCGCGTCGAGTAAAACGGCGAGCGTGGCCGCCGGCTACTCCGACGTGAGAGCTTTTACGGGATCGACAGAAACGGCCCGGCGTGCGGGCAGATAGCTCGCGAGTACCGTGGCGATCATCAAGATGACCGGCACCACCGCATACGTCATGGGATCGAGTGGCGTGATGCCGTACAGCAACGTCGACATCAGGCGCGTCAGGCCTGCAGCCGCTACCAGTCCTAGCGCGACGCCTGTACCCGCCAGTGCCAGTCCGTGGCGCACGAACATTCGTTTCAGTTCTCCCTGCTGTGCGCCGAGCGCCGCGCGAATGCCGATCTCGCGCGT
>Ga0070674_100000068_pt1 | contig 47473 bp, 39 predicted proteins | sample KBSM33metaG_FD_65344 | JGI IMG/M metagenome (GOLD analysis project Ga0070674, IMG submission 65344) | Miscanthus rhizosphere microbial communities from Kellogg Biological Station, Michigan, USA - KBS M3-3 metaG | ecosystem: Host-associated > Plants > Roots > Rhizosphere > Soil ... | reverse complement strand
GAGCGCAATGTTCGCAGCGTTCAATGGGTGGAGGCCTTGACGCTCTCGAAGGACTGGGCGGGCCAGCACGTGTTCAAGGTCGGTATTGACATCCAGCACTCGAGGTTCGGTGGCGACAACTACAGCCAACAGGTCGATGTCGTCCGTCTCGATGGCTCACTTGCCGAGCGAACGACCTATTCACCGTTGCTGACGCACCCTGAGGTCTCCGGTACCGAGGCCGCGGTGTTCGCACAGGATCGCTGGCGCGTGAACGACAGGTTGAGTTTCGAGCTCGGCATCCGCGCTGATCGTGATGACGTGGTCGAGCGCGTCAACTACTCGCCGAGAGTTGGCGTCGCTGTGAGCGTCCTGCCCGAAGGCCGGGGAATCCTACGTGGAGGCTTCGGCAAGTTTGCGGAGCGCACGCCGCTCACGGTCGGCGCCTTCACTCAATACGACGTGCAGACGGTGAGCAGATTCGCACCCGACGGCAGGCAACTCGGCGGCCCTGTCACGTTCGCGCACGTCATCGACGGCACGCTGAAAACGCCGGAGAGCATCGTGCAGACCGTCGCGTGGGACCAGCGATTCGGCCGTCGTGTCTTCTTCAAGTCGGCCTATCTTCATCGCAACGGTTCGCACGCCTACACCATCAATCCGGATCCAGCCCTCGGTTTGCTCACCCTCGGCGCGGTCGGTGCGTCGAAGTACTGGGAGCTCGAGACCACCGGTCGCTTCCTTGCGAGCGAGCACCGCGATCTGAGCGTCTCCTATGTCAGGTCACACAGCACACGTGATCTGAACGACTACGATCAGTTTTTCGGCAACTTCAGAAATCCGATCATCCGGTCGAATGAGAACTCGCTGAGTCCAACCGACGTGCCCAACCGGCTGATCGTTCGTGGCTCGATCGGCTTTCCGGGCCAGTGGGTCCTGTCGCCGATCTATGAATGGCGAACCGGGTTCCCGTGGTCGGCGGTCGACGAGTTTCAGGATTTCGTGGGCGCACGGAACGGCGCTGGCCGCCTCCCGACAGTGTCCACGCTCGACTTCACACTTGCGCGGCCGTGGCGTTTCGGGAAGTACCGCTTCACGGCTGGCCTCAAGGTCTACAACGTGTTCGACACGGGAGACGAGCGCGACGTGCAGAACAACATCACCTCGCCCGACTACGGCACGTTCTTCAACCCGCTCCAGCGCTCGATCGGATTCGTACTCGGCACGACCCGACCTTAAACGACCTCAGCTCAGATCACGCTCCGGCGACCGTGTTCTCAGGGCTCAGTCCCGAGCACGAGGACTTTCATCGTGTCGGGCGTGACCTGCCGGCGACCGTTCGGCCCAGACGTCGTCGCCGCTACCGGGACATAGACGCGATGGGTCGCCGGATCGAGCCACATCGTCCGGCCCGAGGGTTGAGTCTTCACCGTCTGGACCACTCTGAATTTGTTCGGCGCGTCTTCGTGCGCGACCGTCAGCACGCCCGTGCCGCTCGATGCGAAGGCCAGACCGGTGGCATCATCGAAGCCATTGCCGTCCACACCGTCGGCGATCGGAAAGCTGGTGACCGCCTTACCCGACCGGCTGTCGGTCACGGCCATTTTGCCGTCGCACGCGCTCAGGAGTAAGTGGTTCTTCGCGTCAAATGCCAGGCCAGTGGGCCCTTCGCACTCGGTGATCGGCCACGTCGCCACGAGCGAGTGCGTCCGTGTGTCGATCACCGCCAGGGAGCCTTTGTCCTCGACGTTCACATAGACACGATTCGCAGCCGGATCTTCGACCGCTTCTTCCAGTTCCCCGCCGACCTCAATCGTCGCAATGACTTTGCCCGACATCGGATCGAACGCCGTGATCGACCCGCCGGTATGGTTGAACGTCCAGACTTCATGGCGATCCCGCAGATAGCGAATGCTGTCCGGATTGGCTCCCGTCGGTACCGTCCCCAGCGGCTTCAATGTGTTCAGATCGACGATCGTCGAGGAGTTCCCGCGACCGTTGCTCGTGAACCCTCTTCCGAGTTCAGGGGCGAGCGCTATCCCGTGTACGCCAGGAGTGTCTGAAATCTCGCCCACGACCTGACCTGTTTCAACGTCCGCCACGACGATCTTCGTCGCATGTGACACGTAGAGGCGGTGGGTTGCCGGATCCAGAATCAGATAGTCCCAGCCTCCCTCACCGCCAATCTGGATTTCTTTCACGACGTGATAGTTCGGATCTGCGGCCTGCAGAACACCGGCCGCTGTCAGGCACGCCAACAGGGTCATGACCTTACGCATCGACCACCTTCTTTCTGAGGACCAGAGTCTTACGTGGTGCCGATGACCGCACGATGACACGCCGCTGTGCCGTGCGATTTCTCGAGTGTGTGCTGCTATCAGAGTCGGAAGGCCGTCATTCGCGGGCGGCGCCTAGATCGACGACGATGCCCGTCACGAGATGATGCGTAGTCAGAGGCGTGCTCACGGAGCCATGAACGACCGAGACGTTCTGAACAGTCCGCGTGAGCTTGTACTCTCCCGCCAGAGAGACCCGCCGCCTCAGACGCAACTCGACGCCTGCCGCTGCCTGCGCACTGAAGGACCCCCACTCGTACTCTTCCAGGTCCGCGCCCGCAATCGTGCTCTCCGGATGCGGCACTGACACACCGATGCCGACACGTCCTGTCACGCGCCACCGCGGCCGTGGGGTGTCTCCGAGCGCCTGCCGAACAACAGCATTGACGAGTACCAGATTCACGCCGTGTGTGATCGAGAATCGCTCCAGGACGGCGGCGATCGGTTGCGTTGCCGAGACTGCTTGTCCTTTGAAAGTCCCCATCACTTCTGCCGGACGTACCGTGTCTGCGACCACTTTCAGATGGATGAACTCCCCCTCGATTCCAATCCATCCCGAACCAGGAAAGAAGCCGACACGATAACCGTAGTAGATCGGCAACGCGAACGATTCAGAGCGATAGACTACCGGCGACACCGTCACATCGGTCGAGTCTGCAGGTTGGATCAGCCTGATCGATGAGTCCTGCGTGTGCGCAGCACCGACAAACCCTGCGACTGTCCAGTCGGCGCTCGCGCGAGGAACATCGAGCGCAAGGGCGACCACGCTCGCCGTCGCCATCGTCAACGCTCGTGCCTTCATGTCAGTTATTTTTCGTCGCTAGCGCGTCACCGGTGCGCGCGATGAGTCAACGCGACTCCGACCGTACCCGGCGCGACCAACGGCGACAAGGAAAACGTCGCGGCGCCGCGACCAATGGTTGCCGTGCGTCCGGAGACGATGCCAATTGCGGCACCGAAGAGGACGTCACTCAAATAGTGACGGTTCTCTTGTAAGCGAGAGCCTCCGACGAACGCGGCGACCGCGTAGGCAGGTGCGCCGACCTTCCAGCCGAAGTGGCGCTGCAGCACCGTGGCGGTCGTGAACGTCGTCGAGGTGTGGCCTGAAGGAAACGAGAAACTGGTCCCATCAGGGCGTTGGCGCCGGACAGCCAGCTTGACCCCTTGCGTCAGGACGGCATTGATCGTCTGGCTGCGAATCAGGTCTGCGCCGAGCAGCGCAGTGCGCGGACTGTCGATGCGACGACCGATGACGTACGTGCCGATGGCACTGCCGATCTGAACCCAGCCCGAGCCCAGAGTCCCGCCCGGCTCGAAGACTTCATCGAGTTCCTCTGATGACGACCACTGGTGGGTAATCTCTGCGTCTTCGCTGTGTACCCATGCCGACAGGCCTCCGCCGGCCCCCAGGATGAGGACGTTTTCAACGGAGGGGAGGTTGCGAAGGTCGCGACCCAGATCGTGCCAGAGCGTGCCGAGTGACACTGGATCGTCTGGCGATGCAGGAATGTTCGACTGCGCGAATACGGAGTTGGAGGAAAAAAAAGCGACGAACAGGACGAGCGCTAACCGCGGCACGCGATCTCCTTACTTGGCTATCGATTCACCTCCGCATCGTCGCGTATACCGCATGAACAGTGGATGACAGACGACGAGTGCCCGGGACAGCGCTTCACACATGCAGACCAGGAAGATCGCAATGACGGCATCCGAATACTCGACCCGATGGTGCGCCATACCGGCGCGCCATCGCGTGACATTCTGTGCCTTGATGTGCACTGCCCCGTCCCACGTCGTCTAACGAGGATTCAGTGAACCGGGAGAGCCCGAAATCAACGTGGCATCGGACACGGGTTTCGATTACATTGCGATTCAAGCGCTACTGTTGAGCTCCAGACACTCTTCGACTTGTACCACCAGGGATCACGATCTTCCCGGCAAGAACTGCTACGTCAAGGCACTGTCGATCGAAAAGGAAAGCTGATGCTGTGGGTGAGAGCAGACCTCGTAGAGATCACGCCTCGAGCGACTTCTACCGGCTTTCAGGTGCCGGGCTCCTTCGTCCGGTTGATCTACATCAGCATCGGCTGTGTAAACGTGCTGCTGATCGTCGCGACACTACTCTCGGATCTCGGTGTCACCCTTCCGCGCGGTTTCGGTCAATTCGATCTGAAGCTCGAAGGCAACTTCGCGACGTGGTATTCGAGCGCGCTGCTATTCCTTGCGGGAGGAGCCTCGCTTCTAATCGCGAGCAGCCCCGCTCCTGCGGCCGTCGGCCAGTTCATGTACCGAATGGCGTGGACAGGAACGTCCATGGCTTTCCTGGCGCTCTCCGTGGACGAAATGAACGAGCTTCATGAGAGAGTCGGGTTCTGGTTCACCGGGCGATTCGGCTTCATCCCGGGATTCACTCAAGGCGGTTCCGCAATTTTTGCCTGGATGGTGGCGTTGCTGCCCCTCGTCGCGCTGTTCGTTGCGGCGATGATCGCGATAGTCCGCTCGTGGCTACGAGTCAATCGTCTGAGCCGGAACCTTGCTGCGGCCGCCCTGTGTTGTTGGATCGGAGCGCTCGTCGCGGAGGCCACCGAAGCAGAGTTGCTCAGGCTGTCCCTGAGTCGTTCTGTAGAGGGCACGGTCGAAGAGGGGCTCGAGATTGTGGGAAGCGCACTGTTCTTCGCCGCGTTTTGTGAATACCTGCACAGCGAGCAGCGGCGCGAACGTAAACGAGGATAGGCGCAGATACGAAAATTTGAGCTTGCTTTAATGCCAGACGGTGACACGATCCTCTTTTCTGCGACTTCAGTCGTGCTGATGTGACACCGACACAATTACCGCGTTCATACGCACTGATTCCCCTCGTAATCGCCGTGGTGGCCGTGGTCGGCGCCTGCTCATCCTCTTCCATTTCCACGCCTGATACCACGACGGGCCCGACGCCGGTCAAATGTCAGGTTGCGCTGAGCACGACATCTGCGCTCGGCGCAAACGGCGACTCGGGTTCAGTGGCCATCACGACGGACCCGGAGTGTGCGTGGACGGCGTCGACGCCGGCGAATTGGATCTCCGATGTGTCGCCAACGTCGGGACAGGGCAATGGTCGCGTCACGTTCCGTGTCACGGCTAATCCAGAGGCCTCAGCCCGCGACGGCGAAATTGTCGTCAACGACGCACGCGCGCGCGTCACCCAACAGGGATCGGCGTGCCGGTTCGACTTGACTCCTGGCAGCAATGAGATTTCATCCGTCGGCGGCGGCGGAAGGTTCGATATCGTCGCTCAGGCAGGATGCTCGTGGACGGCGTCGAGTACGGCGTCCTGGATATCCGTGACCGGTAACGCGAGCGGCAGTGGCAACGGCTCTGTGTCCTACACCGTCCAGGAGAACTCGGGCGTTCCGCGCTCGGGTGGCGTAACCGTCGGCAGCGCGACGTTTGTCATCAACCAGGCATCGGGCGTCGCCAACTGCACCTACAGCCTGACTTCGAGCAGTGTCGCGGTGCCTGCAGGTGGGAGCTCCGGATCAGTCACAGTCACTGCGGGCCAAGACTGCGTCTGGACAGCGTCGAGCACCGTCACCTGGATCGCAGTAACAGGTGGCACACCTGCCACCGGCAACGGGCTTGTGTCTTATAGCGTGCAGCCCAACACGGGCGCGGCACGCTCCGGCACCATCAGCATCGCGGGTAAGACCTTCACGGTCAACCAGGCAGTGGCGTGTACCTATCAACTGAATCCCTCGAGTACCGTGATCGCGGGGGGAGGCAGTTCCGAGTCGTTAGGAGTCGTCGCCCCGGCTGGATGCGCGTGGACAGCGACGACTGGAGAAAGCTGGATCACTTTCCCGGGTGCGACGACGGGCAGTGGAAACGGATCGGTGTCATTCACGGTCGCGGCGAACTCCTGGACGGGCAGCCGGGCTGGCGTTATTACGGTTGGGGGGCAGACGGTCACGATCACCCAATTGGTGACGTGTGAGTATCAACTCAATCCCACGAGCGTGCCTTCGCCGATCGCAGCTGCTGGCGGTGCCGGTTCCTTTAACGTCATCGCAAAGAGCGAATGCGGGTGGTCGGCGTCGGCCGGGGCGAGTTGGATCACCTTGTCGGGTGCGACGACTGGCAATGGAAACGGGCCGGTGTCCTTCTCGGTCGCGGCGAATACTTCGTCGAGCACGCGGTCTGGGGTCATCACCGTTCAGGGGCAGACCTTCACGGTTAACCAGGCGGCGGCCACGCCGTGCACGTATCAACTGAATCCGACGAGTGTCCCTTCACCGATTGCGGCGGCGGGCGGTTCCGGGTCCTTCAATGTCATCGCGCCGAACGGGTGTGCCTGGACGGCGACGAAAGAGGCGAGCTTGAGCTGGATCACCTTCCCGGGTGCGACGACGGGCAGTGGAAACGGGTCGGTGTCCTTCTCGGTCGCGGCCAATACCTCGTCGAGCACGCGGTCTGGGGTCATCACCGTCCAGGGCCAGACATTCACGGTCAACCAGGCGGCGGCCGCGCCGTCGTGCTCTTATCAACTGAATCCGACGAGTGTGCCTTCCCCGATTGCGGCGGCGGGTGGTTCCGGGTCCTTCAATGTCATCGCACCGAGCGGATGTGCCTGGACGGCGACGAAGGAGGCGAGCTTGGGCTGGATCACCTTCCCGGGTGCGACGACGGGCAGTGGAAACGGGTCGGTCTCCTTCTCGGTCGCGGCGAATACCTCGTCGAGCCCGCGGTCTGGCGTTATTACCGTTCAGGGACAGACATTTACCGTCAATCAGGCCGCCGCGCCCGCCACTTGCACATATTCGCTAAGCCCATCCAGTGCTAATGTGAATAGAAACGGTAACCCTGCGCCATCATTTACGGTGACCACGGGGGCAAGCTGTTCGTGGACTGCCGTCAGCAACGCGCCCTGGATTACGGTTAGCCCATCCGGAATACGTACTGGCGGCGGAACGGTCACACTTACCGTGTCGATGAATCCGACGACGACGCCCCGGTCCGGCACGGTCACCGTCGAGGGCCAAACGTTCACTGTCAATCAGTCAGGGTCGTGACGCCGCTACAAGAAAGGTCAGGGCCATCGAGTGGCATCTATGAATTACGAGCTTTGGAACACTCGCGCGTGTCGTGTCGGGTGTTTGTCGAGATGTCGAACGGCAGCCAGGGTATTAGTGGCGATCGGCTTTGTCTCCACTGTGAACGTGTCCACCGCTTCTGCTCAGCAGACGGTGACGGACGTGCTCTCTTTCCTGATGACGAATCGCGCCATCGCAACCGACGACTTCGATCGCGACGCGTCAGCCGCCACTCAGACGCGCGACACGATCGCCAACTTCCTTGTGCTCGAACTAGCATCGCTTCCGGTCTCTACCTCGTCAGGTGGCTTCGCTTACCGGCTCGACCCGGCGCTCGGGATTAACGTTCGATCGAGCGACAGCTTCGGGACTTTCTTCGTCGAACGCTCTCTCACTTCCGGGCGCAACCAGGCGTCGTTTGGCCTCGGCTACCGCAGCGCGCGCTACGACTCGATCGACGGCCGTAACCTTCGCGACGGAACGCTGGTGTCGACGGCAAGCATTCTGCGCGGTGAACCCCAACCGTTCGATGTCGAGACAGTCTCGTTGGAAATGCGCACGGACACCGTGACCCTGACCGGCAATCTCGGTGTGACCGATCGCTTTGACGTCGGCGCCGCGATTCCCATCACGCGCGTCAGTCTGGTGGGTCAGCGACTCGATACATATCGCGGGACGGCGTTTACTCAGGCGACTGCCACGGCCGAGGCTTCAGGGCTCGGTGACATCGTTCTTCGCGCGAAATATAACGTCGTGCGCAGCGGTGCCAGTGGTCTTGCATTCGGTGGCGAAGCGAGGCTGCCAACTGGGGACGAGGAGAACCTGCTGGGTACGGGTGAAGCCAGCTTTGCGCCGCGTGTGATCGCTTCGTACGACGGCGGTTACGTCGGTGTGCACGGCGAGGTTGGGTACTCGTTCGGCGGGATCGCAGATACGCTCAGCTACGGCGCGGCGCTGACAGCCGCCCCTTCAGCACGATTTACCATCGTAGGGGAGGTGCTGGGACGGCGAATCGATGGTCTGGGGCGACTTATCTCCTCAACTCAAGCGCATCCCCGGCTCATCGGAGTTCAGACCATCAGATTGACCGCGGTCGAAGAAACTGTTGATAGCATTGTCGCTGTGGTCGGCTTCAAGTGGAACCTCGGCAGCGCGTTCCTGGTGACGGCCAATGTCTTGCAGCCGTTGACCGACGTCGGTTTGAAGGCCAATTGGGTGCCCACGATTACCTTCGATTATGCGTTTGGAGGGTGAAGGTCGCAGGCCATGATCAATGCGCCGCCCTCCAGGTCGCGTTCGGACAAATCGGATGCGCTCAGCGAGTTCCACTCGGGCCAGCGTAACGATGATGGCTCCGGTCGTTCGAGTGCAATCGCCGGCGAGGTAACCTCCGAGGACCTGAACGCTACGGAGCGACCGCACCTCACTCACGTGTTCCTTGCGGCATCGGCGGCGCTTGACGCGTTTGATCCCGAGGAAGCGAAGAGAAAACCCAACGGAGTCGCACCGCCCCCCACGGCGTTGGCCGACTTCGCGGCAAGCGCCACGATCGCACCCGAGGCGGCAAGCGCCACGGTCGCACCCGAGACGCAAACAACAACCAAGCCGCCGGCGGCCAGCACGACTCTGGCGAGGCCCCGAACGGTCACGGCGCCGCCACTCCGGCCGCCCGTCGTCCCCCCGATCCGGAGACCACGCGTTCCCGCGTACCTCTATGCCGCGGTCGCGATCGCGACTCTGATCGTGATTGCCGCTGTGCTCGTGCCCCTCCCGGAGCCTATCGTGGAGCAGTCAGCGGCTAAGCAGCCTCTTCCGTCGCGCAACGACGCGCCGGAAACTCCGCGCGCGGGAGAAGCACCAGAAGCGACTGCCATTGTCGTTGACCCTGCCCCATCGCCGCAGCAAGAGACATCGAGGCGGCCGATCGAGCAAAGCCGGACTGCGGAGCTCGTTGCTGCGTCGCCGCCCATTGCTCTGCGTGACGCGCCCGCGGCGTCCGCGTCCCTTGCACGCGAGACCAGGCCAGCAGACCCGCCACAGCAATCGTTACAGCTCCCCGCATCGCAAACGCGATCTGTTCCAGTCCAGGTGACCACCGCTGCTCCGAACCTTGCGACGGCAGCCGCACCTGATGCAGCTACGACGAGGGACGGTGCGGATCTTCAGCCGCGCTCCGTTGTGGCCCCGTCCGTGGCAGCACCAACGTCGACGCCATCAACGGTCGCCGCACTACCGCCTGGCGCGGCGACGACTGCCACGCCTCCAACTGCCGCAGCGGCAACTCCGGCCCCGGCCCCGGCGAACAGCACGCCAGCGCCGATCAACGGTTCGGTCACGGGTACGAGTGAGGTACCCCCAACGCCGACACCCACGACGACGACACCGCCGATCCCGGCAACAGCGTCATCGACGCTCGAAACTGAAAGAGGCACCATCCGTCAGGTGCTCGAGCGCTACCGTAACGCGAACAATGCACTGGATGCCCGCGGCATTCAGGATGCGTGGCCCGGGGTGAATCGACGAGCGCTCGAGCGCGCGTTCGAAAGCCTCTACGAGCAGAACGTTTCGTTCCAGAGTTGCCGGATTGATGTCACCACAATAAAAGCGGCGGCAGTCTGCGGCGGCGCCGTACGGTATGTACCTCGCGTCGGAAGTCGCACGCCGCGCGTGGAGCAGCGCGAATGGACGTTCCGCCTCGAAAGACAACGCAATGAGTGGTTAATTGAAGGCGTGGACACGCGGTGATAGCGACTCCGTGTGTCAGATAAAATTTGTCTTCAAGAGCCACAAAATTCGGCTCAAATGGACTGCCCAGGCAGACTTCGTCGCAGAGCGTTCGAGTTTGCTCGCATTTTGCTACGACGCTTCGGCAGAGTTTATGCTTGGTCGCTGTTTTGACTCGAGTAATGTCGCTCTGTGGACGCAACGGCGTCCTCGTTCTGCCTCGGAACCTGAAGGACGAGACGGATGTGCACGGGTCCTGATGGGTCGTTGCCCGATGGTCACCCCAAAGCTCCGCTTGCGCGCTGTCGGACATGTCTCACAAACAACGAGGGCAGCCGGTCGTCGGTCTGATACCGGCCGCAGGCCACGCGACGCGTCTGGCACCTCTGCCCTTCAGTAAAGAGCTCTATCCGATCGGCTTCAGGCTTTCCGAGGATCAACACGGCCTGCGGCCCAAGGTCGTCGCGCACTATCTGCTGGAGAAGCTGCAGGCTGCTGGCATATCCAAGGTGTTCGTTGTCTTGCGCGATGGCAAGTGGGACATCCCCGCATACTTCGGCAGCGGCTCGATGGGAGATGTGGATCTGGCATACGTGATGGCGAAAGTTCCCCACGGACCTCCCTACACGCTGGATTCGGCCTACGCCTTCGTGAAGGATGCTGTCGTCGCGTTTGGCTTCCCCGATATCGTCTTCGAAGGCGAATTCGCCTTCGCCGAGTTGTTGCAACGGCAGGCGGACACCGGCGCCGATGTCGTTCTCGGGCTGTTCCCGGCCCCTCGGCCTGAGATCGTGGACATGGTCGGACCCGATCACGACGGTCGCGTGCATGACCTGGAGCTCAGGCCAGCAAGAACGGATTTGAACCTGTGTTGGGCGATTGCCGTGTGGAGCCCAGCCTTTACAGCGTTCTTACACGACTACCTGCAGCAACGGACCGTGGCTGCTTCGAGTCCGGAACTATCCCTCGGCCACGTCATCCGGGCAGCCGTCCGAACCGGCCTGCGCGTGGATGGCGTGCCGGTCTCCGACAAGCCGTTTCACGATATCGGAACGCCCGAAGGATTGGAGGACGCGCTCCGAACGTGGCAACATCGCTTGCCGATCCCGCCAGATGGCGTCTTGCCCGAGAATTGACGGGATTCTCCACAAGGACACAACGTGACTGGCATGATTGAACCACGAGGCGCACAGGGTGACGCGCGGGCCACCTTGAACCTGGACGAAATCGAAGCGGCACTTACGCCAATTCGAAGCGTGGGTCGCCGATGACGCAAGACCTGGCGCGCTGGATGCTCGAGCGGATGATGCTGATCCGCGAGTTCGAAGAACGGCTGAAGCGGTTGGTCGACGCTGGAGTGCCGGTCGGTGCGGTGCACTTGTACGTCGGGCAGGAAGCCGTTGCCGTGGGAATTTGTGCGGCCTTAAGGAAAGACGACTGGATTGCCTCGACACATCGGGGTCACGGTCACTGCATCGCGAAAGGCGTCGATGTGCGGGGCATGATGGCCGAACTCTACGGGAAGGCCACGGGGACAAACCGCGGGAAGGGCGGCTCCATGCATATCACCGACGTGACGAAAGGCATGCTCGGCGTCAACCCGATCGTAGGTGCAGGCGCTACGCACGCCATCGGAGCCGGCCTCTCGGCAAAGGTTCGCAAAACGGATCAGGTCTGTGCCGCATTCTTCGGAGAGGGTGCCGCGGGAATCGGGTCTCTTCACGAAGCCATGAACATGGCCGCCATTTGGGACTTGCCCGTCTTGTTCGTCTGCGAGAACAACGGGTACGCGCAAGCGACGCCGGTTGAGTACGCGATCGCAGTCAAGAACATCGCCGACAGGGCCCCTGCCTACGGAATGCCTGGCGAGGTTGTCGATGGTCAGGATGCGATGGCCGTCTTCGATGCGGCTCAACGGGCAGTGCACCGCGCACGCCTCGGCCAGGGTCCGACGCTAATCGAATGCAAGACGTACCGGTACTACGGTCACCATCAGGGCGACAACCCGCTCCGATATCGGACGGCGGAAGAGGAACAGAGTGCACGGGATCGGGATTGCATCAAGCGGCTTCGGAAGGACCTTCTTTCGCGCGCGCTGGTGACGGACGAAGAGATCGTGCAGATTGAAGCGCGGGTCAAGGCCTCAATCGATGAAGCGGTCCAGTTCGCCGAGACCAGTCCGTTGCCGGAGCCTGACGAGTTGTATCGCCACGTCTACGTAGGATAGGCACATCCGTGAACAGCACCAGCGTCGAGTCTCGTGAACTGACCCAGAGTCAGGCGATCAACGAAGCGATCCGCCAGGAAATGCAGCGCGATTCGAGCGTCATCATCCTCGGCGAGGACGTGGCCGGTGCGGCCGGCAGGGCGCACCTTGGCCTGGTGGACGCCTGGGGCGGCGCCTTGCGTGCAACTCGCGGCCTGATTCAGGAATTCGGCCCGGACCGCGTCATCGATACGCCAATCGCGGAGATGGGTTTCGTCGGCGCCGCAGTGGGGGCCGCGATGACGGGTCTGCGGCCCATCGTCGAAGTCATGTTCGTCGATCTGATCGGTGTCTGCTACGACCAGATCATCAATCAGGCGGCAAAGATGCATTACATGATGGGTGGACAAACGGCGTTGCCCCTCGTCATCCGCACGGCATTCGGGAGCCGTGGCGACAAACGCACCTATGGTGGCGGCGCTGCGGCGCAGCATTCGCAGACTCTGTACTCAGTGCTTGCGCACGTCCCCGGATTGAAGGTCGTCGTGCCCAGCACAGCCTACAATGCGAAGGGGCTGCTTATCTCCGCCATTCGCGATGATGGTCCCGTCGTCGTCATGGAACACAAGTTCCTCGGCTTTGCGGCGAAGGGGGACGTGCCTCGAGACTCTTACACCTATCCCATTGGCAAAGCCGAGATCGTTCGGCGCGGCAAAGACGTTACGCTCTGCGGCATCGGCCGGATGACACATATTTGCCTGGAAGCAGCGGACAGGCTGGCGGCCGACAACATCAGCGCTGAAGTGGTTGACGTGCTGACGCTCGCACCGCTCGATGAGGAGACGATTCTCGAGTCCGTCCGGCGCACTCACCGTCTCGTTGTCGTTGATGAAGATCATCCGGTGGCCTCGATGGCGCGAGACATCGCAGCGATCGCCGCTGACAAGGCATTCGACTGGCTGGATGCGCCCGTCAAGACCGTGACCGCCCCCAATACCCCAGTCCCCTTTGCTGCCGTCCTCGAAGCCGAGTACGTCCCGAACGCTGAGAAGGTGGTCGCCGCTGTTCGAACACAGCTTGGATAGGAGCACCTTGTGGCCCATCCGATCGTGATGCCCAGTTTCGGTATGTACACCGCGGAAGGGACTCTCACGGCGTGGAAGAAGTCGAACGGCGCGTGGGTCGAATCTGGCGAGACCGTGCTCGAGATCGAGACTGAAAAGGCGGTGCAGGAGGTGCAAGCCCCGCTCAGCGGCGTACTTCATCACGTGCTCGTCCCGGGAGCACGACTGCAAGTGGAGTCGCTGATCGGGTATGTTCTCGAACGGGGCGAAACACCGCCCGCCCGTGCGGCGGATTCTTCTCAGTCCGTACCCAGCACCTCTTCGGTGACGGCGACGTCGAATGAGCCACGACGGGAGCTCCGGGCGAGCCCTCTTGCAAAGCGCTTGGCGGCCGAGCATCGCATCGATCTGGTTACAGTGACGGGGACCGGGCCGGAGGGTCGAATCGTCGAAGCGGACATCCGCGCTGCGATGTCGCAGTCAGATGCACGGCAGGCGGTCCCGCCACCGGTGGCGGCCCGCCGCGTTCCACTTTCACCCATGCGGAGACGCATCGGTGAGCGCCTCCGCAACGTCGTCGACACCGCCGTGCCCGTGACCTTGATGCGTGAGGTGCGCGCGGAAGCGCTGGTCGCCACTCGGTCCGCGCTAACGGAGAGGCTGGGACAAACGATTCCTTACGATGCATTCTTCATAAAGCTGCTCGCAGCAGGGTTGCGTCAGTCGCCGCAGCTGAATGCCACGATCGAGGACGGGGAACTGGTTCTCTTCTCAGAGGCGAACATCGGGTTTGCGGTGGCGCTCGAGGATGGGCTCGTCGTCCCTGTCGTACGTTCGGCGGATACTCGCACGTTGGTCGACGTTGCCGCGACGATCCGAAGGTTGAGCGCCAAGGCCCGAGCCGGCCAATTGGAACCGGCCGATAGTGCCGCCGGTACCGCAACGATCACGAATCTCGGCGGACACGGAATCGACGGATTCACGCCCGTGTTGAATCCCCCGCAGGCTATCGTGCTCGGCGTCGGCAGGATTCAGTCCAGGCCTGTGGTGCAGGGAGGGAACATCGTGCCCGGTACGACCACTATCCTGAGTCTCACATTCGACCATCGGGTGACAGACGGAGCGAACGCAGCCAAGCTCTTGAACGCTGTTGGCGAATCCCTCGCCAACGAGGCGCTCTTGATGGGTTTGTCGTCGTAGGGGCGGACAGCGTCCATGAAAAAGAATCCCATGACGGTCGAGGAGCTTGCGCGGGCCATCCGCATGCACTGCGTGAGGATGACTGGCCGTGCCAATGCTTCGCATATCGGATCCGCACTCTCGACAGCCGATCTGATTGCGGTCCTCTATGGGCGGTTTCTTCGCTTCGATCCCGAGCGGCCGGACTGGCCCGAGCGTGACCGCTTCATTCTGAGCAAGGGCCATGCGTGCACCAGTCTGTACGCCGTACTTGCCGAAATGGGATATCTCCCGCTCGCGGAACTGGAAACCTTCTATCAGAACGGCTCGCGTCTGGCCGGCCACGTCACTCACAAGGACATGCCGGGCGTTGAGGTCTCAACCGGTTCTCTCGGGCACGGCCTGCCCATTTCTACGGGGATGGCACTAGCGGCAAAGCGTGACGGCGCCTCTCACAGGATCTATTGCATGATCAGCGATGGCGAGTGCGACGAAGGCTCGACGTGGGAAGCAGCGCTCTTTGCGCCTCATCACAAGCTCGACAATCTTGTCGTGATCATCGACTACAACAAGATCCAGAGCTTCGGCAGAGTGGAAGACGTCATCGATCTCCGACCGCTCGCACAGAAGTGGCAGGCCTTCGGCTGGGCGACTCGGGAGATCGACGGTCACGACCTCGGTGTCATCGAAGGCACATTTGGGGATGTCCCCTTCGAAGCTGGCAAGCCGAGCTGCATCGTCGCACATACGGTGAAGGGCAAGGGTGTCGGGTTCATGGAGGACAAACTGCTCTGGCACTACCGCGCACCCCGGGGTGAGCTGATGGATCAAGCCCTTGCGGAGTTGGAGGCTCGCAAGTGAGAACCACGTTCCTGAATACGCTGTTCGAGCTCGCGAAGGAAGATCCACGCATCGTCTTCATCACGGGCGATCTCGGCTTTGGCGTTGCTGAACGATTCATGGAGGAACTCCCCAACCAATTCGTCAACGCCGGCGTTGCCGAGCAGAACATGACCGGAATGGCGGTCGGTATGGCCTTGAGCGGGAAGATCGTTTTCACCTACTCGATTGCCAATTTCCCCACACTCCGATGCCTCGAGCAGGTCCGCAACGACGTGTGTTATCACCAGGCCGATGTCAAGGTCGTCTCTGTTGGCGGCGGGTTCGCGTACGGTTCGATGGGAGCCACGCACTTCGCAACCGAAGATCTCGGTGTCATGCGGATGCTTCCCAACCTGCTCGTGGTCGCCCCTGGCGACCCGGTTGAGACTCGATACGCAACACGGGAACTCGTCGAACGTCCGGGCCCGTGTTACCTGAGGCTCGGCAAAGCCGGAGAGCCGGTCGTTCACAAGGGTGAGATTGAGTTCGAGTTGGGGAAGGCCATCCAGGTCAGAAATGGTTCCGATGTGACTCTCATGTCGACGGGCGGCATGCTCTACAACACGGTCGCGGCTGCCGATAGACTCGCGTCCCAAGGCGTTCACGCCAGAGTACTAAGCATGCATACGCTGAAGCCTCTCGACATCGAAGCTGTTCAGTCGGCGGCGGCCGAAACGGGCGCTATCGTCACGATCGAAGAGCACAGCATCGTCGGCGGGTTGGGCAGTGCGGTTGCCGAGGTTCTCGCCGAAGCCGACCACGTCCATGCTCGGTTCAAACGCCTCGGTGTGCCTCCCCACTTCGCTCCACGTGTGGGCAGTCAGGAGTATATGCTCGCGGAACACGGGCTCACTCCAGAGCAAATCGCCAGCAGCGTGAAAGATTTCGTCACCGCTCGTACAGCCACGACGGCCGGAGCATGAGCATTGTCGCGCAGTGCAAGTGAGAGGACGTGAATGGGTACGCTTGCAGAGCAGTTCGCCCTCGTCACGGGCGGCGGGGGCGGAATCGGTCGTGCCATGTGTCGCGCACTGGCCCGAGAAGGAACAACCGTTTGGGCAATCGGGCGCAGCGTCGAAACCCTGACAGAAACGGTTGCGGAGTGTGGCGTCCGCGGTCGGGCGTACGTCGCCGATCTCACCGACACCACCCAGATCGAGCGACTTCGCGACGATGCCTCTCGCGAGTTCGGGCGGGTCGACATACTCATTCACTCCGCTGGAGTGATCGCTCACGGGCCGGTCGCCGCGTCACCGGTTGACGCGCTGGACGAGCAGTACCAGTCGAACGTGCGCCTGCCTTACCTGGTCACGCAGCAGCTCTTGCCGATGCTGCGCGAACGACCGGGCCAGATTGTCTTTGTGAATTCGAGTATTGTGTTCGGCGGTCCGCGATCGAACGTCAGTCAGTTCGCGGCAACGCAACATGCCGTGCGGTCGTTCGCCGAGACGTTGCGGCAGGAAGTCAACGGCGACGGGATTCGGGTGTTGTGCGTCTATCCTGGCCGCACGGCAACAGCCCGTCAGGAGAGGTTGTACTCAAAGGAAGGCAAGCCGTATCGTCCGGAGCTTCTGCTCCAGCCCGACGAGATCGCCACGATGGTCGTGGCAGCGCTGTCGCTTCCAGCGACGGCCGAAGTCACAGACATCAATATCCGGCCAATGCTGAAGTCCTATTGAGGTCCTGGTCGCAGTAATCCTGCTGTCTCGAGTTCAGACGCCGCCTCCTCGATCAATCGGAAGGGGAGATGCGCTCGATCCGCAATATCGAGCAATGAGAACGACCCGTCAGACAGGTTCAGCACCCAGAGCAGCGCCATGTGTCGAGCATCGACGCCCGTTCCGCCTGTGGAACGATACAACCCTCGCTTCCCCAGTTGTGGCTCTCCCTTCGGCGACAGATTCACGCATCGTCGATCGCGTTCGAGGAGATAGACGAGATCGACCAACAGTCGCAGGGACTCTTCGAGACTGTCTCGTCGTAGAAAATCGAGATTGTCGTCCGACGTGTGGTACTCGGGGTATGTTCCGTGCGGTGTGCGCATCAAACAACCAACGGGAAGATTGAATCCCGGAGAACAGTACTGCCGTTCATCGTATCCGTATGGATCGAAGTCGCGGATCTGAGCAGTCCCAGCCGCGGATGTCAGCAGATGCTGCATCGCGCGATCGATTGGCGCGTCGCTCCGTCGCGAACGTTTGTAGGTGAACGGTCCGGCGTCGCCGATCCCGCTCAACACCAGACCATGCCGGATACGGCTCACCCGCTGTTCATTGCGCGCGAGCCATGTAATCGGACCTATTGTGCCGGGAAGAAACAGGAACCGGTAGGAGTAGCGGCGATCTGCCTTCGCAAGCGCGTCAGCGAGGAAAGCCGCGACGACAAGGCCAGAGAGGTTGTCGTTGGCGAGCGACGGATGACAACAATGAGCATGGAACAGCACCTCCTCGTCCGTTTCGCCCGCGAGGAAGAGTTCACCATAGGTGAGGCTTTCGTCTGTGAGGGAAGCATCGATGACGACCTCGTACTCACCTGGCTGCAGCGCGCGAAGCTGCGTGTCGGTCAAGCAAAATCCCCATGTCTCCTTGTAGTAAGAAGTCCGGTAAGGGATCGCGTTGGGTCGCTCAGGTATCGAGAACAACCTGCTGCGCAGGTCGTCGAGGGTCATACGGGCACGCACGGGAGCGCTGTACTGTACGACATGCAGGTTGTGGCGCCGGAAGTCGATCACACGCTCGCCGCGTGCGTTTGCAACGTACGCATCGCGAATATTCCATTCACGTGGAACGGTCCAATCGAAGACAGGCGTTCCGGACGGCACCTCGTGCAGTTCGAGCGGGATCATCTCGCTGAGTATCCGCAGGCTCTGACGGACGCCATTACCCGTGATACTGCGACAAATGGGATAGAGCCGCGCCGCGAGCGCGTGCATTCGGTCCCCGAGGGTTTCTTGCGGCCCCACAGTGCCAGTCGATTGAACGGTAGCCGACATCATGTTCACCGTCTTACCATGTAGTCAGGCGTGTCGTGACAAGTCAGGCGCGTGATTGCGACATCAGAAGATGGTTTGCGTGCGGCAGGCGGCGTGGAGCTGGAAGAAACCGATCCGCGTGGCCGTGGGCTGCGAGATCACGACCCTCAGAGTGGATCCGCTAAACCATCGAGCACTGTCGCCAGGATTCGGTCTGCCCCAATTTTCGCCATCGCTCGCTCGGCAACGGCAAACGGCGTGGTTGCTCCGATCACGAAGACGACCCCGTCGGTCAGTCTCCCGAGCACGTCAGCCTCTTCCTGGAGCTGGGCCGCCGCAGGTGTATCGACCAACACCCAATCATAGTGAGCAGCACATCGTTGAAGCAGCGCGCGCAACTTTTCGGATCCGAGATCGGCAGCCGGGTTCGTCGACGCCCGGCCTGCGAGCAGAACGTGCAGCGAAGGATGGAGAACTACAGGAAGCGCCTTGTGACGCTCGCCGGAAATGACGTCGATCACTCCCGGACCTTGCTGGATGTGAACTGCGTCGTGCAATCTCGGCTGATGCAAATTCGCATCGACCAATAGAACACGGCTTGAATTCGCTCGGGTCAACGCTAGGGCAAGGCCGAGTAAGGTCGTCGTCTTGCCTTCACCAGAGGCCGCGCTTGCGATTGCCACTGTTTTCAACGGGTTTCTGGCACGAACGTCATGCATTACGCCCGCAACCCTCTGGTAGTGACGCATCAGTCCAGCAGGCAACTCCACTCCCAATGTCGCGGCCGAGAGAGGCGCGGCATCGTGTTCGGCGGCGGTACCGAGCAAAAGGGTGTTGCCGTCGACAACCTGTCGGCGTTCGTTCGGTCGGTGTTCGTTCGGGTATTCCTCGATGACCGAGCCGGCCTTTTCCGGTTCGGCAGTACCGTCCGCCATCACGCGTCTCAATGCTTCGTCGATTCGACTCATGTTTTCCGCCTCGAGGGAACTGCGTTCGCGAAATTCTCCACGTCAGTCGAGCAAAAACGCATGCCTAACGTTGTCACCATGAGATCGCGCACCCGTTCCGCGATTCCTCTCGGCATTGGCGTGCGAAGCACGTTCTCATTCTATTGCGCCTCGGGCACCGCCCTGTGCGCGTTTTGTCGCTATTCCGTGACTGTCTCGAGAGAGCGCGCAGTTGCGGGCAGATCGTGACTACGACGCGAGTCGACGAATCTGAGTGTCACTTGCAGCCGCGTATGCAGCCGTGGAAGGCTGGGCCACCGCGGGAGAGACGATGACAGGTTTGTCAGCGTTGCGTGTTGCAGACGTTGCTCTATTCTGCACCCTGCGGGCGACGAGGAACAACACCACGTTGACAAGGTTGATCGCCGCCACGACAAGAGCGGTCCGGACGATCCACGGTTCGATGACCATGTGTACTCATCGTATCGGCCGCTGGCAGTACGTCTTTAGAGCGCTGCGCCCCGCACTCAGCAAAAGTGGGCAAGGGAGCTCCCCTACCTCGCCGGCGGGAGCGAGGCGGGCTCGTCCGCACTCACCAGAAACGGCTCCCAGAACGCCCGGTCGTACCTGGCCCATGCGTGGCAGCCGAATGGGAGTCGGCGACCGTTCATCTCGAAGCACGTGCGCGGCGCGCCCTCGAAGGCGAATTTCAGGCCCTCTTCGACCGTGGCCACCCTGAAGCTGGGCAAATACTTGACGGCCTGAGTCGCCCAGAAATAGTCGTTGTTCAGGCCGTAGCGATCCGGATGCTGGCTGCGCTCCCAGAATTCGAGAGGCCAGTTGAGGAGTCTCGACCGCTTGAAGTAACGCCCCAGAAATCCCAGAAAGCGAAATAGAGGAGCCAGCAGGTGACCGTGCCGGATCATCAGCTCGGACCAATAGCTTTTCGGATCGTCACGATACCGATTGTGCAGTACACGCAGCGAGTTGGCGACGTTCATGAGTGCGAAGCCACCATTTCCCACTGCGGCATTCTTCACCCACGGTGTGTCGGGCCCCGGAAGCCACGGCGCGCCAATAAAGTCCCATCCTGCATCGCACCACTCCAGCAGTTGATCGGACAAGACCAGACTATCGAGGTGATAGATCAGCACGTACTCGTAGTCCTCGAACTGCCGGTAGAAACCCGGCCACGAAACCATCCGCGTGTGCGCTCCAGTGGAGCCGAAGAACTTGCGAGGAAATATCACGGTCCTGAAGCCCTCGCGTCTCACCTCCCACGGAGCGACGAAGAACTTGTCGTAGGGCGCGAGGAAACGAGAGAGCTGGCGCAGCGACAACTCCTCCTCGGGTAAGTGCTCGAGGCGATCCGAGAGCGGGATGACGATCGCTACTTTCCGTGAGGGCGGCTTCTCGGGCCGATACGGAGGCACGAGACATCGAGTAAGGAAGCCGAGCATCTTCCACTACTCGGAGCGAGGCTCGCTGATGGCCGTGGACATTCGCTCAGCGCGGCGCGCGCGTAATCCTGTATCCGGTCCGTCTCAGACCTAGAGGGGCCAGGCATCGGTCCAGGGAGCGCGACACAATGCTCCGCCAAGTCGTAAGCTGCTCACGCTCACGTTGGGCTCTCACCATCTTCGCGCGGTGCAACATCGTCGCGATATCTTCCACCATCGGATGCTCGGGACGCGGCTCTCCAGCTTTCACTGCCACACCCGAAACTCGCTGCGTCGGAAATCTATTGACCCCTTTGCTGGTTGCGTCGCACCTGTGAGACTCGATCTGTAATCCGGCCGTCTTCATCCATTCTTCCAGGCAGGCGAGATTAGGAACGTGCCAGTTCGAGTCATCGTCTTTGTATTGGCCAGAGTAATAGAGCGAAACGGGGTACTTCGAACGCCCAAGGATCGAGATCATCCTCCGGTCCAGCCAACCCGGCGCACGACCATCGGCCCTTTGCGCGTGGTTCAACAGGCACTCTCCCTCGAAGAAGAGTCGCCCACCGTTCTTCAGCAACTGCGACAGTGCCTCCATTGCTAGAACGGGATATTTCAGGTGATAGAAGACGCCCAGAAACAAGATGTAGTCGAACGACGCTGGCGGGAAGTGCTTCCCGACGTCGTACACGCTGACCCGGGTGTAGTTGACCTTGGAGTCCAGGATTCTCTTCGCGACATTGAAGCCGGTCTCATCGGGATCCTGAATGTCAGTCGCTTCCACGAGTGCCCCTCTTGCTTCAAGGGCAAAGGCGTAGGGTCCGTCCCAGGTCCCGATCTCGAGAACCCTCTTGCCACGAAGGTCCAACCGGCGAAACGCCTCGTCTACCCAGGCGTGAGCGTCAACAGAATAGAGGCCGCTGGTGGTAATGCCGTCGACAAGCGTGAAGCGATGGAACCACGGCTTCGAATCAACGAGTTGAAGGATCTCGGTCCTCGTGAGCGTCATTCGTTAAGGTAGGTGCGCCGGTTCAAGCTCGCGAGCGAGCATTTCGAGCCACGCCTCGATGCGGGTTCGTCCTACGCCGTCAATGACAGCGTTGGGGTTGGGGGGAATCGCCAACGGCCGCCAGTTTACGTTCAGCATCGGAAATCCGTCGTCGGTCGTACCCTCTCCAGCTACTTCTGACGGGTTGTTGGGCACGAAGCCCGTTCGCGTCGTGATGTCATTGATAATTCGTGCGTCTACGACATCCCGGTCGAGTGGCCGCGCGCCGGCGTTTGCTTTGACATATGCTTCGACCAGTCCAACCGGCAAGGCGCTGGTGAGCGGCAGATTGGCCAATGCGAGTGGAGGAGCCGAAGCACGAACGCTGATCCCGTTCCAGTCGGCCATGTAGTCCTTGGCCAACATCCACTGAGCCTCGGTGCTGGTCAAACAGGCATTGTTCTCGCAGTTTGCCTCGTAGTAGTTGTCCTCGAGGTAGATTCTGGAGCTCGGGTGGAGATTGGGTAGAAGGCGCACCAGGCTGACAGGCCCCTCTTCTTTGTACTCGAACGGAACATAACCGCCGTAGCCAGGCGTCGTGGGCCCCGGGATGAGGAGGTTGCCTTTCGCGACTGATAGCAGTGGCCCGGCCTGGTGGCCATCCTGATAGTAGATGGCTGAAAGCGGCGTCTGCGACGGATTGTAGATGAGATTGTTTACAAGGATCGTCTGAGTACTGCCGCCGATCTCGGGGTGGCGATCGTTGTTGTTCGCCGAAATGTTACGCAGCATCGTCACCTTCGGTGTCGAGTTGTGCCACGCATCACCGATACCTATCGCGCGCGAGTTACTGTAACCTCTGGCAGGATAGTCGGCGGGATCGCAAGGGACGGCGCGGTTCACGAAGCTACACCCGAGCGATTCAGCGACGATCGAATCGAGAATCGCGATCTCGCCGGGAGGATGGCCCGCCTCTCCCGCTCCGACCAGAACAGCCGTCCAGATTGACCAGCTCACCGACGCGTGATCGAGGACCACATTATTCGCATCGTTTCGAATCCAGACGGCAACAGGCTCGTTATTAAGGTTGCCAACGCGAACTCGAACGTGCTGCATCACGACATCGGTGGTGTCGATGATGACTCCAGGTCCTCGAATGAGGATTCCTGGCGACGGCGCTGTTTGACCAGCGATCGTGATAAACGGGTTCCGGATGAACAGGGGCCCCTGTGTCAGGTTGATGGTTCCGCTGATCTCGAATACGACGAAGCGGGGTCCGGAAAGATATTCGACGCAGTAGCGCAGGGTACCCATAGCGATGGGCGCCGGGTCATCCAGGCTGGTGACTCGACACACCCCGCCTCCCCGCCCACCGGGGGTGTTTACGCCGTATCCCTGGTAGTGAGGACGATAACCGCCGTAGTCGGCGGATTGACTGGTGACGAAGGTCGTGAGCGTCAACAGTAAGGCAGCTACGAGCGATGCTACTCGTCGCAGTTCCCTGCGTCGCGAGCGAGCGAACCCAGTCGCCGCCGCTTCGTCGCGAGTCTGTTTGCACATTGAGGGACCCTCGGGCATGACCTTCGTACGCGCTGGCTGCGTACTGGATCGCTCAACCATTCTTACGAAATCCTGGCTCGAAAGCCATACACAATTGCGGTTGGGTTGCGCTCACCGGAGCGCCAGGAAGAGCGAGCGTGTGTACGGCGAGCTCCGCGCTCGAGTCTCAGGTCACTCGCGCGCGGAGCTTTGGCTAGTTACTGGACTGGACCCGAATGCTCGTTGGCGCACTCGGGCTTCGCGACGAAACGGTGCCGGTTCCCGGCTCGAGCTCGCGAGCGAAATTTTCGAGCCACGCCTCGATTCGGGTGCGCCCGACCGCATCGACAACATCATTGGGCTGGCTTGGTACCGCCAGGGTTCTTGTGTTGGCGGCAAGAATCGGAAATCCGTCCGCGCCTGTACCGGGTCCGGCTTTCTCGGACGTACGGTTCGGCACCCTTCCCGTTCGCGAAATAATCTCGCTTATTAACCGAGTGTCGGTCGCATCTCGATCTGCCGGGCGCGCCCCGGCGTTTGCCAGGAGGTATCCTTCGACCTCGGTGTAAGGCAGCGTCGATGAGAGCGGCAGGTTCGCCAGTTGAATCGGTGGCGAGGCGGCTCTGACGTTGACACTGAACCAATCCAACGCAAAATCCTTCGCCAACATCCACTGCGCAGACGAGTTCGCCAGGCATGCCCCGTTGGGACAATGCTTCTCCTCGTAGTTTCCAGCGAGATAGAGCTGCGATGACGGATCGATCGACGGATGAATCCTCACGAGCATGACATCGCCATCCTCGGCGTATTCCTTCGGGACGTACCCGTTGTTGCCCGGTGTGGTGGGGCCGGGAATCAACAGGTTACCTTGCACAACCGACAGCGACGGTCCCAGGCCAAGGAGATTGTGAAAGTAAAAGCTCGAGAGCGGTGTTTGCGACGGGTTGTAAATCAGATTGTTCACGAGGAACGTCCGCGTTCCACCACCGATTTCGGGATGCCGATCGTTGTTATGCGCAGAGATGTTTCGCAGCAGCGCCACTTTAGGAGGCGCGTGGTTCCATGCGTCACCTATTCCGATTGCCTTGGAGTTTGACCAACCGCCACCGGGGTATTGTGCCGGATCACATGGAATGAGTGTGTTGACTCCACTGCAGGCCAACGCTTCCGAGACAATCGAGTCCAGGATCGTGACTTCGCCAGGTGGGTGGCCGGCGTTGTACGCGCCAACCATGAGGCTCGTCCAGACCGCCCAACTCACCGAGACATGGTCGATGACCACGCCATTCGCGTCATTTCGTAGCCAGAGGCCAGCCGGTTCGTTCGGCAGGTTGCCGACGCGAAAGCGCAGATGCTGCACCACGACATCGTGCGTGTCGATGACGAGGCCGGGTCCCCGGATCAGGATGCCCGGTGACGGTGCGGTCTGACCGGCAATGGTCAGGAACGGGTTCTTGACGGTCAACTCTCCGTGCACCAGGGCAATCGTGCCGCTGGTCTCGAAGATGACGAACCTCGGGCCGGACGTTTCGATGCAGTAGCGTATGGTGCCGGGTTGCGGTGGCCACGCGCTGTCGCTCAGGCTGGTAACCCTGCAGACGGCGCCTCCGCGCCCGGCAGGAGTGTTAACACCGTAGCCCTGATAGTGTGGCCGATAGCCCCCGTAGTCGACCGATTGAGCAGCGGTAATCGAGCCGCAGAAGAGAATTGCGACCAGCACGGTTCCGACTTGCTTCGAGCCTAGGCGTAAATCCACGTATTTCACTCCCTGAACCGCGCGACGAAAGCCGGTGCTCACGGGGAGCGAGCGAGGCACCACGTCGCTGGTCAACTAAGTCGTTTGTCTGGAATTACGCGCCATTAAACGCGCGCGTGGCGGTCACCCAGCAATTGAGGAGCCAATTCGGCAAAACACGAAACCCTTCACAAATTCGTGCAATTCGGCGCCTCCATCGATTTCAGCTGTCGTGGAAATGGTCGAGGACGCAGTTCTTACACTCACCTTCAACCTCATTCGCAGCTCTGAAGACACGGTTGCGGCCCCACGCGCAGGATCGTCAGAAGCAGTCCCTTTCGTTCACTTGATCCCGACGCGCATTCCAGCCCTGGGCGCGCATGACGAAAATTCGACGCGCACTGTCGGATTTGTCATTGCGACCTGTACGTCACCTCTCCGATCCGAGTGCTGATTTGTGACGTGTTGTGCACGTAAGGAACACAGTGACGCCCTTCTTCTTGTGGAGTGTTTCTTGCGGAACCATGCAGGCGTTCTCCTTTCTGTCAACCTCGTGTTTTCTGGGGGTAGTAGTGCGCTTGCGATTCAACTCAATGCTTTATCGGTTCTTGTGCGCCTGTGGGATCACGGCGTTCGTCATGCTTGGCGGCTCGACAGCGTTTGCGCAGTCGACTGACTACGGCGGCTATCGTCCCCACTACCAGGGCAACGGCGTCGAGACGGCAGGCGGACGAGGAGGCTCGGTTTGCCGAGTGACGAGCCTGAGTGATACAGCGTGGCCGGCCGTTCCCGGCACATTGCGGTATTGCGTTGAAGACACCCAGGGGCCACGGTTCGTGGTCTTCGAGATCAGCGGCACGATCAGACTCGTACAGGGTCAGTTGTACGTGAGAAATCCGTACATAACTATCGCGGGTCAGACAGCGCCTTCACCAGGCATCGTGATCCGCGGCCCCGGCGTCGTCATCGACACGCATGACGTCGTCATGCAGCACGTGCGCATTCGCGTCGGGGCAATTCAAGGCGACCCAGCCGCACTGTGGCTTCGAGACGATGCGACGAGGGTGGTCGTTGATCACGTATCACTGAGTTGGTCCATTTGGACGTCCTTGCTCATTCTCGCTCAGACGCCAGGCCACCCGCCCGGGGAGATAACCATCATTGACTCGGTGATCGCCGAGGCCCTGGCCTGCAGCAGCGTGAACTCCTCTATCCCCTGCGATCCAAATACCTACCCTCGGCAGGGCTGGGCGAACTCGCGAGGCATCGGAGTTGGAGACCGGTGGGGCCATGCGCAGCCGAAGGTGACATTCCTGCGGAATATTTCTGCCAACAACAACGATCGTCACCCCGAAATCGGCGGTGGAACGCAGACGCTCCTCGTCAACAATCTAATTTATAACCCGTCCCAAACGCCTCTCTCAGTTTTCTACTATCAGGATGCGGGTGATGCAGGGCCGATGCGGTCTGTGGCTCAAAGCAACGTCCTGATCCCAGGCCCGACGACGCCAGGACATAACGGCTACGTCGCAAAGGAGTATCGCGAAGAGGGCAACGTCAAGATGGTGAGGGTTCACCCGACTGTCAAGTCGGGCTCACAAATCTATCTCAACGGGAACTACTACGCCGACGATTGCGGAGGCACGGCGTGCCTCGCCAGCACGGCTGCCCAGTGGTTGCTCGCAAAGGACTACAAGATGGATTGGGAGGGCGTCAACGTGAGAGCGGCAACGCCGCCGTTCTCGGTCGCAACGCTGCCATTGTCGTCAGCCCGCCCCTACACGGAGGTCGAGAGCTTCGTGATGGCAAATGCCGGTGCGCGTCCGGTCGATCGCGACGCGGTGGACGCTCGACTGATCCAGGAGATCGCGTCGCGGACAGGAAGCGTGCCGAACAATCCGGCAGAAAAAGCTGGCGCCGGGACGACAGGCGATGGATTTCCAATCCTCTCGGTGAACACGCGGGCGCTGAGCGTCCCCGCCAACCCTAACGAGGTTGTCGATCACGTAGGACGCACTCGAATCGAGGCGTGGCTCGAAACGCTTGCGCGTCAGCTCGAGCCCGGAAACGCCGTTCAAACGATGCCGCCGCCGGCGCCGCAGAACCTGCGTTTCAGCACGCAGTAGTTCGCATCGCTACGGAACTTGTGAGCCGCACCCTCGCATCGGCAGGGGGCGGCTCCATTCGATCAGCTCCGTGGCCTCCTGCCCTTCGCTTTGACCCAACTGCCCGCACAACTGAGTTGCACGTCCTCGAATCCGGCGGATTCGAACCAGCGGCGAACCATTCCTACGGTGGCGGGACGGTCGTACGCCGGCGACAGCGCGTCAAACGTATCGAGCAGGGCGAGCTCTTTGAGTTTCGAATCTTCGAGGTCAAAAACCCCCCGATAGTCGGCGACAGAGAGAACCGTGGAAGCGACCCGGCCAGGCCGACCCAATACTTTGTGGAGAACCCCCGTAGTCGGATACACCCAGCCCACGTGATAGCGCACCAGCGTGCGCAGGAGGGGAAGCGGCAACCGCCGTGTCAGCGGCCTCAAGTAGTACTTTCCCATCAAGAAGCTACGCCAGTTGAGACGGTAGATATCGATGAATATCTCGCCTCCAGGCTTTACGAATCGACAAAGACTGAGGAATGCGTTTCTCGGCGACGGACAGTGCTGGAGAACGCCGATACAGAGTACCTTGTCGAAGCTGGCGAGCTCGAAGGGCGGGTTGAGGATGTCCGCCTGTGCGAACAAGACGTTGGAGAAGCGTTGATTGTTTTCGTAGCCCGCTTCGATCGATCGACTCAAATCGAAGCTGCAGATTGATGCTCCGGTTTGCGCCAGCACCTCGGTGAAACGGCCCATCCCAGCGCCGGCTTCGAGTACCCGCTGTCCGTGCAGGTCTTCGGGCCATTGAGTCCCTTCGAACAACCGGCGCCTGCTCTCGTTCCAGTTCGCACGCGAATCCAGTTGCGTCGTGGAATACTCCAGCCACTGACGGCCGAAACTCTCTGCGTAGTTGGCCGCCGGCACGAAACGCGCGATGGAGTTGACAATGGGGAACTCGTCTTCGGAGGATCGTAGGACGCCGGTGATCACTTCGTCGCCGGTGCTCTCTCCAACCTCCAAACCCAGTGGCGCATGCGTGATCGGGTGACGAAAGACGTCGCTGAAGGATTTACGCATCGTGGTGACGGGGAAACAGGAAGAGATCAGGACACTCGTGGTGACGCGTGGGCTACAATCGCCGTCCGCGGCGCCGGCGACTCAGCTGGACGCATTTGAGGCGTGATCATGAGAGTGCTCGTGGCCACTGAATCACGTTTCGATCGCACGCCTGACGGCGTGCATTGGAATGTCGCCTGGGCGAAGTACGAATTCTGGCGTCGGTATCTCGATGTGTTTGACGAGGTGTGCGTTCTGGCGCGTGTGAGAGACGTGTCGACGATCCCGACCGGCGGCGTTCGCGCCGACGGCCCGAACGTGAGCTTTTCACCGCTGCCGTACTATCTGGGACCATGGGAGTACCTGCGAAAGTATCCGTCACTTCGTCTTGCTGCTCGACGTGCCATACGAGCCGACGATGCGCTGATCGTTCGTGCTCCCGGGCCAATGTCAGGATTGGTGACAGGCAGGATCGGCAACACGGGTCGTCCCTTTGGCATAGAGGTTGTCGGCGATCCGGGCGAAACGTTCGCGCCTGGAGCCGTCCGGTCGGTGTTGCGGCCCATTTTGCGGCACGTGCTGCCGTGGGTCCTGCGGCGTCAATGCGCGCGCGCATCCGCGGTCGCATATGTCACTTCCCATCTGTTGCCTGAACTCTATCCTGCACCCAGAGCTACGCACGTCACGGACTACTCCAGTATTGACCTTCCCGATGCCGCCTTCGTATCGACGTCGCGTCCGCGTCGCGCCTTGCTCGAGACATCGCGGCTAGTGTGTGTCGGTTCCCTCGAGGCAATGTACAAGGGTCCGGACGTGCTCCTCGACGCTCTCGCGCTCGCGATTCGCAGAGGCGCGAGCCTCCAGTTGACCTGGGTTGGCGACGGGAAATATCGACCAGAAATGGCGGCGCGTGCAGCTCAATCCGGCCTTGACCGCAACGTCCGCTTTGTGGGCCATCTTCCGCCCGGTGAGATGATCAGGAAGGAACTGGATAGCGCGGATCTCTTTGTACTCGTCTCTCGCACAGAGGGCTTACCTCGCGCGCTCATCGAGGCAATGGCGCGGGGACTTCCTTGTGTGGGCTCGAATGCAGGAGGGATTGCCGCGCTGTTGTCGCCGGCGGAACAAGTACCGATCGGAGCGGCTGTGCCTCTCGCCGACAAAATCCTCGAGGTTCTCAACGATCCCGATCGGCTCGCACGGCTCTCACAGGAGAACCTGCTGAAAGCTCGCGCTTACCATGCCGATATGCTGCGACCTCGCCGCCGGAACTTCTATGAGACCGTTCGCGACGCGACGCTGCGTTGGCAAACCGGACGCCTGTCGCGACACGGCAAGACCACATCGCACACGAGACACGGCTCCTCGATGGTCGAGTGATTGGAGACCGGGTCAAGAAGTCAGGCAGTGACCCGTGAGCGTCAGGTGTTGACCACTTCTACGGAATTTGCCTCGCGCAAGTGAGCAGCAATTCTACGGATCGTCTCGTCAAGACCGACCTTCGGCTGGTAGCCAATAAGCGAGGTCACGCGTGTCAGATCCGGAATGCGCCGCGCCATATCCTCGAACCCCGCCTCGTAGGCCACGTCGTACGGTACGAGCTGAATCTGCGACGTACTACCCGTGAGTTCGATGACGCGCCTGGCGAGTTGAAGAATGCTGACCTCCTCGGTGTTCCCGATATTGAAGATTTGACCCACAGCGCCGGGGTGCTCCATCAAAGCCACCAAGGCTCCCACGATGTCGCCGACGTAACCGAAACAGCGCTGTTGTGATCCTTCGCCATAGACCGTCAGCGGCTGTCCGCTCAACGCTTGCTGCACGAAGCGGGGGACCACCATCCCGTACTGCCCCGTCTGTCGCGGGCCCACCGTGTTGAACAGGCGCACGATGACGATCGGGAGCTTCTTTTCCTTCTGATACGCGAGCGCGAGGAATTCGTCGATCGCCTTCGCGCACGAATAGCTCCAGCGGCTCTTTGTCGTCGGCCCGAGCACGCGGTCATCGTCTTCCGAGAACGGAACTCGCGAGTTCTTGCCGTATATCTCAGACGTGCTCGTCAGCAGCACCTTCTTCTTGTAGCGATGCGCCGTTCGCAGAACGATCTCCGTCCCGAGAATGCAGCGCTCGATGACCTCGACGGGCCGGCTCACGATCAATTCCACACCAACAGCCGACGCCAGGTGGTAGACGACGTCGCACTCACTGACCAGGCGATCCATGACGGTTTCGTGCATGATCGACTCGTGCACGAACTGGAACCCTGGCGCGCCCTCTAAGTGTGCGATGTTCGCCAGCCGTCCCGTCGATAGGTCGTCGACAGATGTGACATGGTGTCCCGTCTCGAGCAACCGGTCGCTCAGATGTGAGCCGATGAATCCTGCCCCGCCGGTGATGAGTACCCTCATGGAAAATAGATCCTCTCTGTGTGAGACGTTTGTAGCCGTCGCGCGGCTGGACGACACGATCGGCTCGACGGCTTAACCACCGACCTGGCCGGCACGTATTGGTTCCCGATAGGCCGGGAAGAAAGACGAACTGCTGTTGTTCATGGCGCCGGCACGTTCAGAGAGCTCGTTGTACAGCGTCGGGTCCAATACCATCCGGCAGGTGTAAAAGGGAAATGTCTGTGCCGAAAAGCCCAACTTGAAGTGCATGAGTGAGTCGCGCGCACCGCCGACACCACCGCCAAGATGAAGCCAGCGATTGCCACGAGACTTGAACCATGACGCGGCGCAGTGGAACAGCAGCTTGATGGGATTCATTGGCAAGAAACGATTGAACGTTCCACCCAAGTGATACTGCACGATCCCATTGGATTCCGTAAACAGGGCTGCCGCGGTCACGTCTGAACCAGAACGCGCTATCCAGAGGTGAAGATGGTCGCCCAGTGCGGAACGCAGGTCGTCGAAATAATCATCGGAAAAGTTGTAATACGAGTGGGCGTCCACTCTTTCCATCGATTCCCGGTAGGCTCGCAAGAATTCCCGGAACTCCGACCAGCTCGAATCATTGACCGCCGTTTCACCACGTGAACGGGCTTTCGTGACGTCACGGCGGTGGTTGGAGCGCATTTGCCTCCACAACTCGTCGTCTGAAAGGGCGAGATCGATAGCGACTGTCTCACCAGACTGGACCACAGAACCGATGCGGCTCAAGGGCGTCACGTCGAGCGGAAGGAGAGGATGTAGACGAAGGAACGCGGATACGATTCCTTCCCGTTGCAGCCGAATCACCATTGCTTGCACTGCGCTACACAAGAAATCGTTGGGCGGTGCGGCGGTTCGTCCACCAGCGAACAGCGTGAGCGGTCCCGGATATCCGTAGGGCACAGTCGCGTCACGAAGAGGCTGTGCATCAGACAGGTGTGATGGCAGTGTACGAATAATGAGAGGGACGAAGAATGTGTGACCGTCCTCGGTGGCCACAAACGCTTTCGCCTCACCTCCTTCTAACCTCGCACAGAGCCGCGCGTAAGAGGCCAGGTGGTACACGTCATGTGGCAGCTCTCGGATCGTGGCGGTCCACAGATCGTCGCTGGCTGGGATCAGATCAGCTCGCATGCGAAGCATTCGCGCCAACAGCCTGAGACAGGCGCTTTATCGCCACGAACTGAATGCGATTCGGCTCCAGGCCGTTCCATCCGCCCGACGTGAGCCATGGAGAAACCTCGTACGGAGCTGTCCGTTGATCGCGTGCAAAGAACAGCGCCCTGTAGGCGGCATGTTCGAGATCCATCCAACCACTCACTTCAGACTGGATCGCATCGAGGGCCGGGGGTGAATATCGCGCGGCGAACCGGTCCCGTGTCCGGGACACGATTGCACAATTCGGGTTAGGGGCTATAGCCACGAGACGCCCACCCGGCTCCAAATGAGCCCATGCTGCGCGCAGCGCGGCGGCAAACTCGATGTATTGAAGTACTTCGAGAAAGAAGACGATCTCATACGTATCTAATTGCTCTATCACTTCGGGGCTGTTCGGGCTGCCGCACAGCCATCGGATATGAGAGGATTCGCGTTCGAGCGTCGCGATGACTTCAGGCACGATATCGATACCGGTCACGCTGGATGCGCCGAGTGCCGCTAGCGCGCGGCTGAACTGTCCTCGGCCGCATCCGATGTCCAGACAACGCTTACCGTGAACTGGGCCGGCAGAATCGAGCGCGAGCCCGAAGGTCTGCGCCTGAACGCGGTCGTTCGAATAGTCCAGCCAGGAATTCCCCGCTTTCGCAACGTCCGCGTAGTAGTCAAGCCAGAATGCTTCCTGTCCGTTCATTACGTCCATCCGATTGTCGGTTTCACAACCGCGTCGCGTTCGAGACGACGCTAGTGCACAGTCGCTTTGTCAGCTTTCTCTATCGGCGCCAGGCTCGTGTTTTGGTGCGCCGGCTCCAACAGCCGGGCGAATTCTTCGAGCCATACCTCGATGCGTGTTCGACCGACGCTGTCGACCACGACGTTAGGGTCACGAGGAACCGTGAGCTTCCGTCTCATTTCCGCGAGAATGGGGAATCCATCGGCCGATGTGCCCAACCCGGCTTTTTCGGATGTGAGGTTAGGGACGCTCCCGGTCCGTGCCTCGATTTCTCGGATGATCCGCGCGTCGACCGCATCCCTATCAAGCGGCCGGGCGCCGGCGTTCGTTGTCAGATACCGCTCGACCTCCGTGTAAGGGAGAGCTGAGGACAGTGGCAGATTCGTCAGCTCGAGAGGTGGTGAGTTGGCACGGACGTTCACCTGTTCCCAGTCGAACTTGTAGTCTTTCGCGAGCATCCACTGAGCAGCAGGGCTGCTGAGACATGCCGTGCCACCGCAGTGCTTTGCGTAGTAGTTTCCATTGAGGAAGATTCGCGAGCCGGCGTTGACCGTCGGGTGCACTCTCACGAGTCGGACCTCCCCTTCTTCAGGAAACTCCCGCGCCACGAAGCCGTTGTAGCCAGGTGTCGTCGGGCCAGGAATCAGGAGATTGCCCTGGACGACGGACAAGAGCGGACCACGTTCGCCGGCGTCTTGGAAGTAGATGCCCGACAGCGGTGATTGCGACGGGTTGTAGATAAGGTTGTTGACGATGACGGTGCGGGTTCCCCCGCCGATTTCTGGATGGCGATCGTTGTTGTGGGCGGAGATGTTTCGCAGCAGGGTCACCTTGGGCTGCGCATGCCCCCATTTGTCGCCAACTCCAATCCCTCGTGAGTTTGCCCAGCCTTCTTTGGGATACGTACGTGGATCGCACGGAACGGCGGTATTGACGCCACTACAGCCTAGTGCTTCAGCGATGATCGAATCGATGATCGTCACTTCCCCCGGCGGGTGACCCGCTCTGTACGCTCCAACAAGCAGCGCAGTCCACACAGACCAACTTACGGAAACGTGGTCGACTACGACTTTATTGGCGTCGTCGCGTAACCAGAGACCGACGGGATCCTCGGGGACATTCCCGACGCGAACACGCACATGCTGCACGACCACATCGTGAGTATCAATGACTAGACCGGGGCCGCGAATGAGAATTCCAGGTGATGGCGCGGTCTGGCCTGCAATCGTGACGAAGGGATTACGGACAATCAAAGGGCCCTGTTTGAGTTGGATCGTGCCGCTGATTTCGAAAACGACGAATCGTGGTCCGTTAGATGTCTCTGCGCAATAGCGAAGAGTGTGCGGCTCTGCAGGCCAGGCAGTATCAGCGAGACTCGTTACCGTGCAGACGGTCCCGCCCCGCCCGCCACGGGTATCGATTCCATACCCCTGATAGTGAGGCCGATAGCCACCGTAGTCAGTCGTTTGCGCACCGGACGGAGCGACGGAGAATACTAGAACGCACGCCGTCGACAACGCGTTTCCAAACCAGCGCCGAAACTCCGGCGAATCAGAACGCACCGTTAGCGAACTCGACGGATGGTCATGAACGCCTCCGCCGCGGTGGCCCCGATAGTCGCGCCGCGATGGCGAGCGAGCGCCTCCACCGCGGCCAATGAGCGTTCATGTGGGAAATCGTGGAGCTGGGACGCATAGGTGGCCATCCCACTGAGCTTCTTAGCCAGATACTCATCGATTCGGACGTAGTAGTCCGGAACGAATGCAGCCGTCACGCCGCGCGCTGCATTCCAGTTGGTTTCGGAAAGCGTCTCATAGGCCACGATCTCCTCGACGACCAAGCCGTTCGTGGGCCGCAGCGCGACGAGACTCGAATCGAACACGAGCTGGTGATCGCGATGCAAATCACCGCGGAACGGAACGAAGACGATTCCCGGCCTGGTCTGTTCGACGACCTGCAGCAGGGCTGCATTGAGCGTGACGTGTGGGATCTGATCCAGTCGAGCGGCGGGCAAGTCGAGGAAGAGCGTCTCCGCAACGCCTAGCAAGCGATGTGCTTCGCGTGCCTCCCGTCGTCCGACCTCGATTAGCTCATTGTCGAAATGCTCGGGGCTGCCCTTGGTGACAATCGCCACCCTGACGCATCGACCCTCGTCGGCAAAACGGGCGATTGTTCCGCCCACGCCTAAGACCTCATCATCCGGGTGAGGCGCAATCACCAGCACTGATCCATCGCCATTGGATTTCATTCGACCCGTCGCCCTCGAAAGCTCTCCAGGGCGTTTTGCAGATTCTCCTGCGACAGCACGACGCCATTGTCAGTCAACTGTACCTCCGTCAAGAGCAACGCGTTGTCCATCGTTGACACCAGCACTCCTGCGGACGTGACGTCGAGTACCGTTCCAGGCACCGCACCGAGAGGTGCGCGGTACCCGCGTGGAATTTCGGCGCGCCAGACACGCAGCACGTTGCCGTTCAGATATGCAAACGCCCCCGGGAAGGGATGCGACACTGCGCGCACGAGGCTCCTGATCCGCGTGGCCGAGTCGCTCCAGTAGATGCGTCCGTCATCCGGGCGCCGGCGACGTGTATAAGTGGCAGCCCGATGATCTTGCGGTGTCCAACGCGCCGTCCCGCCCGCCAGATCTCGCACGGCGTCGGCGACCACCTCCTCGGTGATCGTGTAAACGCGATCGATTACGTCACCAATGTAGTCGTCTGTTCCGATCGGGAATGCTCGTTGTGCGAGGATTTCTCCATCATCCACACCCTTCCGGAGTCGAATCAGCGTGACCGCGCCGCTGGTCTCACCGTCCAGGATTGCCCAATTCAGTGGTGCTCCCCCGCGACGAGATGGAAGCTTCGTTGGGTGCAGGCCGATGCATGGCGCAATCGACAACGCGTCCTCGCGCACGAGATATGGCCATCCGATGACAAACACATAATCGGGGGACGCCGAAGAAATCGCATCTGGTTCGGCATTGAGGTCCGACACGATGCGCACGACGCTCCCGCTCTCGCACGCGAGCGCGCCAAGATCAGCGTAGTACGTCGCGGCCATGCCGGACCGAGCACGTACGTCGACGATATCCGTAGTAACGATGGCAACTGGAGGATGTCCGGCGCGAATCATACCCTTCAGCGCGAACTCCGCGACGCGCACCTCTCCCACCAACACCAGTCGCAGCGTGGGAGGTGTGGTACATCGATCGTCCTTAACGAACGGTTCCATCGGGCCCATATACTCCAACTCGTCGAAGTACGGTACCGACAGTCCTCCAGAGGATCATCAGGTCGGCTCGCGCACTTACTTGCGCGACATATTCCAGGTCCACCTCAATCCGCTTCGGCCATTCGAGAGCATTGTTGCCGCTGACCTGTGCCAGGCCGGTGATTCCCGGGCGCACGGACAGTCGTTGTCGCTGGCGTTCGGTATAGAGAGCGACCTGCTCCGGGATAGTTGGGCGCGGACCGACGAGACTCATGTCTCCTCTCAGCACGTTCCAGATCTGCGGCAACTCGTCCAGGTGGTATTCGCGCAGGAGGCGACCAAATGGAAACACACGCGGGTCTTCATCCCACGTTACCAGCGAGTCGGCTGGCCAGCAGTGCATGCTGCGGAACTTGATAAGCGTGAACGGTTTGCCTTCCCGTCCTGCCCGTGTCTGCCGGAACAGGATGGGGCCCGGACTCGAGAGCTTCACGCCGATGGCAATGGCTATCAGGAGTGGCCAAAGCGTCAGAAGCAACAGTGCAGAAACGATCGCGTCGAAGATTCGTTTCACGTTTCAACCCGCCGTGCCGTGATGGGAGCATTCAGCAGCGCGGCCACAAGGGTCCGATATTCTCGTATCTGGCGCTGCCATACGTCCGACTGATCAAAATTCGCGCACACCCAGGCACGACCAGCACGCCCCATCTGCTCTCGCAGTGCAGGATCACGGGCCAGCATCAGAAATGCGTCACGCAACGCTTCCGCGTCTCCGACCGGAACCTGCACTCCGGTAGTGCCCGGGAGGATTGCATCGCGAGCGCCGGTGGCGTCGGTCGCGACAGTCGGTAACCCGAGTGCAGCGGCTTCCAACAAGACGTTGCCCAGCCCCTCCCGGTACGTAGGGAGCGCGACGACGTCCATCGCAGCCATCCCTGGAACGACGTCCGACTGGAAGCCGACGAAACGAATGGAGGGATGTCCGGAAATAGTTCGAATGACGTCGTCCGCTGGTCGATCGCGATGCTCGTAGTCGCCAATCAACAGCAGCATGACTTTCCGGTTGCGCTCATGCACGGCAACAAACGCGCGGACAAGTTCCTCGATACCTTTGTCGCGAGTAAGCCTGCCGACAAAGCCGATCACAACCGCGTCAGCCGGGATCCGGTGATTGGCCCGGAACTCGCCCTTTAACGCGATTCTTTCTGGCGAGAAGCGCCCCAGGTCCACGCCGTTGGCGCTCCCGGTTCCCAGGACGCGGACGCGACTAGGGTGCCCCAGTCCATCGGCGCATACGCGCTCACGCATCGACGGTGACACCGCAAACGTCACATGGGCAAGCCGGCATGGGATCGACGTCGATGCCCGAAGGACACCTCCCAGCAATCCTCGCTTACCCTCGTAGGGCATCCCGTGCAGGATATGAATGTGACCTGGGCAGCGCGCCAACCTTGCGGCGATCGAGCCGATGAGGGCTGCTTTCGGCGTCGAAACCTCGATCAAATCGAAACGCTCCTGACGAAAGAATCGATACAGCTGCAGGAGCGCTCGCAAGTCCTGCCACGGCGTGATTGAACGGGTGAGCGGGAACGTCCGCAGCCGCACGCCGCGTGTGGCAATCGCAGCGTCGTCTTCCGACGGTGCACATGCAACCGTGATCTCGAATCCATTCGCGCTCAGGTGTTCGAGTCTGCCGGCGTACAGAACCTGAATCGACTTTCCGATAGTCGCGAGGACGCAGAGACGAATACGTCGCGGGCGATCCTGTGGGAGGACGCGTGTGGTATTCGCACTCACGACCGGGCGACTTCGTACTGTTTAGAAACCCCAGGCAACGAATAAGCGTGCCTCCGTTTGTGCTCGGCCTGCACGTATGCCAGAGGTCGCGGACCGACAATGCCAAATATCAGAATCACCCACGCTGTCAGCGAGGTTTGACTCCCGCGAATTGAACGCCTGATCGTCCGCAAGCCCCCGAGCCGATCACCGGCGAGAAACTGCTGCGTGGCAAAAGCCCGAGTGTACATTTCCAGCAGCCTCGGGGCCCATTTCTCGAGTGCCGCGCCATGTCGTTCCAACAGCACCCGAAAACTGCGCGCAAGGACGGGCGCCTGCTCGAGCGCCCTGGTGACATTAGGGCGCGTAACTTGGTCGGGCGCATCACTGTGATAGAAACGCGCGACCGCCGGACTGGTCGCTGTCAGGAACCGCGCCGCGAAGTCCATATGGTAAACAGCCTCATATCCGCCTTCATGGTATTTCACCGTTTCGTACGTCACTCGGCGGGTGCACGTGAGTGTCTCTTGCAGGCCGTGGACGGCGACTTTCTCGGCCCACCGTAAGTACCCGGCGTAATCCCACACTTCACGCGCGAGTGGTTCGAGAGGAGAAAGCGAACCGTCATCGAGTTGGCACATGAAGCGAATGGACTGTACCTCATCGGGTACTTGTCTAATCTCATCGTGCATGAATTTCAGCGCGTCTGGAGCGAGTTCATCGTCGCTGTCCAGTGGGATAATCCACTCCCCGCGAGCCTGTGCGATGCCAGTGTTTCGCGCAGCGGAGACGCCGCGATTCATCTGGTGGACGGCGAGCTTCAACCGAGGATCCGGAATCCCCGATACGATTGCCGACGTTCCATCAGTTGATGCGTCGTCCACGACAATAACTTCGAATCCGGCGTGGTGTTGCTCCAGGCAGCTCGTGACAGCGCGTCGGATAAACCTCTCCCTGTTGTACGCCGGTATGACGATCGAGAATGTGAGTTCCATGCTCGTCAGAGCGCCGCTGTCATGACGAGACCCGCCTCGTAGGTCAATGCCTCATTCCGTTCCCGGGGCGTTCAGGAGCGCATTGACGAGACTGCGCGTGTCATCTGCGGCGTATGCAATCTGGCTTCGAAAGCGAGTCTGCAGAGACGAGACGAAGGGGTAGGTGACGTAGTACTCACTGTTCGGGCTGAGGTCGTGGTTGATTCGCGCGTCTTGCGTGCGTGCCAGAATCACATCGCGGTCTGCGTCGATTCTCTTCGCAGCCTGATCGGCCGAGAAAGGCAGTCGCGCTGGGTCGAGCCGAAACTTGTTCGGGCTGACGATGTATACGCTGCCATCAACGCGAATCACCTGTGGGAAAACCGTCGCGATGGTTTTTGCCGTCGAGAACATATCGGCTGTTCTCAACAGGACAATTCCCGAGGGGCGAAGATGGGCCGAAAGAATCTCAAGGAACTCGACGGAATACAAGGCGCCACTAAACGCATGCGCCGCATGCAACGGAAACATCATGATGACATCGAACGTTTCGTGCGGATTTGCCAGCAGCCACCGCCGTCCATCGTCGACGACATAATTGAGCTTGCTCGATTCGAGGACGGTCTGCCCCTGTGGGGTATGCCTCAGAATGCCAGCAAGGTTGCTGTTCAATTCCACCACGACAACCTGGTCGACAACTGGCGACAACACCGCAGTCGCAGCCATTTGCGCGTCACCGAGGCCGATTGACAGCACGCGCCGGGGCGCCGGATGCGCCGCAAGGGCTACTTCGACAGCTTCGTCCTTGGCTATTTCGCGAGAACCATCACCATGGTGCGACCCGTCAATATAGAGTCGTTGCTGGCCGAGTACCGCGGCCTCTTGACTGAACGCGATCACATCGCGCTGAAGGCGTAACGCCGATACGCCGGTCCTGTCTTCAGCGCCGATGAACTCGACCCCCGGCTGGTCGGCGAAATGAATCGCCTTGATCACCTGCGTCTTCGATGGAAACAGCAGCACAGCCAGTAACGCCAGTGCGAGCGCCAGATATCCGAAGTGGCGCCGGCTCCACGCCGGTTCGATGGAAGCCGTCTGTGCCGAACCCTGCTTGCCAATCGATAACGCGACAGGCACTGCGCAACCGGCGACGATCAGCATGCGAAGAGCGCCCTCGCTCCCAAAAAAGTGAATGACGATGAAACCGACAATGAGACAGCCGGCCGTTGAGCCGGCGATATTCGCGAAATAGACGCCACCAATCGAGTGGCCGAGCGTTGCAACGTGATCTGTCCCTTCCCGCATCAGGTTCGTGAAGCCATATCCCATCAGGATTGTCGGGACGCCCAGGATCACGATCGACCAGAGGCCGATGTCGAGCAGCGAATACAGGGAGATGAAGTCGATGTGTCCTGCGATGAGCTCCGGTGAGGGGTGGAAAGTGGTGAAGAACGACGCCGCCGTGAGCTGTCTCAGAGGCGGCAGCCAGCTGAAATACCCGAGCAGCGTGAACAGCACGAACGCGTACGCGGCAATGCCTAGTTGACTCGCTGCGAAGCGCTCGAGGCAACGACCCTGGTCGATGCGTTTACTGGCAAGGACTGAACCCGTCGCGATTCCCGAAAGAAAAAAAAACAGAATCGTCCCGAACACATAAACGGTGGCGTGAAGCAAGACGCCAAGGACGCGATACCAGACGATTTCGTAGCCAAGCGCGATGAATCCCGACAGAAACGAGAAGACAAGGACCCTGCGATAGCCGATCGCGGTTGCGTTCGTCGAGCGAGACGCTGGTAAGGGTGCGGAATAGTGCTCGTGAGCCTTGGCAAGACGGACTGCCCCTACGAGCACGATTGCGGCCAAACTGATGTTGAGCGCCGCAGCGAATGCAGCGGCGCCATCGAGACCGAACAGGCCAATCAACAGGTATGACGACAAAAGTGCGCCGATGGCGGCGCCAAGAGCGTTGACTCCGTACAACCAAGCGAGGTCGTGCCCGATGCGGCCGTCATGTCCAATTACGACACGGCACATCAGCGGCAGCGTCATTCCCATCAGAGTGGTGGGGACCAGCAAAAGCAGAAAATCGGCGACTATCACGACCATCAACGAACCGCCCGCGAGCCATTGTCCGATCCAACCAAATAGTGGGAGGCTGACGAGACCGAAGCCGCCCATGAGGACCTCGATACCCGAGTAGTAAACGGCCGGTTGTTTGACCCGGTCGGCAAGCCATCCACCACAGATCGAGCCCACGCCGATTCCGAGCATGAACGTGGCAACGATGATGGATGTGGAATAGATGTCGACACCGAAGTACAGAGTCAGCACGCGCTGCCAGGCCACTTGATAAATCAGTGCCGGCATTCCGCCGACAAAAAAAGCAGCGAAGAACGCCATCCGCTGGCCTCTGGCCATGGTGAGCGCGTTCTGGCCCGACAGAGTATCGACGGTCGTCATGTGTAGCGACGTGTGAGGCGGCGAAGCGTCCGTGCGCTTCTCAGTGAACCTTGCCGTCGGCGTGGGCCGCAGCATGTTCTCGATGCATGGCGGTGCGAAACTCGGTCTGACGGACACCGAGGCCAAGGCTTGTCGCAATCCGGTCGGTTGCGGCCGACCATGAATAATACAGGCGGGTCAGTTCGAGCGCCGATTTGCAGATCTGGGCGCGCATCGACGGGCTCTTCCAGAGATCGACGACGGCTTGCGCCATATGCTCGGGCTGGTCGCGAATCAGCAGGTGCGTGCCGTCCACTGCATCTATGCCTTCGACGCCCTTGGCGCTGCTGACGACGGGCCTTCCGACCGCAAACGCTTCGATAATCTTCAGACGCGTGCCACTCCCGACGGTGATGGGTAACGTGACGACGCACGGCTGCTCAAGATACGGCACCATGCTTTCCACCGCTCCGGTCACCTCGACTGCCGCATCCCGTGCCGCGGCTGCCAATATCGCGGGCGTCGGGTTGCGGCCGGCGACCACGACTCGAGCAGCATAACCACGCGCCCGGACAGCCGGCAGGACGTGTTGAATCAATCGCAGCGCGGCGTCCTCGTTCGGGGGGTAGGAAAAAAAGCCGGGATAGACCATGGTTACAGGCCGTGCGCTCCAATCGGCGTCCACCCGCGGCGCGGCGGCTCGGCGATATGCATCGACGTCGACGCCGTTGGGCACGACGGTCACACCCGTTCTCCTGCCGTAAAGGCGACTGACCTCCTTGGCATCCGTATCGCTGCAGACCCACACGAGATCCGCTCTCGTGATCGCTCGCCGCTCGGCTGCCCGCAGGCGTCCGCTCAGAACTCGGTGCTTGATTCCTCGTAGGATCTCTGCGCGCGTGAAAAGAGCCTCGTCCAGTGTTGGCTGTAACGTGCCTTCGATGTTATGAGCGTCGAAAACGACGCGGCGGGCCGCTCGCCTGAGCTCGTCGCCGTACGCAGCCAGCACGATCGTCTCGATGAGTGCGATGTCGTAGCCACCCTCCCCCGCCCGTTGACGCAGCCATGACCGGACAGCGGTGGACGAGTACATGTCCACGCCCGGATGAATCCCGGGACGGAGGGGTGCGCATTTCGTCTTGAGGCGATCCCAGGCCGACCGGCTGCGCAGGGAGAACGGCGCCCATTCGCGGATGCCTTTAACCGCTTGCGGCGTCTCGTCCACACCGACCGTGACGACGTCGACGGGGCCGAATGACGCAAGCGCTTTGATGTTCTGCCAGTTTCGCAGCGGTGCCCCGCTCGTCGGCCGTTCGGGCCGATAGTGGGTCAACACCAGAGAGGTCATCGCGACGACTCGTGGCCGAGCAGCGCAAGACGATGAGAATCTTGATTGATCGCCCGCGTCGCTGTTCGAGCTACTGAGAAGGCTGCGGCAAGCTCGGCCAGCACACTGCGATCCGTGAACGATTCGATCGCGGTCGCAGTGGGCAGGAACGCCTGAAACTCACCCCTCTGCCACGCATCGAAGACGCGACTGACCTGCTCTGCAACTTCTTCTGGCGAATCGTAGTGCGCTGTGAGTCCGACTCCGTCTTCACGGAACAGGTGACCCATCGCCGACGTGGGTGCAGTGATCACGAGGATCGGACGGCGGGAATTCACGTAATCGGGCAGCTTCGACAGCAAGGTTGCGCTATCAGGCCGCGAGTAGTCAAAGCCGACCAAGAGGCTCGCGTTATCCATCAGCTCAATCAACTCGGGTCCTGTTAACCGCCCCACGACTCGGACTACATCATCGAGACCACACCGTCGCGTCCATCCGGGCAGATCGCCATTGCTCCAACCAGCTTGAGTCAAGCGCACCTTATTTCGTGCTTGCGGTACTCGGTCGAGAAAGAGACGAAGCCCTCGAATCAAGGCTTCGGAACTGTGGCCAGGCGGATTGAGGTTCCCGGTGTGAACGATATGGAAAAGCTCGCTCTGCTGCGGTCGGCTCCGACGGTGTGAATCGGTGGGAAGATGGGTGACGACGAACGCCTTGGACAAGAACCGTTCGGTCATGGATCCCAAGACTGCTCTGGCCTGCCTGGGGTTGGTGAACGTCAACGCCCCAGCGTCGGTGAAAATCCGGCGCCGCCAGACGTGAAACAGCGGCGCTTTGTAGGGTGCCAGCAAAAGCCTCCCGTTCGAGACGAGTTGGACTGCAGGCCACTCGTCGCTGAAGTGCGCGACCCACGGGAGACCAGTCGACCGTGCGAGGTGCCACGCGACGATGTTCGACGAGCCGGGCATTGCTCGACTGTAGATGACCGTGTTGCCCGGAAGTGAAGACAACACTCGCCGGCCCCTCTGCACGGCATTTCGGACCCACATACCCTGCGGTTCTGGAACACCGCTCCGGATCATCTGCCAGGCTCGGCCTAGTCGGGTGCGGGCATACGGCTTGGCTCGAACGACAGCCACTCTGTCAGCACCGCCACTCTGCTCCGCACCAATTGCCGTCAGGGCATGAACGCGTGCACCAGATTCGCGCAGACGAGCAGCCAATCGAAGGCCGGCCAGTGCTTCCGGCCCGCCACGGATAACGTCCCATTCATACGAGATCATCAGAACGGTTGTCGTGTTCCAGTCCGGAAGGTGAGCCTTTCCGTTCAACGCACCAAACGCTTCCGATGTCAGGAACACGCGTAAACGCTCCGCTCCGTGATGCCGCTCCCGCTCCACAGCAGGCGATGCGCTTTTACCATCCGATCGATGTGGAATACGCTTGCCCGGAATGTCTCGGCAGCTGCCCCCCGCAATCCTAACTGGCTCGCCTGGTTGGGTAATCCGACGGCGGCGGCCGCCCATTCCGCATCGTCAGCGCTCAGTGGCAGATATCGAACGAGCGGCAGACGGGAGGCAATTTCCCGGACACCCGGAAGATCGGTGGCCAACACCGGAACTCCCGATGCGCAGGCTTCGAGAACAACGCCTGGTAGTCCTTCTCGTATGGAGGGCAGCAGCAACACGTCGCTCGCCTCGAGTAACTGCGGCACGTCGTGACGTACGCCGAGCATTCGTACCCGGTCTGCGACCGGCGAGTTCTGAACGGCCGCGGCGCTGATCCCTTCAGGACTGTCGGTGCCTCTCCCGACCAGCAGGAGTCGAGCCGACGGGTCAAGTCTGGCAATCTGCGCGAAGATCGCAACGAGCCGGGCGTGGTTCTTCTCCGTGACCTCGTTTCCGACATGAAGGTAAATTCGATCCGACGCCGACAGACCGAGCTCTGCCCGTGTTCGGCCAGCGTCGCCGGTAGCGGTGAATCTCGTCGGATCAAGACCGTAGTAGACGACGCGACAACGTGGATCCGTTCGCCAGTCGGTGCGCCAGAGGCCATCCATGGCCCCCTCGGCACACCCGACAATATGCGTCGCGCACCGGTCGATGCACTGCTGCATTACCTGTCGGCGTAAGCGGCGTGGCCATGTCGATGGGTGGCCATCTCCCATCGCGTGGAACTGCGCGATCCGGACGGGGACGCCAGCCGCCGCCGCCAGTGCCAGAATTCCCCCGGTGGCATAGATGACGTTCGAATGCACCACGGAATATCGTCCGCGGTAAAGCAACTGCATGAACCGAAACGGAAACGACGGGCTCTTCAACGCTACCGGAATGACAGTGCCTCCGCACGCGCGTACCTGCGCGTCGAGAGATCCCTCCAGGCCGGAAAGCGCACACACGTCGACGTGAGCTTCTGCGGGACAAAGAGCGCTGATGGTCTCGATCAGTCGCATCTCTACTCCACCAGGCTGCATCCGTCCAAGGACGTACAGCACTCGAGGAACAGTAGCGACACTGCTGGTGCCAGCAGATCTTTCAGTTGATGCTAACGTTTGCATCTGTGACAGGCAGGACGCCGTCGACACCGACCGACCGCTCGAGGCAATCGCGAAGGGAATCGGGACCATCGCCGAGATTCGCCTCGCACCAGGCCGCGAGCGCGAAAGCGTACCAGGCAACATACGGCTGATCGCCACGGAGCCACTGCCGAAAGCGGCCATTTGAGAGTTCATCGCTCGACAGGATGCCAAATCGGTCGAGCCGACTCCGTTCGAACAAGTGCTCGCAGGCTCCGGCCAACGGACCACGCAGCCATTGGAGTACGGGAACGCTGAAGCCTTGCTTCTCACGACGTGCCAGCTCGCTGCCGAATCGACGCTGATGAAGGGCTCTGAGGACGCGCTTCCCCCTGAACGGCTCGTTGCTCGGCCCCACCGTAAAACGTTCGGGCAGGCCGACACCGAATTCGACGAGACGATGGTCGAGAAACGGCACACGCGCCTCGAGGCTGCATGCCATGCTCGCCCGATCGAGCTTGACGAGCATGTCGTTGCACAACGTGCTGCCGAGATCGGCAGCAAGGGTCTTCTGGAGCTCGGTGCCGGAGGCGCGATTGAACCGCTCCTGTGCTTCCTCGACAAAGTGGCGGGCCGATCTCGGCTGACGCATGAGCGGCGCAGAATACGCAAGCGGCGCCCATTGGCTGAACCGGTAGTACACCTGCGCGTCGCTGCCCTCCAGTCCCATGCCCAGCTTGCCGAGCGTACGGCGAAGGCCGCTCCAGCCATCCCGGACATCCTCTCGAGCCCCTGCTGCCACTCGCCTGAGCAGTCGCCCAACGGCGTCGCGCACCGGTGGCATCCCAGCGAACGGACGTCGCAGCTGGACGACTCTGTATTTCTTGTAGCCGGCAAACACCTCGTCCCCTCCGTCGCCTCCAAGCGCCACCTTGAAGTCGCGTGCAATATGTCGTGACAACAGGTGTACGGCCAGGCTCGATGAGTCGCCGAACGGCTCGTCGTACGCCAGCAGCGCCTCCGCCAGTTGCGCGCGGGCCTGCGTCTCGGTAAACATCTCTATCGAGATAGGCACGCCGATGATGTCCGCCGTTTTCGTCGCGAACGGCGACTCGTCGAACTCAGGCTCGCGGAATCCGACTGAGTAGGCTTTGAGGGGCCCCGCAGAAACGTCGCGCGCGTATGCGGTTACCAGCGATGAGTCGATGCCCCCGGAGAGGAATGTCGCAATGGGCACGTCGCTCTCCAGGTGCTCCGTGACCGCCCGTCGCAGCAACGCCTCCACGTGCTCGCACGCTTCGTCGAGAGAAGCTACCTTGGCTGCATCCTGCGCGGGCTCGAGCGACCAGTACGTCTGCGTCCTTCTCGCGCCGGTGACGAGATCCACCGTGATTCGAGATGCTGGCGGGAGACGCTTCACGCCCTTGTAGATGGTGCTCTGCCCGGGGACATAGCTCCACGACATCATTCCATGCGCGGCATCGTGATCGATGGCAAAGAGGTGGGTAAAAGGTGAGAGGTTGCGATCGAAACAGCGCAACTCGGAGGCGAAAGCGAGAGCGTTCCCCGCGTCGGCGATGAAGAGCGGCTTGATCCCGAATCGGTCACGGCTGATCACGACCCTGCGCCGCCGCCGGTCGTGAATGGCGAACGCCCACATGCCGACGAGATGCTGTTCGACCTGCTCGGGGTCGTGTTCGTACAGGCGCAAGATCACTTCGGTGTCGCTGCGCGTGTGAAAGTGGACGCCCCGCTGCTCGAGTTCACGGCGGAGCGCCGGGGCGTTGTACACCTCACCGTTGTAGACGATGACGATCGATTGATCGTCGTTGAACATCGGCTGGTGGCCGTGAGCGACATCGACGATCGCCAACCGCGTCATGCCAAGGGTCGCGTCGGGGTGCGCCGCAATCCCACCACCATCGGGGCCGCGGTGCCTGATTCGTGTCGCCATCCCGGAAACAAGTGCGTGGCTCCGCTCGAGCGACGCATCCAACCCGAGAACGCCCACTATCCCGCACACGGTCCGCTACCTCCCGTCATGGACAGCCGATCGACCAGCGGCAGGAAGGTCCAATCGAACCGATTGCCGCGAGCCGGAGAGCGGCTGAGTGAATACGATCCTGCCTACGAAGTAGCAGATCGCAATCACCACGAGGCCCTGGCCGATCTGCGCGGGCATCGAAAGCCAATCGCTCCTGATGTTGAAATACAAAGGAAGGATCGATGCGCCAAGCATCGCGGAACCGTACGCGGATCCATCGAAACGCTGCAGCAGTCCGAACAGCACGCCGAGGCCGGCAAAGTATATGACCGGTCCGAACGGCCCGAAGTTATAGTACGCCTCGCCGGTAGCCGAACCGCCCAATGCCGCCTCGCGCTCGACCATGAGTCGTAGCGGCACGCGTTCATCCTGTTCGTAGGGGATCGGTTCACGCCACGGGATCAGGCGTCCCAATATCTGACGGTCGAAAGGCGCCCAGTAACTGGCGCCCCACAACAACGGATCTCCAGCTTCGATCCAGTCGATGTAGGCCCTGGTCGCCTGCAGCGAACCTCCCAACTCCATGAATGTATCGAGCGGTGTCACGTCAGTCCAATCGACGAGGTCGCGATTTGCGAAGCCGACGTCCCTGTAAATTCTGACGGCGGGAATAGCAAAGAGAACGCCCAAAACGACCGCCGTAATCACGCCCAGGCGAA